>Ga0268264_10001785_pt1 | contig 19661 bp, 29 predicted proteins | sample KBSSwiS32_FD_190357 | JGI IMG/M metagenome (GOLD analysis project Ga0268264, IMG submission 190357) | Switchgrass rhizosphere microbial communities from Kellogg Biological Station, Michigan, USA - KBS Switchgrass S3-2 (SPAdes) (version 2) | ecosystem: Host-associated > Plants > Roots >...
ACTGTTACAGGGGCAAATACTTTTACAATTGTAGTACCTGTAGCGCCTACTGGAGCTTATATCAGTGGAGGGATTGTTCAGTCGCTTACAAGGTCTATTCCAGGGGCTGGAGATGGCATCAAGTGGTATGATGGAGATCCCACGGTAGCATTATCAACCAAGGGATGGGTTAATTTTGCTCCTCCTCTTGCTAGATTTGATGCGACTATTCCTGCGTTTGCTACGAAGCCAGATTATCTTATTGGTGCTCAGATCATAGTGCCTTTCAAAAATCGCCTTCTCTTTTTTGGAGTGACTTTAGGGAGGAGCGATGGAACCACTGTCTCTTACCCCAATCGCTTTGTCTACTCTCAAGTAGGGACACCCTATTACTCTGCTCCTGCGCCTACAGATCAAGTTGTGGATCCTACAGCGTGGTTTGAGAATGTAGCTGGTAAGGGAGGATTCTTACAGGCGCCAATTCCTCAGCGTATCATCACTGTGCAAGAGAACAAGGATGTGCTCATTGTTGGTTTTGAGAGCCAACAGTCCAAGTTGATATTTACGGGAAATGATTCCTTTCCTTTCTTTTTTCAGTCCATCAATGAGGAATTGGGATCTGAGTGTACATTTTCTGGAGTCAATCTTGATATAGGAGTCCTGACGATAGGTCCTTACGGGATTGTGATGACATCTCAGGTGAGCTCTCAGCGTATTGATTTAGCGATTCCAGATGCTGTTTTTGGGATTGCCGCTGAAGAAAATGGCCTTCAGAGAGTATCTGCAGTAAGGGATTTCAGAAATGAGTTCATTTATTTTTCCTTCCCTCCACAAGAAGACGAGAATTTCGACATCTACCCGTCACAGACTCTTTTGTACAACTACCGAGACAATACTTGGGCTCTCTTCGAAGAGAATTACACACACTATGGCACCTATCGCAAGTCTACAAATTACACATGGGGTACTCTAAACAAGGTCTTTGCCACTTGGGCAACTTGGTCCAATGCATGGAATTTTGGTATTTTTGGCGCTCAATACCCAGATATCATTGGAGGCAACCAGCAAGGCTTTGTGATGATCAAAGACAAAGGCACTAAGGAAGGTATTTCGCAGTATATCAGTGGCATCAGCGGCTCTTTAATCACTTCTCCTGATCATTGCCTGAATGATGAGGACTTCATAGAGATTAGCGGTGTTGTAGGGGATGCCTCTATGGAGGCATTGAATGGAACAGTGCAAAAGATTCTAGAGATCAATGACAAGAATCACTTTACCATTGAGTCTACCACCACAGGCACATATCTGGGTGGAGGGGTATATGTAAGACTTGCCAATATTGATGTGAAGAGTAAGCAGTTTCCTATCTATTGGTCTCATGGTAGGAAAGCTCGTATTGGCACTCAGCGCTTCTTGATGGAGAATTCAGGAACGGGAGAGATCACCGTCAGCATCTTTTCTGATCAGAATTCCGTCATTTCCTTGAATAATTCAGCGATTAATCCATATCTGATCTATACGGATATCCTCCTCACGCACTCTGAGACAACTGCTGATTATAGCGCAGTAGGCCAGGATCAGATATGGCATCGCCTGAGCAATAGCTTTGTGGGTGGTACTGTTCAAATTGGTTTTAGCCTATCTGACGATCAGATGAGAAATACAGATACCAATTCAGTAGAGATTGGAATTCATGCAATAGCCTTTGATATTTACCCAGGACCCATTCTGGTATGAGTTTCCCACCTGCACCAAGCAGTCCTTATCTGGTTACACAAAGAGCTTTCCCTCAGAATGCTCCTGAGCTGGAACCTGTTCTCGTTAAGATGTACAACGATATTGCCTCTGCAATGAATGTGAGGACGATAGGCCTCCATTATCCATTTCAGCTTGTAACAGGAGAGCAATGGTTCAATCCTGATTCGACGGCTGCACAGGGATTTCAACCTAGACAAACCTATCGACAAGTATATTTCATTGGTGCTATAGCCTCTGGGGCTACTTCAAATACTCCACATAACATCGTTGCACCTACAGCATTTACTGACATCTATGGAACATGCGTCACAGATTTCCCTGATTATCGCCCTATACCTTATTCTTCTGTTGCTGGCGGCGGTAACATTGAGTTAAGGGTGGATGCGACGAATATCATCATTGTCAATGGAGCTGCCTCTCCAAACATATTGAGCGCTATTGTAGTATTGGAATATCTCCTTAATTGAGGCTTACATGACTCCATCGATGTCTACAGGAGCGATGTCTCCGAAACAGAATATTGCAGGATTTGGGCTCAAGCAGCCTAAACACTTACGACAAGTTCCTCAGTTTAATCCTGGACAGATGAATCTTTTTCAATCTCTTCTAGGAGGCGTACAGCCTGGATCTACTCAGGGTCTTGATTTCTTGAGTAAGCTTGCTGGTGGAAATGAAGAGATGTTCAATCAGCTAGAAGCGCCTGCTTTTAGTAACTATCAGAAGACCTTGGGTGATCTTGGATCTAGGTTTGCGCAATTTGGAGGAGTAGATTCTTCTGCTTTCCAAAATGCTGTCACGGGTGCTGGAGCTGATCTGGCACAGAATTTACAATCTCAGCGCAGTCAATTGCAATCAGATGCCATTAGCAAGCTTTTAGGATATTCAGGACAGCTTTTGGGACAAAGGCCTTATGAAATTGTTCAACAAGGGCAACGCGAAGGAAATGCAGGAAATATTGGAAACATGCTTGGACAATATCTTCCATCAATTTTAGCTGCTCTTGCATCCCTCTTATAGGAGTTTCCAATGGTTCAAGTTTTACCAGGTCGCCAAAAATCTCCAAACTTTCTTCAAGGATTGGGATCAGGACTAATCCAAGGGGGATCTGATGTATTGGGTAAATATGTAGCTGAGAAGAAATTGAAAGAGGAACAAGCCAAACAAGAAATGATGAGACGCCGGTTGATGGAAGATGAAGATGCTGCCGCCAATCGTCTTGGTATAGATCTAGCAGGCATTTCAGATCCAAAAGTACGTCAGTCTCTTTTTGTAGAGGCAGCAAAATCTAAGCAGCAGCAGGACTTCTTAAAAAGTTTAGGATTAGGTGGAGGATCTGCAGAGCAACCTCGTCAGCAAGAAGAAAGACCATCTTCTGGCACAAATTTAAACTCATCTATTTTTGATTCTTTGGATGATCAGCAACGAGCCCAATTGTCTCTCAAATTTCCTCAGCTAGCTTCTCTGTTAGAGAGACAAAAAGAGTTTAGTCAGAGACAGACAATTGCTCAGGAAGATAGAGACCTTAAAAAGCTTCAGCATGCTGATAAGCAGGTGACAGAGTCTTACAAAGAAAATCAGCCTTACATTGATAAAGTATATGATGAATATGAGGTATCTCAGAAGCGGGATGCTCAATTGACACGTATGCAACAGCTCATTGACTCTGGCGAGCTCACCGCTCCAGGCCTAGCTAATGTATTTCATATGTTCCATATCCCTATTGAGAACCTATCGAACATGACAAACGATGAGTTCAACAAGCTCTCTAATGACCTTACCACTGGAATTACAAGCGATTATGGAAGCCGAGTTCTTGCCTCTGAATTTCAGACCATGTTGAGAAGGATTCCTACTCTTCTCAATACAGATGAAGGCAAACGACAGATTATTCAGAACATGAAGATTCTTTTGGAACCAGCTAGACTTAAGCAGGAAGCTCTTCGACATCTGATTGATGAGGCAGAAGTAAAAAACAAACCTCTTCCTCATAATATCAGAGGGGTTATTCAAAAAGAAATTCAGCCCCATCTAGATAAAATATATGAGGACTTTAAGCTTCGTAATGGACGTGTGAAGGTAGAGGAAGGCACTCCTATTACCTCAGATGTTGTTCAGAAGTACATGGAGCTTTCAAGAGATAAAAAAACGGGTGCTATAGATATCGACAAAGCTGAAGAAATGGCAGAGAAGGATGGATATGACATCGGTAAGCAAGTTCAGGCAGTTAGCCCAAGAGTATCAAAATCCGGAGCCGAAGCAGGAGCATCCTTCTTCCCACATGCAAGAAGACTTGCCGAAAGAGAGCAGTCAGTTCCGTGAGTTTGCTAGGCAGTATGTTCCCAAGGAAAAGCCAGAGGAAGAGAGCTTTTTAGGAAGATTAGGAAGAGGGACCTTAGGATTAGCTGCTAGGTCAGGAGAAGCTATTGCGGGTATTCCCGGAGCTTTACACCAGCTGGCTCATACTGGAATTAGCAAAGTAGCAGGATTAATTCCTGGAGTTGAATCTGAATCAGTATTTGACTGGCTAGAAGGCGGAAGAAATCTTCCGACTCCTGAAGAGATACGAAAATTTACGAAGAAGGCTACAGGAGAATATTTAGAGCCTAGAGCAGAGAGTGAAAAAATCGCTCAGGAAACTATGGGAGATATAGCAACGTTTCTTGTACCAGGTGGAGGCCTTAAGTTAGCAGCTAAAATTGGAATTCCTATTACGGCTCAGATTGGAAAACAGACTCTCAAGCATATGGGATTTGGTGATACCACTCAGGACTTAGCAAAGATTGGTGTGATGGGAGCTATGTCTATGGCACATCTATCAGATGCCAAAGGCCATGCAGTCAAATTAATGCATGCAGCTGAAGAGATGGTCCCTCCTAATGCTACTATGAATCCGACTCCTGTTGCTCATGGTATTGAGAAGATCAAGAATCAAGAATGGTATAAAGGTGCTGTAACTCCTTCTAAAAGGCCTGCTATTCAGATGGTAGACCAAGTAGCAGGCCAGCTGAAATCCAATAAGCTGGATGTTAAGAATGCCATTCAGATGAAGAAAGACATCAATGAGCTTTTAAGAAATCTAGGTTCCTTCGAAGTGAAAACCAAGCCTGATATTCGGTCAGCCACCAAGTATCTCAATCAGGTAAAAGATTCTCTAGATGATGGTCTTGAAGCATATGGAAGGACCAATAAACCTTTTTGGAATGCCTATAAGGAAGCCAACAAGGCCTATGCGGTGACAGAGAGAAGCAGTGCTCTGTCTAATTACATTCAGAAGCACTATTCAGGACCTGCTTTGAATGAGGTTACGAAAGCTCTGATTGGGCTAGGAATTTATCATGGAGCGCAACATGCCCCTCAGATATTAGCTGCTGCTACGCCTTTGTATGCAGCTCATAAGACGCTTCGTGTATTGAATCGCATTTCTAAGAGTCCTGCGATGAGAAAATACTATGCCAATGTCCTGTCAGAAGCTGCTAAGGGCAATGCCGCATCGATGTCGAATAACTTATCAAAGTTAAATCAGAAGCTGAAAGAAGAAGAGGCTAAGGAGCCTCTTAGAAAAAGGAAAGGTTAATACTCTCCATCTGGAGTTTCCCACCCACCTAATGCTCCGTAGGCTAAACATAGAAAGGCTATAAACGCCCATAATCCTGCTGACATTGAAATATCCTAAAAAATATGATTGTTATCGTCTTCTGTATTCATAAGCCATAGCAAGCTTATCAGTACCATACAGATAGTGATAATAGAGAGCATGTGCATTGTCACCTTAGACTTTGGTATATTCTATCCGTTTTACGAATAATTGTCAACATCTTGAATTGGCTTACCGGATCCGGTAATGCTGGTTAAATTTCGATGGGGTGTATAATGGAAGGAACCCAGCCTTCCGTGCTGGAGTATTAGGAGTCATCCTATGTGTAAAGATAGCCATCATAAGCCTTGCTGCCTACAAGGGCCACAAGGTGTACCTGGACCCCAAGGGCCTCAGGGAGTACAAGGCGTACCAGGAGTACAAGGCATTCCTGGACAAACTGGTATCCAAGGTCCTCAAGGCCCGCAAGGCGAGCCTGGAAAGGATTGTGATTGCTCTGGTAAGGGAGCCTGTGTTCGGTATGCGAATGTATATGCATCCATTGCCCAGTTGGTAGGAGCTTATTCTTCTCCGAATGATATGGTTCTATTTGATCAGCAGAATAGCGTATCGGTTGGAGATTTCGATCTCAGCATGATGGGTGTCAATGGAGACATTAAATTCCTGAAACACGGCGTATATCACATGCAGTGGCAGTTGCAGGCTCGGGTTGCTCCTCCCATTCCTACTCCAGTTCCATCTTGGTCTTTTGGTTTTTGGATAAACGGTGTCTTGGTTCCTGGTAGCATTTATTCTGGATTTACCCAAGCTCCAGGGGATGATGCCTGCCATAGTACGGGAGATATCATCCTTGAAGTAAAGGCAGGAGACCTTCTTAAGCTGAGAAATACGTCAGTAAGTGCCGTCAACCTTAATCCTTCGGTTACTGGAAGTGTCTTCCCCATCACTATTGCTAGCATCAATATTGAGTGTTTAGAAGCATTAGCATAATCTTTAGGGTGCGCGTCCCCTTAATGACGCGCAACCAATGTCTAAGCTGCCTCGATAGGCATGATCTGATGTCCTTGTAAGCTTGCCCGAGCATTTCTTATTTCACGTAAGCATTCCCGCGCTCTGAAGAAGCATTCTGTGCAGGCTGCCATGAGACAGGCGGATACTATGTAAGCGCCAGCAGCAGCGAATAGATGGGTCTCTATGAGAAAAGGAGGGATGAGTGGGTGCATGACTCTCATGATAAAGAATTGCGCCTTAGCGGCGGTTATGAATGCGCCTATGAAGCAAGTGGTCGCTGCTACGCTATAACCTATAACGGGTGCGTATTCGCTGATTCTGAGCATGTGGTCCTCATTGGAAGTTCAGATATACATCAAGTAATTTTTTCAATATACCTCACACATGGTTTTAGGTGTGCATATATTTTCATATCATTCACAATCAATGTGAGGGGTATAAAATGTAACATAATCTTCATTATCAGCCTAAAGAATTTGACTTTACAAAAAAATGAGAAATTCCGTATGTCTATGGAATACTCAAATTTCAGAAAGAGGTCTAAAAAATGACAGAGGATAGAAATTCTTATCCCTACGCTAGAGAAGTCATTTCCTCCGCGATAGATCAATTGAGAAAATCTACTACTGCAAAATATGCCTCTAGACTTCGCCCTTGGCTTCCATATGTTTTCTTTTTGCTGAAAAATGGAAGATATTTGCCTGTGAATCGAGATTATAAGCCTTTAGGCCTTCTAGATGGACACTGGATAAAATATGGTGCATTTCCTTGGCTTGAAATAGATGCATCTTTGGTAGATCTTTCGAAGACAGCTATTACACCCAAAAATCAATTTGCTAGACGTGACCCCTCAGTAGCATATGTATATCCAGATCATGCAATTTATCTATTTTGGGATGCATGCCCTCCTTGGGAGGGGTCTAAAGAGAAAAATCTGTATATCTCCAAGGTATTTAGCGTTTTACCTTCCTGGGAAGATGAAAAATGCTATACTAAGTGGGTTGACTAGTTTTTCATCTGCCATGTGTAGACTGAATTTGGGATCCGTCTCACCAGCGGCATCCTCTTTGATTTTCAAAATTACTGTTGACACAAAAAGGAGAACAGAAAATGTTTATGAAACCAGAAGAAAAATCAGAACTCAGTATAAACTTGAGACATGCTCTCAACGATTATGGTGACAATTTTGACATCATTGAATTTCGAAATTCAAAAAAATTGGATGTTATTCTTCTTATTGAAATAATTAGACGAGTACACAAAGTTAAATGTGAAATGAAAAAAGAGATTGAAATTCTTAAAAGAAGAATAGAGAGCGCAAATTTTTGTATAGAAGTTTTGTCGAAATATAGACAAGAGGCACACAAAACTCTAGATGAGGAGATAGATTTAAATTATGATTCAGTAAAAATTATTTTTTGACCAGGAGAGCTAGAAATGACTGATGGAAAAAATATCCCAGAAGATGATTCCTTGACTCATGGAACCATCTACATATCGGCTCCAGAGTGCATGAAGCTCTTGGATATGCTAAGCGACCAGGAATTGGTCGATGAGAATATCTTAAAGCCACTATCTCCACATCTACGAGAGAATGGAAGCGGAACCTATATGTCAGTACAAGAGTGTATGAATTGGCTGGATAGCCTAAAGGATAAGCAGCAGACTGATACGGAATCTTGAGGGTTTATACCCTCATTTTTTCTTCTTAAATTTTTCACTTTTATGAAAAATCCCGCCATGATATCCTAATGGTATCAACGAGGTATCGTAAGGACATGATGCAGGGTTCAAATTTTCCAAAAATAGCCTCTACCTACATAGAGGTAATGTTTAGAAAGGTATATGGTAATCGAAGATTTTATCCTCGTTCCATGGACGCCAAGGTGCTATGTGAGCTGCTAGGCTCAAGGACCTTGACTGAGCAGCAGCTGCGTATATGCAAAGAAAACGGATGGGAAGTCGCCATCGTTACTCAAGAATACCACTTACAATAGAGGAGGTTTATATGAGTCAGAATGCACTCGAAGACTTTACTGCTAGTATCCAGGCTGTATGGCCCACCAACAAAGATAAAATAAAGATTATTAGGACTCTTCTTTGTGTAGTCGCCCATCAGATGAGATATCTTAAGCGACCAGATAAAGAAATTACCAGTGAGGAATATACTGAATTTCTCAGGTGTCTGGCAATATCTTCATCAAATTGCTTTGCCTTGTATAGGGAAGATCCAAGTCTTGCTATGTATTTCCCAGACTTTCAACCTCTGAATGAGTATCAACAAACTGAGTGGACCCAAGGCATAAAAAATGCCATTGATAGGGTATATTTTGAGTTAACAGAAGATGATTGAAAGGCCGATGGGACCTAGATCCCATCGGAGACGAGTCGCCTGGATCCTTCTAGGCGTATAGATAACCACATCACCACACAACATGAGGTTCTTATCTCATATCATGATCTACATTTAAGCAAAACATTTTTTCACATTTTGGCAAAAAATGCAGGGCATAGATGGTCGAGAATATGACTAGGGATAACATGCCTATTCTTGCATAGTTCATGTTATCCTTTACATATTGGTGACAGTGCTGACAACGCACCTTCAAAAATATGAAGGCCTGTACAGCCTTCACCTTCAGAGCTACAGCAAGAAGAATTATGTTGTTTTTGATGATAGTGGTCCATTCAGATACCTTTAGGGCTGCCTTTATGTGAGGCCTTTGCATCTGACGTCTAAGAGAATTTATCTCTTTACGCGATGTTTCAAAGATATCTTCGAGTTCAATTATCCTATCATCCACGATTTCCTGAGCTCGTGTACAATGATCATTATATACCATTGCTAGGTGTATCTGCAAGGCAGGCCTTTCATCACTGTTTTTACAATTTCTTAAAGCTTGTTCCGTGAGATAATATTCATCTGGAAGGGGAAGTATGTCCCCATCATAGCGAGGGATCATTGGAATTCCTAAATATTGTAAAGGGTGTTGAAATATTGACGCAGGGAAGCCATGTCTTCTGAAGTGGGTAGCCCATGCTCTACAGCTGCCTTTACTACTTTCACAGCCCCCAATGCAAGTCCAATGTATGCTGCTCGTATGGGTCCAGCTATGATTGGCAATAGTGCTCCCTGAATTGCCAAATTAGCTACACAAGACTCATCAAGTTCTGCGATCACTGAACACCTATTTTTATAGGAGGTTTTCAGAAGTTCGACGGCATATAAACTTGGAAACACACTTTCAGAAGAGAGAAAACGATAGCAACTTTGGTATTTTTCTGGAAATTCTTCCTTCACTCTCTCTCTCCATACAGACGAGCTTTTGTTCCAGTGATTTAGCTGTCTATTTGTCTGAGACATCCTACATAGGTCTTTAGCAGGAAGATAATAGGAAATTTCCCTTAAAACCTCATGAGGCATCGTATGCAGATTCGAAATGCTCATGTTGCTTGCCCCACTATCTCAGAAGATGTGGCGGCTACGATAGCAGCACCAGCTCCTACAGTGGCTTCTTTTATCAAAATAAGGCCTCTTCCAGCTGCGCAGGCTCCCTTGTATACCATTGAAGCTCCACCAGTGAAGAATAGTATCAATGTGCCTATACAAGCAGCTGTTGCCATGTTATGGGTTTCTTCTAGCTTTTCTCTCATCTGTTTAATTTCCATCCCTTGCTCTTCGACAAGTCTAGTCAGCCTCTTAACATCATCTGTGCTGTTTTCTAGTGTAGAACATTTGTAGCGAAGGGCATAGAGATGTCCTTCCAACTCGTCATTTCTGGCCGTCTGGATTTCAATCATTTTTTGAACCAACTGTATGGTTGGAGTTTCTTCTTCCTCTTTGCTCCTCGTGCGGCTTCTTCGAAAATAGTCCAGAGAATCTTCTGAAGCTATATCGGCTGAATTTTGTGATGTGACAATCATCTATCCCTCATGTGTGATAGCCCCCATCATATTGAGGGGGCGTTTATCAATATATTGTAAAATTGCTGTTAATTTGTCAAGAAGGCTTTATCTTCAGCTTTTCAATCCTTCTTGTGAGCTCCTCAACCTCTTCTGAGGCATTTTCTTCATCATAAGTGTTGCGTGCCTTCCTGAGTTCTTGCAGGATTTTCTCCTTATCAAATCGATAGGGAAGGTCAGGATGGCCATAATCCCTAGGCTCTGTTACCACCTTCCACTTATTGCAGACATCACAGATATCTGGATGGAATGTTGCGACAGCGCCTCTCTTACACCTACCTCCATAGCTTGCTGCACATTCTCTGCATACCCAGCTAGGATATCTTTCTTCATTTTTTGTTTGCTTTTTACCCCTAGCTATCTCTTCCTCTGGTAGCTTGATGGCATTTGCTTCTTGGATCATCCATTGGTGAAATGCATCATAGTGCTGATGAACGTTCTTCAAAGACTCCATTGCGTGTTCGAATTTATCTACATCCTGTTCTCGGATATCCCTCAATGAATATTTGAGTGATACCTTGAGAAAATATATCGAAGAATAAGGATCATCAGAGGGTGGAAGAAGGCGCATTAGGTCAGTGAATGCTTCTAGCAGACTTTTCAGTGTTTGCAAAGTACTCATGTTGGTTTATCTCTTTCTAAGATTACTGGGACTGTACGAGTGCACATGCACTCCCAGAATACGAGTTCTTCTTTCATCATGTCATCGATTTTTTCTTGATCCTCTTCGAACTTTATAGCTACTCCCTCTTGTCCATCCCAGCTGTAATACCAGGCATAAGAGAGTCCTGTGACAGCCATCTGATGGTATAGCTGATACACATACTTGTGTGGTATGAAGCCTTCCTTTGCTGTGGCATGGTCTTTTGGGCCAGGACATTTAATCTCCACAATCTCAGTGCCATCTGCTGATATCCCATCAAGGGATGCTACCATCCAGTTTCTCTCTGGGTGTCTTACCAATCTGGGTTTGAAGAATTTACCCATCAGATTAGAGAATGCTTCACGAGCAATAGGCTCCATAGCTATTCCTCGCATCATGGCTCCATTTGTCGCAGACCCATGAATTAACCCCATCTTTTCTCTCCATAAACGATATGGAGTCTTCCATGGGCACATGCGCATAATAACCGGGGCATCTGATGCCCCGATTATTTTCTTTCTATCTTCGTCAGACAAAGGATTCTGTGGGAATGGCCAGAATGGCATCTCCATATTCCATTTCCTTTTTTATGATATTGATAGCCTTATCCAAGGCATCTGGATGAGATGCTTTGAGATCAGTTAGGATGTTGACTAGAATATTGGACAATCCACTTTCCTTAATAAGCTCAGCCCACATCGGGTTATCATCAGCCTGCTTCTGAAGATTTTTCCTCAGTTCGAGGATGATAGAATGCATGTTTAGTTCCACTGTACTGTACATATTTTCATCTCCTAGAGCTACTTGGGCGTACGAAGGCACATGGAGTTACCTTTCCATGATCTGCAAAAGGATCACCGCTATCGTAAAGGGCATCTAGATAAATCGGTGTCTCATAAAATTGCTCGATGATGTACTCATGAATGGGCTTATGAGGAACTGGGCTGACCAGATAGTCTGTATCCTTGCCTTCACCCTTACGAAGTACTTTCAGGTCGTATGTGAATGGAGATCCCCATTCTGGATCCTTGCACAAATTCTCTATTGCTGTGCGTATGGTGGCTTGTGTCACGTGAAATATCTGGATCTGCTCGGTGGTAACGCTCCATACGATCATGCTCATGAAGAATCTTATTAGCATTTTGGGGTTGCTTGGCCTTGGTGGCTTCTGATCTATTCTGTATCTCATAGGCCTATTGTCAACCCAATCCTCCCATCCGAAGATGGGTTGGGATAGGATTCTGAATCTGTTTTCTCCTTCCTGAAGCTTCAGATATTTTGTGCTTGTGGATTTTGGAGGAGAATAATCACTTGGGAAAAAATCATGTGTGTTCATATTTTTGGTCCTTTAGAAAAGTTGTTGTACCAGTCTTGCCATGAATAGGCTGCTTGTAATTGTTTTCTTACTTCTGATCGTTCAATTCTAGGTTTGCCTTGACGCATGTTGACGCGAAGGGCACAAGCTATCTCATCCAGATCTTTTTCAAGCTCACGGATGTCTAGGGGTAGCTTGCTGTAAAGTTGGTGCAGGACTTCATTGAAGTGCTCTGCAGCGGTTGCCAATCTTCCTTCGTATCTTTCACATTTCTCGCAGCAATATTCTTCCTGAACTGCTGGCTCATCCCATAAATCTGGAAAGTTGTATCGCATATAGCCTCTGTTGGTTAGTTGTTATATTCTGTTTGGACTATAGCAAGGTCTAGTCTTTTGTAAACCCGATCTATATCCAAGTTGAACTGATCCGCAAATTCGGCTATAGCTGAGTCATAGTTGCCAGCTAGTATGTTCAGGAGAAGTTCTCCTGTTTTTGTGTCGATGAAATGAAATTGTTTCATTGTTGTGCCTTGTGTGATGTGTTTAAGTTATATCTAGGCTTGCGCTACAACCTGCTCGGTTTGGTGGCCGAGTCGACAGGGAGACTTGCTCGCTTTGATGAACCCAATATAGCAAACGCGTAAATTTAGCGCAAGCGTTTTTCTTTGCTTGGATTTTCTTATTTTTTCCGCTTGCCTTTGCCGGTCAATTTTGGTATTCTGAGAAAAAACAGAGGTGAGAGATGTTGGAGTGGATGAAAATTAACAGATGGTCGGTCACCAGGCTGGCAGAAGAAGTGGGAATGTCTCCCGTATACCTAGGGTCTATTTTGAATGGACATCGCAGGCCATCGTACTGTTTAGCCAAACGCCTTAGTGAATTCACGCAGGGAAAAGTGGCAGTAGAACAACTTTTGGACATGGGTCCCAAACAAGAGAGATGCCCAAGCTGTGGAAAGTTGTGCGTTAGGAAGAAGAGAAAAAAAGATGAGACAGAAAAATGAAGACAGGGTACAAAAAAAGCCGCGGAATATCCGCGGCCCACTTAAACACCCACCCACCGGTCATCACACCGGTCCGCATATGGCAAGAGCTTGTTAAACCCGTCTAGAAGGGCTATTTAGCTAGAGCCATTGCAGCAAGGAACAACAGAAGCAAAGAGTTTATTAAGAACCTCTCTAGCGAGCCATTGTTGCTTAGGAGCGCCCGTTATGATTACGCAAGCGGATATTTTTTTGCAATTTTGTGAGAAATCTCTCGCAATGGATTTAGCCCCAAAGGCTTGCGAGAAAGACGAGTTAACCACACCACTAAGAGATGATCTCATGTCAGATGAGAGAGAAGGTAAGTCTGCACCCCAATATGGGGATATAGTGAATGGCAAAAGGTGGTTTCCAGATAGCTTTCCGGGAATTTATATTCCTAGAGATATCCTGGAAGAGCCAGATTTGTCTACAGACGCTCGCGTGCTATGGTCAAGGATACATTTTTTGAATGATCCTTCCTCAGGTGGATGCTATGCAGGAAATGATCAGCTAGCAGCTATACTGGGGCTGAAGCGCAGCCAGCTATACGAAAAGTTGGCAGAATTGAGAAGGCATGGATTACTGGAAGAGGGGAAGGAGGGAAATTACAGAAGGGTATTGAGAGCTATCTCGCCACAAGAGAGGGATTCAAAGGTACGGGATTTGGAGGCCGTCCGGAATTCCGGACTGAATGTCCAGTCCGGAAATCCGGACAAGACCGTCCGGAATCCCGGACTAGATCGTCCGGAATTCCGGACTACACATATAGAGTACAAGAGAGAGAGTAAGAAAGAGACTAAGAGTGACGCTCGTGCTTCGCACTCGCCAAAAGAGTCTTGTGGTTCTTCTTCGATCTCTGATTTTGGAACACACCCTTCTTCTCAAGAGCTCAAATCAGAACCGGATTACAACCTGATCGCCACAATCGATCAGAATGGGCCTAAACTCAACGCTGCTGCATCAAAAACGGAAGAACAGGCAAACAGACGAAAAAGAAACAAGTCGTCTCCTAGCCCCGTTTCTGAAAGCGAGAAGCCAATGGAGCGTGCACCCTTCGTGTTCATCAACGAAATCAAACACCAAGCGTTGATCGCTAAGCACGGGGAAGTCACTATCCAGCAAGCCTATCTCTTCCTGAGTGAGTGGAAAGAATCCAAGATGGAGGTTGATCCCAAGGCAGCCAATGCCCATACCGACTACCATCGCATCAACCGATGGGTCATCAAAGAAGTCAAAGCTCAACGCATAGGCGTAAAGTCAGGCTTCAAACGCAAAAATCACTGTTCCAGTGATGATACCTACGTACAACAGCCTCAAAAAAATAAGAGTAGAGACGAGCTATACAAAGAATCTGCTGAAAAAATACCCCTACAAGAAGCTGAGCATATGCGTGATGTAGGAGCAGTTTCTCAAGAATGGTTTGATAATTACTTTGCAGCTTTCAAAAAATATGTGGAGAAAATAGCATGAACGTCATCCAATGGTACTCAAAGCCATCTTTGCAACATGAACCCTCTCTAACAGAGGTGTCAGTTGTATCTGAACCCACTATCCAAGATTTCTCAGGATTATGGGTAAAGAATCCATACTCATTGCTGCTTACAGGTGAACCTGGACTAGGTAAGACTCATGTAGCAACATCCTTGCTGTATGCTTATGCTAAGTTGCATCTTGCTCCCTACACATGTGCATATATCTCTGCTACATCCATTGAGGATAGGGTATCAGATGAACTTAACCAGTATAAGTCATCTAATTACTTTATAGATTGCCTCTCCAATGATTATAAGATGCTTGTTATAGATGATCTTGGTGCAGAACGCAGTACAGAGATGCTTGAGAGATGTATATTTAGACTAGTAGAAGCTAGACTCAATATACCTACTATCATCACTACCAACTTATCGCTAGATGATATACAAGCACGTTATGGTGCTCGTATATCTTCCAGGATGAGAATATATACCCCTATACACTTCTCAGGACATGATTTACGTCACAGGTAGGTGGTAACCATGTACCTATAGCTTATTGCTATAGGTACTCTCTTTTTACACTGATGGAGATATATATGCAACGAACCCAGATTATGAGTAAACAGACAGATGAACTGCTTGCTAATGTATCTATATACTCTATCCATGAGCTACTATATGAGCTCAGATTTATAAATAAGCTATCTAAAAGGAACTTAGAAGAATGTACTGATATACCATACTCTCGTATAAGATATATAGAGAGCAAGGAATGCGTATTAAGTCTTACTGAAGATGAGATAGATATAATCTCTCAATTCTATGGTATAAGCAGAGATATATTATCTCATAAAGTAGATGAGCATAAGAGTAAGAGTATAGGTTACTACTCAATTTAGCTATATCCCCTAAGGCTCGCTATTGTTATACCTTAGGGGGTATTTTCCCCTAACTCTACTGAGCTATCCTAGGTAAAAAGATCAAATCGATGAGAATGGGTCTAAATCAAACGGAGACGAATCTTTGTGGTCAAAGGTATATTCAGTCATTTTTTCAAAAAAAATCGATTGGCGACCCCTTTCTGTTGAAATTTGAGGCATTGAGCGATCAAGTCAAAGATCCAGATCTTGATCGGCAGCAAACTCCCCAAACCCATCAAAAAAGCATTTACATGGAAATGAGAACCTAGATAGACTATGCCTTTAGGAGAATAGCAATGAAGATACTGCGACAGTGGATGCGAAAGAACAAATGGTCCATCCATGCCATGGCAAAGGCTATAGGCATCTCTGAGTCGCATCTGAGCAGCGTTCTACATGGAAGGCATAGATGCACAGAGAAGTTTTCAGAAATCATTTGCAAGTTTACCAAGGGAGAGATTGCGGATTTAGCCCAAGCCCGTATCCCCAAGGTAAAATGCCCATGTTGTGGCATCTCCATCACTCATCAGCGATTCCAGAAAATACAAATCCCTCTCCCAACTAGGTCTCAGGATGTCAAGTGAATTTTGTAAAGATCAGCAACACTTTGATCCCGCAATTGCTACAAGATTAGGCATAACTGCTTCCATATTGCATTGGGAGCTGAAGACCGCCCTACAGAATGCTTTTACGCATGTTGAGTACAGCGATGATAGGGGAATACCATGGATCTCAACAACTCTTGAGAATATATGCAAAGCCATTCCTTATCTCAAATTGAATGATGTTAGAGAGGCAATGAAGATCTTGCAGGCAGCTCGTGAGATTGAGATAAAATGCAGTGCAGGTAAAATTTGGTATACCTGCTTTGTCGATTAAGGCAATTTGATAAACCCATTGGGAAGGTATCCATGAACGGAAATGTCAGTTTACTGCGATTGAGCAAAGAGAAATTCATGAAGCTTTTGGAATGCTCAGATCAGCTTAATCCAGATGAAAGCAAGGATATAAAGTTGGTTACTTCCGCTGATATATCTTTAGCATTAGGTAAAATGATTATGAGCTCAACTGACTTTATAGTTGGACTTATTCAAAACAACGGAATTCATTCCAGATATTCGGCTGATTGTATAAATGCAATGGCCAGTGCGATATGTCAAGAATGCCCAGAAGCTGGGGAGAAGTGGGATAAAATAAGGCAAGAGACTAACAAAGCGCTTGATGATTCTCACCAAAAGTTAGTGGCATTTCAAGAAAGTCTGAATGAGGATATGAAAGAATTCATGGGGCTATTTATCAACTTCGAGGATGACAAGCCTTCATGTGACTGTAAAGAAGATTGAATAATCTTTTGAGCATGAGTAAAGTTGCATATAACTCTGAGGGTTATATGCACATACTATCTCTGAAGATCGAAGGGCCTCCTGTAGCATCTTCAAGGCCAAGAGTAGCTAAAAATGGTGGTGTATGGGATACCAAAGCCAAGCAAAAGAAAGAGATCATCAGATGCCTCAAGCAGCAATTGGAAGTTGAAGGTATTGTGGACTGTGGGCTGCGTGTAAATCTATACTTCTATTTTTCCTTGCCAAAATATCTCCAAAAAAAGTCAAAAGATTCTTTGATATATCACACAAAAAAACCTGATTTGGATAACTTATCAAAGACGTATCTGGATGCTCTCACAGGCCTTGTTTGGAAGGATGATGCTCAAGTAGTGCATTTGAATGTATGGAAAGGCTATGGAGAGCATGCTAGAACTGAAATTGAGATAGAGAGAATGGACTATGGAAGATTTAGAGCATGAGGGATGGGATCCTTCTGACTATGACTGGGGAAATCCCATACACTATTCAGCACATGAAGTATGGGGAGTATCGGACGAAGACTGGAAAGACTCTATAAACTATCCAAAAGGGGATGAAGACATGCCATTAGTCAAGGGTAAAGCAGCTAGAACCAAAGAAGGGTTCAGCGAGAACATCAAGAGAGAAATGTCTGAGGGAAAGCCTCAGAAGCAGGCAGTAGCCATAGCATATTCTGAAGCACGAAGATCCAAGAAAAAGGAGAAATAACATGGACAAGCTAATCAGAGCATTAGAGAAGAAAGAAGACTCAGTCAAAAAGGGTCTTAAGCATCTTGAGAAGGAAGATAAGAAGAGAGATCCTGAGTGTGATCTAGGCAAAGAAGTTAAGAAGAAGCTGAAGATGCTGAAAGGAAGATAATCATGACGGCTACTTATTATCCAGGCATGAAAAAATCATGTACAGAGTTGAATGAATTAGCAGACAAATTGGTAGATTGGGTTGAGTCAAATAAGCAATCAGAGAGAAACTTTCTGCTTGCTGAGTTTGCCTTTACCAATAGGTTTAGGCCTAGTCTGTTGATTCAGTATGCAAGGCATCATGAGCGCTTCAAAGAAGCTTACTTGTATGCCAAGGAGTGGCAGGAGTACATGTACTCGAAGGGGGCTACTCATGGAAGCATCAATTCTCGATTTGCAACCTTCTTTCTAGGCTGCAACCATGGATGGAAGATGCAGACCCCTGAAGATAGTGCTCAAGCATTGACTACTGCCTTTGATCAATTCGTGGAACATATCAGACAAGATGAGAAGCGATATGTAATCAGCGATGATGATGAGGATGAGATGAGAGAAGATGCATTATGAAGTTAGACAAGGGTCTCTCAGATAAGCAGAGAGAGTGCTTTAACCAATCAAATGCTCGTATCAATATTTTGGAAGGATCTGTCAGAAGTGGCAAATCCTTCATTTGTCTTTTACGGTTCATGGAAGAGTTAAGGCATGGTCCTGAGGGGGCATATGTCATCTGTGGCAAGTCAGAAAGAACAGTCTTACACAACGTCATCAATCCCTTACAAGAATTTACCAATGGAGTTATTAGGTACAACAGGGGATTGGGGGAGTTCACTCTATTCGATAAGAAGGTGTATGTCGTTGGAGCTAACGATGAGAGAGCTGAAGGAAAGATTAGAGGATCAACCTTTGCTGGGGCTCTTGTTGACGAGGCAACAATTGTTCCTGAAAGCTTCTTCAGGATGCTATTATCACGTTTGTCAGTGGATGATGCGAAGTTGTTTGCAACCACTAACCCAGACAGTCCCTATCACTGGCTTAAGACAGGGTTCATGGATCGTGCCAGTGAGCTCAATCTAAAGGTCTTCAAGTTTACTCTAGAGGACAATCCATCACTAAGCAAAGCGTATGTGGATGCCCTAAAATCTGAGTATCAGGGCTTATGGTATCGCAGATTTATAGAAGGCGAATGGGTATTAGCTGAGGGTAGTGTCTATGATTTCTTTGATCCCAAGTTTCATACCTTGAGGCAGCCTCCATCATATGCCAAGTACTATATCTGCGGGATTGACTATGGCACTACTAACCCTTTTGCTGCGGTCTTGGTAGGATTCAATGATGATGTAAGGCCAGCAATATGGGTAGAGAAGGAATACTACTGGGATCCCAAAGTGACAGGATGTCAGAAGACGGATATGGAGTTTGGAATAGATCTACAAAGAGTTTTTGGTCTATATCCCATCCAGAACTACTATTTAGATCCAGCAGCACAATCTTTTGAGACAGAACTTAAGCGTAATCGTAAGCCAGTATTTGCTGCTAAGAATGATGTCTTAGATGGTATACGGTTTGTGGGATCTCTTTTTACGCAAGGTGACTTGAAGATATGCAGGGGAGACAATGGGAAAGAGTGCTTTAACTTGATCAAAGAGATAGAGAGCTATGTGTGGGATATATCTTCGATCAAGCGAGGTATTGACAAGCCGCTTAAGCAGAGAGACCACGCGATTGATGCTTTAAGATATGCTCTTTACACTCATTTCGGCACTAGGGGATGCTTGAAAGAGATATCCAAGCAAGAAAGGTATCAGCAAGCTCAAGAGAAGAAGTGGCAGCAGAATCCTATGGCATATCCAGGCTTTACAAATAGCCATGGCTGGCAG
>Ga0268264_10001791_pt1 | contig 19636 bp, 20 predicted proteins | sample KBSSwiS32_FD_190357 | JGI IMG/M metagenome (GOLD analysis project Ga0268264, IMG submission 190357) | Switchgrass rhizosphere microbial communities from Kellogg Biological Station, Michigan, USA - KBS Switchgrass S3-2 (SPAdes) (version 2) | ecosystem: Host-associated > Plants > Roots >...
CTGATTGCGGAGGGACGCGTCATCGTCAACGGCGAGACCGTGACTGAGATGGGGACGAAGGCCGATCCAGCGCGCGATGACATCCGCGTGGACGGCCGGCGGATCAAAGCAACCGAACGGTTGCGTTACATCCTGCTCTACAAACCTGCCGGTTACGTGACCACCCGATCGGATCCTCAGCATCGCCGCACGGTCATTGATCTGCTGCGTGGCGTGCGCGAATACGTGTACCCCGTCGGACGACTCGATTACGACACGCAAGGGATCCTGCTCGTCACCAACGACGGGGACCTGGCGGCGAAGTTGACGCATCCCCGTCACCAGGTCGATCGAACCTACGAGGCCTCCGTCTCCGGAATGCCCGATGACGAGGCGATCGATCGCCTCCGCCGAGGCATCCCACTCGACGGCCGCCGTACGCGGCCGGCCGACGTGCTGCTCGTGAACAAAGGCCGCCGCGATCGCAACGGCGTGCTCATCATCACGATTCGGGAAGGGCGCAATCGTCAGGTACGACGAATGCTCGACGCCGTCGGGCATCCGGTGGAGTCGCTGCGGCGCATCCGCTTCGGACCGCTGGGCATCCGCGGGCTCAGACCTGGCGACTGGAGAGATCTGACGGATGCCGAAGTGGAAAAGTTGAAAAGTGGAAAAGTGGCAAAGTAAGTTCGAACTTACTTTGCCAGTTCTTCCGCTTCTCCACTTCGTCCAGTGTCTTCGCCGTCCTCTTCCAACGGCAACATGTCCTCGGCAGGTGTTTGTTCGATGAGTCGCGCGGGCGGATCGAAGCCGAGCGCTTCCGCCATGTCCTCAATTTTCGGAAGGTCGCTCAAGTCGTTGAGGCCGAACCGAATCAGGAACTCCTTCGTCGTCGCGTAGAGGAACGGACGTCCGACGACGTTCTTGCGGCCAACGATTTTGATCAGGTGACGTTCGAGGAGCGTCGCGAGCACGCCCGACGTGTTGACGCCTCGAATCTCGCCGATCTCGAGCGACGTAATCGGCTGCTTGTAGGCAACGACAGCCAGCGTTTCCAGCGACTGGACGGTGAGTTTCTGTGTCGACCGCTCGTGGAACAGCCGCCGCACCCATTCGTGAAGCTCGGTCCGCGTCACGATCTGATACCCACCCGCCACTTCGACAAACTGCAGGCCCGGTCGCGTTTCGTAGTCGGCTTTCAGCGCTTGAATCGTCGCTGACACGTCTTCCTTGGGTTCGTCGGCCAGCAGCTTGAACAGCATCTTCGGCGTCAGCGGCTCGGGGGACGCGAAGATCAACGCTTCGACGATCGCCTTCAATTCAGCGGATGGGGCCCTTTGATCATTGACCATTTCAACTTGTTCATTGCCTTGAGCATTGAGCATTTGGCCTTGGTCATTGCCTTGGGCATTGATCATTTCGCCTTGAGCCTTGAGCATTGTCATGAGTTCTGCGGATCCCCGATTGGATGCGGCGCATCCGTGGGACGCGCGCGCTTGTAAACACGGATGGCGCCCGCTCCGCCTGACTGGAACACGCGAACCAGCTTCAGCCGGATCATTTCGAGCAGCGCGAGGAACGTCACGATCATGAACCCGCGGGAGCCGTCGCCGTCGGCAAACAGATCCTCGAAGCCGCACGCCTCGGTTTCCGACAACCGCGCCAGGAGCCGTTGGATTCGGGTCTCGATGGGAATCTCTTCGGGCGGCAGCACCATGTGCGGCCGCCGGCTGGCCCGCTCGAGCACACCCTTGAAAGCGGCGATCAGGCTGAAGAGATCGACTTCGATCTCGGGCTCGTATTCCTCGCCCGCCGCCTCCGATACCGCCGCATCGGGGCGCATGAACTGCGCGCTTCGCAGCGTCTCGCGCTCGTGCAGCAGTTCGGCGGCGGCCTTGTACTTCTGGTGTTCGAGCAACCGCCTCACGAGCGCCTCGCGCGGATCCTCCTCGGGCTCATCGTCCTGGGTCGGGTCGGGCCGCGGCAGCAGCGTGCGCGACTTGAGGTGAATCAGCGTGGCCGCCATGACGAGGAACTCGCCCGCGACGTCCAGGTTCAGCTCCTGCATCAGCGCGATGTAGGAGAGATATTGCTCGGTGATGAGCGCAATCGGAATGTCGTAGATGTTCACCTCGTTCTTGCGAATGAGGTGGATCAGCAGGTCAAGCGGCCCCTCGAACGAATCGAGCTTGACCTTGTACGCATCCGGCGAGGATTCGAAATCGGCGTGCTCGGTATGCTGCTGTTCGGTCACGTTCAATAACGGAGCTTCACCGCGTCGCGGACGCGTTCCATGGTTGCCTGCGCGACGAGGCGCGCCTTGCGCGATCCCTCGATCGCGATCTCACAAATCCTGTCGGGCTCGCTCAACACCGCGCGCCGTCGTTCGCGTATCGGCTCGAGCATCGCATTCATGGCAGCGGCAAGCTTCGTCTTCACCTCGACGTCGCCGACCTTGCCAGCACGATACCGCGTCTTCAGGTCTTCGACCTCAGCGGTGTTCGTGTTGAACGCGTCATGGTACATGAACACGGGGTTGCCTTCGACCGTGCCGGGGATGTCGGCGCGAATCCGCTTCGGATCCGTATACATCTGCCGCACTTTCTTCGTGACCGTCTCCGCGTCGTCGGTAAGGTCAATCGTGTTTCCGTAGCTCTTGCTCATCTTCCGGTTGTCAAGACCAGGAAGTCGAGGTGTGGGGGTCAGCAGAGGCTGCGGCTCGACGAAAATCTCGCCGTAGAACTGGTGAAACCGCCGCACGACTTCCCGCGACAACTCGAGGTGCGCCACCTGATCCTCGCCGACCGGAACGAACTTGCCGTCGTAAATGATCACGTCGGCGGTCTGCAGCAGCGGATAGCTCAAAAATCCGAGCGTCGAAAGGTCTTTCTCCACCAGCTGTTCCCGCTGTTCCTTGTAGGTCGGCACGCGTTCGAGCCAGGGAATGGGAACGACCATCGAGAGCAGGAGAAACAACTCGGCGTGTTCCGGCACGAGCGACTGGATGAAGATCGTGCTGCGCTCCGGATCGACGCCGGCGGCGAGCCAGTCCGCGATGTTGTCGAGCGCGTAGCCGGTGATGCCGGCGGTGTTCGCATATTCGCTCGTCAGCGCGTGCCAGTCGGCCACGAAGTAGAAACAGTCGTACTTCTCCTGCAGCGCCACCCAGTTGTGCAGCGCTCCGACAAGATGGCCAAGATGCAGCTTGCCCGTCGGACGCATGCCGCTGACGACGCGAGGTCTTGTCATGAATTAGAGGAGCCACGATGCGACAACGCGTGCCGCTGGAAACACAATTCTGTTGAGCGCGCCGCTGAATATCAAACCGTACAGGATCAAAAACCCGTACGGCCGGAGGCGATCGAATGCTTCGGCCACCGGTCCGCGCAGCACGCCCGCGACGACGTTACCGCCATCGAGGGGTGGCACGGGAATCATGTTGAATATCGCGAGTAACACGTTCAGACCAACCAGCTGGTAAAGGAATACCGCCAGCGGTCCGAGCGCCGCCTCCCCGAGACTTCCCGAGACAGGAATGATGTGCAAGACGACGGCGGCAACGATCGCCATGAGGATGTTGCTCGCCGGTCCGGCCGCCGCAATCACCATGAAGCTGCGTTTCCAGTGACGGCCGAGCCGGGTCGGGTTGACGGGGACCGGCTTCGCCCATCCGATGAGCGGCGCGCCTGTGAGCATCGAAATCAGCGGAAACAGAATGGTGCCGATCGGATCGATATGAACGGCAGGGTTCAACGATACGCGGCCCAGCAGCCGCGCCGTCGGATCGCCGAGGCGATCGGCGGTCACGGCGTGAGCCGCTTCGTGCACCGTCAGCGAAAGGATGAGGACGACAAACGCGATGAAGACCGCGACGAAGTCGATGTTGCCGAGCAAGGGTGCTCAGCGTACTACGGAGCTCAGCTGCATTTCACCTATTGCTCCGGCGGACCGGCCGTCGTATCGTGTGGCCGATCCTTTGGGGGGCGTACCATCATGACCTCCACCGCGCGCAAGCCGCTCACATTCCCGCACCACACGCTTCATCACGTATCGACGCGGCCGCTGAAAATGCCGTCGGTCCTGCGCTCGGCGTCACTGCGCCCGCCCGCTGACCAGAAACTCGTGGAACGCGTGCGCCGCGAATTCTGCGCCATGCGAGGCTTGTCGCCGACGATGGCGCAGGCGAGGCGGCTGTTTCATCTCGCGCACGAAGAGTGCCTCGAGATCTTCAGACAGCTGCTGCAGGAAGGGTTCCTGGTGCTCTGCTCGGACGACCGCTATCGTCTGAGGTCACGGATTCCGCACGGCACGTTCTAACCGTCAGTAACTCGCCGCACAGTCCGTTCTGCGCGGCGACGTCAGGACAAATGTCCGGCGATGAAGCAGGAGGCGTGTTGCACGCGACGCCTTGGGGGCGACCGCCCGCGCGCTTCGCGAGCACGATCGCGCGCACGCAAAGAACGCCGGTGACGTATATGGAGCCGAAGACCGCGCCGACGGAAACTGCCGTGGCGACGGAAAATCCCGCGGCGACACACATCGGCACCGCCGCAGAGGCAAAGGCGAGCGCGACGGCGATTTGAGCGGATGCCCGCTATTGGCTGCGCGCTGGTGCACGGATCGAACCCGGTTTGTGACTCGTTACTTGCACGGCGTCCGAGCCGGGTTCCGGCCGGCTGACGTGAAAATTTACGCGGACCGTGCGAAGTAATCGATCACCGCCGCAGCCGCTCTGGGACCGACCACCGCATCGAGCTCTTCGCGCGTCGCTCGGCGAACGCCGGCAACGCTGCCAAACTTGGTCAACAGGGCCCGACGGCGGCGAGGTCCGATACCGGGAACGTCGTCGAGCTGCGATCGCAGATCACGCATCGCGCGCGCCTTGCGGTGAAAGGTCACCGCAAAGCGGTGCGCTTCGTCGCGGATCCGTTCGATCAGCAGCAGTGCGGGGTCGTTCTCGGGCAGCGCGATCGCATCCTCGCGATCGCGGGTGAACAGCAACTCCTCTTTCTTGGCGATGCCGACGGCCACGAGGTTGCCCAGGCCGATTCGCTGCAGCGCCTCGTACGCTGCCGTGAGCTGACCTTTGCCACCGTCAATCAGAATCAGGTCAGGGAACGGGCCGCCGTCCTCCAGCACTTTTCGATACCGGCGTTGGACGACCTCGCGCATGGCGGCGAAGTCGTCGGAACCGAACGACGGCTCCGGACTCCGGGCTCCGGGCGCCCGCGGCTGAAGTCCTGAGCCTTGAGCCCTGAGCCGGCCTCGAATCCGGAACTTCCGGTACTCGCTTTTCTTCATCCGACCGTCTTCGCACACCACCATCGATGCCACCGTCTCGCTTCCCTGGATGGTCGAAATGTCGAAGCACTCGATGCGCCGCGGCACGGCCGGCAACCCGAGAACGGATCGAAGCGTTTCGAGCGCGTCGAAATGCGCCGCGGTGTTCTCGTTGAACCGCGTCCGATACGACAGCTCGGCGTTGCGCGTCGCGAGCTCAACGAGCGCGCGCTTCTCTCCCCGCTGCGGGACAAGAATCTTCACACGACGGCCGGCGCGCAACGACAGCCACTCCTCCATCGCCTCGCGGTCTTCAATGTCCACCGGCAAATCGATTTCGGAGGGCGGCACGCGCATCTCGTAAAACTGCTGCAGTGTCGCCTGGAGTACGTCGGCATCACGGACCGCGATGCCGGTGTCGGTGACCAGCTCGAGCCGCTCGATGACGCGCCCGCCGCGCATCGCGAAAACCTGAATGGCGCTGCCGCTCGGACCGACCTTCAATCCGAACACGTCACGATCGCCGAGCTGCGCCGTCGCCACCTTCTGCTGTCGATCGCGCAGGATCTGAACCGTGCGGAGCGCGTCCCTCAGCTGCGCGGCCTCTTCGAACCGCTGCTGCTCGGACGCGTCCACCATCCGCTCGCGCAGCGTGTCGATCAGCTCGTCGTTGCGCCCCTCGAGCAGCAGCCTGGCGTTTGCCACGGCAACCCCGTATTGTTCCTGACTGCAAATCTCAGCAACGCAGGGCGCGATGCAGCGTTTGATGTCGTACTCGAGGCATGGCCTGCCCCGCTGTCCGGTAATAACTTCGTTGCATGAGCGGATTCCGAACAGCCGGTGGGCCAGCCCCATCGTGCGTCGCGCAAGCTTTGCCGGCAAGAACGGCCCCGCATAGAAATCGCCGTCGCGTTCGACATGCCGCGCGACGAGCATTCGAGGAAATCCCTCGCTCGTCGTCAACTGAAGATATGGATAATTCTTGTCGTCGCGAAGAAGGATGTTGTATTTCGGTGAGCGCTGCTTGATCAGGTTATTCTCGAGCGCGAGCGCTTCCATAACCGAGTCGGTGACGATGACTTCGACCGAGGTGATCTCGTCGAGCAGCGCATCGTGACGCGGACTCATCCCCGCGGCCGCAAGATAGCTGCGCACACGATCCCTCAGCGCGCGCGCCTTGCCGACATAGATCGTTTCGCCCGCGCGGTTCATCCAGAGATACACGCCCGGCTGCTCGGGCAACCGTGCGATCTGTTCCTTGAGGTCCTGGATGGGCATGGGCTAGTATGGCGAGTTTAGTTTCTACGTCTAAAACCCTTAATTATAACAAGGCATGACAGTTACCGGGTTCATCGGGAAGGCCTGCATGTGGCCGCTGCGCGCGATCATCCGCGCGTGCGTGGCGCTCGGCATTCATCCCAACACCCTCACGCTCATCGGTGTCCTGATCAACGTGGCGGCCGCCTGCGCGCTCGGCGTCAACAGGTTCCTCCTTGCCGGCGTGATCATGATCGTCGCCAATATCTTCGACTTCATCGACGGCAAGGTCGCGCAGGAGACCAACACGGTGTCGCGGTTCGGCGCCTTCTGGGATTCGACGCTCGACCGTTTTTCCGATATCGCGCTGTTTCTAGGTCTCATCTACCTGTACGCGACACTCCGGCGTACGGACTACGTGATGGTCGCGTCGCTGGCGATGATGTTTTCGATCATGACGAGCTATGCGCGCGCCCGCGCCGAGTCGTTGATCGAGAAGTGTAAGGTCGGCTTCATGGAGCGGCCTGAGCGCATTGTCCTCTTCATGATCGGCGCGTTCACGAACCGCATGGGCGCCGTGCTCTGGGTGATCCTGCTCCTGTCCATCTTCACCGTCGCCGATCGCATCTACTACACGTATCTGGTGCTGAACGCACGTCCGATTCCCCGTGGCCGGAGCCCGATTTCGAAAGTGTTCACGCGGGCGTTCTTCTGGACGGACGAGCGGACGACGCTCCCCTACGACATCATGGTGATCGCGATCCTGCTGTTCGTGTGGCTCACGCCGCCAATCTGGATCGGTGATCCGACGGCGCCGAGCATGGGCCTGTGGGCGCTGTTGGAACCTTAAACACAGCTATCGCAACGCCACGTAGTCCCGAAGAAGTCCTTGAATCTGGGAGTCGAGGGACGCGCGATCGCGCGTCTCAATCAGGAGCGACGCCAGCGTCCGAAGCTGAGGATCGTCGCGATCGGATACGCGTGACATTCGGGCTGTTCGCGGATCCCAGTACAAGGCCACGACGGCCGGACGCGCCTCGTCATTCCACCGATGAAGGGCATTACGGGTGTATCGCTCCCACTGCGGCGCGTCGCAGCAGTGATCGAACGAATCGGAGACGATGAGCAGCCGCTTCGACACGTCGTTCGATATGAACGGCGCCCGGACTGAATGCGGAATCGCGAACGCCCAGCTCGAACGTGGAACGCCGGCAATAACGAGTGTCCCTTCGGGATCGTTTTCCGCCTCGCGTCCGAGTTGTTCGACGGCGGCCCGCGAAATCGCGGCATAACCACTCCAGGCGCGGACAACCGCGAGCAGCTGCACGGCATATGCGATCGCGAGCGCTGCAACCACAACGACACCAATCGGACGAAGGACCCGTGCGGGTTGTGCCTGCCAGATGATTTCCAGCCCGATGCTCACGGTCACCGCCCAGCCGAGCGACGCCAGATACATGTGCCTCGGCGAGTAGTAACCGGACATGAGGATCGGCAGAATGCCGAGGACGACCCAGATCACGCCAAAGAAGATCGCCGTGCGCCAGAGCGCGTGCGCCGCGGAACGCGACAGGCGCCAACCGATCGCCGTCACAATCACCGCACTGAGCGCCACGACGCTCGCGTCGCGCAACGACCAGTGGCGGATGCCGGGCCCGCCGAAGACGAGCCGGACCAGATGCCGCGAGGCATCCGAGAGGAACTCGCGAACCCGCTGCGCTGACAGCAAGCTTTCGCGCGCCACTTCGTGAAAGACGACGTAACGAAGCCCGAGGAAGACGACTGTCAGCACAACGTAGGGGACATACGGCCGGACCCACGCCCACGAGATCTCGAATCGCCGGCGTCTGACAATCCAGTCGAACAGCACGAGTGCGGGTGCCATCGTGATGGTGTTCTGCTTGCTGAAAAGGGCGGAGAAAAACAGGATGACGGACCACAAGTATGCCGGCTGAAGCCGGCCTCTACTGATATCCGGACGGTCCGCCTCAAGGCGGCTATGGACCGCACCAGTATCGGTGGGGTCCGGCTTCACCCGGACCGATCGGACATACAGCAGAAACGATGCGAAGTAGAACAGCGTCGGAAGCGAATCGACTCGGCCCGTGATCCACGCGACGCTCTCGGCCTGTATGGGCAACAGCACGAAGATCACTCCCGCCGCCGAAGCGGGGACGAGACTCAGGCCGGCCGCCGACTCCGCGATCCACATGACGAGCAGTCCGTTGACGGCGTGGAGCGCGATGTTGATGATGTGATTCGGCTGCGGGGCCGAGGCGCCGAACCACGAGGCAACCACATAAGACACCGCCGGAAACGGCCGGAGCTCGTCGGGCACATATCCCCAGATGTCCTCTGTCCACGGCATGACGAACCACCGCGGGATGTACGCCAGCGAGCGCTGCGAGAAGAGGCTGACGACGCCGAAATCGTCCTGAACGAAGTAGTCGTTGATCGCCGTGGCGTACAGCGCAACCGCGGCGATGACGATCGCAGCCGACGCAATCGCACGCCGACTCATAAGACCCGAAGACGAAGAATCAACGCAATCATCCGGAAGCCGGTGCGCAGCGTGCCTTTCAACGTGCCGGTGATCTTGGAGTCGCCGATTCGGCCACGATAATTGACCGGCACCTCGATCACGCGGATGCCGCGCTTGAGCGCCACGATCACCATCTCCGGAAGAAAGTGCGACCCGCCGACCGTCAGATCGCCGAGGATGCGGTCGAGCGCGGTTCGATGGGTGAGCCGCAGCGTGCATCCGCAGTCGGTCAGCGACGGACCTCCGTAGAGCACCTGGATCATCTTGGCCACAATCCAGTTTCCCCAGCGCAGGAACCATCCCATATTGGCCTGGCGCCAGATCAGTTCACGCGTCGTCCGCGTGCCACACACCATCTCGAAGTCGTCGGCATACGCCAGCAGCTTCATGACGTCGCGGCCAACGAAGGTGCCGTCCGGCTCGGCCATGATCACCAGATCGCCAGTCGCTTCGCGGAGGCCGCGGCGCAGCGCATGACCGTACCCCTGTGCCGTCTCGCGCACGACACGCGCACGCGTCGCCATCGCTTCTTCCGCTGTGCGATCGCGCGAGTTGTTGTCGACAACGATGACCTCGTCGACGATGCCCTCGACGAAGAAATCTTCGACGGCAGGCCGGATGTACTTTTCCTCGTTATAGGCGGGCAGCACGATGCTGATGGTCTTCGAGTTCCACATCCGCCGACTCACCCACGCGGCGCGGACCCGTCAGGTCCGCGATGCGCAATCACGAGCATCTGCCCCGCCATCGGTCTGAACGGCGACCGGAGATACGCGCGAACCGTCCACGGACGGATCGGCAACTTCGTCCCCCGCATCGAGTAGGGCAGAAACCGGGGGTCGACGCGATCGATTGCAAACCCATGCGCCCGCAACAAATTCGGCAGCGATACGTCGGTGAACACACTGCGGTGGGTGTAGTCGTCGAAATAGTGCTTCGCCGCGTACCTGAAGTTCGGCTGGATGATGATGAAGCGGCCGCCGGGCTTGAGCATCCGACCGACATCGTCGACGACCGACGCCGCCACCCCGGGCTCGAAATGTTCGAGGATGTTCGACGCGAGTACCACGTCGAACGCCGCCTCGCCCAGGGTCGGAAGATCACGCGACGCGTCGAGAACGAGCGCCTCGACATCATCGTTCGCGTGCCGCACCACATCGGGCCAGATGTCTACCGCAACGCGCCTGGCAGCCACCACGTTATTAATCCAGGCACAATAACCCGCGCCGATTTCCAGCACCCGTGCACTCGCCGGCACCCATGTCGAGAGATGCTCCGCCACCACCTTCCACACGACCGCGCGCGCCGGATCTTCCGGCAGGTGCGCGGTGTGGTAGCCAGTCACCGAGTCTGCCATGCTGGCGGAAGCTGCCTGGTGATTTCGATCCCTTCAAACGGCGCGCTGGTGCGTGCACCGTGCGCCCGCACCCATGCCGCCATCCGGGCAAGCCCGGCCTCCAGCGTGGTCTGTGGCCGAACCCCGAACACGAGGTGGGCTTTCTCGTGAGATGAGTGTGCGTGCTGCACTTCATGCCTCGGTTCCAGATGCTGGATCCGCGGTGCGACCCCCATTGCCGCGGCAACGGCCATCGCGAGTTCCAGCAGCGAGTACGGCTGGTCCGCGCCGACGTTAAACGTCTGGTTCCACGATTGCGGCCGATCGATCGCGTCCGCGATCATGGGCGCCACATCGTCTATATAGCTGAAAGCGCGCGTCTGCGTCCCATCGCCGAAGATGGTCATCGGCTTCCCCTGGAGAATCTGGTTCATGAAAATGCCGACTACGTTGCGGTAGCGGTCGCCGATATTCTGCCGGGGGCCAAAGACATTGTGTGGCCGGAAGATGACGTAGTTGAGGCCAAACAGGTCCCTGCACGCCCGCAATTCCATCTCCACGGCATATTTGGCGATGCCGTACGAATCCTCCGGCGTGGGCACGTCATCTTCGCTCATCGGAGGAGATGTGCTGCCGTACACCGCAATTGACGACGTGAATACGAACGTCTGAACGCCGTTGTTGATGGCGGCATTCAGCAGGGTCATGCTACCGATGACGTTGTTCGTGTAGTTGAAGCGCTTGATGAAGTGACTCAGGCCTTCGGCAGCATACGCCGCAAGGTGGTAGACGTGAGCGAAACGATGCTCGGCGAACAACCGGTCGACCAGCACGTGATCAACCACACTGCCGCTGACGAATGTCGCTGCGGTCGGTACGTTTTCGCGAAAGCCGCCGCTCAGGTCGTCGAGAATCGTGACGTCATGGCCGCGCGCGATCAGTGCCTCCGCCACGTGGGACCCGATAAACCCTGCTCCGCCGGTCACGAGAACTCGGCTCATGGCTGAGAGATCGTAACCGGGGTTCGGGATTCGGGATCCGGAAGCCGGTAGCCGGTTGCCTTTAGTCAGCAGCCGGCTATGAGACCTTGCGCTTGCGGGCGGCGCTGGCCGTGCCCTTCGACGACTTGGCCGCAGCTTTCTGCAAGTCCGCCTTCGCCGGCTTCTTCTTCTCCTGGCTGACGGAATCGAGGCTGCGTTTCAGTGCTTCCATCAGATCGACGACGCGCGCGGGCTCCTGAACTTCAGGCGCCACGATTTCCTCGCCCGCGATCTTCGCGTCGATGATCTTTCGCAGGCCTTCCTTGTACTCGTCCTTGTAGTCCTTCAGATTCAAATCGGCATCGAAGGTCCCGATGACCTGCTTGGCGAGCTTCATCTCCTCCGGCTTCACTTTGCTCGGAACGGAATTGAGCTCCTCGATCTGATCGATGCTGCGGATTTCGGCATCGTGATGCAGCGTGTACATCACAAGGCCCTTCTTTTGCGGCCGAACGGCCACCAGGTACTCGCGGCCGTACAGCGCCATCTTGCCGATGCCCGCCTTGCCGGCCATCCCCTCGCGCATGACGGCGAACGCCTCGGCCGCCATTGGACCGTCGGGCGCGAGGTAGTACGCGCGATCGACGTAGATGGGATCGATCTGCGAATCGTCCGCAAACTGCACCAGATTGATCACGCGCGTCGACTCGACGCGGACTTTCTGGATGTCCTCCTCGGTCATCACGACGTAGCGACCCTTCTCGAACTCGTAGCCTTTGACCAGCTCGGTATTCGGCACTTCGCGCTCGCAGTGCGGACACCACCGTTTCTGCTGAATGCGCGTCTGGCATTCGCCGTGGAGCTGGTTGAAGGAGATCGCGTCAGCCGATTCGGTCGCCGGAAACACCTTTACCGGGATGTTGACGAGACTGACTTTGAGGAAGCCTTTCCAGGTCGGACGTGGTGGCATATGCACGTCATTATCGGTTCAGTCGGCCCATGACTGCACGGGGATGCACGGGGAGGAGGCTCAGGGCTCTCCTTAAGCCCGATTGACCGTCCAGCTTGGTACGCCCTAAGCTTCCTCTTCCCCCCGATGATCGGTCAGACCATCGATCACTACCGCGTCACGGAGCTCGTCGGCTCTGGTGGGATGGGTGTCGTTTACAAGGCGCAGGACCTGAAGCTTTCCCGGATGGTCGCGCTGAAGTTCCTACACCTGAACCCGGCGCCGACACCGACCGCGGTCGACCGCTTCATGCGCGAGGCGCGCACGGCGTCATCGCTCAATCACCCGGGTATCTGCACGATCTACGAAGTGAACGAGCATGAAGGTCGGCCCTTCATCGTCATGGAGCTGCTCGAGGGCCAGACCTTGTCGCAAGTCCTCAGCGCCGGCCCTCTCGAGATCGGCTTACTCCTGCGCCTCGCAATCCAGATTGCGGACGCGCTCGATGCGGCTCATGGACGCGGCATCCTCCACCGGGATATCAAGCCGGCGAATATCTTCCTCACGTCACGTGGACAGGCGAAGATCCTCGACTTCGGTCTCGCGAAGTCCTCGCTCGCAATCAGCTCCGAGCTGACGCTGGCGCCAACCGAAGTGGTCACCACCGTCCAAGGCGTGGCGATGGGCACCATCGCATACATGTCGCCGGAGCAGGCGTGCGGGCAGGAACTCGATGCACGTAGCGATCTGTTTTCGTTCGGTGTGGTGCTCTACGAAATGGCAACCGGACGGCAGACGTTCCAGGGAAGCACGGTCGCCGTGGTGTTCGATGCGATTCTCAACAGACAGCCTCCCGCCCCAATCGAATTGAACGCGACCGTCCCCGTCGGCCTTGAACGAATAATTGGACGAGCGCTCGAGAAGGATCGGGAGCTCCGTTACCAGTCATCAGCCGCCCTGCGTGACGAGCTCGACGCGGTGTTGCGCGACCGTACTTACGGTTCGACCTTCACGATGCCGTTTGCGACGACGCCGCAAACATCATCCGCTTCAGGGTGGCAGCGTTTGAGCGGCAACACGCCACCGCCATCGTGGCAGTCAGCCAGCGGCACGACAAGCACTGCACCGCCCCCCACCGCCGCGCGCTCCACGCCGGCGCTCGTGATAGGGGGCGCGGTTCTGCTTGGTGCCGCGTTGATCGCTGCGCCGATGCTGTTTCTCGGAAGGACGATTCCTCCGTCCGAGGCGAAGGCGCCGGCGACCGAAACCGCCGCGCCGGTTGCACCACAACCGGCCGAGGCACCATCCGCACCCGCATCTGCCGCTGCGAAACCCGATGCGCCGCCACCTGTAGCTGCGCGTCCACGTTCCGCGGCGGCAACGCCCGCGGAGGTCACGCCGAACCCCGCCCAAACGGCGGGTGGTATCGATGGAGGCGTCGCGGTGCTGCGCGCCGCCCGGGCGAAATTCGAGGCGCGACTCTACGACCAGGCGTTAGCCGACCTGAAACCGATCGCCTTGAACACCGCGAGCGCCAGCGCGCCCGAGGCGCAGTTGTTGATCGGGACCATTTACGAACGGCAGGGACTCGCAGACGACGCCCTGGCCGCCTATATCGAATTGAAAAGTCGGTACCCGTTGAGTGCGGTGACGGCTGATGCGATGTTGAGGACGGCGGACCTCACACTGCGCTCGAAGCGCAACGATCGCGAATCGGTGGCCCGAGCCCTGTACGACGAAATCGGAACGAAGTATCCCAAGAACGCGCGGGCGGCGGAAGCGCTCGTGAAAAAAGCAGCACTCGAAGAGCGCGCCAAGCTCCGGGTCTTCGATGCGACGCTTCAAACGTCGGTTCCTGCTGCGCTGGTGTCGTATCGATCAGTGGCCGCTGACTACCCCAAAAGCGCGTCCGCCGAATCTGCGCTCGACCGGCTTGGCGAGCTGTACTCAGACCTTCGCCGGTACGACCTTGCAGCGCAGGCGTTCGACGACCTCGCGCGCCGCTTCCCATCCAATCAGCGGGACGCCGCGTGGAAAGCGGCCAAACTGTACGAAGACAAATTGAAGGACAAGACACGCGCACGGGAAGTGTATGCAACCGTGCCCGCCTCCTCGTCGCATTACGGCGACGCTCAAAAGAAACTTCGCTGATGCGGTGCTCCGCCGCCGCGGTCGTACTCCTAGCTCTCATCGGCGCTACGCCGGCCTCCTCTGCGGAATTGCAGCCACGGACGGTGGCCGCCTTCGACCGCTACGTTCGGGTGACCGAGCAACGGATGAAAGACGATCCGCAATTTCTGTGGGTCGACGGGCTACCCGCCTCGCAGCAGCGTGCCGTCCTCGAAGCGCTGCGCCGGGGCGAGCTCGTAATTGATCGCCTCACGACCCGTCAAAGCGGCAAGGAGATCGACATTCCGGACGGCATGGTGCATCACTGGATCGGCGTCGTCTTCGTTCCAGGCGCCACCGTCGACAAGGCGCTCGCGCTGCTCCAGGACTACGACCACCACGCCCAGATCTACGCTCCGGCCGTTGCCGCGTCGAAGCTGTTGTCGCGCAACGGTAACAATTTTCGGGTGTACCTGCGGTTCCTGATGAAAAAAGTCATCACCGTCGTCGTGAATACAGAAAACGACGCACGTTTCACCAGGGACGCGCCGAATCGGGCGTCGAGCCGTATTTACAGCACGCGTATCGCCGAAGTCGACGCGCCGGACACACCGTCGGAGCGCGAAAAACCGGTCGGCAACGACGGCGGCTACCTGTGGCGGCTGTACTCGTACTGGCGCGTGCTGGAACGGGACGGCGGTACCTATGTGCAGTGCGAATCGATATCGCTCACGCGCGACATCCCGCTGGGGTTCGCGTGGCTGGTCCGCCCCTTCGTGACGAGCATTCCTCGCGAGTCGCTCGAATTCACGCTGACGACCACGCGAAATGTGCTTCGGAAATGACTAAACGGCGTCCGCCTCGTCGCGGCTTCCCAGATCCAGCCCCGTTCCTCCGATGTGAATAGCGTGCGCCTTGATCTGGTCGCGCAGCAGGCGCCGAGCCTGCCCGTAGAGATTTCCCGGAACCTCGAGCCGACGGGCGATGTTCTTGAAGTGTGAAATCAGGACAAGCGTGATGTGCCCCTCTTCCTTCCACGAGACCGCGGAGATCTGTGCCCATCGCAGGAACCCCGAGTCGGACCAGATGCCGTCGCGGTAAAAGCCCCGCGCGATCTTCGTGCTGAGCGGCAGCGCGTATCCGTAGTACACGAACATCATCGACTCGCCGAGCAGTGTCTGAATGGGGCGGTGCTGGACGAACAGCTTGAAGACGAACAGCAGGCCGAGCATCACGCCCAGCGCAAGGCTGAATCCGTACAACCGAGGCTTCTCACCCTGCCACACGAGCAGCGCCGATCGCTTTCGAATGCTGAATCGAATAAGGTCGACGATGATCAGGATGTTGGCAATCAGGAACCCGATCCCGAAAAGAAAAAGAATTCGCTGCAGCAGAACCTGGAGAGACACGGGACCTAACGCTTGGGGATTCTCGATTCGGCGCCTGCTGCAACCGTGCGCTCGAGAGTCGGATCGAAGCACGCGCGGCACCTCGCTTCGTAGGTGCCCTGCGTCCCCAGCAGGACGCGGTCGCCGCTCGGGACGAGGCGCTGTGTGTGGTTGGCTGGATTGCCGCACACCATGCAGATCGCCAGCGTTTTGGTGATGTATTCCGCGATGGCGAGCAGCTGCGGCATCGGTTCGAACGGCTTGCCGAGGTAATCCTGGTCGAGTCCGGCAACGATCACACGCTTACCGCGATCGGCCAGTTCGTTAACGACGGTTGGCAGCTCCTGGTCGAAGAACTGTCCTTCGTCGATGCCGACGACTTCGGTGTCGTCCTCGACGAGCTGCAGCAGCGCGCGTGAATTGGCGACGGCGCGCGAGGAAATGCGCATCTCGCTGTGCGACACAATCGCGTCGTCCGCGTACCGCGTGTCGAGCGCGGGCTTGAAGATTTGCACTCGCTGCCGGGCAATCTGGGCGCGGCGAAGGCGGCGGATCAGTTCCTCGCTCTTGCCGCTGAACATGCTGCCGACGATGACTTCAATCCAGCCCTGGTTGGGCTGTTGCCGAACTACGTCCATGGCCTCACGACTTCCGGCTACCGGCTACCGACGTCGGGCTGAAGCCAGTAGCCCGAAGTCCGAAGCCGTCCTCACGCTCTTGCCAGATACTCCCCGGTTTCCGTACTTACTCGAATCACATCCCCAGTGTTGATGAACGGCGGCACACTGACGACCAGTCCAGTTTCGAGCGTTGCAGGCTTGACCTGGTTGCTGGCGGTGGCACCCTTGATGCCCGGCACGGTCTCGAGGACCTTCAGGTCCACGGTCTGCGGCAACTCGATCCCGACCGGCTCGGTGCCGTAGAACTCCACCTGAATCGTCATCTCCGGTTTCAGGTAATTCACCGAATCGCCCAGCGCCTCGCTCGAGATATGGATCTGCTCGTACGACGAGGTATCCATGAAGTAGTAGTCGTCCCCGTCCTGGTAGAGATACTGCATTTCACGCTCGTCCAGTGTCGCCCGCTCGACTGAATCCTCCGACCGCAATTTCTGGTCCGATAGCGTGCCGCTGCGGATGTTCCGCAGCTTCACACGCACGAACCCGCGGAGGTTGCCTGGCGTGACGTGCTGCAACTCGAGGACCCTGAACAGGTCCTGGTCCATCTTGACGAGCATTCCCTTTTTCAAACGCGTCGCTTGTATCGTCGCCATCTCTTTTTGGTGGGTCGCTAGTGGTTTCGTCGCTGGTTGGTGACTACCGGCCGCGATCCAGCAACCGCCAACCACCAATCATACCGAATGGCTATGCTAGATTTAGCGATATGGCTTTTCCCCGGTGGGATCCGTTTCGTGATCTGCTGGCCATCCAGCAGCGTCTGGATCGATTTGCACCGGCTGCGACGGGTTGGATCCCCCCGATCGATGTGCACGAAACCGTGGACGAATACGTCATCACGGCGGAGCTTCCGGGACTCGGCCGCGATGATGTGCACATTCAGGTGAGCGAGGGGCAGGTCCAGCTCTCCGGGCAGCGGCGGGAGCCTGATGTTCTTTACGAGCAGTACCACAGAGTGGAGCGCGGCCACGGGACCTTCAGCCGGACATTCAAGCTTCCTCTTCCCGTTGACGCCGAGCGCGTCACGGCGGATCTTCGGGACGGTGTGCTGACGGTCATCTGTCCGAAAACGACGGAGGCCGCGCCGCGTCGCATCCGCGTGTCGTGACCATGCGAACACGGAGACTGATTGCCGGTCTTCTGCTCCTCACGTGCGGTTTCCTCGCCGGCCTTTTCCTGACTGGACGGATTCGCGCAACGGCGACAGAGGCCGCGCCGGAGGCGCCGCAGTCGGCGACGCCTACTCCGCGTCCCGCGGCGCAGCTGCCGCTGCCCGCTCAGTCGGCTCTGCCTGATTTCAGCGTGGTTGCAGCCCGCACGGTTCCAGTCGTCGCAAACATTTCATCCACGCAGGTCATCCAGCGTCAGAACTCGCCGTTTTCCAACGACCCGTTCTTCCGCTATTTTTTCGGCGATGATGCCGACCTGTACGGCCCGCGGCGTGATGTCGAACGCAGCCTTGGTTCCGGCGTGATCGTCAGTTCGGACGGCTACATTCTGACGAATAACCATGTCGTCGCTGGTGAACAGGGACGGATTTCGCTGCGGCAATTACCCGCGATCACGGTCGCGCTCGGCGACAAGCGCGAGATGCGCGCCCAGATTGTCGGCGTCGATCCCACGGTCGACCTGGCGCTGCTCAAGATCAACGCGCGGAATCTGCCCACGATGCCTTGGGGCGACTCGTCCCAATTGAAGGTTGCGCAGTGGGTGTTGGCAATCGGCAATCCGTTCCAGCTCAATGAGACGGTGACGCTTGGCATCGTCTCGGCGCTGGGCCGGACCAGTCTTGGCATCTCCGGCTATGAGGACTTCATTCAGACCGACGCGGCGATCAACCCTGGCAACTCAGGGGGCGCGTTGGTCAACACGCGCGGCGAACTGATCGGCATCAACACCGCCATCTTCAGCCAGAGCGGCGGTTATCAGGGTATCGGGTTCGCTATTCCCAGCAATCTCGCGCGACGCGTGGTCAACGACTTCCTGAAGTACGGCGAGGTTCGCCGCGGCGATATCGGCTACGTCGAATTCGCACCGCTGACGACGCAGGCGGCGGACGAACTTGGGGCACCAAGCGCACGAGGAGTGCTCGTGCAGCGGATGCGCCGTGATGCGGCGGCGTTTTCCGCCGGCCTCCGACCCGGAGACATCATCGTCGCCTTCAATGGAAACGCCGTCACCGACAGCGGGCCGCTTCAGCGGATGATTCAGGACTCGACGATCGGCAGCACGGCGACCATGGACGTGATTCGCGACGGCCGCCGAATGCAGATCAAGGTCCCAATCGTTCGAGCCGCGGAACAATGAACGTTCGAACGAGCCGAACGAGCCGAACGATCCGAACGGCTGAATGGCCCTCATAGCGCTGGCGCTCGCGCTGGGCGTTGCATACGTCATCGCCGACATCGTCGCGCGCGTCGCCGATTCGGTGCTGCGGGCGATCATCGAAGACCACGAGACGCGGGCGCAGTTCGTCGACCGTCCCCGCCGCATCGTTCGGCTCCTGGTCTTTCTGGTCATCGCGGCGGCGGTGACATCGCCGGCGCTCAAGCTCGCCGGTTATCCGATACGTTTCGGCGGCAATCCCGAAGCCCTTCTTCGCTGGTTTCTCGACGCCGGGCTGCGCATCGTGGTCATCGCGATTGGCGCCTATTTCGTCATCCGCATCGGATCGGCGGCCGCGCGCCGGTTCGAGCGCGAGATGAGCCGTGGCACGGGGCTCAACGTCATCGAGCGGACCAAACGTGCTCAGACGCTGGGCCGGCTCCTGCAGAAGGCGCTCTCGGTGCTCGTCATCGGCATCGCCGGATTGATGATCCTGCGGGAGCTGAGCGTCGACATCACGCCCGCGCTCACCGGCGCCGGCATCGCCGGTCTCGCGATCGGGTTCGGCGCGCAGACGATCGTCCGCGACGTCATCTCGGGTTTCTTCCTCATCCTCGAAGATCAATGTCGCGTCGGCGATGTTGCGGTCGTCAATGGACAGGGTGGCCTCGTCGAGGAGGTGAACCTGCGCACGATCGTGCTCAGGGATGAGGAAGGCACGGTGCACGTCTTCCCCAACGGCGAGATAAAGACGCTTGCGAACAAGTCGAAGGATTTCTCCTACTACGTGATTACCTTCGGCGTTGCCTACGAC
>Ga0268264_10001793_pt1 | contig 19629 bp, 23 predicted proteins | sample KBSSwiS32_FD_190357 | JGI IMG/M metagenome (GOLD analysis project Ga0268264, IMG submission 190357) | Switchgrass rhizosphere microbial communities from Kellogg Biological Station, Michigan, USA - KBS Switchgrass S3-2 (SPAdes) (version 2) | ecosystem: Host-associated > Plants > Roots >...
AAATCAAAGCCCTGATCCGCGAGCACCTCCTGGAAATCCTGGAAGCCACCGAACGGCCCTTGCCGCGAGTCTCACAACCCCCCGCCGTGATCTTCGTAGTAGGAGTCAACGGAGCAGGGAAGACCACCTCCATCGGCAAGCTAACCCGCCGCCTCCAATCCGAAGGCCGCAGTGTCCTCCTGTGCGCCGCCGACACCTTCCGCGCCGCCGCCATCGAGCAACTTGAAGTATGGGCGCAGCGTACCGGTGCCGAACTCATCAAGCAGCAGACCGGAGCCGATCCCAGCGCCGTAGCCTTCGACGCCGTGCAAGCCGCCAAAGCCCGCAAAGTGGATTACGTGATCATCGACACCGCCGGCCGCCTGCACACCAAGACCAACCTCATGGCCGAGCTCGAAAAAATGCGCCGCACCGTATCGCGCGTGATCCCCGAAGCCCCGCACGAAGTACTCTTGGTCATCGAAGCCACTACCGGCCAAAACGGTTTGGAGCAAGCCCGCAAATTCACCGAGACCAGCGCCGTAACCGGCATCATTCTTACGAAACTGGACGGCACCGCCAAAGGCGGCGTAGTCGTAGCCATCTCCCGCGAGCTGAATTTGCCGATCCGCTACGTCGGCGTAGGCGAGCAACTCGACGACCTACTCCCCTTCGACCCCGCACAGTTCGTGGCATCATTGTTTGATTAGAGAAACCAGTCCGCTTGCTGCGCGCGCGGTTCTGTGCCCCCAACACCCCGCACACAGAACCGCGACCGCAGGGAGCGGACCAGCAACCGCCATGAACCGCCACCTCGAAGAAGCGCTTGATCTAGCCGCCCAAGGCCTCGGCCGGGTCAGTCCCAATCCCGCCGTAGGCGCCGTGATCGTGCGCGATGATGCCGTCGCAGGCCGTGGTTTCCACACCTGGTCCGGAATAAAACACGCCGAAGTAATCGCACTCGACCAAGCCGCCGACCGCGCCCGTGGCGCGACTCTCTACCTGACTCTAGAACCCTGCTCGCATCAAGGCCGCACCCCGCCGTGTGTAAACGCGATCATCGCCGCCGGAATCAAGAAGGTCGTCGCAGCCATGCAGGATCCCAACCCGCAAGTGCACGGCTCCGGCTTTCGCGCCCTCCAAAACGCCGGCATCGAAGTCGAAATCGACTCCACCTACACCGCCCGCGCCACCCAACTCAACGAAGCCTTCGTCCACTACATGCGCACCGCCCGCCCCCTGGTAACCGTCAAAGCCGCAGTAACGCTAGACGGAAAAATCGGCGCCCCCGACGACAACCAAGGTTGGATCACCAGCGAGTCCGCCCGCGCCCACGTGCAAACCCTGCGCCACCGTTCCGACGCCATCCTAACCGGCATCGGCACCGTGCTAGCCGATGATTGCCGCCTCACCGATCGCACTGGCGAAGAACGCAGCCGGCCTCTTCTCCGTATAGTTCTGGACTCCCTCCTACGCATCCCCGCCGAATCGAAAATGGTGACCTCCGCACGCAACGACGTGCTGGTCGTCACCACCTCGGCAGCGTCCTCCGACCGCCGCCGGCGTCTGGAGTCGAAAGGCGTCCGCGTCGAAGCTCTAGAAGGATCAGACGGCCGCGTAGACCTAGACGCCGTAGTCACCCTGCTAGCGCGCGAAAAATATCTGTCGCTGATGATCGAAGCCGGCAGCCGCATCAACTGGACCGCCCTGGAATCCGGCATCGCCGACAAAATCTACTTCTACTACGCGCCCAAGATTCTAGGCGGCACCCAGTCTCTGCCAGTAGCCGGAGGCACCGGCCGCCGCCGCCGCTCCGACGCCATTCAGTTCCACGACGTAAAGCTGCACCAGATCACCCCCAACGAATTCGCCGTAGAAGCGTGGCTACAAAATGTTCACCGGAATTATTGAAGAACTAGGCACGGTTGCATCCGCCGGCACCCGGTTAGTGATCGAATGCCGAACCGTACTCTCCGACGCGAGCGAAGGGTCGAGCATCGCCGTCAACGGAGTCTGCCTCACAGCCCTAGCTCTCACGCCGAACTCATTCGCCGCCGACCTAGCCCCCGAGACTCTCGCGCGCACCAACCTAGGCGACCTAGTGCCAGGCGCCCTCGTAAATCTAGAACGCCCCGTAACACCAGTAACGCGCCTCTCCGGCCACATCGTGCAAGGACACGTCGACGCCACCGCCGTGCTGACAGCCCTCGACCAACTAGGCGACGGCAATTGGTGGTTAAAACTTCAAGTCCCCGCCGGACTCGACCGCTACCTGGTTCACAAAGGCTCCATCGCCATCGACGGCATCAGCCTAACCATCGCCGCGCTCGACGGCCCCACGCTAAGCGTAGCCATCATCCCCCACACCTACATGCACACCACGCTAAGCCAAGCGAAGCCCGGCACGCGCCTGAACATCGAAGTGGATGTGCTCGCCAAGCACGTCGAAAAACTACTTATTGGAACCGAGGCGCCACCACCATCCCCTCTTTGAGAGGTTTGTCCGAAGGCAGCGCCACAGCGTCGTTCTCGCTCAACCCGTCCACCTGGGTCCGAGTAGTGCTGGCCACCCCCAGCGTGATCTTCTTCCAAGCAAGCGCATTCCCCGTCAGCGCAAAAACCCCCGCCTGCCCCAGTTCCCGCCGCACCGCTTCTTTCGGAATCGTCAACGCGCTAGCCACCGCCTCCGTGTTGATCTCCACATTCACATTCGTCCCCGGCAGCAGCTCGTTGTTCGGATTATCAATCACGCACAACACCTCGCCCACCTGCCGCGTCCCCAGCGCCTCAATCTGCGTGGGAGTCTTATCCACAGTGCCCTTCCACTGCTTCCCCGGCACAGCGTCCCAAGTGATCACCACCGCCTTGCCCCGGGCCACGCGCCCCAGATCCGGCTCATCGACGAACACCTTCACCCGCACCCGGTCCAATTGCCCGATCGACGCCACCAGATCGCCCGCGCTCAAATACGCGCCCGGCTTCAAGTCGAACTGATAAACCGTCCCCGCGATTGGCGCCCGCACTACGCTCTTGCGAATCCGCTCCTCCGCGAGCGCCACAGCCGACTCCGCGTCCCGTAACCGCGCCTCCGCCGCAGGACGATCTTGCGGAGCCACCAGCGCCCCCCGCCGCTGCTCCAGCGAACGAATCTGCGCCTGCGCGCGATCCACCTTGTCCTTCGCCTGCGAAACTTCGTACGGCGTCGCCGCCTGCTTCGCCTGCAAGCGGACCAAAGTCTCATATTCCTTCTGCGTCGCCGCCAACTCCAGCTTCTCGCGATCCAACTCCCCCGCGATCGCGCTCAAGTCAGTGGCCCGCCCGCCGCGCTCGATCACGTCCAACTCCGCCTTCACCTGGCTGACCCGCGCCTGCGCTGCCACCAATTCCGCCCGCGCTTCCGCCGAATCCAGCTCGATCAGCGCCGCGCCCGCCGCCACCTGCGCCCCGCGCTGCACCATGATGCTCTTCACCGGACCATCACGCTCCGCCCGCGCCTCGGCCCACTCGATGGGTTCAATCTTTCCGTTGGTCGGCACCGAACTTGCGATAGGCTCGCGCACCACATGTGCAAACGCGAGCTCCGGCGGCTGATTGCGAAGTGTAACCGCGTACCACACGCCCCCCGCGGCGATCGCCAGCACCACCACCAAAAGCAAATGCCGCAATTTCACTGGGGCCTCGCGCAATGATCGAACAGAAGCTGCCACTCCGCCCGCTGAATTTCCACCGCCGCTCTTTCCTGCATCGACCCCGGCTGCAGCCGCGCCCGCTCGCAAAACTGCACGAAAGCGAACGGATCCCATTGCCCGATGCGAAACTCCGCGTTGTGTCGCCGTTTCAAAATGTCCTTCGCCGCCGCCGCCAGCTCCGGATAAACTGCATGCTGCCCCACCCGCCGGAACCAGTAGGCAGCATTCCCCGGGTCCGGTTCCTGGCGGTGCAGAATCGCGTGCCAGAACTCGCCGTCATGCGTCTTCGGATCGTCTATCAAATTGTGAGCCTCTTCAAAACACGAAAAATACAGCCATAACCCCGCCATCGCTGCAGCCGCATCGCGCACACCGGGGAACAACGCCACTGGCTTCCGCGCCGCCAAAGCCTCGCGAGCCTCCTCGGACGTGCACGGCCCGCACACCAGCGGCGCACAGCGTTGTCCGTTTTGATCCATGGCGAGAATGCGCGCGACCTCAGGTCCGTATTTCGTAGGATCGAAGTCCATGCGCCCCTAAGTCCATCCATTATTGTAAGGGGTATTGTAGAGGTTGGCGTCGAAATCGGCACTGGTTCTTTCCGGAGGCGGCATGTTCGGCGCATGGCAAGCCGGCGCTTGGCGCACCCTCGCCCCCGGCTTTCAACCCGACCTAGTCGTCGGAGCCTCTGTTGGTTCCCTCAACGGTTACGCCATCGCGTCGGGTTGGAGCGCCGATAACCTATGCCACTGGTGGATGCAACCCGGCGTCGCCGGCTTCGAGCACCTCCCGGAAACAGTGCGCAGGCTGATCGCCGCCCGCCCCCTGGAACGCGAATATGCGGTTGTGCTCACCGACATGCTGCGCTTGAAGCCGTGCACCATTACCAGTTCGATTCGTGCCGAACACCTGTTAGCATCCTGCGCCGTGCCCGGAGCCGCCCGCCCCCGGCCCATCGACGGACGCTGGTACCTCGACGGCGGTTTGCTGAACCCTCTCCCCGTGTGGGCCGCCGTAGAACTCGGCGCCACGCGCATCGTCGCGTTGAACGCCCTCCCGGAATTTCCGTCGCCTCTGCTGCGACCCTTCCAGAAAGCCTTCCGCTTCTGCTTCGGCCACAACCCTCCGTTGCCGCCCGGCGTCGAACTGCGCACCCTCGTCCCCGGGCGTCGGCTCGGCTCCCTCCGCGACGCCATATCCTGGGACCCCCAAAACACCGCCCGCTGGATCGAACAAGGCGCCACCGACGCTAGGACAGAGATATACTGAATCCAGTCCCGAAAAATGGGTTCTCGAAAAAAGTTCTAGGCAGATTAAATTCTGGAGGTTATCCAATGAAACGCATCGCAACGATTTTTCTCGGCGTGCTCGCCCTGTCGGCCGCCGCGCTCGCGCAAGACCAAGCCGCCATTGACAAGGCCCTGTTAGCCGCCCCGGGCAATACCAAAGCCGGAGCCGGCGTCATCAAATGGAAGGCCGATGGCACCTATGACACTCTGAAGAAGGGCACCAGCACTCTGGTCTGTTATGACAAGTCCGGCCAGCCCAACCAGCCGCCCTTCATCGTCGAGTGCACCAGCATGGGCAACCTGCCGCGCGCCGCTCAGAATATGAAGCTCGAAGCCATGGGCGATAAAGCCAAGGTGCAAGCAGCTATCGACGCCGCCGAGAAAGATGGCAGCCGCGTGAAACCCGAGTTCGGCTCGGTGTGGTATCACTTCATGGGCCCCGACCAGGAGCACGCCCGCACCCACATGACCATCGCCGTCCCCGGCGCCACCAGCCAGTCACTTGGCTTGCCCGACAACAACAAATCGGGTGGCGTCTGGATCATGAATGCCGGCACTTCCACCGCGCACCTCATGACCCCCGGCGAATAACGCAACAGAACGGACCTTGAGTCCGATGATGAAATCCTTCCCATTAGGTCTCGCCGCCATGGCAGTTTTTGCCGTGGCGGCGGACCAGCATACCTTCAGCGGCGTCATCACCGACAGCATGTGCGCCAGAGCGGATCACTCCCACATGCAGATGGGACCTAACGACGCCGAGTGCACCATTGCCTGCGTGCAGATTCACGACGCCAGCTACGTCCTCTTCGACGGCAAATCTGCCTACACGCTTAGCGACCAGAAGACCCCGGAAAAGTTCGCCGGCAAGAAAGTGATCGTCAAAGGCACGCTGAACGCCAAGACCAACACCATCCAAGTGGATTCGATCACCGCAGCAAAATGAAGAGAACTCTTCTAGCATTCGTCCTGCTAGCCGCCCCCGCCTTCGCGCAGAAGACGGCTTACACACCTCCGCGAACCCCCGACGGCCAGCCCGACATCGGCGGCGTGTGGACCAACGCCACCATCACACCACTGGAACGCCCCGCCGATCTCGGCGGCAAACAGTTCTTCACCAAGGAAGAAGCCGCCGCCTACGAACAGAAGACCGCCCAACAAAGCAATCGCGACCGCCGCGACGGCCCCGCCGAAGCCGACGTCACCCGCGCCTACAACGAAGCCTGGTGGGACCGCGGCTCGAAAGTTGTCCCCACCCTGCGAACTTCGCTAATTGTTGACCCGCCGACCGGACGCTTGCCCGCGCTGACCCCCGCCGCCCAAGAAGCCGCCCGCCGCCGCGCCGAAGCCTTGCAGCGCCCCGCCAACGGACCCGAGGATCGCCTGATCCGCGAACGCTGCATCGTGGGCGACAACGTAGGCCCACCCATGATGCCCAGCGCCTACAATAATAATTTCCAGATCTTCCAAAGCGCGAATTACATCGCGATTCTTTCCGAGATGATGCACGACGTCCGCATCATCCCCTTGGACGGCCGTACGCACCTCGCGTCCAACCTGCGCTCCTGGCTCGGCGATTCGCGCGGCCGCTGGGATCACAACACGCTAATCGTAGAAACCACCAACTTCAATGGCAAAATTTCCTTCCGCGGTTCCGATGAAAACCTGCGCGTAGTGGAGCGCTTCACCCGCACCGCGCCCGACCTGATCCTCTACGAATTCCGTATTGAGGACCCCACCGCCTTCACCGCCCCCTGGTCCGCCGAAGTCCCCCTCAAAGCCACCAAGGGACCCATCTACGAATACGCCTGCCACGAAGGTAACTACGGCATGGTCGGCCTACTCTCCGGCGCGCGCGCCGAGGACGGAAAGTCCAGCAAGTAGCCTTCAAATGTTACGCCTGAGGAGCCGGGATGAGCCCGTGGCGGCGCATGATCTCCCCCAACTTCACCCGGTCCGGCGGACCGCCACCCGCCGCGTTGATCACCTCGGCGGTCTCGCGGAAATACTGCGGACCGATCGCCGCCGGTGTGATCACGCATAGCGCCTTCACATCCTGGCTACCGTTGTTATCGAAGCGGTGAATAGCCCCGCGCGGAATGCAGAGTGCCTGCCCCGGCCCGACGTCGATTGATTTTCCGTCGACGGACCAGGTCAACACTCCGTCGATACCGTAGATGGTCTCCTCGTAATGCTCGTGGCTGTGCGCCGGCGCCGGCAGCCGTTGCGCGCCCGGGACTACCAGTTCAAAAGCCGCGATGCTGCCCGTCGAGTTATCTCCGGTGAGCAGGAAACGCACCAGCAGCGGCCCCACACGGATGGTCTCATCGGCAGGATTGACATGCAGGTCAAAGGTTGGCTGTGCCATGGGGGTCCCCTATTAGTAAATTCCGTTTACCATGTTTACTATAGTAAACTCCATTTACGGACGATGTCAACACCATCAGCGTTCAAAAATACTCCGGTCAAAACCAAGGATATGCTCATCGGCGCGCTGCTGCGCGTGCCGGCTCAGGCCATCCATCGCCGTATCGTCCGCGAGCTCAATGCGGCCGGCTTTGACGAGCTGCGCCTGCCCCATATTGCCGTGTTGCAGTTCCCGGGCCCGGATGGAGTTCGCCCCGGCACTCTCGCCGAGCGCGCGGGTATCAGCAAGCAGGCCATGAACCAGCTCCTGCGCAGCCTCGAAGATCTCGGTTACATTGTCCGCTCCGGTGCAGCGGATGAAGGCCGCACGCGGATTGTTCGCTTTACCAAACGGGGACGCGCCGCCTACTCAAAAATCCACGACATTCTTCGCGACATCGAGCGCGAATGGAGCCTTGAGCTTGGGTCCGGCCGTTTCGCTCAGCTCAAAGAACTTCTATCCCGCGTCTGGGAGAGCCCATTGAGTCGCTAGCAGCCACTAAACCCTGACCCTCTCCCGCCAAGCGATCCGAGCCCCTTCCGCCATCGCTTCGAGCTTCGCCCAAATAATCGACGGATGCTGCCGCGCCACTGCCGATGCCTGCGCGAAGCCGCAATCGGTGCTGGCAATCACATTCTCGCGGCCCAGAATATTGGCGAAGCGCGTAATGCGCTGCGCGATCACGTAAGGGTGTTCCACGTGTGCGATGGCGTGGCTGACCACTCCGGGCAGAAGTATTTTTCCGTCAGGCAGCTTCACGTCCTGCCACACCTGCCATTCGTGTTCGTGCCTGGGGTTGGCCGCTTCAATCGAATACGCTTGCGCCTTCACTTTCACCAGCAAGTCGACGATCTCGCGCAGCGGTACGTCGCTGGTGTGCGGACCAGGCCAGCTTCCCCAGCACAAATGATAGCGGACGCGGTCTTCAGGAATACCTCGCAGCCCGTGATTCAGCGCTTCGATATTCATCGCCACCCACTTGCGATAGTCCCGCCCTTGCGAGCGGATGCGGTCGTATAGGTTGGTGAGAATGGCGTCATCCACCTGCACGATCAAGCCAGCGTCGACGATCGCCTGGTAGTCTTCATGCAGCGCGTCCGCCACGGCGAACAAGAACTCTTCTTCGGTTTTGTAGTATTCGTTTTCGTAGTCCACCCACATACTGCACGGAGCCACTACCGGCAGAAACGCCTCTTCCACCGCGACGTTTTTAAGCGCCGCTTTGAAATTAGCGATGTCCCGCAACATCTGCGCCCGCCCCACGTCCGTATGCGCCACCGGGCCCACGCACACCGCGCGCGGAAAGAGCTGTCCGCGTTTATCCAGCGGCCCAGTTTCGTCGTAGAATTCCGCGAAACGCTCTTCGCGCTCCGCCCCCAGGAATCCAGGCGACCTCCGCTCCGACATGCGGGTTTCAAAACCACTCACGCGCTGCGTCAAATACAGCCAGCTCGGCTTGCCAAACTCCCCGTCGCTGACGATGTCCACGCCAGCGGCGGCCTGTTGTTTCACCACTTCTGCTACGGCACCTTGCAGTTCACTCTCAAACGCCGGCGTGTCGACGGCCTCTTTCGCCGCCAGCGCCTGAAAATATTGCGTGATCTTGGGGGGACGCACCATACTGCCAACATGGGTGGTCAAGAACCGTTCCGCGCTGCGTTTCATAGCTTTCAAATATACTCCCCACTCGTGCTGCAATGGAGATCATGTCGCCTGAGGAAACCGTTCGAGTCTTGATGGAAGCTTGGAAGCTGATGGTGGGCCGCTTCCCCGGTGCAAAAATCGAGCACGCCGAAAACGTAGCGACCATGTTCGCGCAACTTCCGCTGCCGTTCTTGAATATATCGATGCTGGACCGTCCGCTCGCCGCCGCACCCGACCTGCGCGCTGCGCTGACCGTGATCAAAGACCGCGCCAAGTACTGCAAGCACGATTCCCTGGTGGCCCTCTGCGAACCCTGGGTCCCGCCCAACTGGGAGCACGTCGCAACGGAAGAAGGCTTCGCACTCGCCTTGAACATGACCGGCATGTCGACCGATCAGCTACGGCCGCCCCGCCGCCCGCTGCCCGAAGTAGAGTTTCGCCGCGTGTCCGACGAGACCACCGCCCGCGACCTCGCCATGATCAACGGCCAGGCGTACAAGATGTCACTCGATCTTTTTGAATGCATGTGCAACCTTTACCTGTGGCATCCGGACACCTTCGGCTATATCGGTTATGCCGCGGGCAAAGCCGTGACCTGCGCGGCCGTGCTCCCTGTAGCCGGTACCATCTACGTCGCTTTCGTGGCCACGCTGCCTGAGGCGCATGGCAAAGGCTACGCCGAAGCCGTCGTGCGCCACGCCATCGAACAAGGTCGTCGCGCCATGGGCTTCACCCGCATGACGCTACACGCCTCCGATATGGGCCGCCCCGTATATCTTGCTATGGGATTCGACCCCGGCCCGCGCATCGTGCTCCTGACCCCGCCCGCATAAAACAATTCCATCTCGAATTGTTTTGCGCGATAATAAAACACAGTCATGCCCAGCTATCGCATCCACCGCTTGAAAGACCATCTGCATCAGTCCTTCCGCCTGGCGCCGCATGTCAGCGGCACGGCGCACGTCAAGCCGCGCGATTACGAGCCCGGCGAATCGATCGACGCCGCCACACCCTACGCCGCCTACTTCGCCCTCAAGGACACGGAAGGCCCTCTGCTCCCCGGCGACCTCCTCGAAGCCGAAAACGGAGCCCTCCGCATCTACAAGTTCGTCGGCTTCGAAGAAGCCCAATGGGTCCTGCCGGAAGCGAAACCCGACGCCGCGGCTGAGCCAGTACTAGTCAATTCCACCGGCGCGTAAGGCGCACGACAGCGTTACACTGGTTTCATAGATGGTAGGAAGTAACGGGCGAGGGACACGTATTAACTCGTTCGCCCTGGTATCGTATCTCACCGGACCGCTCGCTGATTTGTTGGATGAAATCCGCCACGATTTCGCTCCGGAATCGCGAGCCAAAGCCCATTTGACCATTCTTCCCCCGCGCCCCCTGGCATCCTTTGGCAGCCCCACCGCGATTGCCGAGGCCCTGCAGCAACTCCACACTCGTCTCCTGGATTTCGCGCCCTTCGACGTCGAGTTGGGCGACATCGAAGTCTTCCCCGGCACCTACGTGATCTATGTCTCGATCCAGACCGGCTTCGCGGAATTGGAACGCATGCATCAGGCGCTCAACGTGGGCTGCCTCACGTGCCAGGAGCCACATGCCTATCACCCGCATGTGACCGTGGTTCAGGAACTCGCCCCGGTAGACGTCCTCAACGCCGCGCAATTTGCGCGCTGGCGCTGGAGCGAATTCAAACATTCTCGAACGGTGCACCTCGACCGTCTCACTTTCGTCCAAAATACAATAGAGAATTCCTGGACTGACCTGGCCATGCTGGACCTGGGCAGTCCCGTCACCCGCCATGCCTGAAATCACCATTCGCCAAGCCACCTCCGCCGATGCCGCCGCCGCCGGTGTCATCTGCTATCAAGCCTTCCACGACATCAATACAGCGCACAATTTCCCGCCGGATATCCCTTCTCCCGAGGCCGGCGTTGGCTTGCTGACCATGATGTTCTCTCATCCAGGTGTCTATTGCGTGGTTGCCGAAGCTAGCGGACGCATCATCGGTAGCAATTGTCTGGACGAACGCGGGCCCATCGCCGGCGTCGGCCCCATCACCGTCGATACCAGCGTGCAGAATGCCGGTGCCGGACGCAAGCTGATGGACGCCGTGATTCACCGCTCCGAGGAGCGCAAGTTCGCCGGGGTTCGCCTGCTCCAGGCCGCATTCCACAACCGTTCGCTCTCGCTCTACACCAAGTTAGGCTTTGACACCCGTGAGCCCATCTCCACCATGACCGGCCCGCCCATTCGCAAAGCCATGGACGGCTTTCACGTGCGTCCCGCGCTCCCGTCGGATCTCGAAGCCTGCAACCGCGTGTCGCGCAAAATCCATGGCCACGACCGCGGCGGCGAACTGGCCGACGCCATCCAGCAAGGCACCGCGAAGGTGGTGGAGCGCACCGGCCGCATCACCGGTTATTCGTCGTCGATGGCCTTCTTTGGACATTCCATGGGCGAAACCGTGCGCGATTTGCAAGCCTTGATTTCCGCCGCGGAAGCCTTCGCCGGCCCTGGCATCCTGGTCCCCACCCGTAACGCCGCCCTCTTCCGCTGGTGCCTGGAGAACGGACTCCGCGTAGTCCATCCCATGACGCTAATGTCCATGGGCATGTATCAAGAACCCGCCGGTTCCTTCCTGCCGTCAGTCACCTATTGAATGGCCGGGCGCGAACACCAGTATCGCGTCACCACCACCTGGACCGGCAACCTGGGCACCGGCACCAGCGACTACCGCGCCTATTCTCGCAACCACGAAATCAAAATCCTAGGCAAGCGCGCCCCGCTCCCCGGCTCCTCCGATGTAGCCTTCCGCGGCGACCCGTCTCGCTACACTCCGGAAGAATTGCTAGTAGCCTCGCTCTCCACCTGCCACATGCTCTGGTTCCTGCACCTCTGCGCCGACGCCGGCATAGTAGTAACCGAATATGAGGATGCCGCGAGCGGAACCATGAAAGAACACGCCGACGGCTCTGGCGAATTCACCAGCGTTGTCCTGCACCCCCGAGCCGTAATCACCGACCCCACCCGCATCCCCGACGCCATATCCCTCCACCACCGCGCCCACGAGCTCTGCTTCATAGCCCGCTCCGTAAACTTCCCCGTCGAACACGCCCCCGTGATCGTCGCCGTCTAAAACATCTCCAACTGCCCCGCAGCCTTCACCGGCTTCACCACCCTAGCCCGATTCCCAATCACCCCCACCACCTGCACCTCCCGCAACGCCACCCGCGGCACAAAGATCCTCTGGTTCTGAAAACTAGGATCCGGCGGCGTGATGAAAAACCCATTGGGCTCCAACAACATCAAGTTGTTAGCCAGCATCCCCTCCGTCGAGTCGTTATCCAGAAAAACCAAACGAACCCAAAGCCCCGGCGCCTTGGGTCGGCTGGCGAACGACCGATGCTCCCGCCAGGTGTCCCCGCCATCGAAATCCCGAACAAAACAAACAGCCTTGACTTCGGAATAAAGAAACCACAGCAGCATCCCCGCCGGCGTGAGCAATTCGACAGAATCGTCCGTAAATCCCCCCGGAGTCTGCACGAATCCCTGCACCGATTCCCGCTCAAACCGGGTCACGAATACCTTTTTGTTGGTCGTTAAAGCCACTTACAGTCTTTTTTGGCGCTTTTCCTTCCAAACATTTTTGCAAGTATTGTATCATTGGCACAATGCAGGCGACGGTGCCCCCGTTTAGGCCGCTGGCTCCAAGCATCCAGGCCTATCTCAATTTCTGCCGGGTCGAAAAAGGTCTGGCGGCGAACTCTTTGCATTCTTATCAACTTGATCTTAAAAGACTTAGCGAATCAGCAGACAAGCCCGTGACGGAAATACACGCGGCCGACCTGGCGAGCTATGTCGAAACTTTATACGGCCAAGGCCTGTCGGCGCGGTCTATCGCCCGCCATATCACCACTTTACGCAACTTCTACCGCTTCCTCATCCAGGAAGGCCAGGTCGTCGAGGACCCCACCGAGTTTCTCAAGCAACCCCGCCAGTGGACCACTCTCCCCAAGTACCTCAACCGGGACGAACTGGACCGTCTGATCGCCGCTCCTCCTGTGGAAAAGTCCACCGGACTGCGGGACCGGGCCATGCTGGAGTTGCTCTACGCCACCGGACTCCGGGTTTCCGAGTTGTGCCGCCTGCCGCTTGCCGCGGTGGAGCGTGAGATGGGAGTTCTGCGGGTAACCGGCAAGGGAAACAAGCAGCGCATGGTGCCGTTTGGGGAAGCGGCGGGCCAGGCGCTCGATCAGTATTTGGGGAACGCGCGCTCGCGCCTGTTGAAGGGGCGGGCCAGCCGGTATCTTTTCGTCACGGCACGCGGGGGGGCCATGACGCGGCAGTCGTTTTGGAAACTGCTGCGCGGTTATGGATTGAAGGCGGGGATCAAACGAACGCTGACGCCGCATGTGATCCGGCACAGTTTCGCCACCCATTTGGTCGAAGGCGGCGCCGACTTGCGCAGCGTCCAGATCATGCTGGGCCACGCCGACATTTCCACCACGCAAATTTACACGCACGTCGCGCAGCGGCGTTTGCGTGAGGTAATCGAGCAACATCATCCCCGGGCGTAACGGGCCGGGCAAGGGAATTGAGGGCAGGAGCCAATGGGCGATTACATGTTTATGCTGGAGAGCCACCTGAGCGCCGGCCAGTACCGCGTGGTCGGGCAGATGCGGGAGCTCGCCGCCGAAGCTGGCGCCAGTGTATTCCTGACCGGCGGCGCCATGCGCGACACGCTCGGCGGCTTCCCGGTTCGCGATCTGGATTTTACTGTGGAGGGCAGCGCTCTCAAACTCGCCAAGCTGGCGGAGAAAAAATTCGGCGCGAAAATCATTTCGACCGATGACCACTTGAAGTCCGTCGATCTGCTGTTCCCCGGCGGCGTGACGGCGGAGATGGGCAGCGCGCACAAAGAGACTTTCGCCAAGTCCGGCGCGCGCCCACAGATTACTCCCGCCACCATTCACGAAGACCTGCGCTGCCGCGATTTCACCGTCAACGCCATCGCGCTTTCGCTCAACAAAGCCTCGCTGGGATTGCTGATCGACCCCACCAACGGCATCGGCGACATCGAGCGCAAAGAACTCCGCACCATTCACAACTACTCTTTCTATGACGCCCCGGAGCGCATGTTGCGGCTCATCCGCTTTAAGGCTCGTTTAGGCTACGCGATCGACGAACGTACCCGCGCCCACTACGAAAACGCGCGCGAAGCTGAGATGCTCAGCAAGATCACCACCGAGTCCCTAGGCGCCGAACTGCGCAAAATGGCCGAGGAGCCCAACGCCGGCGACTTGATCGAAGGCCTGGAACAAGAAAAGCTGCTGGATCTGTATTCCACATCGCTCGCCGGCGCGAAAACTAATCTACCGACGTTCCAGAAGCTGCAAAAAGCGCGCCAAATGGCCCCGGTAGGAATCGAGTTCAAGATCCATCCCCTGCCGTTATTTCTCAACGTACTGTTCGAGAAACTGAACGCGAAAGAACGCGCCGATCTCATCAAGAACGCCGGCCTGACCAAGGCCGAAGTCACCGCCTCGCAAAAGCTGGATGCCGTCGCGAAGAAGCTGGAGCGCGATTTGAAAAGCGCCAAACTCCAGAAAGCGTCGCAGTTGTATCAAGTGCTGGTGAGCGCGCCCGGCGAAGCAGTGATGTATCTTGTCCTCCACTCCCAACAACGCATCGTGCAGGACCGCATCAAGAACTACTTCCAGAAACACCTGCCGGCATCGCTCGAGATCACCAACGAAGTAGTAGCCGCCACCGGAGTCGCTCCCGGAACCCCCAAGTTCCAAAAGGTGAAGGAGCAAATGATCCTGACGCGTCTCGACGCCCGCCCCAAGAAGGTAGCGCCGGAGCCCGAACCCGCCCCCGCGCCGCCCATGTCAAGCTTCGCCCGCGGCCCCAGCGTCCGCCACACCCGCTAAACAAGAGGGACAGTACACTCAATCCCCAACGCATTTTTGGGGATTGAGTGTACTGTCCCTCTTGTCTCCTGCCGATCTGAAGGTATGGAAGCTCCCGAGTCCGCCGCGCAAGGCATGCGCGAAGCGCGCCTGCAACGCCAAGCGATCATTTCCGCTCTGTATCAACAGCGCCGCTCGCACCCCGGCCAGCCCGGCATAACCCTGGGCGACATGGAACAGACGCTCAAAATGTCGAAAGTGGAACTCGAGTTCAGCCTCTGGTACCTAACCGAAGGCCTGTTCGTAAAACGCACCGACAACGGCACCCATTCAATTACTCTCAAGGGCGTCGACCTCGCCGAAGACATGATCGAACGCCTGCCCGTCTAAAATAGAGTTGGTGTTCACAGAATCTACCTCGCGCCGGCGCGCCTTAGTGATCACACCGCTCGCCCTGGGCGGATTCGCAGCCCTTCTTTTGCGTCTCTCCCCGCAAGATGCCGAAGCGAACGTCGAAGTCAGCATCGTCGAATTCGACGACAGCGGAAACAAAACCAGGGTTACAGTTAAAAAAAAGCTAACGCATTCCGACAGCGACTGGCGCCGCCAGCTCACCGCGCAGCAATATTGGTCGGCGCGCCGCGGCACCACCGACACACCCTTCACCGGCACCTACTATCAATCGGAAGCCGCCGGTCTCTACCGCTGTGTCTGCTGTGCCAACGCGCTCTTCAGCTCAACCACCAAGTTCGACTCCAGCACCGGCTGGCCCAGCTACACCTCACCCGTCGCCTCCGAAAACGTATACACCCAGCCCGACAACAGTCTCCTCATGCACCGCACCGAAGTTCTCTGCCGCCTGTGCGACGCCCACCTGGGCCATCTGTTCGACGACGGCCCTCCCCCCATGGGACTCCGCTATTGCATCAACGAATCGGCTCTGCACTTCGTCCGCTCATAGTTCTCGACATCTGGCCGATGACGCTTCTTAGGAGGACGTGTGCGCTCAGATTCCGAAAAACGTCAGCATCCCCGATCCCCCGCCAGCGCAACCCAGGCAGCCCTTCTCATCAATGGCTCGACAGCGAAGCTAGTGGATTTCAGCAGCGGTGGACTGCGTGTCGAAGTGCGGCAAGCCCTCACCGTCGGCTTCACCGTGCAGGTCAGCGGTGAAATCGAAGGTTCTTCGGCGCGCTTACCCGTCGGCGGCCGCTGCCAGGTTCGCTGGTGCGCGGAGATAGGGAGCGGCCTCTATCACGCCGGACTGTCCTTCGAGAAAGCCTCGGACGTTCCCCGCGCCGCCACGGAAATGCTGGGAAACGGCGCCGACCACTACGAAACCCTGCAAGTAAGCCGTCGCGCTGACGCCGATACCATCCGCCGCGTGTATCACCTGATGGCCCAGCGCTATCATCCCGACAATCGGGAAACCGGCAGCGAGGAGCTGTTCCGCCAGGTGGTGAAGGCGAACGAAGTGTTGAGCGACCCCGCGCGCCGTGCCGCCTTCGACGTGCAATTGGCCTCGCACGATCAAGCCCGCCTGCACCTCTTCGAGAACTGGCAAAGCTCGCGCGGTGTACAGTCGGAAGTCCTCAAGCGCCAGGCCATTTTGCGCCTGCTCTATAACAAACGTTTCACCGACGGCGATCAGCCCTGGATCGTTCTGCGCGATTTCGAAAACCTGATGGGCTGCCCGCGCGAGCATCTGGAATTCAGCTTCTGGGTCTTACGCGAAAACAAGCTGGTAACGCGCGGCGATAACGCCCGCTACGAAATCACCTACCAAGGAGTCGCCGCCGTCGAAGCCGAAGAAACCAGTGGCCAAGCCCCGGCCATTCATCCGCTGCTGACTGCGCCCGCACGCCCCAGCTAGAATCGGCCCGCAGGCCCCAGTTAGAATCGGGAAGTGATGAAGCCATTCTTTATCGGGATGGTCATCGGCTGGATCGTCCTGCCCGTGATCGGATTCCTGTACCTGCGTTTCGGCTACGTGCCGGTGGCGGTGAACGGCCCTGTGATTCCCTTCGAGGAATTGCTCGCCGGCACGGCCGTGCAAGCGCGGATCGCCCGTGAGGCTCCCGCCAAAGCCGCGTTCCCACCCAGCGAGGAAAACCTGGCCGCCGGCGCGAAAATCTATCGCGAACAGTGCGTCGAATGCCACGGCCAGTCGGGTGGAACGCCCTCGGTCATCTCCAAAGGCATGTACCCGCCCCCGCCGCAGTTCTTCGAGCGCAAGGTGATGGGCAACGATCCCGTGGGTCAGAATTACTGGATCGTCGCCAATGGCATCCGTCTTACCGGCATGCCCGGCTACCGCCAGGCCCTGAGCGAGCAGCAGCTCTGGCAAGTCAGCCAGTACCTCTCAAACCGCGGCAACTTGCCCGACTCCGCGAAGTAAAGTCGAGTCAAAGGGATACAGTTCGTGGGATCCAATATCCAGTAATCTGTAGAATTGGTTCCCGCCTCAAGTTAAGTGCCATAATATCAATTAGAAAGGTGTTCGTTTGGAACGGCGATCCGTTTGCAAGAGAATTGCGCGGAGGAGTGCGCTAGGTCTGCGTCTAGTTTAGGTCAAGGGTCATGAAGGAACTGCGGCAACAGCTCGTCAGTGCGCTGCTGGTGATCGTCACCGTTGCAGCCGTGGTTGCCGCTGCCATCAACCTTCAACAGCAGAACAAGTTCCACTTGCCCGACGACGGCATTACCTGGCTCGATCAAAGCCAGGGCGACGGCCAAAATTCGGCAGTGGTCGCAGTGTACGTGGCTCCCGGAAGTCCCGGCGAAAAGGCCGGTGTCCACAAAGGCGACCGCCTGATCTCGATCGCCGACCTCACTATCGAGCGCTCGCTCGACGTCACCGCAGTGCTGGCGCGCCTGGGCTCCTGGAAAAAAGTCGAGTACAAAATTCTGCACAACGGCATCGAGGTGCCGAGCAACGTCATCATCGGGGAAGCCGAGCGCGATTCGACGATCTTCTATCAGTACGCCGTCGGCGCCGTGTACCTGGCCATCGGACTGTTCGTATACTTCCGCCGCGGAAGCGCCCCGCGCGCGCTGCATTTTTTCATCCTGTGCGTGACCAGTTTCATCCTGTTCACATTCCACTACTCGGGCAAGCTGAACAACTTCGACAAAGTGGTCTACCTGGGGAATCTTGTAGCCGGGTTCCTGGCGCCCACCCTGTTCCTGCATTTCTGCTGCGTGTTCCCCGAGCCGCAACGCTGGATTCGCCGCCGCGGAGTCGCTCTACTGGTCTACTTGCCCGGACTGGTATTGCTCGCCGGGCACCTGGGCTTCGTATACGGCTGGGTGACCTCAGCGGTACCGATCCTCGAAGTCCGCTGGTTGCTGGACCGCGTGTGGCTGGGCTTCCTCTGCGCGATGTATCTAGCCGGAGCAGCAGTATTGACCTCGCAGTTGCAGCACGCCGACGACCCCGTGGTGCGCCGTCAGTTGACGTGGCTGCGTAACGGCGCGGTAGCCGGCATCGTCCCTTTCGCCGCGATTTATGTAGTGCCGTACTTGATGGGCGTGGCTCCCACACACGCCATGAACCTGGCCGTGCTCTCGCTGCCCCTGATCCCACTCACCTGGGCGTACGCGATCTTGCGTTACCGCCTGATGGACGTCGACATCATTTTCCAGGAAGGCTACGTCTACACCCTGGCCACATTGTGCGTCCTTGGCATCTTCTACAGCGTGATCTTCTCAGTAAGCAAGACCGGCGACCTGAGCGGCACCGCAATGGTCGCGCTGATCCTGATCGCCGCGTTCGTGTTCCAGCCCATCCGCAAATGGATACAAGAACAACTAGACCGGTATTATTTCTATAAAGACCGCTACGATTACCGCCGCACCCTGATCGAGTTCGCGCGCGAGCTAGGATCGCCCGCCGACATGGGCGAGATGCTGGAGAGCGTAGCCGACCGTCTCATCCGTACTCTGGGCATCCGCCACGTAGCCTTCTTCGTGTGGAACGAATCAGAGGAAGCCTTCAACCTGGAACTCGCCAGCAATCGCGACGGCCGCAAGACCGACAGCGTTCCCTATGGCTTGGATCTCAGTTTCTTGAGCCCGCATCCCACGAAGCCGTATTTGTTTTTCGAGCGCACACGCAACTTGCTGGATGTGGTCTCGCACGACTGGCCGGCAGGCGTACGGCGGTCCATCAAGGAGTTGGAGCTCACCTATTACCTGCCATGCTCCGCGCGCGGACGAACCATCGGCTACCTGGGCGTGAGTCGCACCGAGAGCGGCGACTTCCTGTCGAGCGATGACGTGGAACTCCTCGTGACGCTATCGAGCTACGTAGGAATCGCCGTCGATAACGCCATGCTCTACCGCTCGCTCGCCGGCAAAGTAGAAGAGTTTGAGCGCCTGAAAGAATTCTCCGAAAACATCGTCGAATCCATTCACGTCGGCATCCTGGCCGCCGATTTAGACGACCGTGTCGATAGCTGGAACTCGCAGATCGAACGCCTCACTGGTATTTCGCGCATCGAAGCCGTCGGCCGCAAGCTCAGTGACCTGCTCCCCGCCGAGTTGTGCGACGAGTTAGATCCCGCGCGGGCCACCGGAAGTATTCACAACATCTATAAGTTCGTGATGCGCCCGCGCGCCGCCGACCAGGACGCCGTTACCCTCAACATCGCCGCCGCGCCTCTGATCGCACGCGACGGAGCCCGTATCGGCCGCCTGATCAT
>Ga0268264_10001801_pt1 | contig 19592 bp, 15 predicted proteins | sample KBSSwiS32_FD_190357 | JGI IMG/M metagenome (GOLD analysis project Ga0268264, IMG submission 190357) | Switchgrass rhizosphere microbial communities from Kellogg Biological Station, Michigan, USA - KBS Switchgrass S3-2 (SPAdes) (version 2) | ecosystem: Host-associated > Plants > Roots >...
TATTTTTTTTACATACTGTGCTACCGTTGGTCTTCCATCTGTTGTTGAAGGATCATTGTACACAGCAGACTGCCTGCTATAGCCAGCATCCGTAATAAGCGTACTGTTTTTGCCGAGCCCGGGCAGACTCAGTTCATGCAATGCCTGCAACGCAAGCAACGCTACCGGCATTTTTACCGTAGAGGCAGGATAGAAATATTCAGCAGAATCGATATTAAAATAATATGGCGTAAAAACCGGTTCATTGTTTGCCTGCCGGTTTATTTGTGTGTAAATGATTTGCACTTTAAGTGCTTTCCTGTTTTGCAGGATTTGCGCAAAATATTGCGGCTTTGATTGCAGCAGATTTTCCATAAATGCGTCTGTGCGGGTATGGGATGCAGCCGGCAGGGTATCTTGTACCGTCAGCTTTCCGGATGCGCTGCAGGCAGTCAACGACAACAGCAGTAAGCCAAATCCTGTTATAGTAAATCCAGCGATGTTCATTTGCCAAAAATAAGAAGAAAAGTTGCGGAGGTCCGAACATTCATCCGGGATGCTGCTGCAATTTCAATACAATGGAAGTCAACAGGGTAAAAGGATATAGCTGGCATCCTGTATTCTCCGATACATTTCATGGTTTCATCTATATTTTTTCAATGCCCGCGGGGGGCTCAATAATTTTAACGCAATAAAATTATTTGTATGCTGCAAATTCCATCTTTTGTTTACAGGACGCTGTTATTAATTGTTGCCACAGCCGGCGCCGCCCGTCTTTCCGCACAAACAGAAATGGTGAAGCAACAAGTTGTATTTGATGATAGCAAAAAAGAAGCTGCTGCCCTTGTAAAAAAAACGTATAACGAAGCGGCCAAATCATGGTATGCCGTGTACAACACTGCCAGTTCATTGCGTGTATACCTGGCGGTAACCGACCCTCAACAACAGGAAAAAATAGTAATAAACGGAATTCAGCTGTGGATCGATGCCAGGGGCAAAAAGAATAAGAAAACGGGCATTCTGTACCCGTTTGTTTCCACGGTCAATAAAACCAGTTCATCCCCGCCGGATATAAACCGGCCTTTGTATTTCAACGCCGGCGGGCATGGTACTGTGAACATACAGGCATTGGAAACAACGGTTGCCGCATATCATGAAATGCAACTTACCGGCTTCAAAGAAGATCTCAATGGAGTGCAAAACAGCCACCACCCTTCGGGCATTCATGTGTCGATGTACTTTATAAAAGACACCCTGTTTTACGAAGCACAACTACCCCTTAACACTTTACCAGAAGCGCCTGTATTAAATTCGCATATTTCTGTTGGTATAATAGAAAAGGGCATGCCATTGCCCGGATTCAATGGTAATGGAGGAATGCTCCCGCCCGATGGAGGCGGCCCCGGCGGAGATGGCATGATGCCGCCGCCCGGCGGACCAGCCCCCGGCGGAGAAGAGGGAATGCGTATATTTGAAGATGATATTATCTGGCATAAATTGTCGTTGCAGGATATTGTTTTTGTCAGATAATTCAACACCCGGCGTACATGAAAACTGCAATAAATCAAGCTACTGATGAAAACCCATGTTATTTTTTCTGAAAAAAAAAATTTATCACCCAACAATAGCGACCAATGCAACGTATCAGGTAGTATGCCGGTCCACAATTTCGCTTTCAACGGCATTAAAACTACCACCACTGCTATGCTCACCCTTCCCATTACTGTTACTATGAGAATAGGCCGGTACCAGGAATATTTATTAACTATTTGCGGCCGGTAACAAAAAACTGTTTATTTTTCTTTAATAAGCGCGACTTATGAAATCTTTTAAGCCTGTTTGTCTCATTTTTATTTTTGTTGTAGTTGCAGGTATTGTCCACTCACAGGAAAACACGGGCACAGTGCCCGGCAGGTGTGGCACCATGCAAAACCTTGCCATAAAGCTACAGGGCAGCCCCCGGCTAAAACAAAAATTTGAAAATGAAAGGGCCAGGTTTAATACAGCCGTACGCCAGGGCATCTACCGGCTGTCCGATATTCAAAACCAGCAAAACGCCAACCGTACTGCGCTGGTGGTTCCCATTGTTTTTCATATCGTGCTTTCCAATCCGGGTGTTGTAACTGATGCACAAATTCAGGCCCAATTGGATACATTAAACAAAGACTATGCTGGCAACAACGGCGATTCAGTACATATACCTTCTTATTTTAAGCCGCTCTTTGGCAAATCGGGTATACAGTTCTGCCTGGCAAAACAAACGCCCAATGGCGAACCAACCACCGGCATTGAGCGGATTACCACCACCAAATCATCTTTTACAAATACCGATGATGGCGTAAAACACGCTTCTTCGGGCGGGGCAGACAACTGGGATCCTTCCAGTTATTTTAATGTATGGATTTGTGCGTTGGCGAATGGCATTCTGGGATACGCCACTTTTCCGCAAAGCGGGGCAGACAACGACCAGGGCGTTGTGGTGGAATACCGGTCATTGCCAGGAGGCTCCTATGCCGTATACAGCGGCGGCAAAACACTTACGCATGAGACCGGGCATTATTTCAACCTGTACCATATCTGGGGCGATGATGATGGTGCATGCAGCGGCACTGATTATGTTGATGATACGCCCAACCAGGGAAACTCAAACAGCACCTGTCCAACCGGTATTAAAACTGATAACTGCACTACCACAGGCAATGGCATCATGTACCAGAACTATATGGACTATACATACGATGATTGCCTGGTAATGTTTACCACAGAACAGGTAGACAGAATGGAAAGTGCATTTATGGCTTACCGGTCTTCGTTATTGAGTTCTATTGCATGCCAGAATCCGGTATCGTATAATATTGACGCACAACTGAGAACCATTAATCTGCCCAAACAACGTATTTGCACCAACCCTTTTGCACCGGTCATCACCGTTAGAAACCGTGGCATACAAACGCTTACGGCGCTTACTGTAACTACTGCTATAGATGATATAATCACCGGAACGTATACCTGGACAGGAACACTTGCACAATTGGCTTCCACAGATATTACACTCAACCCAATAACAGTTACGGCCGGCAATCACATATTAAAAGTATATTTATCCAACCCAAATAACACGACAGATCAAAATACCCTCAACGACAGTACTACCATTAGTTTTCAATATAACCCGCCAGTCAGCAGCGTGTCGGAAAGTTTTGAAGGTGCCGTATTTCCGCCTGCAGGATGGGATATAGTGAATGCCGACAATGGCATTACCTGGCAAAAAGTAACTGGTGTAGCCAAAACCGGCAATAACAGTGTTATGATCAACAACCTGGATTACAATGCTGTTGGCCAGCAGGACTATCTGCGCCTGCCCGACGCAAATGTTGCCGGTGTTGACTCTGTATTCCTTTCCTTCCAGGTAGCTGCTGCCACCTCCTCCGATATCAATACGCCGGGCAATACCTGGGATACGCTGGAAGTGGTGATAAGCACCGATTGTGGTAATACCTATACCAGTCTGTATAAAAAATACGGAAGCAACCTGGTTACCCATACAGCCGCCACAACAAAAGCTTTTATACCTACGGCTGCCGAATGGCGTAAAGATTCTATTAATATCAGTAACTATATAACAGCAGGCAAAATTCTGCTGGCATTCCGGAACACTACCGGTGCTGAAAACAATATTTATATTGACGACGTAAACCTGCGAACAGTAACCGTTAACCCCAATTTAAAGAGTAAGGGATTTCTTGTTACGCCCAGTCCGACCAATGGGCTGTTGACTATTCAATTTTATCCGCAGCCTACCGATATCAGGGGCATACAGGTTTTCAATATAAGCGGACAGAAAGTGGCGGAAACAATTCCCAATGGCCAGTCCAATTATTATACGATGGATATTGGCCGGTATTCGGCTGGTATTTATACTGTACGTGTAGTAATGGGGAATGAAGTATTGACGAAGAAAATAATTAAGTATTAAGAAATGTCGGATGTCTGATTTTGGGATGTCTGATTTGCGGGGACGGTCTCACACCAAAAGAACGTCAAGAATAAAAAATATATAGATATAACTTCACAAAAAATCAGACATCATCACATCAGACATCAGCCATTCTAATCTGTCCATTTCTCCAGTTCATCGGCCACTTTGCGATCGTTGCTCAGTCTTGGCACTTTGTTCTGCCCGCCCAGCTTGCCGATGCTTTTCATGTATTCAATAAAACCGTTTTTCTGAACAGGTTTAATCTGCAATTGCTTTAAAATATTACCCGCAATCAGATCATCATAATAAATATTTTTTTTGCGGAGGTTGTTGTCCACTTTTATGGCAAATTCACTCAGGCTCTTCGGCGGGTTTTCAAATTCCACAAACCATTCGTGAAAGCTTTTGCCATTGCCCTGCTGTATCATGGGCGCTACGGTAAATTCAGTAATGCGCACATTCTCTTCTTCGGCTGCTTTCATTAAACTGTATTCCACTTCTTCGCCAATTACGTGTTCGCCAAAGGCAGAAATAAAATGTTTAATGCGGCCCGTGACCACCAGGCGGTAAGGATCTACTGAAAGAAACTTCACTGTATCGCCAAGGCTATAACCCCATAAACCGGCATTGTTATTTATGAGCATGGCGTAGTTTTCGCCCACCTGCACTTCTTTTAAAGACAGCCGGGTTGGATGCTCTTTTAAAATATCGCCGGCGGGGACAAATTCAAAAAAAATGCCGCTGTTGGTATTTAATAATAAGCCCTCTTTTTCCTGCGAATCCTGGAAGGCAAAAAAACCTTCTGAAGCGGGGAAAGTTTCAATACTGTCCATTTTCTTACCAATGCTGGCAAACAATTTGGCCTTATAGGGCTCGAAATTGACGCCTCCATGCACCAGCACAGTAAGATTGGGAAAAATATCTATAATGGGTTTGCCCGTTAACTGAATCAGTCTGTCGAAGTACATTTGCATCCAGGGTGGTATACCGCTGATAAGCGTCATATCCTGGTTCAGCGTTTCTTCTACAATTTTATCCAGTTTTGTTTCCCACTCTTCTATACAATTGGTTTCGTAACTGGGTAATTGGTTGGTACGCAGGTACCTGGGTATATGGTGGTTCACAATGCCACTGAGCCTGCCCGTGGGTATGCCTGCCACCCTTTCCAGCTCGGGCGAGCCCGATAAAAAGATCATTTTTCCATCGGCAAATTTGTTATTACCGCTTTCGGCCATATAGCAAAGAAGCGCATTCCTTGCCGTGTTGATATGATTGGGGATAGAATCGTTGGTGATGGGTATGTATTTTATACCGCTGGTGGTTCCGGAAGTCTTGGCCAGGTAAATGGGCTGTCCTTTCCATAACACATTGTGTTTGCCCTCCTTAATCTGCTCTATATAGGGTTTGTATTGTTCGTAGTCCCTGATGGGTACCGCCTCTATAAATTCCTGGTATGTTTTAACCGCCGGTAGCTTATGATCGGCCCCAAAAATAGTTTTACTGCCTGTTTTTAGCAAATCCTGGAAGATTTTCTGCTGATCCTCAACCGCATTTGCCATATCTTTTTTGACCTGTCTCTGTACATATGAAGCAAAAGGCTTGGCAAGAAAAGACTTGACTTTCATAGTTCTTACGTTATTGGTTGGCAAAGATATACCGATAGCAGGGTTGAAAGCGTTAAATTATACCCGAAATAAATGAATTTTCTGTTTGCCCGTATTGAAAATAGCCTTACTTTTGCACTCCTTAAATCGGAATATTATGTTCGCAGTTGTAAAGATAGCCGGCCAGCAATTTAAAGTAGAAAACGGACAGACTTTGTTTGTTCCCCGCGTAGATGGCACCAATGGTGACAAAGTGGAGTTTTCAGACGTGTTACTGACCGACACTGACGGTAAAGTAAACGCAGGCGCTGCGTTAAAAGCGACAGTGAAAGCAGAAATACTTGGCCAGGTTAAAGGCGACAAAGTGATTGCTTTTAAAATGAAAAGAAGAAAAGGATTCCGTAAAAAAACAGGTCATCGTACACATTACACCAAAATAAAAATTGAAAGCATTGCATAACTTAATTGCACTATTGCAATTAACAGCAAATTGTAATCATTATACAAATTAAAAAATTCTTCTCATGGCACATAAAAAAGGCGAAGGCAGTGTAAAGAATGGTCGTGATTCGCAAAGCAAAAGACTGGGTGTAAAAATTTATGGTGGACAGCCCGCTATCTCCGGCAATATTATCGTTCGCCAACGCGGCACAGTTTATCATCCTGGTAAAAATGTAGGTGTAGGAAAAGATTTTACATTGTTTGCTTTAACTGATGGTTTGGTTGAATTTAAAAAAAGCCGTGGCAACAAAACTTTTGTTTCTGTTAATGCTGCTGAAGCTGTTGCTTAGTAAAAATTTAACAAATCGCAAAAAAATTTGCGTATTCTAAAAGAAGTTTATACTTTTAACTTCGTTAAATTCTTTTACTAACCATTTAAATTCAAAAAAACATGGCAACTGCAAAGAAAGCCGCAAAGAAAAAAGCTGCACCAAAGAAAAAAGCAGCAGTAAAAAAAGCAGCTCCTAAAAAGAAAGCTGCGAAAAAAGCTGCTCCTAAGAAAAAAGCAGCTAAGAAGAAATAAGCTTCTTCAAATTATCAAATACAGAAAGTCCTGGCAATTGCCGGGACTTTTTTTATGCGCTGAAGTCCTGCCAGGCCTGGGTTTCCTTGCATCCGGCCCCTGCCCATCCGCCCGGTTTATATAAATACAAGCCGCATGCTTTATTTTTGTTTACACGTATTTTAAAGATTGAATATGAAAGACAATAGCTTTATTGCCGACCAGTTTTCATTGCTTTCCAAATTAACGGATATACATGGCGGTAATTCCTTTAAGTCAAAATCATATGCCATTGCCGCCTTTAATATTGAAAAACTGCCGGAACAGCTTTCGGAAACAGCACCGGATAAAATATCCGCCTTAAAAGGTTTTGGCGATTCTACTGCAAAAAAAATTACTGAAATCCTGGAAACCGGCAAACTGCAGGCGTTGGAAGACTTAATACAGCGCACACCACCCGGTGTACTTGAAATGCTTGTCATAAAAGGCCTTGGGCCAAAAAAAATTACTACCGTATGGAAAGAGATGGAAATAGAAAGCCTGGGCGAATTGTTGTATGCCTGCAATGAAAACCGCTTGCTGCTGTACAAGGGCTTTGGAGAAAAAACCCAAAAAAGCATACAGGAAGCAATTGAATATTATATGCAGAACCAGGGCAGCTTCTTATATGCAGAAGTTGCCGCCATGTTTCCTTCAGTAAAAGCCTACCTGGAAAAATGTTTTTCTGCCGGTGCAGTAGCGGCCACAGGCGCTTACCGAAGACAGGAAGTAACGATTGATGAACTGGAATTTGTAATTGCAAAAAGCAATGCTGAAATAAAACCTGCATTTCAGACTGCACAACCGCCGGAATTATTGCTGGAAAATGATACCACCCTGGTATATAAATTAAAAAATGGATTGAAACTTCATTTGCATACCGGCACCACCGGTTTGCAGGAACGATTGTTTCTAACCACCGGGCCTGCCGCATTTACTGATGCATTTGCAAAAAAATTCCCCAAAGCCGGTTTTAAAAACGCCAAAGACAATAACGATGATGCTATTTTCACTGCCGCCGGCATCACTTATATACCCGCCTGGTTGCGCGATGCTGAAGGAATACTGGAAAAAACTGGCAATAAAGCCCTGCCTGAAATAATAACCGAAAACGATATAAAAGGAATTATACACACCCATAGCAATTGGAGCGATGGCACCAATACCATTGAAGAAATGGCAAAAGCATGTATTGACAAAGGTTATGAATATCTTGTTATCAGCGACCACAGCAAAAGCGCCTTTTATGCAAATGGACTAAAAGAAGACCGTATACAGGAACAACACCGTTATGTAGATGAACTGAATAAAAAATACGCCCCTTTTAAAATTTTTAAGAGCATTGAGTGCGATATTCTTAATGACGGAAGCCTTGACTATACAGACAACATACTTTCCAGTTTTGACCTGGTAATAACATCTGTACATGCCAACTTAAAAATGACCGAAGAAAAAGCCATGATGCGGTTGCTGAACGCCATCAGGAATCCCTATACAACCATACTGGGGCATATGACGGGCCGGTTATTGTTAAGCCGGAAGGGCTACCCGGTTGATCACAAAACAATCATAGCGGCCTGCGCAGAACACCAGGTAGTAATAGAATTGAACGCACATCCCCGGCGGCTTGATATGGATTGGTACTGGCTCAATGAAGCCATTGAGAAAGGTGTGCTGATATCGATAGATCCTGATGCACACAGCACCGCAGGCTTTGATGATTGCCGTTACGGCGTGCTGGCTGCACAAAAAGGGGGACTTACCAAAGATAAAAACCTGAGCAGTTTTTCTTTAAAAGAGTTTGAACATTTTCTTGCACAACGCAGGAAGTTTAAGAAGCTGTAGCAGCACCAATAAATGATGGCTGCGGGGTAATGATTACTCCAGCCTCGATACCCTGAACAAAGGCAGTTTAACAAAAAAAACAGAGCCTTCATTTTCTTTTGTTTCAAACCACAGTTCTCCTTTTGCCTGTTCAACAATATTACGGCTCATAGCAAGGCCCAGGCCGGTACCGGATGTTTTGGTCGTAAAATTAGGCGTCCAGATTTTTTCCTGCACATGCAGTGGTATGCCGTCGCCATTATCGGATATTTTCACAATGATATGACCATCTTCCAATTCTTCGGACATCACAATTTTTTTAAACTCCTTGTTATCGCATGCTTCTACGGCATTTTGCAGCAGGTTGGTGAACAACCGGTTCAACTGAGTTTTATCTGCAAACAAAATAATACGTTGTGGTACCGGGTGCCATTCAAACTCAAGGTTTTCTGTTGCCATATAAAGAGATGTCAGCGAATGCAGCATTTCATGCACATCAAACACTTCGCTCTTGGGGTTGCCAATATTGGCGAATTGCGAAAAGTCGGCAGCAATTTTTGAAAGATGGTCTATCTGCTCCACAAGGGTTCTGGCAACTGCCGATGTCATCTCTTTTACATTGGGCGAATTATTATCAATGGCTTTCTGCAGGTATTGTATACTTAGCTTCATGGGTGTCAGGGGGTTCTTTATTTCATGCGCTACCTGCCTGGCCATTTCCCTCCAGGCGCCCTCCCTTTCGCTTTTGGCAAGCTGGGCCGCACTGGCTTCCAGCTTATTCAGCATTTTATTGTATTCAGTAACCAGCCCCCCTATTTCGTCATTGCGGCGCCAGGGAATTTCTTCATTGGTTTTGCCCAGGTTAATGGCGCGCATCTTGTTACTGATAAGTGTAAACGAAGCGGTAATGCGATTGGTGATAAAAAGCGCAATAGCGCCGGCAATTAAAAATATAAATGCATTCAGGTTAATGATAGCTACAAAAAAATTGGATATCTCCCTCTTTAGCTCCGTTTGCGAGTCAAAAGAAGGGATATTCAGGTAAGCGTAAGCGTTGCCTGCCGCATCCCGTACCGGGCTATAAATACTCTGGTAGCTTACCTTAATCATCTGCTCCTCGTTAATGTACTGTATAAGATTCAGATTATGCAGGTGGTAATATGCCTGCGGGTTCATTTTTTCACTAAGAATGCCCTTGCTGTACACAATTGAATTGGACGATACCACCAGGTTGCCTTTCAGATCATAAAAATTAATATCTGTTCCATGAATTTCCGCTACCCGGCGTACCATGTTTTCCAAATCGTCATTTGCATGCGCTTCATAAATCTTTACCATATCGTCAAACACTTCGCCCTTTTTTATTTCGGCCTGCACCTGGTTGTTCATGATCTGAATGGCCTTGCTAAGCCTTTCTATATTATTTCTTTTATACCGATCTATAAAGAAAATAATAGTAACAACACTGATAACCCCGAAAGAAATAAAAGTGATAAGTATAAACGTACCATGTATCTGCGACCGGAGATTTAGCTGGAAAAACTCTTTCAGCAAATGCCACCGTAATCTTGTTAATATAAGTAAGGAAAAAATGCGGAACACCACCAGCAGCAGCAGGAAAGTAGTAAACAGGATAGACAAAAGGGTCATGCCCTCAATATAGTAATTGTCTTTTCTTACCATGACGACTACTTTGTCGGTATTCTTATACCAGAGCTCATCATAGCCGTTCTGCTTTCGTTGTTCATATTCCAGCCTGGGTGTCTGCTCCGGCGACAGCAAGGTTGGAAACGGGTACTCATTGTAATAATCAACCAGCCGCCCTCCGCGGTACACGGCAAAATAAGAGTTGGATGAATATTCAGGCAGGTATTCATGGTGAGGCTTTAACAACTCGGGTATCAGTGCATCATTCTTGTATCTTTTAGGCATCGACCGCACAAAGAAATAACCTACTATATTGTCGTTCGTGTCTTTAACCGCTTTCTTGTAGATATAGGAAAACTTATCAAACGATTTTGGCACATAACGCAAATTCGGCACATTGGTAGGCCTGCCTTCAACCCTGAAAATAATATCCAGGGTGTCGAAAGAGACAGGTTCTTCATCATTAAACAGGGGTTTATGATTTTCCGAGGAATCGAAAGTATAAATCCAGGTATCGTATTTATCAAGGTAGGCGGTAAAATTTTTTGTAATCAGGCTGTCTTTCAAAAAATGGTTGGAAGACTGCACCCTGAAGCGATCAAAACTGTCAAACAAAAAATCATTATCGAAAAAAGAAAGGGCAATACTCAGCATTCTTTCGCTGGAAGGATCTGACTGGGTGGAGAGTCTTTCCGCAGTCTGTTTACGCTGTTGCAATTCTTTCTGCTGGTTTTCGATAATGATGACAGCAGATATGGAACAGGAAAATATAAACAGCCAAATCAGCACTTCAAAAATGGTAACCCTGAAATCGTTGCCGGAAATAAAATGCTGCTGCAGGAACCATACATAGGCAAGCAGCCAAAGCAATACATAAATATTAAGCTGTACAAAAGAATAGCTGCTTACAAAAGTCAGCAGTATAAGCCCTATTATGGAAATAAGAACAAACAGTATATATTTCGATTTTTTCAGCAGCGGCGATATCAGCTGTAAAATAACCTGCGATAAATAGAAAAAGCTGAGCGACAAGGTAGCCAGCACAATAAAACCGCCCAGGCTGTTAATATTCGCCAGGCTGTAGAAATTAGTTACATTAAAAGATATCTGGGCATCTGCGATAAGGCTTTTAATGATGCTGGCAAAAACAAAGGTGGTCACTACCAGCAAAACCACGGGCAGGATAAGCGCTACCCAGTACCAGCTTTTTTTACTGCTGAGGCTAAACCGCTTCTCTCCCACTTCGCGGTGTATAAACAAAACAATCCAGCAAAAAAGAAAAGCGTTTATCAGCAAATCGCCCAGCGAATTGAGTACGAGACTGGAACTGTATATGCTGGGATCAAAAATATCATACTGGCGCAGATTCAGCAGCGAGGGAAATGCATAAGTAATGCCCCTTAACAATAATACGATGCCAATAATGGACCCGATACCAACAAGATAACCGTACGTATTTGAAAAATAATGCGCCGCATTGTGTACAATAATGAGCAATAATAGAATGGCTATTATATTCAATGTAAGTGTAAGCCAGTTGGTATTTTCTTTTTCACCCAGAAATTTTGCCTGCAGATAAAAAAGTGTTTCGCCGGTAATGCTCTGCACCGGGTAATCTGTTTGCGCAGCAGAAATGGTAACGCTTTTTTCTGCCTGCGGATAATTGACAAATTCTCTTTTGGCAAACCCAAGGAAAATCTCCTGGCGAACCGGAATTAACGCCAGTACCACCAGCTTTCGGTTATTGGCAATCGTTACAGGTCTTCGTATGCATATATACTGTCCGTTGGTAAGTTTCACCAGCTCATTGGTTGCTGCGCCCTGTGCCAGGCTGGTGGCGGGAAGTATAAATTGCGTATTCCAGAACTTAAGGTCTTTATTTAAGGTGTCGTCATCGCTGTATAGAAAAAAATAGTAAGTTTTTTTCTCGGTAAGCGCATTTAACTCGCTGGCTGAATAGGTTTCATTGGTCAGCCGGCCAAGCAGGGCAGTGTCTTTGAGCAGCACATCAAAATCTCTTTCCTGCTGCTGTATATCGCTTTCAATATTCTTGCGCAGGTATTTGGCAGAAGAAGAAGAATACCAGTAATTATCAATGATAAAAGCTATCGTAAACAACCAGGCGGCTCCCAGGAAAAAGAAGGCATTTTTTTTTACAACCTGCTGATAGAAATTTTTCAAGATGCCGGGTTTTGCTTTTTGATGCTGTTCCAGATAGCGTCCATTTCCGCAAGGTTCATATCAGCCAGCATACGGTTTTGAGATGCTGCGGCCTGTTCCATCTGTGTAAAACGCCGGATAAACTTTTTGTTGGTCTTTTCCAGTGCATTTTCAGCATCTACTTGCAAAAACCGTGCATAGTTAACCAGTGAAAAAACCAGGTCGCCAAACTCTTCTTCCGTCTTACCGGCATCGTTTAATGCAATGGCTTCTTTTAATTCGGCTATTTCCTCCTCTACTTTATCCCAAACTTGTTCCCTGTTGTCCCATTCAAAACCAACCTGCTTTGCTTTTTCCTGCAGGCGCATGGCCTTTACCGTTGCGGGCAATGCTGCCGGAACGCCGCTCAGCACCGATTTTTTTCCGTTTTCTTTCAGTTTCAGTTTCTCCCAGTTTTTTTTAACATCCTCTTCATCTTTTACGGTAACCAGCCCGCCGTTATTGGCGGCACTTGCATAGATATGCGGATGCCTGGCAATTAGTTTTTCGGAAACCCCATCCAGCACATCCTGCAGCGTGAATTTATTTTGTTCTGCACCTATTTTCGCATAAAAAAGAATATGCAGCATTAAATCGCCCAGTTCTTCTTTAATGCCATTCCAATCCTCTTCTGTAATCGCATCTGCCAGCTCGTACAGTTCTTCAATACTCAGCTGCCGCAGCGTGTGAATGGTTTGTTTTTTATCCCAGGGACATTTCTCGCGCAGGTCATCCATAATATTTACAAGGCGGGCAAAGGCTTCAACAGGTATTTGCATAAATATATTTTGTAATTACTAAGAAAAACGGATAAGTGAAAGAACAGCAAAAACGGCAAACAGTATTGCAACCACCACCAGCGAAAACATGTTTAACAAAATAAACTTAAAAATGGTTTTTACCCTGTTTTGTTTATAAAATTTTCGCATGGCTTTATATAAATAAAACAATATGCCCAGTACAATAATGAATTTAACAACAGACAGCCACTGCCAGTCTGCAGCAATTTGCAACTTATCAACAGAAAAGTATACCAGCAAAACAATCAGCGAGGCGCAGTAAACATGAATGGAAAAAATGGCGTGGTCTGCATAATAAAAATCCCTTCTGGCGTACAACAGAAGCAATAAAAATGCAAAAACAGGCAGCGATACAAATAAAGCCTGTGGCAATGTGTGCATGTATTTTTCCATAAACAATGCCATGGCTTCTTTATTGTTGTCGCCATATTTTTCACGAAGCAGGATGCTTTTGCGGGTCATTGCCCTTTTTAACCAGTCATCTCTCTTTTTTTCGGGAAGGGCCTGCTGTACAGAATCATACGCAGGCAACGTATAAAAAACATTTATATTGGTTAACTTAAAATTTTTGTTATCCTTCGGGTCATATTCTTTAATCTTTAAACCGGACCTGTCAGCGGGAGCATATTTTTTCGCGGTATCCGCTTTCGCCTTTAACTGCTGCTGCTTTATTGAATCAAGCCGCGCCTCTTCTTCAGCATCTTTTTTTAATACCGCAGCATGTGCATCAATATTTTCCCGGGAACGCAGTATAGCTGCCCTCAAATCCGGGTCGTTTAAATCTGCGTCGTTTTTAACCGCCAGTGTTTTACTAAGCGAATTACTGGCGTCTGTTAGTTCTTTTAATTGTTCCCGGCTGTCTTTTTTCTCCGTTATTTCAGCAGGATTAAACAATGAAAAGAAAATAATAAAGAAAAATGCAGAAGTAAAAACATACATGCGGATGGGATGCAGGTAGCTGGCCCGCCGTCCCTTTATATATTCAGATGAAAGAAACCCGGGCCTGGCTAACAGGTATTTGCCGGTGCTGAAAAATTTACCATCGAAATGGGTGATATCATTAAAAAAATGAGATACAAGGGTCCATACCGTTTCTTTTGGCTCTGTATTCTCCTGCCCGCAGTTTGGACAATACCTGCCGGTAAGCGCAGTACCGCAGTTTAAACAAACCTTTTCTTCTCTCTCTTTTGAATGAGACACGGCAGTAAATTTGCTTAAAAATAATTATGAATTTTTTATTGACCTAAAATACATTAATTAGCAGCCAATTGCGTTATAAACTCATGAATATGCGGAATACCATAACCCTGTCATTTACTATCATCCTGCTTTTCTTTTGCTGCTCCGGTTTTATGGCAAATGCACAGTATTTGTATAAAGATATTATCGTTACCGGCCAAATCAACGCCAATTACAGGGTATTGAGAGACAACAGGGTAACCCATGTTACCCTTAGCCCCTCTGCACTGGACCCCACGCAAAACAACGTAACGCTGCAACAAACCATTTATCCTTCGCAGCAATTGATGGTCACTTACACCAAAGTGCCCAATGCGCCAGAATCCTGGTTAAAATCTTATTTTAGTGCCACTGGCCTGCTGGTTAAAACGGTCGACAGTTCTGCGGATGTTGTAACCACGTCTTTGTACGACTACGATGATGGCAACCGCATAAAAACCATCAGCAGCAATTCGGTCCCGGTGAACGACCCGGCGGAGCGTGAAACCCATAGCTGGAACTACAACAGCAACGGGCAACCTGTACAAATGATTAAGATTAAGGATGGCATTGACACCACTTTTGTAAGCTTTACAAGCGATGAGCAGGGCAATGCCGCAGAAGAAACCGCCATACGCAAAAAAAGCAAACTGCGTACAACCTATTACTATTACGATGCGCAGCACCAGCTTACAGATGTGGCCAGGTTTAATGAAAGGGCCAACCGGGTTTTACCCGATTACATGTTTGAATACAACGATGCTGCACAGGTTACACAAATGATAGTGGTACCCGAAGGAAGTGCAGACTACCAGATCTGGAAATACACTTATAACCAGCAGGGGTTAAAAACAAAAGATGATTGCTACAGTAAAAGAAAAGAAATGGTGGCCAGCATTGCGTATAATTATTCTTTTGGCAAATAACGTGTAAGACCACTGATATCAACTGCAGACCGGCAGGAATTTATCACCCCGGCGGTTATCAGCTCAGCGCCCGGTCTCTGCAGCTTATGTGCTCAGTGCTAATCATAATTGTATACAATATACCCCCAGGGTTCTATATTAAATGAATGGCCCGCACTGATCTTTTCTTTTACTCCCGCAAATACATTTAACGGCATTCCGGCAAGCGCGGCATCATCCGTTTTTATGGTTTGCCGTTTTGAGGAGAGATTTAATATCACCGCTATTTTATGACCTTGCTTCTCTCTTATATAAGCATACAGGGCCTTATCGTCTCCCACCGTAATTTTTTTGAATGAAGCATCTGCTGCCAATGCGGGCGTTGATGCGCGCAGTCCAAGCAGTGTTTTATAAAATGCAGCCCTTTTGTATTTGCCAAACCTAATGGGGTTTTTATAAAAAAAACTGATGCTATCCAGCACAGGCTCTTCCTGGCCGCTGTAAATAAGCGGTATACTGTTGCGCATGGTTTGTGTAAAAACGGCAAACGGTGCGTGTTTGGCGCCGGGCATGGTGCCATAATCTGCTTTATTCCAGCTATTCTCATCGTGGTTACTGGTAAAATACATGCGCACGGCACCTGCTGGAAATGTGCTGTCCTGGCGTTTCAGAACAGTGTCAATAGCCAACGCATTTGTGTTGCCGGCGGCAATTTTTTTCAGCGTTGCAAACATGTCCCACGGGTAACTGATATTAAACCCATCGCGGTGCAATGTGCCCTTGTCTCCTTCTGCCAGCATAAAAACATCTTTTACTTGCTTCAGTGCAGTAATGCATTGTCTCCAGAAGTCATCGGGCACTTCACCAGCTACATCGCAACGAAAACCATCAATATCCGATTCAGTTATCCAAAACTTCATGGCTGCAATCATGCTATCGCGCAATTCCTTATTATCGTAGTTCAGATCGCGGGTATCTGTCCAGTCAAATGCAGGCACGGGTTTGCCATCTTTACCCTTTGTAAAAAAATCCGGGTGGCGTGTAAGCCATCCATTGTCAGCACCGGTATGGTTGGGCACCCAGTCGGTAATTACTTTAAAACCCAGTTGATGAGCTTTTGCTACCAGGTTCTTCCAGTCCTGCATATTGCCAAACTCAGGATTAACGGCAGTGTAATCCCGTACGGCATAATAGCTGCCCAGTTTACCCTTTCTGTCTGCTACGCTGATAGGTGTAACAGGCATAAACCAAAGTATCTGTACACCCATTGCTCTTAGCCTGGGGAGCGAAGCCGCAAATGCGTTAAAAGTGCCTTCCCTGGTATATTGACGCACATTGACTTCATAGATATTTGACTGCATGGCCCATCCGGGCATTGTAGCTGTTACAGGCATTTCTTGTACTGCGTCTTTTTTTGCCGTAGGTTCTGGCGTTTTATTTTCCGTTTCGTTATTATTACAGGCAACAATAACCAGTATGGCAAAAAAGCAAAGCAACCGGTAGTAATTCATATTTTTTTATTTGACGCAGGAACAGACGCGGGAATTTACCCAGCGATAGAATTTACGGCAGCTCCTGTATTTTTAAATTTTTCCATCTTACTTTAATACCTCCGCCATCATGTATTTGCAAGGCAATAAACCCTTCGCCCGCACCGATTTTCTCATCCTGCAGATCTACCATCATATGCCCGTTTAACCAGGTAGTGACCCGGTCATTAACAACTTTAATCTTCATGGTATTCCACTCACCCTGCTTTAAATATTTTTCATCTGCCGGCTTGGGCTGCTGCAGCCAGCCCCGGCCATAAGACTCATAAATGCCACCCGTATGCAAATTAACGGGTGCCACTTCTACCTGCCAGCCACTTATTTTTACCCCTTCAATGGAAGACCTGAAAAAAACGCCGCTGTTACCGTTGGCCTCCTGTTTGAATTGCAGCGTAAGGATAAAATTTTTATAATTTTTCTGGGTTGATAAATAACCATATTGTTTATCGGGACCGCTTTCACAAACCAGTTGTTTGCTGCTGTCTGCGTACCACTTTTCCGTGCCATTGACGGTCCAGCCGGTAAGATCTTTGCCATTAAAAATAGATACCGCTTTTTGTGCTGTTACCGCCTGAAAAGTGCTTACCAGAAACACCGCTGCCAATAATTTTTTCATTGTATCAAATTTAAAAACCGGAATATAACAATTGACTGAAGGTATAAAAAATGATTAATACCCTATCTATTATTGCCGAAGTGTTGCCAGCCCGGTGGCCTGTGCGGTCAATAATTCTTACACAGATGGCAATGGCGTTTTCCAGATGCGCATGTACCAGTAAACAGGAAATCCAATCATACCGGCAAATATGAAAATCAGCACCCAGACGATGCGTTCTGTACTGTCTATTGTTTTATTATTGATGCTGTGTACGATAAAATAAACAAGTAAAAACAATGAACACACAGCCAGCAAAATAATGGCGGCTACCATACCCGCAATTCTTTCTGCTAACATGGCAGGCAGTACGTCTTCTTCATGAACATGCCTGAAGATGCTGATAAAAAAACTAAAGAAAACAATAAGATACACGATAAACAATACAATGGGCAAAAAGGACAATAAACCCAGCAGCAGTTTTCTCGTTGTTGACATGGTTGAATCTTTCCAGAAAGATAAAGAAAAATCCTGCTGTTTGACCCGTCATACGCATGTTTCCCAAAAGCGCTTATGCCCGTGTTATAAAATCACTTATCTTCAGCACACAAACATACCTGCTATGCCTAGTTTTATTACACAGTACTGGTGGCTTATTCTGGTACTTATTTTTATTTTCAGCGGACTGGTTACGGTTAACCAGGGTTTTATAAATGTAATTACCCTGTTTGGTAAATACCGTCGCATACTAAGACCAGGTTTAAGTTTCAAAATACCGGTGTTGGAAGTAGTATCAAAAAGAATCAGTATACAAAACAGGTCGGTAGAGCTGGAATTCCAGGCGGTAACCGCCGACCAGGCCAATGTATATTTTAAAAGTATGCTGCTGTATGCTGTACAAAACGCCGATGAAGAGACCATTAAACGGGTTGCATTTAAATTCATCAGCGATCGCGACCTGATGCAGGCGCTTACCCGCACCATTGAAGGAAGTATACGTGCATTTGTGGCAACCAAAAGACAGGCAGAAATTCTGGGCCTGCGCAAAGAAATTGTGGAGTTTGTAAAAGACCAGATAGACCATTCACTGGAAGAATGGGGTTACCACCTGCTGGATTTACAGATAAACGATATCACATTCGACCAGGCGATTATAGACAGCATGAGTAAGGTAGTGGCCAGCAATAACCTGAAAGCGGCGGCCGAAAACGAAGGCCAGGCATTGCTGATTACAAAAACCAAGGCTGCTGAAGCTGAAGGTAATGCCATTAAGATTTCTGCGGAGGCGGAAAGACAGGCGGCCCAGTTACGCGGACAGGGTGTTGCCTTGTTCCGTGAGGAAGTGGCCAAGGGTATGAGCCATGCTGCCGAACAAATGAAACAGGCCAACCTCGATACCAACGTTATTCTCTTCAGTATGTGGACAGAAGCCATTAAAAACTTCGCGGAACTGGGCAAGGGCAATGTTATATTCCTGGATGGCAGCTCTGAAGGAATGGAAAAAACCATGAAACAGATACAGGCCATGATGGTAAAACAAAGCGGAACATAGTATGGAGTATTGAGACTTTAGTATAGAGACCCGTGGCTATAGTACTGAGATTTTAGTATTCAGACACGCGGAATATGCCTCGCCTGAGCACCGAATCTTGCGCCTCGTCTAAATACTAAGTACTGAAATCTGTATACTATTTATATCCGGACACGCGGATGACGCCTCGTCTAAGTACTAAATACTGAATACTGAAATCCAGGACGATGGCGCCTTGTCTGAGTACTGAATACCAAATACGCTATACTTTTTTCTATACAAAATGTTAAGCTATCAACCTGAAGCAGCGTTTAAAGAAATAATCACACTATTTTCACCGTTCATGCGTGGTGCGGCATATGAATTGTATTACGCGCTACATTTGTAAGTAAAACACATAACCCCATGAATTTATTTCTTCTCCAGGTCATAAGGGATACCGCATTGGCAAGGCATATAACGGACTCTGTACTGGCTGCCCAGCAAACGGCCAATAATGGATCTGCTGCAAAAATGAACTTATTTGACCTGCTGAAAGAGGGTGGAGTTATTATGATACCGCTGGCATTGCTGCTGGCACTGGCTATTTTCTTTTTCTTTGAACGCTTAATCGCCATCAACCGCGCCAGCAAGATTGACGCTAATTTTATGAATATGATCCGCGATAATATTCTTAGCGGTAATATTACAGCAGCAAGGGCACTGGCAAAAAATACCAA
>Ga0268264_10001805_pt1 | contig 19566 bp, 13 predicted proteins | sample KBSSwiS32_FD_190357 | JGI IMG/M metagenome (GOLD analysis project Ga0268264, IMG submission 190357) | Switchgrass rhizosphere microbial communities from Kellogg Biological Station, Michigan, USA - KBS Switchgrass S3-2 (SPAdes) (version 2) | ecosystem: Host-associated > Plants > Roots >...
TGAAAGAAAACTCATACCCTGATGGTGCACCATAAAGGAACGTATAACTGAACAGGTCTGTCCCCTCGGCACGCGTGCCGGCGTATAGTCGATGGCTTCATAGTAACCAAACCTTCCTTCAAAGCCATCCTCCGTTAGCCGTTTCAGATTTTCGCAGGCTGGTTCAGGCGATACCATCAGGGCCATTACGGTGGCATAAGGCGCAACAACCAAATCTGCACCCAGTCCACGTTTAAGCCCAAGTCCCGGAACACCAAATGCACGATACTGGTAATTAAAACTTGCATCCATCATATTGTATCCCGACTCTGAAACGCCCCAGGGTACATCACGTTGTTTCCCGTAGTCTATCTGGCTTTTAACTGTTGCCTTATTGGTTTGATCCAGCAGCGTGTTATCGTATGCAGGCATCACCAATTGTGGCATCAGGTATTCAAACATGGAGCCGCTCCAGGAAAGCAGTATAGGTTCACCACCCGAGTTGGTAAGCAATCTGCCGAGGGCAAACCAGCTTTCCTGGGGCAATTTGCCCTGCGCAATGCCAACAAAAACGCCCAGCCTTGCCTCTGAGGCCAGTAAATCATAATAGCTGGCATCCCTGCGTTGTTCACTTGCGTTATATCCGATAGATAATAAATGTTTTGATTTATCGTACAGGAAATCAAACTCCATGTCTGCCAGTTCTCCCACCTGCTCGGCGAGGTGGTAAACAGCAATTATTTTTTTGTTGGCCGCCTCGCATGCGTATTTAACCGCAGCCTGCAGGCTGACCAGCCATTCATTCTCTTCCACGCTGTTATCTGCAAAGTAATTTTGCTGTATAACAGCACCCAATGCAGTTTCAATTCTTGCGATATCATTGATGCTTGGTACTTCTTTGCCGGCCAGAATTCCGGTAAATTTTTTTGGTGTATCGGGTAATGTTAACCATGGCGCAAAAAATAAAACATCATCCAGCGCTTCCTGTATTTGCCTGGTAATGGCAGTTGCCCATTCATATGCCACATCGTCCTGATCGGGTTTCAGTGAGGCTTCCATATCATGCGCTAAACTTACCAGTACCTCCAGGTGGGTCCTGGCTGCAAATAATGAAACAGGTTCGTTTAACCGCACTTCATCCAGGTATTTTGTAAATGCTGACTGACCCGTTACCGTTGTTTTACCAAGTGAATCTTCAAGAATATGCAGCGTCGTTTTTAAGCCCGCAAAAAATTTCGGGCTCAATATTTTTTGCTCCGGCAGGGCAAGAAGCCCCTGGCGCAGAATCAGCAAATGACCGGCAAGATTGCCACTATCTACCGACGATACATAACGCGGAGACAGGTATCTCAACGACTGTGTATCGTACCAGTTATAAAAATGACCTCGGTAACGCTCCAGCATTTCCATACTACCAATAGTGTTAAGCGTGCGCTCCATCAATTTTACCGGCGACAGGTAGCCGAAATCGTAAGCCGTTAGGTTGGCGAGTAATGCAAGCCCCATATTGGTAGGTGATGTACGGTGGGCAACTACCGGGTTAGGTTGTTCCTGAAAATTATCAGGAGGCAACCAGTTATCATCGGGTCCAACAAATTTTTCAAAAAATGACCAGGTTTTCCTGGATAATTTATGCAGAAAGACAATCTGCTTTTCAGAAAGTGTTGGTTCATATTTATCAATCGGACGACTGATTAGCCAGGTAATGGCAGGACTTAATATCCATAACACCAGGAAAGGTAATGCCACCAACAAATTAATAGGCTGATTGAACAGGATATAAATCAGCATTACTACACCAATACATGGGCTGATCCACATCCTGGCGTAGGTATGTGGCAGATCCTGTTCAATATTTTTTCCGTTGCCCGATGCAGGGGTCCATTGCAATAATTTTTTACCTGATAACAATATGCGCCAGTTCGTACGAAGAATGGCATCGAGGTGATACCAGGCTTCAAAGGGCAATGTAAGAATGGTGAAAACTGCCTGCACAAAATTCCGGTAAGCGGCTACAATTGAAAACCTGATATGGGTTTCGAATGAAACCTCTTCCGGCTTTTTGACCAGGTCCCAGATAGCGCTGACCAGGGATGGAAGGATAACAATAGCTATAACTGCAAGTGTCCAGAACCAGGCGGACGACAATACCGTCCAGCCCAATATCAGCAATACCATCAATGCAACAGGAACAAAACTACGTCGCAGGTTATCGAAAATTTTCCACTTCGACAATATGGTAATTGGATTTTTCCTTAATCTTTTATCTGCGCCGGCAACCCATGGCAGAATCCAGTTCCCGATTTGCCAGTCGCCACGCGTCCAACGATGCCGCCTGCTGATATCTTCACTGTACCTTGACGGATATTCTTCATATAATTGTATATCACTTACCAATCCTGACCTCACATAACAACCTTCCAGCAGGTCATGACTCAGGATCCGGTTTTCGGGGAAACGGCCATTTAATACTTTCTCAAATATGGCCACTTCATATATTCCCTTACCAATAAAAGAGCCTTCGCCAAAAAGATCCTGGTATAGATCGGATACAGCACGGGTATAGGGATCAATTCCTGAATCACTGCCATGCATTTTTGCGTAAAGGGACCGATCCGATCCGGCCAGGCTAACAGATACCCTTGGTTGAAGAATACCATAACCATCGATAACCCTTTTCTTTTTCTCGCTATACCTCGCTTTATTAAGCGGGTGTGCCATAGTAGCCACCAATTGGCTGGCTGCATCGCGCGGCAACTGCGTATCTGTGTCAAGGGTGATTACATATTTTACGTTGGAGTAAATATCTGGATCGCCAATAATCAGGGAAAAATTACCGGTTATCCCTTCTCTTAACAAACTGTTCAGATCGGTTAATTTACCACGTTTACGTTCATAGCCCATCCATATTTTGTCTTTGCTGTTCCATTTTCTTGGCCGGTGAAAAAGAAAAAACACCTGATTTTTTTCATGACCATATTTTGTGTTCAGCGCTTCTATTTTTGCTTTGGCAAGAAGCAGTAGCCGGTCATCTCCGGGCAAGTTTGCTTCTTTCGCATCTTTAAAATCTGTGAGCAAACCAAAATGCAGGTTCGCGTCTTTATTGGCAAGATATTTTACCTCGAGTCCTTCTGCCAATGACTCTATATCAGCTTCATCGCTGAGTAACGTAGGAACTACGACCAATGATCTGTATGCTTCGGGAATTCCTTTCGAGAAATCCATTTTGGGCAGCAGGGACGGCTTTACGATCAGTGTTCCGATCCAATTTATAAATGCAACGGCTAAATGCGTTGTGCAGATCAGGGAGATGATTCCAACGGCGATGAGTAAATTATTATGGGCACCACCAGACCATGCCTTTAAAACAAAAGCTCCGCTTATCAGTAAAGTCAGGAGTGTAATACTTCCTGCGTAAAGGAAAAGAGAAAATTTTCCGGCAAGTCTGCGGAAAGATTCCAAAAAGGATTGATGCATTTGGGCAAGTTGCTCCGCCTGTTTCCGTCCTTTTCCTATTAAATAATACCCAACATGTGCCTTGTTGCTTTCGCCGTTATTTTTTTCAGCGCTTTCATGTGCAAGGTTAACCGCTATTTCTGCAACTTCCTGTTCTGATTTTTTACTATTTTTTGATATTTTTTCAACTGCATGACGGTAAGCATCCCTGGTGGCAAAATCCATGCTGGCGTATACCCCATCTACGTCACGGAAAAGTGCCTGTTCCACCGAACTCATGTTTTCAACAAATTCGCGCCAATCCATGGTTGCCAGAAAACGAAGGCTGCCAATACTGTTACTCATCGAAACCTGGTCAGCGGCCAGTTTTTGTGTTTCGAAGTTGACCAATTCGTTATTGGTTTGTCCGACTTCTGAAAGCCGTTGTTCCATCCAGCTCAGGGATAAAGCCAAAGCCGGACCTTTGCCCTGCAACCTTCTTGTGAGTTCTGCTACAAATGAACTATCCGTCGGCGGATTTGATCTGGCCATATCTGCAATCACAAGTATCAGGCTTTTAGGATCTTTTTCCGCCATCTCAATCATTTGGTCGGCCCAATAGTGCGCCAGGTTACGGTTGATTCGCCCCACGGCAATCCGCGCAGCAACACGACGCAAATTTTCGATCAGCGCGAGTCTCAGCATAATAGGAATTGCCCACAGTTCTCCCAGCTTAAGCGGACTAATGGATTGATACGCGCTAATAAAATTACTTAACGCCGTCGCATCCACACGGCCATCACTATGCGATATTATTCCAAGTGCAATGTCATACACACGTGGAAGGCCTTTTGACTGACCATTATACAGCCAGGGAAGAGCCTGACTATACCTCCTGGGCAAATGTCGTTTTCCTGTTCTTATCTGGTCTTCGATCAGGTAAAAATTATCCAGTAACCATTCGCCGGCAGGCGTAATTTGTCGTGCAGCTTTAACTGTTTCTGTTAACAGGTTATGTACTTCCAGTAAAACTTCCTCATTATTGGCAAGTCTTTTCAAAAGCTGATCCGGTGCGGGGCCTTCGCCCAGGGCGTGTTCGGCTGCCAGTGTTTTACCGTACTTCTCCATCTGATCTGCACTGAATAATTCCGCACGAAGAGGTGGCTTTTCATTGGCATATTTTTTCATGAGATCATATCCCGGGAACGAGATTCCAAGCAGGGACAGAAAATCCTGTATCGTATTATTTTTCACCGTAAATTAACTGGTTTAAGTAATTCAATCGAAAGCAGCACCGGTACGGTATGCTTTCTTATCCGGACTTTCACTTTGTCCTTCTTACCAGGACATGCAGAGAGTGGGTGATGGGTATATGTAAATATAGTAAAAAATTCTTACCCATGTATTATAAAGCGACTATATCATAGATTATCATCAAATTCCATGCGCTACTCCTGTCCAAAAAATTGCCATGGTACTAACTCGTTTTTGGGTAGCTTTTCAATTCTTGAGATTCATCATAAAAATCTGGTATATAAGAACAGATATGATTACACTTTTTTGAATAAAATTAAAGTTGCAAGAGATTTACTGGTTATAAGGCTCGAATTAGACTCAAAAATTGTGAACGCAATAGTTCGAAACGTGTTTATAAGTTAACCAGGGAATTGCCTATAGAAAACCTGGCCTGGCTTTTTTATTTTTATTCTTAAAAACCCTGAGTGATTGAAGAAATTGTAAAAATCACTAACACTGTACAGCCGGCCCCAGGCGAGGATTGAATTATTGCCTGTCCATTGTAAAGCTCTGCACGACTTGTGATGTTTGTTAATCCAATACCTTTTCTTTTCTCTTTTATATCAAAGCCCTGACCATTATCTTCGATCAGCAAGGTAAGATTGCAGCAGTTTTGACGAGATATATAACCGCAACCATGAAATTGTCAAAGAAAAAATACGTGAGCGTCTATTCGCCGAATATGGCGCCATTAAGCCAGATGATATAGGCTTGGGTAATAGCCCTGAAAAATAGTTCTTTCATTTTGATACCTTTTCAAATATCTATTTCTACAGCAGGCACTTTCTATAAGGTAGGGTTATAAACTTAAATAAGTTTGAAATATGATAGTGGGTACACAAGGTGATACTTTTACTTACCCAATGAATCTCGCTTTTCAATTAACAATTGAAGACTAATTGAATCCTTTCTTATTAGTGTATCCATTTTGTTTTGTGTTACTGGAATTTGTAATGATATGTGTGTCGATTGTTTATTTGACGAGTTAGGCTTTGAATAATTTAGATAAGAGACACTCACGGAAAGTATTGCAACTATTAGCGCAGCGCCAGATACCGCGTAGGGTATGTAGAAATTTCGCACTGTCAATTGCTTGACTTTTAAGTCAGCCTTTTTGCTGTCTCTTTCCGTTTTTTTATCTTCCTCAATTCCCAAGATTTTATCTTTGCTGGCAATCCACATGTCCCTACTTTCGCTGTCTACCTTAACGTCTGGGTGAACCCCAACCGAAATTATTGCCTTTCTCATTAATAAAATATGAATGCCGGCAGCCACCATTCTATCATCTTTATAGAAGTAAGGCATACTATTCATAATAAAGATGGTACTCATTTTTTCATCTGGATGCTTAAAGAAAAAGGTTTGCAGGTACTCAATGAAAAGCTCGTTAAACAAGGAGTGATCAGGTTCAGATGTCATAATCTATGTTTTAGGCACAATGAATATACAGCTTTTAATATTTTTGAGCGGCATTTGCGAAATCTGTATTTTAGGGTAACAAAGCTTTGCATATGAAATCCCTGTTTCTACTTTTTTCATTACTTATTGTTAGTTGCAACATTGATGTAAACAAGGTTCCAGTGGATGAAGCGAAACTTAAGGCTGATAGTACTCGTACAAAGATTTTAGAAGATAGTTTTGGCAAAGCTGCTATTAGAGATGCTTATACAAAGGTCGCGGCCGATCAATATGCAAAGTCCGCTATCGGTAGTCCTGTAAAAATAATTAGTGCTAAGTTCGTGCAAGAAGAATATTCAAATTATAAGAGCGTTCGTTTAGTTTGGAAAAACATAAGCAATAAAAAAATTGCTGGTATAAAATTTAGCTGGACTGGCACAAACGCTTTCGGGGAGCCTGCAGATGTGGGGGCTGGTGCCTATGGCAGTATAGGCGGCGGATTTGATGATGACGTATTAGGTGTGGGCAAAACAACTTCGGGCACCTGGGCAATCTTAAGCCGGGATGGGAAGACAATAACAAAAGCATGGGTAACAGAAGTAGCTTTTGTAGATGGCTCAAAGTGGAAGGTCAACCAATAAAAAGTTACATCGTGAGTATGTAGTCCTTTTTTTCTATCAGAGATTTCGCCAGCCGGACTGCGCCGGTAGTAGTTAATTCAGCCACGGCATTATAAACCGCTTGGTTTTTCTCCTGTATAAATTCCTCGAAATCGGTTTCTGGTATATCCGCTATTTGCTGAAAGGTGGAGGACTGCCTGTGACTTATGCCAAATTGAGTAACTTCACGGCCGGTAGTTACTGCTCCGCCATTTTGTAAAGTCGTGTCCTTCGACTTTACAATTTCTCTATCCCTGATGTGGCAAGTCCTAGTATACAGACATCGACGCCGGCAGAGCCAGAGACAAAAAAGGCGTTGACAGTCGAACAAAAAACGTTGCAGCAAAAATATGAGCGTGGGGAAATAACGCTGGAGCTATACCAAAAAGATTTGGATGCCGTTTATTTGAGCTGATAGGCGCTCAATTATTTTGACGATTGATCTCGTCTAAAGTAACCCTTTCATACCTTATATTTATTACACCATTTTCTCTGCCAGTCATTAAATTGCCATTATGCAAGATTAGTTCGTTTACAAGGTGCTTATAGACGATTTGAGACGGATTAGGATCAATTAAACCCTCCGGTGGTATCATTCGTTGTTTAATGAAAAATACCGTACCATCCTGGGCATTATAACTAAAGTGAATTATTTTAAAAACAATCCTTGCTTCATTTTTGGTCAAAACGGCATAACTCCCATCTATGGTAATTTCTAAAAATTCTTCTCCAGAGATTGTATTAACCGAACCGTCCATTGTGACTTGATAGTTAAATGTTGATCTCCAAGTACCCGTAATTTTATGTAAAGTTGTTATATCTCTTATTTTTTCGTTCAGGCCATTAATTTGAATGGTTAGTTCGTTTTTCTCTCCCAATGCTTCCAGCCTGAGCGTTTTTTCCTTCTCCAGCAATTGTATTGTTGAATTCTCTGACTTTATAATTTTTTCTAAATTCTCGGTTCTAGCAATATAGTTTTCCCTGAATGATAAATATTTTGTCATGGGGACATTACCATATTTACTGTATTTGAGCGCGGCAGATTCTCCAATGGAATCTAGTTTTGCATATAAAACACGCAACGCATTTTTCAATACTGGCATACCAACAGAGTATCCCATAGCGAAGATTAGTGGTAGCCAGTACAATTCCCAATAGTGCTTTATGCTGTAATCGACAATATAAGACTGGAGGGTTTTAAATCCTGTCTTTTCGATATCCTGAGAACCATACCAGAAAAGGGCAATCACGACAGGCCAATTTATGATGGCCCATGAAGAAACAAAAGAAAACACAAATGGATTTTTAAGGCGATCGTTCGCGCTAGAGAAGAAGTCTTTTATATTTTCCACGCCAATGGTTTTAGGTTGCAACAAAGATTGGTAAAAAATACAACTTGACTTGATAAACCTTGGTTTTTTAAGCCACACACACAACACCACCAGGCGGGGGGCCGCCATGCAAATGTACTTCTGGTGCCTCTATGATAGCTTTATAGCCCGCTGGTTATACAGCTCGCCTTCAATGAGCTTCCAGCTCCAAGGGGTGATTAAGCTTTTGTTTTGTGTTTAATTTTAACATAAGTGTTGATTGTATTAAGTAAGCTATAAAAAATCCATTCCAATTGCTCTTCATGTTCAATTTGCTTCGTAGTAATTTTATTATGCCGGACGTCAAAAGTATTCACTAGATTGAAAAACGTCTCTGTATCACCGCTAAATATCTTCTTAAGATTGTCACGAAGAGGCTCAAGTATATGACATAATTCTTCGCAGGCTGATCGTTTTTCAATTTCTTTACTGTTTTCACCAAAAAATAATTTTCTTGCATGATTAATTTTTGCATCAACCTCCGCATTGCCGCTTGTTATTTCCTGCGACACAAGGCCGAACATTGGCATTTGCGGTTTTTCCTTTTCAACTTCAGCAATACCTTCTTTTGTTAGTAAGAGGTTCTGATAAATATACCCGCCACTAGTTCGGGTTAAATCATATTTAATCCAGCTATGGTCTTTCAAAAACTCCATGATGCTGTCGAATTCAGCTTTTGGAACATACGCAAGTGGGCTGTCCCTGCTTGAAGCAAATTGCTGGCTTTTGTATTTAGATCCTCCAGTTTCATAAATATGTTTCAGAAACAGTTTCGCTTGTTCCTTAAATTCTTTTGGTACGGGCAGTGAATCAAGCTTTAGAAGTATTTCCTTCGATATTGTAAATATGGTAAGATTTTCAAGAGTGTGATGACGAGCGATACCGGCCAATGCAGTTTTTTGTTTTGAATTCAGAGAGCGCACCGGTTCCACTGCTGTATATTCTATTTTTATCTTGCCCGTGTATTGGGTAAAATAAGAAACAAACAGAACGTCATCCGTTTCTTGCATTTCTGCGATTACTGAAATCTCAGATAGGGGGCAAACGATGTTCATATCTTTATATTAGTGGTGTCAAATAAACTGATGGTTCTAAGCAAAGTAAAAACTTCCAGACAACCCGACGGACAACCCGACAAATAAAAAACCCTCCCAATCAATTGAATATCAATTTAAAAGGAGGATTTCTAAGTACCCAGGATGGGAGTTGAACCCACACTCGCATTGCTGCGAACAGGATTTTAAGTCCTGCGTGTCTACCAATTCCACCACCCGGGTGAGACACCAACCCACTTTATAAAAAGTAGGGACAAAAAAAATCCAAACGCAGGGTTTGGATTTGGAGCGAAAGACCGGGCTCGAACCGGCCACCCCGACCTTGGCAAGGTCGTGCTCTACCAAATGAGCTACTTTCGCGTTTGTTGCGACGGGCGCTCTACCAAATGAGCTGATCCGTTTGCTTATAAAGAACTGTTTTTTGGGACTGCAAAAATAGGAATTGCAGCCATACAGCAAAATATTTTTTATGGTTATTTGTACTGCGGTGTGTAGAGCGTATTACCGGGTACATTTACTTCCGGCCTGCCTTTGTAACGGTGTGACCATAAACCAAAACTGCCACCTACAAGAAAAGCAACTATGCAAAATACCTGCAGGTAAAAAAGAAATACCGAAGAATTCACCCAGCTATAAGCAAAATCTTTTTCTTTTGGATCTTTATATTCTATTGGCTCTACAGCTTCCATAATAATTAAATTATTACCCGCAAAAATAGCGGTTACCGTTTATATTACACAGGTTTATGCACTATAATTTCAGAAAATTTTCTTTTGCCCCGTACAAAATAAGCCCATACTATACTTTTGTTTAACCAGCCGTTCAGCCTGCCGCTTCGGCTTGCCGGCATCCAGCCTGCACCCTGCTTAATAAACAACCATTTTACAAATCCTGCATGGGCCTTCAAAATAGCTATAAAATACGCGCCCTCTCCTGCCAACAGCCCCTTCCAGGCAGTAATGGCATCCAGCAACAAGCGCAGGGGCAGCTTCCACAACAATTGCTGCCGGGGCAGGTTCTTACACAACATGACCAGGTTGTTCCTGAAATTCAGGAAGACCTTGCGCTCATTCCCTTTTGGCAGCGTACCACCACCTACATGGTATACCACCGAAGCCGGACAAACCATTATCTTATAGCCCGCCAGCTGCATACGCCAGCACAAATCAATCTCTTCCATATGGGCAAAGAAATATTCATCCAACCCCCCGCAGGCATGGTAAACACCCGCCCTTACAAACAGGGCGGCGCCGCTGGCCCAAAAAACCGCTGCAGTATCATCGTATTGTCCTTTATCCTCCTCACAAACATCAAAAACCCTTCCCCTGGCAAAAGGATAGCCAAGAAAGTCTATCCACCCCCCTGCCGCCCCGGCATATTCAAACATGTTGCGCCTGCCTTCCATCAATATTTTTGGCTGGCAGGCACCAATCAGCTTGTCAGCTTCCATTAAGTCAATCACCGGCGCTATCCAGCCGGGCTGTACCTCCACATCAGAATTTAACAGCACATAGTAGTCTGCCGCCACCTGTTTCAGCGCATCATTGTACCCCTTTGCAAAACCGCCATTCTGCGGCATAATGATAACCCGTACACCGGGATGCTGTTCGCGCAACCAGCTTATTGAATTATCCGTGGATCCGTTGTCGGCCACTATTATTTCACAATTGCCATAACGGGTGGCAAGTACCGACGGAAGAAACCGCTGCAGGTATGCCTGCCCGTTCCAGTTGAGTATGACTATAGAAACTTTTGGCGCCAAATAGAATTGAGCTGATTAAAAAATAAAATAATTATAAACCGGAAAGCTAATTGTTGTTGGTGAAAATACCAACAATGCAGCAAATGTCTGAACTGGGATAAATTGGATGAATGGGATTATTGAGATACCCATTGCGAAGCAATCTCTGTGTATTGCCTCAATGCCAGCCGAGAAAAACTAAAGTCCCCCCTGCCTCAGTGGTTCAAAAGATCAAAAAATCAATTTACATTCGGTGCATGATAGCATCGTTGTTTAACTGGCGAACAGGACTGGCATTTATAGCCATTATGATTGTGAGCAGTTCAGTTTTTTATTCGCAATACCTGGCAAAAAAAATCACCAAAGAAGAAAGATTGCGGGTAGAGCAATGGGTTGAAGCAGCCAAATTACTGGTCAACGACTCAACCGGCATAAGCACCAAACTGGTTACGCTTATAATACCGGAGAATAAAACCATTCCTATTATTGTTACCAATGAAAAGGGCGATATCGTTACATCGGCCAACCTCGATTCTGCAAAAGTGGCTTCAGACCCGGGTTACGTGCGTGCACAACTAAAACTGTTCCGTGCACAGAATACGCCCATTGAATGGGTAAACCCGCTCGATTCTTCTGCACGCGATTATTATTATTACGGTCATACACAGCTTTTACATGAAGTGCAATATTTTCCGTTGATACAGTTGTTCATTGTTGCGTTGTTTATCATCATTACCATTATTACCATCAGCACCCGTAACAAATCTACCCAAAACCAGGTGTGGGCCGGCATGGCCAAGGAAACCGCCCACCAGCTGGGTACGCCGATATCATCGCTGGAGGGCTGGGTGGAAATGCTGAAGGAGAACAGTTCCAACGACAGTATTACGCCAGAATTAAAAAAAGATGTAGACAGGTTAAAACTGGTATCGGATCGTTTCGGAAAAATTGGCAGCAAACCCCAGCTTGAGCTAAACAATATTGTAGAAGAAATTGAAAAAATGGTGGAGTATGTGCGTAAACGCGCTACCGGCAAAGTGCAGTTTTCGTTTCAGCACGATGATAAACAAATTATCAGCGCAGCTATTTCCCCTCCGCTGTTTGACTGGGTGATTGAAAACCTGTTAAAAAACGCATTGGACGCCATGGATGGAAAAGGCGCTATTTCAATTGATATTAAAGAGAATCCAAAAGATATCTATATAGATGTTACGGATACCGGCAAGGGCATTAGTGCGGCCAATATCAGCAAAGTTTTTAAGCCGGGTTTTACTACCAAAAAAAGAGGCTGGGGCCTGGGTCTTAGCTTGTCGAAACGCATAGTAGAACAATTTCACAACGGAAAACTATTTGTAAAACAGTCCGAGTTGGGCAAGGGCACTACATTCAGGATTGTACTGGTAAGGCCGGTTGATCGGTTGATTAGTTGATTGGACGATCGGTTGATTGGTTGATCAGTCGATTGGTTGATCGGTTCCGGAATTGCCTCAGCCAACTAATACGACAGCCGGTTGACTGCTCTTGCCGGTATTTGGCGAACCGGGCAACCACTCAACCAATCAACCAATCGACCAATCAACTTTTCAACTACCCATCCAACCAATCAAGATTTCAATTAAATTGCAGCCTGCTGCGGAGGTGGCGAAACTGGTAGACGCACTACTTTGAGGTGGTAGCGCCTTTTACCGGGCGTGGGAGTTCGAATCTCCTCTTCCGCACAAAAGGCAGCCCGGACCGGGGCTGCCTTTGTTTTTTACCCCTCTTTACTTAACAAAATCATAACCGTTTTTTCCGAATAAGGGCTTACCTGTATAGAGATATTTCTGCTTACTTGCGTAACTTTATGGTGGCAAAACCTGTAAGAATAGTATACATATCATGGGCGAACACATTAATAAGGATGAAAACGTTTTGACAGATATTCTTTCTGCAGCCAGGGCCCTGTTTGAAAAACAGGGACTTAAGAAAACCACCATGGATGATATTGCCTCCAGGATTGGAAAATGCAAGGGTGCCCTGTATTATTATTTTGCCAGCAAAGATGAAATTTTTGAGGCGGTGGTACACCAGGAAATGACTGAATTTTTTAAACAGGTTACCATTGAGACCAGTGCTGTATATGGCGCCAAAGAAAAACTGATTGCCTATTGCCGCACCCGCTTAAAAAAAATAAGTGAACTGAGCAACCTGCATGAAGTGCTCAAAAAAGATTTGATAGACTTTGCGGGAAAAATGGAGATCATCAGGAAGAAGTACGACACCCTGCAGGTAGCGCTGGTAAAAGATATTATTGTTGAAGGCATTAAGAAAGCCGAATTCAAAAAAATGGACAAGGAATACATTGAATCCCTCTCTTATCTTATTGTGAGTTCATTTAAAGGACTTGAAATGCCATTGAATGTAGACATGCAATATACCAGCCTTAACAAAAGAGCCGAATTTATTGTAAATGTAATGGTAGATGGTATTGGTTGCCAGCGGATAGCAATGTCGGAACTGGCCCCGTTTAATTAACCTCTGTAAGTCTGGTCTCCTCTGCAATGCTTTCTTTCTCCGGAAAGAATCTTTTTCTGATTACGTTGAAAAGCCAGATGCCAACGATGGCACACATGATTCCTGCAATTACATCCAGCACATAATGGTGATTGGTATACACGGCAGAAAACCATATGCCACACATTACGGTGGCAAAAACAATATTCATATACCCGACCCTGTTTTTCAGGGCATAGTAAAAAACAATTACCGGGTAGGCGGAATGCAATGAGGGCATAGCAGCAAAAACATTAGACCCCTTGCTGTAAAGCGATTGGAAAATATTCGCATGTACCATTGCATCAAACCTGGCAAGTCCGGCGGTATTGCCGGGGGTATGGGCATTAAATACAAAACCATATTTGGTAACATACCAGGGTGCTGCCGCGGGATAACTATAATAGATCACAAAACCCAGCAGGTTAACCAGCAGGAAAGTAAACGCAAAATAAAAAAACTGCCTCTTTTTTTTAATATAAAGATAAATGGCAAACATCAGCGGTACGGGTATCCAGCACAGGTAAAAAACGCCCGACAGAAAATCGAGCACCGCATGCTGGTGCAGTTGCCAGTATTCATTGGGTGTTATGGTGTTGCCATCATTTGTTTTAATACCGAAAATATTTTTTTCTGCATTGTAAATGCTTTCTATATGCACTGAATTGTACCTGTAATTGGGGAAAGCTTTCATGTAATCGAAAATGATCCAGTATATAACAAAAACAGAAAAAGCTACCACAAAACTCCGGGTAACCAATGAAGCAAAAAACAGTGTGTTGCACAATACCACCAGGAACAATTGTTCGGGGCGGTAGCCAATTAAAAAATAAGAAACCAGCAGGTATGCGGCCGAGATGGCAGCCATCATAAGTATCAGTCGTGTGGTAAATAATCTGGGTGGCATTAATGGCCTGTTACTTTTTATTTTTAAAACCTGACTGAAAAAAGATATCCCAGATAGACGAGCTGACGCCATAACCTTTGGTGGAATCAGAATAATGATGCAGCATATGGTGCTGCTTGATGCTTTTCATGATTTTACTTTTAAAATTACCATGGTGTATGGCATAATGCGTCATATCATAAATCAGGTAACCAATCAGAAAACCGGCAAAAAAAGCATCCATTATTTTTGCAGGCAACAGCCAGAGAAAAAGAAAATAAAAAAGCAGGGCCAGTGGTATACTGGCAGAAGGTGGCATTACCAGGCGTTTTGCATCGCGCGGATAATCGTGGTGCACACCATGAAATATAAAATGAAGGCGTAAGCCCCATTTTGATTTGGGAACGAAATGAAAAATATAGCGGTGCAGCAGGTATTCAGTAATGGTCCAGATAAAAATGCCGGCCAGTAAATACAAAAAGAACCAGCCAATGGTATTATTCAGTACAAAAAAAGACCGGTAAATAAATATGGCTATCACCGGTACATATATAAACAGGGGCACGGTAAAATGCACTTTGGAAAGGCTTTCCATAAAGCCATTCCTGAACATCCGCGTTGATGAAGAATCATTCGAGATATAATTTTTAGGCATCTGGTTATATTTTTAGCCGGTCCGTTACTTCTTTGCCGCTGGCGGGGTCTACCCCTTTAATTTCTACATACTCTACTTTGGGCGACCAGAAAGAACCACCGTTAATTTTTATAAAAATCCTGTTCAACACTACTGTTTTTGAATTTACTGTAGTGTACACCCTGTATTTATTATCAACGGCCGATTTTAGCAGGTAAAGCAAATATTTTTTATAGGAAACAAAATGCATTACATACCCGTTGCTGTTTTTCAGCGCTGTTGCTTTTATACCGTAGGCAAAAGTACGTTGTATATAAGAAAGTTCCTGCCGTTGTCCCTGATCTGAGTATCTTATCCAGTAAACATGTACAGGTTCTTCTGTATTCAGCTTGCCATTTTCAAAATTTAAATCGCAAACAATGGTGTTTTTGTTGGATGTACGCTGCAGGTAAAACAACTGGTTGCTGGAAAAGGGCGGCACCGGGAAGGTATCCATAATAGCCCTGTCAACAGCAACGGCAGTACGCTGCTGGGCCTGCGCACTGGCAACACCAGACAAAGCAACCGCCAGCGCCAGTATGGTGGTAGCGGCCACTGAAACCGTTCCTTTTTTTTCTTTCCTGTCTTTTTCATCCAGCGCTTTTTTTGCATCCCTGAGGCGCCTGATAGCAGTTATATTGGTTAAAAAAGCCATAATAGTAAGTGGAATGGTAAAAATAGACATTGTCTCAAAAATGTGAAAAGGAACTCCGGGAACGAATAGTTTATAATTTCCGCCAATAAAATGGGAAGCTATACCACACAGCATAGCAGTAAGGCCTACCATTACCACCCTCTCCGGTCTTTGCATAAGGCCGCCTTTCAGGGGCACTCCCAGTCCCTCGGCACGGGCCCTTGTATAACTCACCATCATAGAACCTATCAATGCAATAAATCCAAATAATGAGCTTAAAAAATAATGATGAGATACCAGGTAATAACAAATGCCAAGAAACATAATCATTTCACTGTACCTGTCCAGCACAGAATCGTACATGGCGCCGAAGGATGAAGTCATATTTCCCAGGCGCGCTACCTGGCCGTCGAGCATATCAAATAATCCTGCAAACAGGATCAGTGCACCTGCCCAGCCCACGTAAGAAAGGTCTCCCCTGTTCGTTTTTTCTGCACCTGCAATAAAAATAATGGCCACGCCAATGTTTAAAATAAGACCAATGGTGGTAACCCCGTTGGGCGTGAGGCCCAGCTTTATAAGAACCCTTACAAAAGGATTAATGACTTTATAGATTAATTGTTGTAGTGTATCCCGTAAACTCATAGCAGCGCAATTAAAAATCAAATTTAACTCTTCCGCGGATACCCCATTGCGGCACGTTGGCGTGATCCAGGTAGCTGAATCTTTTAACCACATCGACCCTTAAAAGTTTAAAAATGTTGGAAACACCCGCACTTACTTCTATATAGGGTTCTTTTGCAAGGGTAAAAGTAGAAGTTACTCCGTCTGTTACGGGAAATTTCAACTGGTCGACTGACTTGTCGGGATTGTTTTCATCCCTCAATCCGCCAAACAGGATCTTACCGGTAATTACCTCGCGCCATTTTAATTTTTTAAACAACGGAATCTTGTTGAAAATAAACCCGTTAAAATAATGATCCACATTCAATGACGCATAGCGATCGCTTACAAATTCCAGAAAATTCATCAGGTTATACGAATTCAGCTGGTATGTATATGTTTGGTTGGCACGGTGAATATTCAGCAACGGGAAGGGTACTTTTCCAAATAAATATCCCCCTTCAGCAGATATATCGGTATAACCCAGTTGCGATAAATAAAAACGCTTGAAAAAGTTCAGGTTCAGCGTCTGGTAATTGTATTCTCCGCCAAAAAGCCCTTTTATGCCTGCAATATACCGCAACCTGATAATGGGGTGCTTGTTAATAATGGGAATACGGTACAATTTACCCTGGTAAAACTGTTCACCGGGCGCATAGCGTAATTCCACGGCCAGTTCACCGGTGGTAATATCAGGTATATTGTAGGGTACCCCGTTATCTACTTTCGAATACACAAATTCTTTTCCTGCCGGCGATTGTTTCCAGTATTTGAGTCCCACTGTATAGGAAAACCGGTTAATCAGTTCATGCACATAATCCAGCCTGAAGATATCATTGTACAGCCACTTGTTGTTATCGCCCCGTTTAAAGGACAGCAGGAAATTGTCTTCCTGAACAAACTGCAGTTCCTGGCCGGGTATTTTTGTATCGCGTTGAAAAGAGGCACGCACATAATGCAGCGGAAAGGAGTAAATACTTTTATTGTTGAGCGAATAGGTGCCGCTTAGAAAGTATTTCCATTTCTGATCCTTAAAACCATAGGCTGCATATTCTTCTGTATAAAAGCGGGGGCTGAATTTAGGCGTGGTCCTGCCGCCAAAACGCAGCCTGAAACCTTCTACTGGATTAAAGCTGTAAAATGTACTAACGGGGCCAATTTCGTAGGCCGGCCCTGCCGCTTTGTATCCTGCCAGGATCAGTGTAGCAATATCAAGCGTTCTTCTGAAAGCGGGCATCCTTTTAAGGCTGTCTATATTTGCATACACTTTGGATTCTGAACGGCTTAACGAATCATGGCGGCTTTTCTCCCAATAATCATTGTCTTTTTCCAGCGCGCCCTCTGCCACCTCAATTCTGGGGCCTGAGAAAACAGAATCGGGGATGCTGATATCTGTTAGAAAATCTTTGAAAGAAACAGAACGTTCCCCTACAATACCACCACCAGTTTTCGACAATCCAAAATCTGCGATAATATCACTTTTGGAAACATGGAAACGGCCATTGGATCCTTTTTCAAAATCCTGGTTTATTTTTAATTCGCGTACAAAGTTCAGGTTGGCATATTTGCTTACCAGGATGTTTAATTTCTCAATAGCATATTTACCATCCAGGGTTATAAACAGGGTTCCCCTTAATAAAAGATCATTGGGGTTGCGGGGCGAAAAATACATCTGTACCAATTTCTCACCGGCCACTTCAATGGTATCTTTGATATAGTACATGTAAAATGTGGGGCCTACATCTGCCAGCGGACTTAAAAACTGGTTGGTCATCAGTGACAGGTTATTGGCATAGATGTCTACATCTTCATACAATCGGTTCAGGTAGGCACTTACACCCCGGCTGTCTATGAATTCGCCAAAATCTACTTTCTTCTGTGCAATAATGACAGATTTATTTTTCTCGCCTTTTTTCTGGTAATAGTTTTTTGAAAGCGTTTCTTCCAGGTAAACGGGCGATACGGATTTGCCTTCCAGTTTGCTGGTATCTCCGTTCTCAAATACAAACCCAAACTTTTTGGTAAACCGGTTTTTTTGCAATTTTTCTGAAAGACCACTAAGGGATATCTGCATTTTTTCGTACTTCTCGTACGATGCAGAGGTATATCCTTCCAGCCTGTTTTCAGATTTATGCTCAATTACTTTCCTGATAAGATCAACCGCGGGATTGTTTTTATTGGTGTACCTGGCTTTATTTTTTTTGGTAATGGTTACGTTATTGAGCTGACTGTACAGCGGATGCAGCACCACATCAAGTACCAGCGAGCCGGTATCCTGTTTAATAGGAATGCGCAGTCTTTTGTATCCTACGATAGAAAATTCTATAAAACCAACCGCCTGTTCCGATTGCAGAAAATACATGCCGGAAGAATCTGTTCTAACCCCGTGCGAATTCCTGAAATACACGCTTACATTTGATACAGGTAAACCATTTGATGAATCTTTAACTACACCGGTTACAATAAGACCCTGTCCCTGCGCTATGTTAAAAAATGCCAGCATGATAACCAATAATGCCCATCCTCGTCTTCTTTTCCCGTTGTTCGGTGCCATTCTATTTCTTTTCTATTTAAAAACAAATCTTTTTTGCAACGCATAATTATAAGTAACCCCTACTATTATGCTTACCAATACCCTTGCTATGTATTCATCAATCCTTGTAAAATATCTAATCAAAAACATGCCTGAACTATTCAATAAAATACTCCCTGCCCAAACAAGAATATATCTTCCTGCCTGCACATGGGTGCCTTTCAGGCCCTCGTTAAAAACCCATTTCCTCACTATCAGAAAATTGACCAGTCCGCCGCAAAATGCACCTTCTGCCGTGGCCAGTGATACCCTGACAGGTGTGTTACCGGTTAACTGAACCATCATGGTGAACACCAAAAAATCAATAACAGAACCAATAATGGCCGCCCCCTGGGCTTTCAGGAAAACAAGCATATTAAAGAATATTTGTAACCATTATCAACTGCAATACCAAATTGGCACATATTCCAGCGGCCACATCATCGGCCATTACCCCCCATCCACCCGGCAATTTTTCTGCCGACGAAATAAAAAGTGGTTTTACAATATCAAAAAACCTGAACGCGGCCAGGCCAATCAGTGCATATGGCCATTGATGGGGAACAAACAACAGTGTACAGCACATACCCGCCGCCTCATCAATTACAATTTTATTGCTGTCTTTCCCCCAAACAGGCTCCAGCCTGTTTGAAACAAATACGCCTGCGGCCAG
>Ga0268264_10001811_pt1 | contig 19534 bp, 23 predicted proteins | sample KBSSwiS32_FD_190357 | JGI IMG/M metagenome (GOLD analysis project Ga0268264, IMG submission 190357) | Switchgrass rhizosphere microbial communities from Kellogg Biological Station, Michigan, USA - KBS Switchgrass S3-2 (SPAdes) (version 2) | ecosystem: Host-associated > Plants > Roots >...
CGCGTACCGGCGGGCGAGTCGGCCCAGTCGAAGCTCGAGCAACGCGGCCGCCACCCGTCGGGGCGCCGGCGCAAACGCTGACGTGGGCCTCCGCGCCGAGCTGGCCTCCGTCTACGTCAGGATCGGCAAGACGTATCTGCGTTGGGCTCCGTCGCTGCTGCTGCTCGCGGTGGTCGTCTTCGTCCCGCTCGGCTTGGTCCACGCGATCGTCGCGGAAGCGCACGTCGGCTCCTTCGGCTTCGGCGTCGGCATCAAGCTGATCGCTCTCGCCGCCGCGGTCTTCGCCCTTGCGGCCACCGGCCTGGTCGGTGAGATCTTCTACACCGGCGCGGTGGCGATATCCCTCACCCACCCCCATGACGGGCAGCCCCCGTCGCTGCGGGAAATCGTGCGCATGGTCAGCTACGGGCCGCTGATCGCAATCGACCTGGCCTACGGCGCCCTGGTCGCCGGAGGTCTCGCCCTCTTCGTCGTCCCCGGCGTCCTCGTCTTCGTCTGGCTCGGGCTCGCAGCTCCCACGGTCGAGATCGAGCGGCGCGGGGTCCGCGGCGGCTTCTCGCGCAGCATCGAGCTGGTCCGCGGCCGCTTCCTCCTGGTCGCTGCCGTCCTGATCCCGATCGAGCTGCTCGGCGACGGTCTCACCGACCTCGCCACGGCCTTCACCCACAACCTCTTCGGCAGCGAACTGCTCTGCGACTGGCTGGCCGACACGCTCGCCAACATCGCCTTCACGCCCTTTTACGCAGTCGCGGCGGTGCTGCTCACGGTCGATCTGATCCACGAGAAAGGCGGCGGCGCGAGACTACACTCGAAGCCGCTCAAGTGACCTTTGCGTCGATCTTCACCGACTTCTGGGACCAGCTCGTCGAACACGACGAGCAGGGGCTCTTCCTCGTCTTCGTCGGCTTCATCCTCTCCTTCGCCTTCATCCGCATGAGCACGCGACTGATGCGCAGCCCCAGGGTGCCCTGGTGGCCGGGAAGCGTGGTCAGCGACAGCGGCGTGCACGTGCATCACCTCGTCTTCGGGATCGTGACGATGATGGCCGCGGCGACGGTCGGCTTTGCCGTGCTCGGAGCCAGCCCCCTGACCGAGATCTGCGCCTTCGCCTTCGGCATCGGCGCCGGCCTGACGATCGACGAGTTCGCCCTCTGGGTCTACCTCGACGACGTCTACTGGGCCGAGGAGGGGCGCAGCTCGATCGACGCCACCGTGATCGCCGCGGCGGGCATGATCCTGCTGCTGCTCGGCTTCACGCCCTTCACCTTCGACACCAGCTCTCCGGCCCAGATCGCCGCCAGCGTCCTTGGCGCCATCCTCGTCCTCGCGATGGTCGCGATCTGCTTCCTCAAGCAGCGCCTGATGCACGGCTGGGTCGGCTTCTTCGTCCTGCCGATCGCGATCTACGGCGCCTCGCGCCTCGGCAAGCCCGGCTCCCCTTGGGCTCGCAGGCGATATGGGAAGCGAAACCCGGTCAAGCAGGAGAGCGCCGAGGAGCGTTTCCCGCCGGATCGTCGCACCGAGCGCTTCAAGGACGCGTTTCGCGACGTCGTCGGCGGCAAGCCGAGCGAGGGCGTGGCGGCCGTCCAGCAGGAGGCGGCCGCCGCCACCCGCGAAGCGGTCGACGAAGCCCGCCGGCGGGCCGAACAGGCCGTGCACCCCAAAGCCGACTGACGCCCATCCGACATTCACCGCACCAGGAGGGGGTGAATGTCGGATGCGTCAGCCGCCGGCGCCAGCCGGGCGCGAGCGGCGGGTCAGCTCGAGCGCCCGCTCGACCCGCTTCGGCAGGTACCAGTTCCACTCGCCGAGCAGCTTCATCAGCGCCGGGACGAGGATCGCGCGGACGATCGTCGCGTCGAGCAGGATCGCGGCCGAGAGGCCGACGCCGAACTCCTGCAGGCCGACGAACGAGCCGGCGGTGAATCCCGAGAAGGCGGCGATCATGATCAGCGCCGCCGCGGTGATGATGCGGCCGGTGTGCTCGAGACCGTAGGCGACCGCCTCCTCGTTGTCGTGGCGGCGCTCCCACTCCTCGCGGATACGGGAGAGCAGGAAGACCTCGTAGTCCATCGAGAGACCGAAGAGCATCGCGAAGAGGAAGATTGGGATCCAGCCTTCGATCTGCGGCGTTCCCTCGAGACCGAGGCTCGAATGCAGCCCCTCCTGGAAGACGAGGACGAGGACCCCGTAGGTGGCGCTGACCGAGAGCAGGTTGAGCAGCACCGCCTTCAGCGGCAGGACGACGGAGCGGAAGGCGCGCAGCAGGAGCAGGTAGGAGAGCACGAGCACGGCCAGCACCAGCCAGGGGAAGGCGGCGTAGGCCTTGTCGAGGAAATCGACGCCGAAGGCGGGCGCGCCGGAGAGGACGACTTCGACGCTCGGGAAGCCGGCCCGCGGGATGTAGACGTCGCGGATGCGGTCGACGAGGTCCTGCGCCGCCTTCGTCCCGGAATCGCCGTGCCCGGCGACCCGGATCTGGGCGACCTGGCCGTTGCCGCTGACGAGGCTGTTTCGTTCGGCGATGGCCCGGCCCGCGGGGCCGCGTGGCAGCAGCGATGGCGAGAGGATCGTCGCCGGCTTCACCTCCGGGTCGCGGCGCAGCTGCGCGACCAGGCGGTTCTCGGCGGCGACCACGTCCGGGGCGTAGGCGCCCCCGGGCCTCCCTGTTTCGACCAGGATCTGGTTCGGCGCCAGGGCGCCGGGGCCGAGCGTGTCGCGAAGCAGCTCGAAGCCTTCGGTCGACTCCTTGGTCAGGGGCACGCCGCGGTTGTCGCCACTGGTCACGTGCAGGCCGAGGGCGGGAAGAGCGAGACCGATCATCAGCCCGCCGGCGACGACCGTGTAGAGGACCGGGCGGCGCATGATCGAGCGCGCCAGCCGGGCCCAGAAGCCCGTGCGTCCCTGGGCGCGGTGCTCGAGGATGCTGCGCGGGATTACCCGGAACCGGTTCACCTTGGTGCCCATCACCGCCAGCAGCGCCGGCAGGAAGGTGGCCGAGGCGGCGATCGAGAAGAGCGGCACGAGCAGCCCGCCGACGCCCATCGAGCGCATGAACGGCACCGGCATGAAGACGAGCAGCGCCAGGCCCACTGCCACCACCGCGCCGGAAAAGAGGGTCGCCCGCCCCGCCGTCTTCATCGTCTCGACCAGGGCCTCGTGTGGCGAGCCGCCTTTCTCCAACTCTTCGCGGTAGCGGAAGACGACCAGCATCGAGTAGTCGATCGCGATCGCCAGGCCGATCAGGGTGACGATGTTGGTGACGTAGATCGCCATGTCCATGAAGTGAGCGACGACCCAGATCGCACCGAGTGTGGAGGGGATCGAGACCGCGGCGAAGGCGAAGGGCACGGCGATCCCGCCCAGGGTGCCGAACATGAACGCCATCACGATCAGGGCGATCGGGATCGCGATCTTCTCCCCCTTGGCCAGGTCTTCGTTGTAGATCTTCTGCGTGTCGTGGTTGATCGCCGGGTAGCCGGAGAGGTAGGTGACGACACCGGGGGTGGGCGGCGTCGCAGCGCGGATCGCCGGGGTCTTCTTCGCCGCGTCCTGGTTTTCGAGCGGGGTGTTGATCTGCGCGTAGGCGACGTGGGGCGAGGCGTAGAGGACCGGGCCGGGGTGGGCGTCCTGGACGGCGCCGGCGGCCCTCGCGGCCGCCACGGTCGCCTTGCGGCGGAATTCCGGCTTCAGCAGCCGGGGCCGGCCCCCGCGCGCCGCCAAGCCCGGCGCCACGACGATCGGCTCGCGGCTCGCGAAGACGAGGGTGAAGGCGCCGTCGCCGCGCTCGTTGAAGTTGTCCTTGAGCAGTTCGAGCCCCCGTTCGGCGTCGGAGCCCGGGACCTTGAAGCGGTTCGACAGCAGGTCTCCCAGATGGGAGGCGCCGTAGCCGCCGAGGACGAAGAGCACCAGCCAGACGGCGATCACCTTCTTGCGGTTTGCGACTACGGCTCGGGTCCAGGCCTCCATGACTCCCCTTTCTATTCCCCCATCGCCTTGATCACGAGGCGCTTGGGACGACGACCGTCGAACTCGCAATAGAAGACCTGCTGCCATGGACCGAGGTCGAGGCGCCCGCCGGTCACCGGCACGATCGCCTGGTGGTGGACCATCAGGTTCTTCAGGTGGGCGTCGGCGTTGTCCTCGCCGCCGCGGTGGTGGCGGTAGTCGCCCTCGTCCGGCAGCAGTTCCTCGGCGACGCGATCGGCCGGCGCTCGCCAGCTCGGCGGCGCGACCTTGTCGAGCCATTCGAGCACGTCCTCGTGCAGACCCGGCTCGTCGTCGTTGACCCAGACGCCGGCGGTGATGTGCATGGCCGAGACGAGCACCATTCCCTCGGCGATCCCGGCCGCGTCGACGGCGGCCTGGACTTCCTCGGTGATGCGGATCAACTCGCGCCGCTCCACGGTCTCGAAGGTCATGTAGGCGGTGTGCGACTTCATCGATTTGCTCCCTGAGCGACGACCTGCTGGTCGGGCCAGAACGGCCACTCCTCGAACTCGCGGCAGCGCCCATTCGAGTCGAAGCGGACGATCCAGAGGTCGCGGTACTCGAGACGCTGCGGCGGACCGTACTCGACCTCTACCCGGACCACCGCCGTATCGCCCTCGACCGCGACGACCCGGTGCTCCATCTCGAACTCCTCGTCCGCCCCCCGCCGCTCGCGCTCCCAGAGGTCCCCGATCTTCTCCAAGCCCCTCGCGGGATCCTGGTACGGACCCATCGAGTAGGTGGCGTCCCCGGCGAACAGCTCGCGCAGAGGCTCGGTGCCCGCCGTGCGCCAGGCGCGCTCGTAGGCGAGGACCCACGCCTCGACGCGAGAGCGGTTCAAGTCCGGCTGACGCTGCTGCACTCCTCCAAACCCTACGGCCTGGCGCACAACGCCTTGCCCGCCCCTTAATCCCTGCGCAACATCGCCGGCCTACACTGGCCCTGCGATGCTCAGGCTGGCCGCCGTCACCGTCTTCGCGCTCACGGCGCTGGCCGTCGCTGCGGCGCACGGCGAGGTTTTCCAGCACGAATCGCTGCGGGTCTCGGTCAACGCGAGCATCGCCCCACACGCCCTGCCGCGGCAACGCCCGGCGCCCGTGACCGTTCGCCTCGGGGGAAGGATCTCCACCGCCGACGGCACTCGCCCGCCGGCACTGCAGGAACTCTCGATCGAGATGAATCGGGCCGGCCGGCTTTCCTCGCGTGGCCTACCGACCTGTTCCGCCCCAAGGATCCAGCAGAAGACGACGGAGGCGGCGCTCGCGACCTGCCGCGAAGCGCTGGTCGGCCACGGCAGCTTTGGCGCCAGCGTCGACTTCCCGGGCGCTCCCGCGATTCCCGCCGAAGGCAAGGCGCTGGTCTTCAACGGCCGTGTCGGCGGGCGTCCCGGCATGCTCCTCCACCTCTACGGCTCGAGGCCGGTGCGCGCCGCCTTCGTCCTGCCCTTCGCCATCTCGCACCGGAGCCGGGGGCGATTCGGCTCGGTTCTCTCGACCCGAATCCCAAATCTCGCCTCGGGGCTTGGGTACATCACGCGCCTGCAGATTCAGATCGGACGCCGCTATAGCTACCAGGGCGGGCGCCGCAGCTTCCTCAGTGCGAGTTGCGCGGCGCCCGCGGGATTCTCGGGCGGGCCCTTCGAGCTGGCCAAGATGACCTTCTCCTTCGACGACGGACGGCAGGTCGTCGCTCCCTTGGAACGCAACTGCCGCGTCCGCCGAAGCGATCAGTAGCCGCCCTGCTTTTCGGCTTCTTCGATCGTTTCGTTGGCCTGATCCTTGCCTTCTTCGATGCGCTTTTCGGTTTCTTTTTTGGCCGATTCGATCGCCTTCTGAGTTTCGCCCTTGCCGTTTTCAACACCCTGCTTCGCCGCTTTTTCGGCTTCCTTGAAGCCCTTTTTGACTTCTTTGTTGGCGGTTTCGAAGCCCTTCTTGACTTCTTCCCCGCCTTTTTCGAGCTGCTTTTGGGCTTCAGAGGAGGCGTTGTCGTCGCCCCCGCCGCAGCCGGCCGCGACGGCCGCGGCAATTCCGACCGCGATCGTCAGGGTCGCCAGGCGGTGCGGCCGCCCTCTCCACCAACTCAAATCTCCACGGGACACGATGCGCTCCTCTCGTAGCAAAAGGGTTGTGAACGGCGATCTTCGCACCGGGGACGGCGGGATGCAGAGAACTGGCCAGCCAGCCAGTCGGCGCGATAGCATCCGCCTTCCCCGACCAGGAGCCCATGCGATGAATCCCGACACCGACAACCTCGAGGACGTACAGGTCATAGAGCGCGAGCTCTGGCCCGAGGGTCCCCCCCACGCCCTCTTCAAGCGAATGCGCAGCGAGTGCCCGGTGCACTGGTCGGCGGGGGTCTCGGAGTTCCCCGGATCGGCCGGCTTCTGGTCGGTGACGACCGCCGATGACGTCCATGAGGTGAGCCGCGACTGGCAGACCTACTCCTCCGAACTCGGCGGGGTCACCGCGGTCAGCGAGGTCTTCCCGATCGAGCTCTCGCGGGCGATGTTCATCGGCATGGACCCGCCGAAGCACGACCGGCTCAAGGCGCTGTTCCAGGCCGGCTTCACACCGAAGCGGATCGCCGACCACGAGGATGCGATCAGGGAGATCGTCGTCCGGGTCCTCGACCGGCTCGAGGGGCGCGAGAGCTGCGACCTGGTCACCGAGGTCGCACAGCCCGCGGTCTCGCGCGTGATCGGCAGCTTCATGGGGATCCCCGAGGAGGACGACGAGGCATGGGCGACACTGATGAACGCGACCCTGGGAGCGGGCGACCCGGACATCAGCCCCGGCGGCGTCGAGGAAGCGCTGGAGAAGCTCCTGCCCGAAATCTTCAGCCGCTGCAACGAGCTGGTCGCCACCCGGCGCGAGAACCCCACCGACGACCTGACCAGCGTCCTGGTCCACGCGGAGGTCGAAGGGGAGAAACTCGAGGAACACGAGATCGTGATGGGCTTCTTCCTCCTCGTCGCCGCCGGCAACGACAGCACCAAGTCCACCTACGCAAGCGGCATGCGGGCGCTGATGGAGAATCCCGACCAGCGCCAGCTCCTGCTCGATGACCCCTCGCTGATCCCGGGCGCGGTTGAGGAGTCGCTGCGCATGTTTCCCGCCTTCGCCCACTTCCGCCGCACCGCCACCCGCGACGTCGAGCTGCACGGCCAGCAGATCAAGGAGGGCGAGAAGGTGGTCATGTGGTACGCGTCCTCGAACCGGGACGAGACCCGCTACGAGGACCCCGACCGCTTCGACGTCCTGCGCAATCCCGAGCACCAGGCCTTCGGCGCCGGCGGCCGCCACTTCTGCCTCGGCACCGCCCTCGCCCGCCTCGAGCTGAAGATCCTCTTCGAGGAGACGCTGGCCCGCTACCCGAAGATGAGCATCGACGGCACGCCGAAGTACACCGAGTCGGCCTTCCTCAACCAGCTGAAGACGCTGCCGGTTCGGCTCACGCCCTAGCGTTCAGGCGAGAGACCGGGCGCCGCGTCGACCGGGTGCAGCTCGCCCCGCGTCAGCGCCTCGTCGCGCAGGTGGGCGATCGCCTGGTACTCCTCGGAGCCGACCATGTCGAGGAAGGCCTGTCGGGACGGGTACTCCACCAGGGCCACCAGGTCCCACGATTCCTCGCCGAGCAGCGCCGGCGAAGCCTCGCCTAGCCACACGATGCGGCCGCCCACCTTCTCCAGCAGCGGAGCGACGGCGGCGCCGTACTCTTCGTAGCGCTCGCGGCCCCCATCGGGCTTGAACGCCAGCAGGTTCAGCATCGTCACCGGCGTTCCGTCGCCGGCGCGCGCGCCGAACGCCGCGAACCCCTCCTCGTTGGGCTGCTCCGGCATCGGCGGCAGCCTATCGCGCGCCCCTCAGAGCCCGAGCTCGCCGACCCCGCGCTCGCCCCAGCCCAGGTGATGCGCCAGCTCATGCCGCAGGGTCCGCTCGACCTGGGCGGCAAGCAGCTCGCGATCGTGCCCGAAGTCCCGTTCAAGCGTGTCGCGATAGATCACGATCCGGTCCTCGTACCGCTGCCGCGCGATCCCGTCGCCGAAGTACTGCCCGTATGCCCGCTCCTCGGCGCCGAGCTCGGACACCACCACAGGCACTGTCGCCAGCGCCTCCTGGAACTCGTCCGGCAACCGATCGATCGCATCGGCGACCATCGCCTCGAACTCATCCAGTTCAGGTGGATCACTGGTCATACCCCAACGGTATGGGGTCGGACAGCTACTCTCCAGCGGAATGACCAGCCTCAACCTGGAAGTCTTTCCCGGAGCTGATCTCATCAAGAGGGGCGTCGAGGACTTGGATGGCGGGCGCGAATCGGCCGAGGCCCTACTCGTATCGATTGGCGCGCCCCGCCTGCGATCGATTGGCATCGAGCTGTCCTCGCCAATCCCCTCCCCCGAGCACAAGCTCTACCTACTTCTCGCGAAGGAAAAGGGCGACGCTGCCCACTCTGCCTACAACGCCCTGATCCGCCGGCTCGTCAGCTTCGAGCGGGCCGCTGCATGCGCGAGATAGCCGACTCCAAGCGCATCGAACAGTTCATGCCCGACCGCGTCGAGCCCGAGCTCTACCGCTTCCCGGCAATCGACCCAGCCACCTTCCGCAAGGCAGTAGAGGAGCTGCTCTCGGAGTAAGTGGGGCGGGCTGGACTCGAACCAGCTGACCGACGGATTATGAGTCGAGCCGGAAGGCGTCCGTAGCGGCGATTCGTGCCTGGCGGAGCGCGCTCAGCCTGAGAAGATCGGCTGAGTTGGTGGAGTCCGGGACAAATTTCGCGACAAAAGTTTCGCGTGAAAGAAGCTTGAGGCGGCCGGGTGGCGTCGCGGTTATCCGCCGCACTCAATCGGGCCTGCCCCGCGGCTCGGGCCGGGCTGCCAGGCGGCGCCGTCGAGGCTCTGGCGGCGATAGCGAGAGGTCAGAATCTTCGTCAGGCAGGTCCCGTCGGCGTTGATCTGCATTACTGAAGTGTTGATCGGCACCGGAATTTCGATTCGCTTGCCAGCGGGCCCCGGCCGATAGCTGTCGAAGGCAATCCGATAGCTGTTGAAGGCAATCCTCTCGCCCGATGGGTCCCAGCTCGGCCACTCCTCGAGCCTGCGGGGGCTGCGAGTGAGCCGGGTGAGATCCGAGCCGTCAGCGCGCATGACGTAGAGATCTTTGCGAACGATCGTGCGCTTGCGGTGGTGCGGAAGATGCTTGAGGTGGGTATGCACCCGAATGAAGGCGATCCGCGATCCATCGGGTGAATAGACCGGCTCCACTGCATTTTTTGCGAGCAGGGTCGAACCGCTGCCGTCGAGACGAACGGCGACGGCCTTCGGCCTCGTGGAGCCGTTGAAAGGCCAAGCGGTGACGGCCAGGGTCGAACCGTCGGGCGAATAGGAGGACGGGTACAGGACAGCGCCCTGCCCCCACGGGTGCCACGGGGTCACCATTTGCTGGGAGCCATCTTCGATATCCACTGATCGGATCCCCAATGCGACACTGACTCCGTAGCTGGCTTGGGCTCCGCCCTCAGCCCGCTCAAAATGCCCACTGAGGACCTTCAGGGTGGCGAAGGCAATCGTGTGGCCGTCCGGCGCGAAGATGGGCGGCGCTTCGGTAAAGGTGCCCCTCAGCGCCCGCAGCCCGGTTCCGTCTGCGCCGATCACCAATACCACTGGGCTTTCCATTTCTCCGTCCGCCGCGATAACGAAGCCGGTAAAGGCAATGAGGCTGCCGTCCGGCGAGAAGGCCGGGTGAGAGCCGTTTATCCCGAAGGGGCCTTCGTCCCTCACCAGGTCTTCGTCCCTCATCACCGTCTGGAGCGCCCCGCCAAGAGGGTTGACAGTTGCGATTTCAGTCAGGCTCTTGGGGTAGGGGAAGTCCCTGATGATCGCGAGCCGCGGGCCGTCCGGGACCGCCGCAACCGAGAAAGTTGCGCTGAGGGCCAGCGCGATTGACAGGGCCAGCCCCAGCCGGAGCACACCGCGGATCACAGAGATCCTTTTGAGTCCCCATGGGGTTTGCGGGCCACCCCGCAAGCCGTTACCGCTGCAAGCACCGGCGCCTCATGAATCCAGTGTATTGGCGTTGCCTGGCGCCAACTTGAAATTATGGGGCGGGCTGGACTCGGACCAGCGACCGACGGATTATGAGTCGCGCCGGAACCTGTCCATAGAGCCAAATCTGGCCTGGTAGAGCGAATTACGTCCAAGGAGTTCGGCTGAGTCGGGGACCAATTTCGGGACCAAGTTTCGGTGTCTTCAGACCACAGATTTGCCTCGGCGATTTCATACGCGCAGCGCACCGTGATCAAGGCCCGACCCCCGGACGGGTGAAGCGAGCAGCGTGCGCTCTACCTCCTGACCGAGGTGGCAGATTGGATGACTGCGCCGCCCTTAGCGCCGATTGCCCAGATTGCGGTTGACCTGCCCTGTGGATCGACAGCGATCTGCGGGTCGCCGAGGCTCTTCGTCCAACGGGAGATATCGGTGGGCCGCGACCAGGCACCTCCAGGCGGATGCTTCGCCGCCTGGATGGCGAAGTTGGGGCCGGGGCGGGTGTCGTAGCCCTCCCAGACCGCGGTCGCGTTGCCCCAAGAATCCACCACCAGCTGCAGATGCTGCCCACCCCGTCCGCGACCGGTAGTGATGTCGACCGGCCTCGACCAGCCCCCTGCGGCCGGGCGGGTCGCGCCTTGGACGACGAGGTAACTACCGTTGGAACGTTGCCAGATCGCGGTCGCATCGCCCTGGGGGCTGACCGCGATCTGCGGGTCCTGTACGTGGCGGTGCCCCGGCTTCGAGATGCTGACCGGCGCAGACCAACTCCCACCGGCCGGGCGGGTCGCGGATTGGATCCGACTGCTTTGGATTCGATCGCCGCTGAACACCGCCCCTGCCCAGACCGCCGTCGCGTTGCCCTGGGAATCCACAGCCACCTGTGGCCAAGCGGTCCGTACTCCAGTTGCAGAGAGGGTGACCGGCGCCGACCAGATCCCTCCGGGCGGGCGGGTAGCGCTTTGGGTTGCACCGCTGTATTCCTCTTCCCAGACCGCGGTTGCGCCGCCCTGGGGGTCAAGTGCGATTTGCGGAGATCGGGCGGCCTTTCTCGGTGGCGACAGGGTGACCGGTGCCGACCAGCTCCCTCCAGCCGGCCGGGTCGCGCTTTGGACGACCGAGCGCCAACCTTCCTCCCGTTCCAGGAGCCAGACAGCAGTCACGTTGCCTTCAGGGCCGGCCGCTACGAGCGCGTCGAACGCGCCAGCTGCGGAGAGGGTGACCGGCGCCGACCAGATCCCTCCGGATGAGCGGGTCGCACTCTGGACGACCCAGGAGCGACCCACACGGCGCCCCCAGATCGCCGTCTCGTTGCCCAGGGAGTCCACGGCGATCTGCAATCCATACGCATCTTCCAAACCGCCAAAGAAACGGGATGGCGTGGACCAAGGTCCGCCGGCTTGCCCCACCGCGCTCTGGTAGATGAGTTTTCCGCCGCGGTATCGCCGCCACACGACGGTCGCATTGCCTGCGGAATCAACACTCACCAACGGGGATTCTTCGCCAATGCTCATAACCCCGGAGACATTCATCGGGCGCGACCAGCCTGGCGCAGCGCTCGCGGGCGATGCGACCAAACCCGCCGCCAAGCAACCGGCAATGGCCAAGCGCAGAAACCAAGAGCGAGGTGCATGCGTACGCAAGCGACTCGTGGCCTCCCCGAACATCATCGATCTCCCCCACATCCCCCGATCTTCATCTCGGTACTAGCGAGTCTACTTTGCCGATGCGAGAGAGGCGACCCACTGGCGATGGGGCGGGCTGGACTCGAACCAGCGACCGACGGATTATGAGTCGCGCCGGAAGCTGTCCATAGAGGCGAATCTGGCCTGATAGAGCAGAATCACGTCCAAGGAGTTCGGCTGAGTTCAGTGGAGTCCGGGACAAATTTCGGGACAAAGTTTCAGCGGATAAGCCGAACCTCTGCCTCGACATCGGCAGCGACCCATTCGCGATCGGCGGTCAATGCTGGAACCCGGAGACGTCGGGCCAACGCCAGGCAGGCCCGATCCGCTAGCGAGAGTCCCTGCGCTCTCGTTATGGGGCGAAGTCGCGCGATCGTGATGCAGTCAGCAGCGGTCATGGGTTCAATCGTCAACGCCCTCCTAGAGCCTTCGGCCCTTCGCAGCTCGGCCGAGGCTTCCTCTGGATTTCTCCCCGCCTCGGCGAGCTTGGAAAGCACCTCAGCCCAATTCGCAACGCTGATCGCTGCTCCCTCGCTGATCGCCTCCATGACAGTCAAGGCGCCATCCTCGTCATGAAGGACCGCCATTAGGGCCGACGCGTCGAGAACCGACGCCAGAGTGGTCTCAGCCACCGCTGCGCTGCGAGCGAGCCACGCCCTCGCGAGCCTCGACTCTCGCTTCGGCCCGACGATCTGCGATCAACTCATCGACCAAGCTGCGATCCGGTGCCACATCGGCAAAAAGCCCACGCATTCGCTCGGCCGCTGCACGGCGACGTTCGACCTCAGACTTAGAGAGCTTGACGGCGTGAGCCATGCGGTCATGGTACCTGGCCGCTCTGACCTCAAATGCCCTACCGCGTCTGTCTGCTCGTCACGGCATCCTAGAAGCGATGCCAGGATCTAAGCTAAGGCGGCGGCGACTAGGACGGTCCACTGCTGCCCTTGTCTTGGGTGCCAGCCGGCCGGGTTCCCCTCGCGAGCGAGCTTTTGATCATCCTCCAAAGAGCCTCCCGGCTCCAATCGCCTCTGGACTCATGCTCGGGGTAGGCTGAGCGCTCTGTCGAAGCACCGCGACACGTTGCAGGTGGACTTGCCGGCTGACGCCGCCGAGCAAGCCTGCCGCCGGGCGATTTCTGCTCTCGGCTGGCGGTTGCTTGAGGACGACGGGCGGCGGCTCGTGGTGAAAGAGGTCAGTCCGAAGGCAACCAGCTTCACGTGGGCGGCAAAGGTCGAGGTCGTCGTCGAGGAAGACGGCGACGGCAGCGCAGTCCTGCTCAATGGGTCGATCACCGGCATGGGGCCGGTGCAAAAGGGGCACCTGCGGGGGCAGCTGGGCACGCTGAGAAACAAGATCGACCTGGCGGCTAAGGACGCGATGGCCGACAATGGCACCCCTGCCGGCGGAGCGGTGGAGATCAGCGGTGAGCTCGAACGGCTGGCCGGGTTGCACCAGAGCGGCGTGCTCACCGACGAAGAGTTCGCCCAGGCCAAGGCGCAGCTGCTCGAGCGCCGCTAGGACCGGCCCCAACGTGGCGATCTCTGACCACACTCGCAAGGTCCTCTGGTCGCTTTCGGGGAATGCCTGTGCGCGATGTGACGCCTCGCTGGTGCGCCTGCCGGAAGCCAAGGACGATGTCCACGCGATTGTCGGCCGTGAGTGCCACATCGTCGCTCGCTCGCTTGCCGGCCCGAGAGGGGAAGCTGAGCCGCGAGGCGGGATCGACGACTACAAGAATCTGATCCTGCTCTGCGCCAACTGCCACGCCGTCGTTGACGGGCAGCCTGAGCGCTGGACTCCAGACGAGCTCCGCAAGATCAAGCGGGAGCACGAGCAGAAGGTCGCCCAGCGTAGCTCGCCGTCGACCCTCCCGAAATTGGAGATGCGCGGCCGGGAGCGCCCACAGGCGCTCAACAGAATCACCAGCGGCGATGCGCTGGTTCGGATGATGGACTCGGCCTTTTCATACGTGACCGGCGCACCGGACGGCCTTTCTTCGACGCAGCGGGAGCTCGTCGGCGACTTCTTGCAGTCGGCCCAGGACTGGGGAGAATGCCTCGGTGACATTGGCCCGAAGGGGCACATGGACGCCGGCCAGGATCTCCAAGATCACATCGACGGCCTACGCGACGAGGGGTTGTTGGTCTACGGCGCGACGCGACGGTTGACCCTCGCCTCAAGCGCCGGCGACGAAAGCCCTTGGCCGGAGTCGGTGCTCAAGGTTGTCCACGAACATGAAGCCCGCCAATCCCCCGACGAGGAAGCGGCGAGTCAGTAGAGCCGGCTGTCGCCACGGAGGAGGTTCGTGGGGCGATGGTCGCTCAGATCCTCGTCTGGGTAGAAGACCGCGAAGGTCTCCTCCCATGCCGGCCAGCCGGAGGGCGGCCGCTTGAGCTCGCGCCGCTCGCCTTCGTGGTCCCAGACGAGATCGCGCCCGTCCTGCGAGCGAGCGTAGGCGATCGCGCGCGCCGCGGCGGTGGCGGGTAGTTCGCTCCCGAACGTGACGGTCTCGCCCGGTCGCAGGAAGCCGACGATCTGGCGACCGTAGGCGTCCTCGGCGACCAGGAGCACGGCGACGTTCTTGGCAACGCTGCCGCCCGCGTTGTAGAGGGCAACCCCCATCGTCGGCTGGCCGACGCCCGGCAAGTTGAAGTTCAGCGACACGAGCAGCAAGGGGAGCATTGCCTCGGCCTCGGCTTCCCTCGCCTCCTGGGCGATCTTCCGCGCCTGGACCACGGCGACCCACGAGGCGACGGCGGCGGCCGCGGCGGTGGTCGTCGACCCGACCTGTAGCCAGGTCGGGAAGGCGACCGCCAGGATCACAGGCGCCAGGTCGGATCTTCGGGTGCGATCGCGCCGCTCGCGACCGGCACCGGCGGCATCGCGACCGAGACCTGCGGCGGGGCGAGCTCGACGTGCGGCTGGTGCTCGTCGCCGGCGATCACGACCAGCACGAGGACCAAGATCAGCGCCCCGATCGCGACGACCTGGACGACCACGATCCGGGGTCGCTCAAAGGGAGAGGGCGAGAGAGCCATGCCCTGACTATCGGACGTGCGCCGGACGCCTCCCGGTGGGCGTTGTGCGCTTTTCGCGCCGCCCGTTGGGGGGTGGCCTGCGCCGGGCCGCTACTTCGCGTCGTCGCCGACCCGGTCGTCGCCGAAGTCGAACTCGCGGACGCTCGCGTAGAGGACAACCACCGGGCCGCCGTGACGGTTGCGCTCGCCCCGCTTCGCGAGCACGGCTTCGCCGAGCTCGAGTCGGGTCCGGTAGTCGAGTCTGCCGCCGAGTTCGGGATCCTCGAGGGAGGTGGCGCGCAGGCGGTCGAGCATCGGGTCGATCGTCGCCTTGGTCTCCTCGGCAGTGAGGAGGAAGCGCAGGTCGAGTTGGTGGCTGCGGAGCCCGGTCGTCGGCGGATCGCCGGTCGGGGTGTGGCCGACCAGGTGGCTGCGGTAGCCGGTGATCTCGAAGCCGCCGGCGCTGTTCGGCACGCCGGTCCTGGGGTCGATCGCGACCTCGCGCACCCACCCATCGACTGCGGTTTCGATGGCCTCCCGCTCCACGTCGGCGAGCATACCCCGCAGCGAAAAGTGGTCCCGCCGCGGCCGCGATTTAAGCCGACGCCGAGATATTGAGGACCCGCTCGAGCAACGCCACGTCCATCTCCTGCTGAAACGGGCTCGGCTTCCACCCCGAGTACTCCTGAATAAAGCCACCCTTTGCGGCGCTCTGCGGATTCCACAGCTTGTCGACGACGCGCAGATCGGTCCAGCGCAGAGCTTCGCCCTCCGCGTTCACCGGCCAGGTGTAGTGGGTGAGGAAGTCCGAGCCGCCGAGCTCGGAATGGGGGGCGCCCTCGAAGGTGCCGTCACCCTCGACGAACCAGTGGATCGGAAGGCGCTCGCCGGGGTACTGCCGGCGCCAGATCGACCACAGTTCGGACGCCGACGCCTCCTCTGGCGTGTAGTCGTCCGAAACCGGGTCGCCGTGAACCTCCCAGCGCAGGCAGAGGTCGCTAGTCCGCTCGATGCCGCCCCGCCTACTCGAAAACGTCCACATGCTCATCGCCTCCTCAATCGTCACCACGCTTGGTCCCCGTCGGGTCGTCGCCGCCGCCGGGACGCCCGGTGGGCGGGAATGGGGCCGGCTGGACTCGAACCAGCGCGCCACAGATTATGAGTCTGGTGCTCTAACCAACTGAGCTACGGCCCCGGATGGCGGAGGCTACCCCGCGGGCCGTTCTGTGGAGGCTTCGCCTTGTCGCGACGATCCAAGGGCTGGCGCCGACGCCGTGGGCCAGGCGTCGGCGCCAGGTCGGCCTACGCTGGCTGAAACCGCAGGATTACGTCCTTGCCCTCGCCCTCGAGATAGCACCGCGTGAGAAGCGCCGGGGCTCCTCCGCGAACGCTGACCGCCAGAGAGCCGTCCTCGTACCAACGCAGGCGTACGCGATCGAGCTGGTCCGGGCGCCCGTCCCCTCCGAACTCGCATTCGACTTCGATCCCGTCGTAGGTGTCCGGGTTCGGCTTGTACTTCGTCACTTCGGCCATAGGTAGGGCCTCGCTTTCCGGAAGCGGCCCGCTCGCTTGCCGTGATGAGAAACTGCCGTTCGCGGGCGACGGCGCGTCCAAGATATCGCCCATCGTCTGCCTCCGCAACCCGAGACCTCGGCGAGTGGGCCGACGCGCGTACGCGATGAGGTCGCGCACTCCTACTTCTCGGGAGACGCTGGGGAGATAATCGCCCTCAAGCCGCATTGCAGAGCCAGATCCCGAGCCTCCCCAGGGATTATGAGTCCGCTGCTCTGACCAACTGAGCTACCGCCCCGCTGGGGACGAGCCTAGCTCAGGCACTGAAGAGCTGGGCGAGGGAGCGGCCGACGTCGGGGGGCTCTTCTTCCCCATTGGCGGCGGCGGCTGCGCCTTCGGCGATCGCTTTGGCGGCGTCGGCGATCTGGTGGGTGCGCCCGCCGCGAATCGTGCCGGTTTTCTTCGCTTCGTCGAGGTCGGATTCCATCAGCCCGGCCAGCTCGGCGAGGCGGCGCAGACCGACCACGCCGGCCGCGCCCTTGAGCGCGTGCGCTTCCATGCGCATCGTCTCGAAGTCGCTCGTCTCCGTGGCCAGGCCCGCTGCGATCACGTCGCAGCGCCGTTTCGCCTCGTCGGCGAACGAGACCAGGAGCGCGCTCTCGGAATCGGTTTTCTCGCTCATTCGCCCACGAGCTTTCGGACGACGCGCGTCAATTCCTGCACGCCGAAGGCCCCGTCGATCTCTTCCTCGATCCGGCCGTCCGATCCGATCGCGAACAACCAGGGCTCGCTCGGCAGGTGGAAGGCGCTCACCTGGGGCCGAACTTCTCCCTTGCTCGGATCGTTGTCCTTGTAGATCTCCATGTGGATGAACGCGGCCTTGTCTCCGTAGAGCTGCTTCAGCTGCTCGGCGACGTCGACGACCGGACCGCAAACCCGACTCTGGCAGAACTGGGGGGTTGCGAACAAGAGGACGATGGGCTTCTTCCCATATACGTCCGCGTAGTCGACTTCGTTCTGCGTGTCCGGGGGGATGCGCGTGGTGATCTTCGAGAGGTCGCCGCCCACGTCCGCGGGAGTCGGCGTGTGGATCAAAGGGGCCTTCTCCCCCACCTTCGGCACGCGCTTGAAGGCACCGACGACGGCGCTCGGCAGGAGGCTCGTGGTCAATTCGCCGTCCCGTTCGATCAGGGCAGCGATGCGCCACTCGCCGTCGCTCGGGAAGTCGACGTTGGTCGTGTAGACGACGGCTGCCGCGTCGGGGTCGCTGGCGGTCGTCTGCGCGCGGAAGGCCGGCTTCGTCGCCAGCGATTCGATCGCAGCCGGGAATGGGCCGGTAGCGGGCTCGTCGAGAGCTCGTTTTTCGGCTTCCGGGTCTGCACCCACCGACGTGCTGAGTTCGCCAGATTTGGCGCCCAGCGGCACCTTGGCGAAATAGAGGGCGACCTTGGCATCTGAGACCTGGGTGCGATCCCGTTCGAACACGCCGAACGGGTAGCGGTTCTCGCCCTTGTCGAAGACCTCCGCCGCGGGAGAGACGACCAGAGTCGAGGGGTCGGCGGCTTCGAGCACTTCGCCGAGCGTCTTGCCCTTGGCGCTCGGGAAGTCGCTCTTCGGCGGCGCCGGGCTGCTGCCCGCTTCCGCGGAGGAGGAGTCGGCGGGCGAGCTCGATCCGCCGCAGCCGGAGGCGAGGAGGGCGGCGGCGACCATCGGGGCGCAGAGGACTGCAAGGGCTCGGGGAGAGCGCACGCGCGGCATGTTATTGCGCAAAACGAGCTGATAGCCCTCTCCTCGGGGCGCGCTCATCGGACCGCAGATAGGGTCTCTGCCGAAGACGGCGATTACGAGGAGGCAGGAGTTGGCAGAGCGAGCGGCACTGATAACCGGGGCTTCCAGCGGCATCGGATTGGCGATCGCCGGGGTGCTAGGCGGCGAGGGCTACGCCCTGACGGTGGCCGCACGCAGGCCGGAGAAGCTCGAGGCAGCGGCTAGCGAGCTGCGCGACCAGGGCTTCGAAGTGGAGAGCGTGGCGGCCAACATGGCAGATGAGGACGGCCTGGTCGGCGTCTTCGCCAGGCACCGCGAGCGCTACGGCCGCCTCGACGTGCTCGTCAACAACGCCGGGGTCGGGATCGGGGCGCCGATGGAGGAGATCCAGACCAAACACCTCGACATGCAGCTCGCCGTCAACCTGCGGGCGCTGGTCATCGGCACTCGCGAGGGACTGCCCCTCCTGCGCGAAGCGGCCGCCGAGCACGGCAAGGCGTTGATCGTCAACACCGCGTCGATCGCCGGTAAGAGCGGCCAGGCGTGGCTCTCGATCTACGCGGCGACGAAGGCGGCGGTGATCAACTTCACCCAGTCGACCCATCGCGAGGTCGGCAGCGCCGGGATCCAGTGCACGGCGCTGGCGCCGGGCTTCGTCGAGACGCCGATGACCGAGTTCGTCCAGGGCCAGATCCCGCCCGAGGAGATGATCCGGCCGGAGGACATCGGCGAGGCCGTTCGGTTCCTCCTGCGCACCTCGAAGAACTGCCATGTCCCGGAGATAGTCTTCACCCGCCCAGGTGAGGGCCTCGACACACCCTGACGGCCTCTGCCGCTGCCATGCGGCGTCCTCGGTCGCCGAAGTAGCGCTGCTACTCCGGCTCCCTGCGTCCTGGCCTGCCAACGTCAGAGTCTCGTCAGCATGCGATTTCTAGTTGCCGCGTTTGGAGATCCCGGCCACGTCTTCCCGGCGATCGCGCTCGGGCGAGCGCTGCGAGCGCGCGGCCACGAGGTGACGATCGAGACCTGGGAGGAGCGCCGCGAGGTCGTCGAGGGCGCCGGCCTCGGCTTCGCCGCCGCCGAGGAATACCGGATGTTTCCGCCGCCCGACCCCGACTCGCCGGAGGGCGCCCATGCGGCAGAGGCCGCCAGGGCCCTACTCCCCCTGCTCGAGGAGATGCGGCCGCACGCCGTGGTCAGCGACATCCTCACGCTGGCGCCGACCCTCGCCGCGGAGAAGGCGGGCGTGCCGCTGGCAACCCTGATTCCCCACATCTACCCGGTCGTCGAGCCCGGACGTCCCTTCTTCGCGGTCGGCCTGCAGCCGGCTCGAACGCCTGCCGGGCGAGCGGCGTGGCGCACAGGTCAGCGTGCGCTCGAGATCGGGCTCAGGCAGGGTCGCCGAGACCTGAACCGACAGCGGGCAAGGCTCGACCTGCCACCGATCGATCGTTTCCACGGTGGGATCAGCCCCGACCTGGCGCTGGTGGCGACATTCCCCCAGCTGGAGTACCCCCGCG
>Ga0268264_10001817_pt1 | contig 19515 bp, 19 predicted proteins | sample KBSSwiS32_FD_190357 | JGI IMG/M metagenome (GOLD analysis project Ga0268264, IMG submission 190357) | Switchgrass rhizosphere microbial communities from Kellogg Biological Station, Michigan, USA - KBS Switchgrass S3-2 (SPAdes) (version 2) | ecosystem: Host-associated > Plants > Roots >...
GGCCATCTCCTGATCTCCAGGACACGTCCCTCCCGGCTAGGATGGATGCGCAACCTTTCAGGCCGGTTCACCAGCGTGGTCAACGCGGATGCTGCGCCATTAGCGGACGCTTGCACCGATCCAGAATTCGGACCTACGCGTCCGGCCGCCGCCATACGCAAACTGCATGGATTGAATAGCCAAGCGCGATTTCCGCCGCGGCCTTCCGGCTGCGACCTTCACCTCACACCAGCCCCGCAGGCCGGCCGCAAGGAGAAGGTCAGATGGACGCCCAGGTCTTCGAGAACAGCGCTCAAGCCACGAGCCCGGTCGACGCCTCGGTCGCGCCGCGGCCGATGCGGCGGATCGACCGCGACATCCACGGCCAAGTGGTCCTGGTCTTTCAGGGCGGCGGGGCGCTGGGTGCCTATCAGGCCGGGGTCTACCAGGCGCTGGCGGAAGAAGGCATCGAGCCTGACTGGGTGATCGGCACCTCGATCGGGGCGATCAACGCAGCCCTGATCGCCGGCAACCCGCCGGAGAAGCGCCTGCCCAGAATGCGGGAATTCTGGCGCCGTATCCGCCACTCGCCGCTGACGGACCTGGCTTCGTCCCTGCCGCTGATGAGCTCCTTCGCCGCGGCCATGACCGTGACGACCGGGCTACAGAACTTCTTCCAGCCCAATCCTTGGGCTTTCCTGAGCGACCGCACGCCGCTGGGCGCCGAACTCGCCGGCTACTATTCGACCCGGCCGCTGGAGCGGACGCTCGGCGACCTGATCGACACCGAGCTGATGAACGCCGGCCGCCCCCGGCTGACGGTGGGCGCAGCCAACGTCACCACCGGCGAGATGCGCTACTTCGACAGCCGCGAAGGCCCGCTGACCGTGCGCCACGTGATGGCCTCCGGCGCCCTGCCGCCGGCCTTTCCGGCGGTGCGCATCGACGGCGAGCTCTACTGGGACGGCGGCATCCTCTCGAACACCCCGGTCGAGGCCGTGTTCGACGACAACCCCCGCCGCTCGGGAGTCGTCTTCGCCGTCCATATGTGGCGCCCGCACGGCCCGGAACCCGACACCATCAATCGGGTCGTCTCGCGCCAGAAGGATCTGCAGTACGCCTCCCGCGCGGCGAGCCACATCGCCCGCCAGAAGCAGATCCACAAGCTGCGCCACATCATCTCCGAACTGGTCGCCAGGCTGCCGGACGACGCCCGCAAGTCGGACCGCGTGCGTGAGCTCGCCAGCTACGGCTGCCTGCACCGGATGCACGTCGTGCGCCTGCTGGCCGAGCCGTTGCGCGGCGACAACCACCTGAAAGACATCGACTTCAGTCCCGACGGCATCCGCGAGCGCTGGGACGCCGGCTACGCCGACACTGTGCGCGTGCTGGTCCAGGCGCCCTGGACCCACGAGGTCGACCCGACCGAAGGCTTCATCCTGCACGAGGCCGCGGCCGGCCGGATGATCCACGAAAGCTGACCCTTTCCCCGCCCCCCAATAGGAGCCTGCCATGTCCCGTCGTCGCCCCTTCTCGGCCGTCGCCTTCGGCGTAGCCGCCGTCGCGCTGGCCGCCCTTCCAGCCCAGGCGCGCGATGCCTCGGCTCTCTACCCGACCCCCGCCTTCATGAGCGCCACGCCCTCCGCGACCGGCGTGCTGCGCATGAAGAGCGCCTACGGCTTCGACGAGACCGTCGCGCGCCTGAAGTCCGACATCGCCGCCAAGGGCATCCGCTTCTTCGTCGAGATCGATCAATCCGAAATCGGCGACGGCGCCGGCATTTCGCTGCGCCCGTCCAAGCTCCTGGTGTTCGGCAATCCGCCGCTCGGCGTGCAGTTTTTGACGTCCAACCCCTACGCCGGCCTCGACTGGCCGGTGCGGATGCTGGTGGTCCAGGACGCCAAGGGCGAGGTCTGGGTCGCCTACACCGACTTCGGCTTCATCGCCCGGCGCTACGCCATCCACGACCGCGACGCGGCCTTCAAGATGGCCTCGATGGTCTCGGCCGCGATCGCATCCAGCGTCGGCGCCCAACCGTAACCATTCCGAACCCGCCGGAAGTCTGCGTACCCCGTCCTTCCGGCCCATCCACGAGGCGACCGGCCCGACCGGTCCAAGCGAGAGCCGCCACTATGAACACGCGAAAGCTGATGCTGACCGCGCTGCTCGCGACCCTCACGGCCGGTCGCCTCGTGGTCCTTCCCGACGCCGCGGAAGCCCGCGCGCGGGAGATCTACACCGCACCTATGTCCGCCATCGCGGTCGCCGGCTACGACCCGGTCGCCTATTTCGACCTGGGCAAAGCCGTGCCGGGCGCCAAGACGCACACGACGCTCTGGAAAGGCGCCGAGTTCCGCTTCGCGTCCGCCGCGAGCCTGACGAAATTCCGCGCCGACCCGGCGCGTTACGCCCCTCAGTATGGCGGCTACTGCGCCTGGGCCGTCTCCCAGGGATACCGCGCCAAGGGTGACCCGAAGCACTGGCGCGTGGTCGGCGGCAAGCTCTACCTCAACTACAGCGCGGACGTTCAAAAGCGCTGGGAAGCCGACATCCCCGGCTTCATCGCCAAGGCCGAGAAGAACTGGCCGCGCGTCCTCGACTAGTCCCCACCCCGACATTCCCCGCCTCCGAAAGAAGGACACGCCCATGTCCCGCCTAACCAAGCACGCCCCGCATGCGCTCGCCGCCTTCATGGCCGCGGTCTTCCTCGACAGCCTTCGGTTCAAGTTCACCGACCACCCCAACACCCAGGAGATCTTCGGCCGCCTGAACGACTGGGCGTCCTCCCGGGGCGCACCGGGACTGTTCGCCCATACGGGCCTCTTCTCGCAGTACGTGATCGGCGGGATCGAGCTGCTGGCGGCGACCCTGCTGGTGCTCGGCATGACGCCGCGCCGCGGCCACCTGCAGGCCGCCGGCGCCCTGGCCGGCGTGCTGGTGATGACCGGCGCGGTGAGCTTCCACCTGTTCACGCCGCTGACCACTGATCCGAACCACGACGGGGCCGGCCTGTTCATCGCGGCCTGCACAAACCTCGTCTTCGGCCTGCTGCTGCTCGGCGCCTTCCGCCGGCGCGAACTCGTGGTCCTCGTCCGGCGCGTCCTCGCCGTCTTCGCCCCGCTGGGTGGGGCGCCGGAACACGCGGCCCGTCCGCTCGCCGCGGCCAACGCCTGACCCTTTCGCCAGCCGCCGGGAGCCTCGCCATGACCGACACGCTTTGGACCTCCGACTTCGAATGGGCCGGCTCGCGCCTGCGCGTGAAGAAGACCGGCGCCCTGGTCGCGCTGGACGGCGCGACGCTCGCCGGGTTCGGCCGGTGGTTGCCCTACTACCTGGCCGTACAGGCGCGGCGGCTCGTCCTGGCCTTCGATCGCCAGCGTCCCGCGATCTGGTTCACACCCGACCGCCCACGGCCCTGGTACCTCGTCTGGGCTGCCGCCGCCTGGTCCGGCGTCCGGGTCGCCCGCACGCCTGGCGAAGCCTCCGCCGCCTTCTACTTCGAGGACGCCACGCGAGCGCGAGCGCCCGCCGCCGATCACGCCCGCCGGATCAATTTCGCCTGCACGGACATCTCCAAGTCCCGCGTGGCCGAGGTCTTCGAAGCCGCCTTCGGCTATCCGCTTGCGATCGATCCGCAACGCCATGTCGGCGAGGCCGTCGAAAAGGGCGAAGCCAACGGCGTCCATGATGGGCGTATCGTGCAATGCCCAACCCGTCCCCGCGCCGGCCGCGTCTACCAGCAGCTGGTCGAGAACGTCGACGGCGGCGAGGTCGTCGATCTGCGCACGCCCTTCGTCGGCGGCCGCCCCGTGGTGGTCTTCGTCAAGCGCCGGCCGGTCGGCGAGCGGTTCGCCAACGCCAACAGCTCGATCCGCCTCGCACGCCCTGAGGAGGTCTTCACGCCGCGTGAGATCGCGACGCTGTCCGCCTTCGCCGCCTCCATGCGGCTCGACTGGGGCGGGCTCGACATCCTTCGCGACCGTCGCACCGGCCGCCTCTACGTCGTCGACGTCAACAAGACCGACATGCAGCCGCTCGCTCTGCCGTGGCTCGACAAGCTGCGCGCCACCCACCGCCTCGGCCGCGCCCTTCGCGACCTCGTCTCGAGCCCGGAGCCCCCGCAATGATCCCCTTCGTCCGCACCATGGCGTTCGACTACGGCGTCAGTCAGCAGATCTCGCCCCTGATACGCCGGGTCATCGCGCCCAATCCGGGTCCCTTCACCTTCACCGGCACCGGCGCGCACATCGTCGGCCGCGGCCAGGTCGCGGTGATCGATCCCGGCCCCGACGAGCCTGCGCACCTGGAGGCGCTCATGAAGGCCGTCGAGGGCGAGCGCGTGACGCACATCTTCGTCACCCACGCCCATCTCGATCACTCGCCGGCGGCGCGGCCGCTGGCGCTGGCCACGGGCGCCATCATCTACGCCGGCGGCGAGCCCTGCCTGCCGAGCCAAGGCGACGAGCGGCTGGAGGCCGGCGACGACCTGGCCTTCCGCCCCGACGCGGCGCTCGCCGACGGACAACGGCTCCGCGGGCCGGGCTGGACGATCGAGGCGGTCGCCACGCCCGGCCACACCGCCAACCACTTCGCCTTCGGCCTGATCGAGGAGAACACGCTGTTCCCCGGCGACTGCGTGATGGGCTGGTCGACGTCGGTGGTCAGTCCGCCGGACGGCGACATGGGCGACTACATGCGAAGCCTCGCAAAGATCCGCGACCGCGGCTGGGCCGCGCTACTGCCCGCGCACGGGCCGCCGATCCGCGAGGTCGAGCCCTTCCTCGCCGCCTACATCGCCCATCGCCGCCATCGCTCGGCCGCCATTCTGGCCGCCCTCGACGTGCTGGGCGAGGCGAACGTCCGCCAGCTCGTGTCCCTCCTCTATGCCGACGTCGACAGCCGCCTGCACCCGGCCGCCGCCCACACCGTCCTCGCCCATCTGATCCACCTCGTCCGCGAGGGCGAGGTCGACTGCGACGGGCCGCCCGCCATCAACGCCGTCTACCGGCTGCGGCGCCTGCGCACCGCCGCCTGACATCACCGTCATCCTGCCCAAGGAGCCCTCCCATGAAGACCACCATCCTCGACATGATCGACATCCGCCTCGCCCCCAGCCGCCCACTTTCCGGCCGCACCGCCCTCATCACCGGCTCGACCAGCGGCATTGGGCTTGGCGTGGCCGAAGCGCTCGCCGTCGACGGCGCCAACATCGTGCTCAATGGCTTCGGCGAAGCGCAGAGCGTCATGCGCACGCGCGACCGCGTCGCCGCCGAGCACGATGTCGAGGTCGTCTACTCTGGCGCTGACCTCTCGGACCCCGCCGCCATCGCCGAGATGATGGCCTACGCTCGCGACGTACTGGGCCCCGTCGACATCCTGGTGAACAACGCCGGCATCCAGCATGTCTGCCCGGTGATCGACTTCCCCACCGCCAAGTGGGACGCGATCCTGGCCGTCAACCTGTCGAGCGCCTTCCACACCATCCGCGCGGCGCTCCCGGAGATGATCGAGCGTGGCTATGGGCGGATCATCAACGTCGCCTCCGCCCACGGCCTCGTCGCTTCGCCCTACAAGTCGGCCTATGTCGCGGCCAAACACGGGGTGATCGGCCTCACCAAGACCGTGGCGTTGGAGGCGGCCACTAGCCAGGTCACTTGCAACGCCATCTGCCCCGGCTTCGTGCTCACCCCGCTCGTCGAGAACCAGATCGAGGAGCAGGCGCGCGCCCATGGCATCCCGGTGGAGAAGGTCGTGACTGACGTCCTGCTCGCCTCCCAGCCAAACAAGCGGTTCTCGACGGTGCAGGAGATCGGCGCCCTCGCGGCGTTCCTGTGCGGGCCGGGCGCCGGCACCATCACCGGCGCCTCGCTCAGCGTCGACGGCGGTTGGACGGCGCACTAAATCAACAGACGTCCGACTTCGGAGAGCACGCCATGCCGAGCCCCGCGACGACGCAGCACCGCCGGCCCCATGTGATCATCATCGGGGCCGGCTTTGGCGGCCTGACTGCGGCCAAGGCGCTGGCAAAGGCCCCGGTGGACGTCACCCTGATCGACCGCCGCAACCATCACCTCTTCCAGCCCCTGCTCTACCAGGTGGCGACGGCCGGCCTCACGCCCAGCCAGATCGCCAGCCCGGTCCGCGGGATCGTGCGAGGCCAGGAGAACGCGCGCGTCGTGCTGGCCGAGGTGGACGAGATCGACGTCCCCTCGCGCGAGGTGGTGACCGGAGCGCGGCGTACGCCGTTCGACTACTTGGTGGTCGCCGGCGGGGCCAGCCACGCCTACTTTGGCCATGACGAATGGGCGCACCACGCTCCAGGCCTGAAGTCGCTGGAGGATGCGCTCGCGCTCCGCGCCCGGGTGCTGACCGCGTTAGAGGCGGCGGAGACCGCCTGCGACCCTGTCGACCGCGCGCGGCTCCTCACCTTCGCCGTCGTCGGTGGAGGGCCGACCGGGGTGGAGCTGGCCGGCGCCATCGCCGAACTCGCCGGTCGCGCGCTCGCCTGCGATTTCCGGGCGATCCGCGGCGCGAAGCCGCGCGTCGTGCTGATCGAAGCGGGCGACCGGCTGCTCCCCGCGTTCCACCCGAGCCTATCGGCCTACGCCCGTCGCGCCCTCGAGAAGCTGGGCGTCGAAGTGCAGGTGGGCGTCGCCGTCGAAGACGTCGACGCCTACGGCGTGCGGCTGGGCGGCGAGCACATGGCGGCGGCCAACACCATCTGGGCGGCCGGCGTCCGCGCCGCGCCGATCGGCCGGTTCCTCGGCGCCGAGACCGACCGCGCCGGGCGAGTCCCCGTCACGCCGGAGCTGTCGCTCGCGGGCGCGCCGAACGTCTTTGTGATCGGCGATCTGGCCAGGGTCGAGCAGGCCGACGGTCGTCTGGTCCCCGGTGTCGCGCCCGCCGCCAAGCAGGAGGGCGCCTATGTGGCCCGGGTGATCGCCGCCGCCGCTGCGGGCCGCCCGCGTCCGCCGCCGTTCCGCTACCGCGACTTCGGCTCGCTCGCCACCATCGGCCGACGGGCTGCGGTGGTCGAGCTCGGCGGTCTCAGGCTGACCGGTCTGATCGCCTGGCTGTTCTGGTGCGTCGCCCACGTCTATTTCCTGATCGGCTTCCGCAACCGGCTGCAAGTCGTGCTCGACTGGATCTGGGCCTACCTGACCTTCGAACGCGGGGCGCGACTGATCACTGGCGACGATCAGGCGGCAGGCGCCCGCACGGCCCATCTGGCCGGCGCCTGTGCATGCCCAACCCTCTGAGCGCCCCGCGCGTCGACAAGACGACATAACGTTGTGCTATGAAAAGTTGAGCGCGTAGCCTTTGCAGGCCATCGGGGAGCCGCATCATGGAAATGCAGCAGGTCAGGTACTTCCTGGCCCTTTCCAAGACGCTGAATTTCACCCGCGCCGCGGAGATGGTGAACGTCAGCCAGCCTGCCCTCACCCGCGCGATCCAGCAACTCGAAGGCGAACTCGGCGGCCCGCTGTTCCATCGCGAACGGCAACGCACGCACCTTTCGGAGCTGGGGCGGATCATGCTGCCCTACCTCCAGAACATCTTCGACCAGACCGAAGCGGCGCGGGAACACGCCAAGAGCCTGAAGCGCGTGGAGCGGACGAAGCTCCACATCGCCTGCATGTGCACGATCGGCCCAGGCCTGGTCGCCGAGCTGCTCTGGACCTTTCAGCAGCAGTATCCGGACGTCGAGATCGTCGTCACCGACCGGGGCGCCACGCCGCTCCTGGAGATGCTCGCCGCCGGCGACGCCGACATCGCCCTGTTCGGCATGCCCGACGAGCCCGACCTGCGTTTCCATGCCTTCCCGCTGTTCCGCGAGCGATTCGTGATCGCCGTGCCGCCGACCCATCACTTCGCCAAGAAGAACGTCGTGCGCTGCTCCGACCTCAACAAGGAGAACTACGTCAGCCGCTCCAACTGCGAGGTCTACGAGTACGCCAAGCAGCGGTTCAACAACGCCGGCGCCTACGTGAATCAGGTCTTCACCTCGGAGCGGGACGACTGGGTCCAGGGGATGATCAAGGCGGGGCTCGGCTTCGGCTTCTTCCCGGAATTCTGCGTCAGCGATCCCGGCCTGATCACGCGGCGCCTGATCGATCCGGAAATCATCCGCACCATCATGCTGGTGACGGTGCGCGGGCGGCCCCACTCCCCGGCCGTGGGCGCCTTCATGCGCATGGCCAAGTCGAACGCTTGGCCCGTGGGGCAATACGACCGGTTGCCGTCTATGGACTCCTACAGCACCGCGGGCGAGGCCGCGCCGGCGGACTGACGCGCTCCGGCGGTGGCCGGGCGCAGCCGCGAGGCGAACCAGGCGGCGGCCGCCAGGGCTACGCCGACGCCGGCCACGGTCGCAGGCCAGCCCAGGCGGTCGAACACCTGGCCCAGCAGGGCCGCGCCGGCCAGGCCGCCCAGGTAGTAGGACGCGAGATAGAGGCCGCTGGCCGCAGCGCGGTCACTGCGCGCGGCGCGCCCGACGAAACCGGTCGCCACCGCCTGGGCGAAGAAGGTCCCGACCCCCAGCAGCACGAGGCCGGCCAGCACCGCCGGCAGGTTGGGCGCCAGGATCAGCGGCAGCCCGATCCCAGCCAGGCCCAGCGACCCATAGAACGCCGGGCGCGGTCCGAAGCGGCTGGTGACGCGCCCGGCCAGCGGCGTGGTGATCATCGAGGGCGCGAAGACGAAGTAGATGAGTCCCAGCGCCATGGGCGCGACCGCCAACGGCGCGCGAACCAGCACGAAGTTGACGTAGGTGAAGGCGCCGATGAAGGCGAAGAGCACGCAGAACCCGATGCCGAAGCAGGCGCGCAGGCAGGGCGTCGCGAAGTGGCCGGCCAGCCGGCGGAGCGGCGGCGGCGGCGCGGTGGCTCCAGGGGCGGCGGGTTCGGCGCGCTCGAGGGCGGCGAAAGCGAGCGCGGCGCCGGCGAGGTTCAGGCCTGCGAAGGCGAAGAAGCTCACCGAGAGGCCGAAATGCGCGGCGGCGGCGGAGGCGACCAGGCGACCGAACAGGTTCGAAGCGACCGCGCCGGTCACATAGGCGGCGAGCGCGCTCGCGGTTTGCTCGGCCGTTCCGTGCTCCGCGAGATAGGCCATGGTCAGCGTGAACGCCGAGGCCATGAAGACGCCCTGGACGATGCGAAGCGCCGTGAAGGCGGCGAGGCCGGGGGCGAAGGCGAGCAGAGCCGTCGGGAGCGCCAGCACGGCGAGCGCGATCCAGACACCCTTCGCCCGCGGCAGGCGATGACTGAGTAGCGCCACGACCAGGCCCGCGCCCGCCATGCCGAAGGTGGAGGCGTTGACCGCCGCGCCCATGGCGGCTGGGCTCGTTCCGTAGGTCTGGACCAGCAGCGGCAGCAGCGCCTGCGCCGCGAAGAGGTCGACCAGTGTCAAAAATCCCATGACGCCCATCAGCACGGTACGGAATCGAGGCCCGCTGAAGACGCCGGCGCGCGCGCCAGAAGCGGTGACGGACATGGCGGACCTCCCTGTTGCATTAGCGCGGACATGAGGCGTGCGGCGGCCCGGGACGGGAGCCCCCGCACGCGCCTGCGCGAACGTGGGTGCGGGGGTGCGCGCGCAGGCTGGGGAGGCGGCCGCGGAGTCGGGCCGCCCCCGATGGCGGGATCACATGTGGTCGGCGTGCGCCGGTTCGCTGTCGTTCTTGATGTCGGCGGAGAGCAGGACGGCTTCGGCCTTGCCGGTGTTCTTCCACCAATGGGACACGCCGGCCTTCTCTTCGGAGACTTCACCGGCCTTGTGGACCACGCCCACGGCGCAGTCGGAGCGGAACTCGGTCATCTCGCCGGTGAGCGTGATGATGATCGCAGGGCGGTCGGTGTGGCTGTGCCACGGCACCACGCCGCCCGGCTGCACGACCAGGCGGCGCAGCCGCAGGCGACGGTTGTCGAGGCCCTTGATCTCCGATCCCAGCGGCACGATCCCGATCTCGTTGTCGGTGACGTCCTTGGGCATGGTCTCGCCCGAGGCGCGGGCGCCGGCGCGAACCTGATCGGCGGGGCAGACGCCGGCCTGGGCCTGGGCGGCGATGGCGGTCACGCCGGCGAAAGCGGCGACGGCGGCGAAGAGGCGAAGGGTGGCGACGGAGCGGGGCATGGCGTTCGTGTCCTTAGCTTTAGGGGAGCGCTTCGGGCGAAGCGGCTTGCACCCGAAAGCTAGGCGCGGGGCCCGGCCGGCTGAATTCGCATTAAGTTATCGAGGCGATGCGGTTTGCGGATGATCGTCTTGCGTCGAACTCGCGCCACTTCCGGACGTTTGCTTGCTTCCGCATTCCGGACTTTCGCACCGCCAGCCGAATGCACCCACGAGCTCAAGCCCCCAAGGAAGTTGACAGAATAGGAATTGGCATACGCTGTTATCTCAGCGTTTCGGGGGGAGTTCGCATGCGGCTTTGGGACTCGGTCAAGGCCGCCGCCAGCGGCGTCGAGGACGATGGAACCTATGATGCGCCGAACAGCCCCGACAACTGCGCGGCGCGACGCGCCGCGGCGTTCAAGATCACGGCCGAGGATCTTGGACTGCCGGCTGACTGGGGCGACAAGCCCTTCGGCGTGATCATCGAATGGGGTGGGCCACAGGGCGTTTCGACGCTCATGGCCTACGCCAACGGCGGCGCCAGCCTGCTGCACGAAGACGGCTCAGGGATCGTCGGCCGCCAGAACCACGTGCACGTCGTCAAACAGGCGAAGCGCCTTGTGGCGTCCGCCGCTGGCCTCGCGCCTCTGCCCAGCCCCACGGACGCCCCATCACCACCCGCGCCAGGGTCGGTGCGCTTCTATTTCCTGACCCAACCTCTGCTGTCCTCAGCAGAGGTGGCGAGCGGCGACTTGCTGAGCGGCGCGAGTCCATTGTCCCCGCTCATGGACGTCGCCGACGAGCTCATCTCGGAGCTTTCGCAGTATCTGCTGACCGACGTCGAGCCCGCAGGGCGCCCCAAGCCGATGGAGTTCGTGAAGGCCCTGGCCATAGTCGCCGTCATCGGCGGAATGACGTACGCGGCGTCCTTGATCCATATTCCGTGGATCCGCTGGCCTCTGGTCTGTGTGGGGCTGTTTTTCACGGCCGCTGCGCTGTTCGTCTTGTACGCCATGCTGGCCGGCCCGCGCGACGAACCCGACCACGGCGACCAACCGGCAGCTCGGCAGCGAGAGGGGGGTCATGGGGCGATCGAGAGATGAGGACGGCTGGCTGGAGGATTTCTCCATCGTCCTGCGGCCCGATGTCATCCGAAGCACGCTCCGCAAGCCTGGCTTCGAGGTCTTCACCGGCTCAAAAGTCCTGGCAGGCTTCTGGCTCGCTGCGGTCGCAGCAACAGCCGGCGCACTAGCCAGCATAAGCGCCGGCCCCGAGTTTCTTTCGCGCGTCTGGCCCACCTTCGTGGTCCTGCTGATTGTCGGACCGGCGATGTGGGTGGCGGTCGATCGATCGACGCGGGCAATGTTCGGAGCGTCGATCGCCTATCTCGCCGGGTGGGCCGTCTTCTTCGGCTCGCTTGTCGCGGCGCTCTCCATTTGGAGCGCCCAGTTGTCAGCCGCCGGCTGGGCTTACGGCGTCGCCGGCGGCGTGGGCTTCTTCCTTCTCGGCATCACGGGCGCGCAGATCGAGCCGCCGACCTCAGGGCCGAACGAAAGCTGGTTTCTGACGAGCGCGGTCACGTGCCCGGCCGCCAATTGCGCCGCCGTCTGGATCTACCGGAACGTGTTCGACGAGCCGCACACTCTGCTGCATTCCGCAAGCGTCGGCGTCATCGCCGCCACGCCGTTTCTCGCGGTCAGGATGGCGCTCTATCTGAAGGTCTGGAACGTGCGGGAAGGCTTCGACCGGCTCGCGGCCTTGTACCTGCACAACGACCAGTTCCTGCCCGCAGCGATCCGCTTGCTCGACAAGGCGTTACGGAGTTCGCCGGCCGATGCCGGACTTTACGATCGGCGAGCTCTGGCGCTCGGCCTGGCCGACAGGCCGGACGTCGCCGGGTCAGATTGGGCGCGCCATCGTGAGCTTGCTCCGGCGAGCACGCGGCCACTCATCTCACAGGGCTGGCTCCATCTGCGCCGCGAACGCCCCGCCGAGGCGGCGGCCGCCTTCGAGGAGGCGGTCAAGGGACGCAAGAACGAGCGCTGGGCGATCGCTGGGCTTGGCCTGGCGCGGCTGCGCCTGGGTGACGCCGCCGGCGCCGTCGACGCATTCGAACGGCTGCAGGGTAAGACCGTCGTGAATGGCAGACCTGCGGGCGGCCACGATGCGCTGAGCTTGACCTTCCTTGCGGAAGCACAGCTTGCGCTCGGCCATCCCGAGCGCGCTATCAGGATCGCCACCGATGCGATCGAGGAATTCGACTCCATTCACGGCCGCACCTGGCTCGTCAGGGGCGACGCCCGTGCCCGACTTGGCGACCTCGACGCGGCCGCCAGGGACTACAATTCGGCGCTGGCGGCCGACGACGAGATCGGTGTGAACACGCGCGCGATCGCAGGGCTCGGGGCGATAGATCGACCCATCATCGAGAGCGAGCTCGACTGATCGATCAGAGTTTGGCCGGGACGCCGCGCAGGAAAGAATGCTCGGAAAGGCGGTTGCGCGCCGATTCTGTTGAAAAAGTCGGTGACGCCGTTTGGACGGGGCATGGCTATGCTCACTGCGCTGTAGTCAGGGCGAGACTCACCTAAGGAAGCTCGACCGCAGCACGATCATTGCCGAAATTCGAGCCCCAACATCAGCTCTCCGACTTTTTCAACAGAATCCGCCAGTTGCGGACGTTCGAATCGAGACGAAAAGCAGACGTTGCCTCGATCCCGGCTACAGTGAGCTCCTGGTGCTTTGACGTGCCGCGGCTGTGCAGTCGCCGGCCTACACGGTCGGGATCGTCCCGCCGTCGATGACGTATTCTGCGCCGTGGATCGAGGCGGCGCGGTTCGATGCCACGAAAGCGATGAGCTCGGCGACCTCCTGAGGCTCAGCTGGACGGCCGATCGGAATGCCACCCAGCGCCTGAAGGATGCTGTCCTTCGCCGCCTCCAAGTCGCCGCCGGTCGTCAGCGCGATCCGGCGAACAAGGGCTTCCGAGGCCTCGGTGTAGATCCAACCAGGGGAGACGACGTTTACCCGCACGCCCTTCGGCCCGAGCTCCTTGGATAGCGACTTGCTGTAGGTGGTCAGGGCCGCCTTCGCCGCCGCGTAGGCAGTGGTGGACTCGGCCAGCGGCAGTCTGCGTTGGATCGACGACACGTGGATCACGGCGCCCACGCCTCGTTCGACCATCTGTGGGAGCAGCGCCCGATCGAGACGGACCGCCGACATCAGGTTGAGGTCGAGTTCCGCGCGCCAATGGTCGTCGGTGAGAGCTGAGAAGCCGCCAACGGGCGAGGCCGAGCCGCCGACGACATGCACGAGCACATCGACGCCGCTCATCCGCCCAAGGGCCGCCTCAGCAAAGCGCGCAGCGCCGTCCGGCGTGCTGAGGTCGGCAATCACCACATGGGCGCCGGATGGCGCGGAGGCCTCGCCGCGGGCTGCAGTCACGACCGTGGCGCCGCCGGCCACGAACCGCTTCACGGTCGCCAAGCCCGCGCCTTTGGTGCCACCGGTCACGACCACGCGGCGGCCCTGAAATTCCGTAGTGGCCTCCTGCAGGGTCATCGTTTCGTCCTTCTGTCTCGCCGGCGGCGACGGCCGCGCGTGCGTCGGCCCTCAATTAGAGGTGGACAGGCCATCCGATAATCGGGACAAAGCGGGACGACATGTCACGAGAATGGGGATAATGGCCCAGAGCAGCCTGGCTGAGCTCGACGCGATCCTCATGATCGCGCGCCGGGGCAAATTCCGGACGGCGGCGCTCGAACTCGGGATGTCGAGCACTGCGCTCAGCAACGCAGTTGGCAAACTGGAACGCACACTCGGTGTGCGGATGTTCAACCGAACGACGCGCAGCGTCTCCCTCACAGAAGCGGGCCAAGCTTTCGTCGCGCGGGTCGCGCCGGCGGTGCACGAAATCCATGAGGCGATGGACGCGGTGCGTTCCCAACAGGCCACGCCTTCAGGCACGCTTCGCATCAATGCCTTCCCGACCGCCGCGCGCGAGATCTTCGCGCCGCTCGTCCTTCCGTTCGTGCGAACATACCCCCAGGTCCACGTCGACATCGTCACCGAAGGCCGGTTGGTCGACATCGTTGCGGGCGGGTTCGACTTCGGTGTCCGCAGCGTCGACCTGGTTCCAGTCGACATGATCGCGATCCCGCTCGGGTCAGGTCGACGCAATGTCGTAGTGGGTGCGCCGGCGTACCTAGAGGCGCACGGGACCCCCAAGGCGCCGCAGGACCTCGCCAGACATTCCTGTCTCCGCGTTCGCCTCCCCAACGGCGCGATCTACCGCTGGCCGTTTGAGAAAGACGGTCGATCGGTCCACGTCGATGTGGAGGGCAGCCTAACGCTCGACGAAGCCAGTCTCGCACGTGCCGCTGCCATTGCTGGGCTAGGTCTGACCCTGGCGATGGAATCTGACGTGCTGGACGACGTCGACTCCGGCCGCCTGGTGCGCGTGCTCGAGGATTGGACGCCGCGCCTCTCGCCACTCAGCCTCTACTATCCGAGCCGCCGTAATCCCACCGCCGCATTCAAGGCGTTTGTCGACTTTGCGCGGCAGAGAGGTGCCTCCTCTCATCTACCCATGGGCTGAGATGCGCCAGGACCGGACCTTCGCGCTCCTCCGGAAACAAGACCTTCGACCGAGCGTTTCCGCCCCTCATAGAAGAGGTGGTCCATGTCCCTAGACGCCGACGTTCCCTTCCAAGGGCCAACCCGGGATCGAAGCGCCAACAGCTGGCTCGGTGACCTTCGCGATCGAGCCGGGGTGGTGGCGCGAGATGGTGCGCGCCTGGCCCGAGACCGCACCGCGATGACGGCCAGCGTGGGTCGCGCCCAGGTGGAGCGAGCGCAAAGCTTCATCGCATATCACGCTCAACACCGACCTTTGCTGATGGCGAGCCTTGCCGTCGGAGCTGGCTTGCTGATGGGGGCAGCGCTCGCCAGACGCAGCTCGTAATCGATCATGAGCGCCGGGCGCCGCCGGCTGGTGGGATCTAGGCGGCGCCCTTCCCGACTGGCCAATCTCCAGGAAGAAGACCTGCGGAGCGGGACTTCGACCCGACGCGAGTCGAAGCCATCCGATGCGCGAGATCCCTCCAGAGCAGTTGACCCCCTCGCGCGCCTCTAGCAGGACGGCTAGATGACCGGCTCAACCCTTCTCGACGGCCCGACCTCGGCCCCGACCACCGGCGCTGCGCCGCGGTCGCTAGTCATCCTACTCCATGGCTACGGCTCCAACGGCGCCGACTTGATCGGACTGGTTCCCTTTTGGCGCGCGGCGCTCCCCGACACACTCTTTCTGGCGCCTAACGCGCCGCAGGCCTGCCCAGGCGCGCCGGGCGGCCGCCAGTGGTGGCCCCTGACCAGCCTTTCGCCGGGGGCGCGTGCGGCCGGGGTGCGGGTCGCCGCACCAGCTTTGAACGCCTACATCGACAGCCACCTCGCCGCGTACAATCTGGCTGAGAACAGGCTGGCGTTGGTGGGGTTCAGCCAGGGGACCATGATGGCGCTCCATGTCGGTCCGCGTCGGGCAGAGTCCCTGGCCGGGATCGTCGGCTATTCGGGGATGCTCGCCGATCCCGATGCGCTGGTCCCAGAGGCAGCCACGAAACCGCCGATCCTTCTCGTGCACGGCGATGCCGACGAGGTCGTGCCGGTGACAGCTATGTATCAGACGAAGAGCCGGCTCGAGGCTCTAGGCCTCGAGGTGGCGGCCCACGTCTCGCTGAATCTCGGACACAGCGTCGACGAAACGGGGCTCCAGCTGGGCGCCAGCTTCCTGGCGAGCCGCCTCGCCTGAGGCCGATCACGCGGGCCGGCGGGGAAGGCTGTCGCCAGGTGCGCGTCGGAAAGTCTAGCTTCGGTGGTGGCGGATGTATGCAAGGGAGACCTGGCGCCAGATGCGGACCTTGGCTCCGGAAAGCAGATATCACGCCCACGCGCGGCTGAGCAGAGCAAGACCCCGCATGGCCAGCGGGCTTACGACCTCGCAAACGGCGGAGTCGTACCCGCCCCGAGACCTTGTCCTCTGCTCGCAATCGGACAGTCGTGATCTCCCACAATCATCAAGTTGGTGCCTAATGGGCATTTTCCATGAATAGGTATAAGTCCACTCGTTGGGTGTGAGGGAGAGAAAGACCTATGTCCGCAAGCGAAAATGAAAACGGCGTTATCGAAATGACCGCGGACATTGTGTCCGCCTACGTTGGCAACAACACAGTGTCCGTCACGGAACTTCCGAGCCTCATTAAACAAATCCATGACGCGCTGGCGGGCGTAAGCGCAGGCGCAACGCAAGTCCCTGTCGAAGCTAAAGCCCCGGCCGTGTCGGTGCGGAAGTCGATCAGACCGGAATTCTTGATCTGCCTCGAAGACGGTCGCAAATTCAAAAGCCTGAAGCGCCATTTGCGCACGAAGTACGACCTCAGCCCTGAAGAATACCGAGCGAAGTGGGGTCTCGCTAAGGATTACCCGATGGTCGCGCCGAACTACGCTGCGGCTCGCTCGGCACTGGCGAAGAGCATGGGCCTTGGCCAAGGTGGCCGTCAGGCGGCGAAGCCCGCCCCGGCCAAGCGCGCGTCGCGTAAGACGGCCGGCGCATAGCTATCACATCCCCCTACGGCGGCGCCGCGCCTAGGGGAGGTTCGATCCAATCGGCTTCCGGTCGTCACGGACAAACGGGCCACGCCCGGCTGGCGCCAAATTCGGACCTTGATCGCTTCCGCAGAGCGGACATTCGGATCGGCTTGAGAGGGTGGATCAAGGACATTTGGCGCGAAGCCCCAGCCTGGCTGGCCGACGCACAGCTCAGGCGCTCAAAGTCTCGCGGAGCTTGCTCGCGAGGTGCGACAAGGTGAATGGCTTGGTGAGCAGCTTGGCGTCCGGGTCCAGCACGCCGTTGTGCACGATGGCGTTTCGCGTGTAGCCGGTCATGAAGAGGACCTTGAGGTCCGGCCGCACCTTCAGGGCCTGTTCCGCCAGCTGGCGGCCGCTCATGTCTGGCATCACGACATCGGTGAGCAGCAGCTCCACTTCTGGACGAGCGTGGAGCTCCACGAGCGCCGCCGCCCCGTTCGGGGCTTCACAGGTTCGATAGCCCAGGTCCCTCAAAGCGCTGCTTGCAAACTCTCGCACGCCCGCGTCGTCCTCCGCGAGTAGGACCCACGTGCCGGCGGGGGCTTCCTCCGGCGCAGGCTCGGCGTCCCTGCCGACCATGTCGGCCGGCGCGCGGCTTCGCGGCAGGTAGAGTTTGATCGTCGTGCCCCTGTCCGGCTCGCTGTAGATTTTCACGTGGCCGCGGGACTGCTTGAGAAAGCCGTGCACTTGGCTGAGGCCCAGGCCGGTTCCCTGCCCGGGCGCTTTGGTGGTGAAAAACGGATCGAATGCCTTCTCGATCACATCGGGCGGCATGCCGAGGCCTGTATCGGTGATCGCTACCAGCACGTACTGGCCTGGCGTGACGCTGCTGTCGGAGCGGGCGTAGGCGTCGTCAAGAAAGGCGTTGGCGGTCTCGATCGTGAGCTTGCCCCCGTTCGGCATGGCGTCCCGCGCGTTGATCGCCAGGTTGAGCATTGCGCTCTCCAGTTGGGATTGGTCGATCAGGGCGGCCCAGAGGCCGCCGCCCAGGACCGTCTCGATGGTGATCTGCTCGCCGAGTGTGCTGCGCAGGATGCGCGACATCTCGGCCACCGTGCGGTTGACGTCGAGCGGCTTAGGAGCCAGCGGCTGCTGGCGCGAGTAGGCGAGCAGGCTCTGGGTGAGACTGGCCGCGCGCTGAGCACCTTCCTGGGCATGTTCCACGAACTTGCGCCGTGCCTCGTCGTTCGCCAGACGGCGGGCCAGCATGTCGAGGTTACCAATGATGATCGCCAGCACGTTGTTGAAGTCGTGCGCCAGTCCTCCGGTCAGCTGGCCCAGCGCCTCCGTCTTATGCATTTGCCGAAGTTGGCTCTCGCTGGCCTCACGACGCCGGATCTCCTCGGCAAGGGCCGCATTGCGCAGCCCGAGTTCGGCGACGTAGCGGCGGCCCGCGCGAGTCACGAAAAGCGCCAGCATCATCGCTGCGACGAGGCAGGTCGCCATGGCGCCCACCAGAAGCGCTCGATTGGCCGCGACTTGGCGGTCGCGCCCGACAAGCAAGGTCACCTCGGCCGCCTCGATCGCCATATTGGCGGCCCTGACGTCCTCCAGGTGATTGACGATGAGGTGACTTCGCACGGCCGCGACCGCCTCGTCGCGCCGGCCGCCCTGCAGGAGGCCGACGGTCCGGTCGAGTTCGGCGAGCTGCGCTCGGATGCCGCGCTCGAAATTGTCCAGCCGCGGACCTGCCGCCGGGTTGTCACGCGTCAGGTCGCGCAACCGCGCCAGCAAAAGGGGGACGTCACCCTTGGCGCGCTCGAACTGTGCGAGGTAGCGCTCATCTTCCGTGATCAGAAAGCCGCGCTCGCCGAGGGTCGCATCCTGAACCTTCGCGAAGAGCGCCTGGTTGACGCGCCGGACTTCGAGCGTATGCGCGACCAGACGTTCGGCGCGGGCGGCCTGGTTCGCCAGTACGAACGCGGCGGCCCCGGCGACGAGCAGAAGACCGAAGCTCGTGACAACTGCGATCGTCAGGCGCTTCGCACCCGATACGCCGACATCCAGCCCCAACCACCCCACCGCCTCGGCTTCCCCTAAACCAACGCAAACTCAATCGGGCCGCACTTCACCAGAGATATGCGCCGAGGCAAGCTGACTTAACGCTGCTCTCGTCGCGATCGCTCTCGGAGTGCTGTGCGTCGGTGGCCACCGCTGGCCGGCAGAGTTGGCCTGGCGCCGAAGACCGACCTCAGGAGGCGCGCGGGGCGGCCGCCCTCGGTTTGCCGGCACAGCTGCACGGAAGTCGTGAGCGACGCTGCGCACAACGAAATCGCGTGAAAGTGTTTCCGCTCAAGGCGCGCGCGAAGCCGACGGGTGCGTTCAGCCGGTTCAAGTTGGAGATCGCACATGACCGCACCCAAAAGCCCGCTATCGACGGACGAAACGCACGACCTGATCGCGTCTGACAAGGTCGAAGGAACGGCTGTTTACAATGAGGCCGGCGACAAGCTCGGGACCATCCACAATTTCATGGTCGAGAAGCGATCCGGTCGCGTCGAGTACGCCGTGCTGCAGTTCGGCGGCATGTTAGGCGTAGGTAGCGACTACTATCCATTACCCTGGGAAGCGCTCACTTACGACGTCGACCAGGGCGGCTATGTCGTTGTGCTCGACAAGGAGATGATCAAAAACGCGCCCCACTACGCCGACAATGAACCTCGTTTTGACCGCGATTACGGACAGCGTGTCTACGGCGCCTACGGAATGACGTACCCGATGGCCTGAACTCCGGCAGTCAGAAATGGGGCGCGGCATGCCGCGCGCAATGCTGCCGTTTGGGTA
>Ga0268264_10001819_pt1 | contig 19511 bp, 25 predicted proteins | sample KBSSwiS32_FD_190357 | JGI IMG/M metagenome (GOLD analysis project Ga0268264, IMG submission 190357) | Switchgrass rhizosphere microbial communities from Kellogg Biological Station, Michigan, USA - KBS Switchgrass S3-2 (SPAdes) (version 2) | ecosystem: Host-associated > Plants > Roots >...
GAACGACAACCGCAAACCAGGCTTGGAACGCGCCGAAGTCGAGGGGCAGCTTTCCGAATGCATCGGCGCAGGTAGAGCGTTGTGTGCCTGCCATACGGCCTGCTCGACGACACCGATACGGACCGTCACGTAGACAACCTCCCCCCCGTCGAGCCCGAACGCTCGGTCGTAGTCGGCGAGGTCACGCAGCATGTGGGCATCGTCACGGCGCGGCTGACCGAGCTGCTCCCGGAACCGTTGGGCGATTGCCACGTGAGCAGGATCGGTGATGGTCATGTGGCGAGCCCATTCACGGCCGTGATCGGCCACGAGCCGACTGTCGAGACGCACCCCCACCCGCTCAAGATCGGCGGTCACCCTCACCTGCCGGCCGATCGCTGACGGGTCCACCGAGTAATCGTTGGAGGCGACGCGCACGTAGTTATCGCGACCCAACAGAGTCTGGTGCAACCAGCCAACCCGGGGCGGGATCGGCCGCAACGACAACATGTGGGCCCTGTCAACGTCGACCAGATCGATCGGGCGAGCCCTGAGCGTGCGGACCCTGCGGCTATTGGCCTTCTCCTCTAGCCAGCCGACGAATTGGGTGTTGCAATCCGCTGGCGAGTCGAACCGTCGGCCCGGCATGAACGACGTTTCGAAGAACCCGTTGCGACGCTCCGCTACTCCTGTCGATTCCGGGTCGCGGGCCTTGAGTTGATGAACCCGGGTGGCCAACGTCCCGCAGAACTCGGCCACCCCGACCGCCAACCGGCCACCCCGCCCAATTCCGGTCTCGTTATCCCAGATCAGCCGGCGGGGCACCCGCCCCAACCGCTCGATCAACGACCGCGGCGCCAACAACAAGTCCTCGGTGTGGCGCGACGGCACCATCGCCGCGCAGATGAACCGCAAGTGCGCCGAGAGGCAACAACGCGGTCGTGCCGTCCTCAAGCGGGATCCGCTCGAGCGGGAACCACAAATCGCACTAGGTCGCCACGCGGCCACACCAACCGATCAGCCGGGTCCGGGCGATCACCGCTCGAATCGCGTGGCTGCCATTGATTTCGGCGATCCCTCGATCGGGTGTCGGCCGAATGCCCGGTTGAGCGAGTCGGCCGCTTGCACTCGGTCGAAGGTGAGGTCTCAACCGCACCGCGCCGTTCGTGGCGGATGACCACCGATGGTGCCCATCGTGAACGAGGGCGCCTGCCCCAGCCCGCTACACCCGCCGCACAGCCGCGCGCGCGGCACAGTGGTGCGTTCAGACAGTATGCCCTTCATGCGATTGCCCATACCGTCGACGTTTTGGGAGCTGATCGAGCACCGCGTCGCGCTGACTCCGGATGCACCATTTCTCAGAGATGAGCGGGGCCGAAGGCTCACGTTCGCGGAGTTTCGCGACAGCGCCGAGCGGGTGGCGGCTGGGCTGCTGGCGGAGGCAGGACCGATCACCGCGCCAGTTGCCTGGCAACTCGCCACGACCCTTGAGGCGGCTGTGCTCGAGGCCGCGTTGAGCCGTCTCGGCGCGGTGCAGGTGCCGGTGATCCCAGTGCTGCGGCACCGGGAGGTGAGCGCCATCAGTCGCCAGATGGGCGTGCAGCTCTACATCACGCCGGGGGTGTTCCGAGGCGTCGACTTCTCCAAGTTGGCGCACGACGCGACCGCGGAGTTAGGCGTGCGGGTGCTCGATTGCCCGCCGGTTGACGAAGGCCTGGGCCTACCCTCCCGCGATCCTGCAACCTTGCCCCCGCCGCCGCATGACCCGGAGGCAATACGCTGGGTTTTCTACACATCCGGTACGACGGCCGATCCCAAGGGCGCCCGCCATACCGACCACTCGGCGATGTCCTCCTCGAGAGCATTGGCAGATGTGGCCGACCTGACCCCAGATGACGTGGTGGTCGTGCCCGTCCCGATCACCCACATCGGCGGGCTGATGATGCTGAGCTCGACGTTGCGCTCGGGTGCACAGGCGTGCCTCGTCGAGGTCTTCGATGCGGTGCGCACACCGGCCTACGCTGCGGAAGTTGGCGTGTCGGTGCTGATGACGGCGCCGCCGATGTGCCAGGCCTATCTCGACGCGCAGCGGGCGTTTGGAGACACCAGGCTGTTCCCGCGGCTGCGCGTGGCGATGAGCGGCGGCTCCCCCGTTCCGCAGTCGTTGCATCACGCCGTGAAGTCGCAGTTGGGCGGCATCGGGATCACACCCAGCTGGGGCCTTACGGAGTGCCCTTCTGTCACTATCGTTCCACTCACCTCTACCGATACGCAGCTGAGCCAAACGGTTGGTCCGCCGGTCCAGGGCATGGAGGTGCGGGTGGCCGGTGACGACGGGCCCTGCCCCGTTGGCGTCGAGGGCGAGCTGCGCGTTCGCGGACCCGCATTGTTCAAGGGCTACGTCGACCAGTCGCTCAACGCGGCTGCACTCGATGAGAATGGCTTCTTGCGCACCGGCGACCTCGGAGTGCTCGACGAGCACGGGTATGTACGCGTGACCGGGCGGCTCAAGGACATCGTGATCCGCAACGGCGAGAACATCAGCGCCCGCGAAGTCGAAGATGTGTTGCTCACGCACCCCAAGGTACGGGATGCGGCGGTGATCGGCCTGCCACACCCTCGTACCGGCGAACGATGCTGTGCGGTAGTACAGCTGACGCCCGGCATCTCCACGCTCGGCCTCAGTGAGATCATCGACTTCTGCCAATCGGCCGGGTTGGCTCAATACAAGATCCCCGAGCAGCTCGAGTTCGTCGACTCGTTGCCGCGCAACGACCTCGGGAAGTTGCAGAAGCACTTGTTTCGTACCACTTACGTTGCCGATGGCTGAAACCGAACGGACGCGACACTGCAGGGCGGAACGCGCAAGCAGCGCGACTCCCGAGAGCCAACGGATCTTGGCGCCATCTATCGACGAAGGATCGCAATGTCTGCTCGGCCCGCCACACTCGGCGGCGTGGATACCTACACCGCCTCCCACCACGCCGCGCTCATCGACCTTCGGGGCGTTTGCTTTAGAGCCGCAACTTCCCAACCACCCCATCCCGGGTGGGGCACCTGCACGGCTGGATGCGTCGCGAGGGGAACCATCGGCCCGACGTGTTGCGCGATGCACTGTTCGACCGCCACGTCATTTCGGCATTCCGAGACGAGCCCGTGTCCTGAGCAAGAAACCAAGGATGCACGGAGAGTTTGGAGCGGGCACGGGTGTCGGGCGGTATCGTTCAAGCCATGTTGCAGATTGGGGAACTGCCGGACCCCGGTCAAGCAGTGCTCGGCACGGCCGGCCCGGCTCCCGTCCGCCCGCCATGTTCCGTGCGTCGCACATCTACGATCGACATGACTTTGCCCTATGGGTTCGGTTCGCAGCTGCGACTCGATGGCACGGCTCGCGATGCCGTCACAGGGAACGACGCGACGCGACCCCCCGACGTGGTGGCAGAGGCGAGCACCAGCGTGGGTATTGGCAACGCCAGGACCATCGAGGATATTACCGCCGAGCCCACCCATCCCGGGCTGGCCGCGCTCCTGGGATGCCGCGGTGGCGGCCATCTGCGCAGCGCGTTAGACGAAGCGCTCCCCCGCGAGCGACAAGCGGGCACTCCGCTGTACCTACTCCTCGACGACGTCTCTGGCTGCAGCCTGATCGCAGGATTCATGGCAACACGATGGCCCCAGACCGCGACTACACAAGTCGACCCGTCGAGGTTCCCCAATATGGAAGGCGTGTGCATCGGGTTCGCGCCCGGCTCGAAGGCGTTGAGCGAAATTCCGAAGCAGCGGGTACAACAGGTGGTCCCACTGGTCAACCCCGACGATCCTTGGGGATGGCACCAACTCACCGAATTGCCACCGGTGTCGATGCGGCGGGCTCGCCGCATCGACATCTTGCGGGACGACGTCAACGACCTCGTAGTCATCGACTCGGCCTTCCAGGACTCCGCGGGCGATCCCCGTTTGGGCCGGATAGCCGTACACGAGTACCGGCTCCGCGCCACCGCCGACCTCAAGACTCTGACCCTACGGTCCCTACACCCCGAGCCACGAGTGTTGCCCTACCGGGAGTGCCCCTCAGCCGCCAATACCGCTGCAGCCGTGGTAGGGGTACCGCTGCAGGATCTCCGCACGGTCGTGCTCGAGCGCCTAGCCAAAACCAACGGATGCACACATCTCAACGATGCGCTACGAGCGCTTGCCGAGATCCCGGTGCTCCTCAAACATCTCGGGTGAACGGCATCGCGCGGTCGGAACTCGCTGTTCCAGGAGCACCAACGCGGGTCGGGCCCTAGCCGACCCCACGCGCCGGTTGACGCCTGTGTGATGCCGAGGGTCGGACATCGACCACAACGAGGGCCGATGAAGCCCCAACAGCGAACGTACTGCCGCATCTGCATCGCAGGGTGCGCCATGTTGATCACGGTCGACGACAACTAGGTGGTGGACGTCGCCGGCGATGCCGACCACCCGTTCTCCCACGGCTACCTCTGGCCCAAGGGCCGGGCCCTGGGTGAAGCACACCACCGCGACGACGGCTTCAACGACCCGGCAGGGTCGTGGGCTGTGCGCAAGCTCCGCCTCGCGCTCGGCTCCGAGCAGGCGTACAGCACGTACTCCATCGATTCCGTGCCCAAGTTTCTCGTGACCACGCTCATGGCCAGCACCGAACTGCTGGTCCCCCACCCCGACGATCAGGGCCGGCTGGCGGAGTTCGTGGGGTCGAACCCGGTGGTGTCCCACGGGCAGACCACCGGCTTCCCCAACCCCGTGCAATGGCTACGGGCGGCCCGCGCCCGTGGTGCATCGTCTGCAGAGCGTCGCGGCGCGGCGTCCGTCGCACGAGCATGGGCTCGAAGCGTCGGCTACACGTGTCCCCAGTACGCGAGCCGGGAGTGGTCATCGACGACGGAGTGCACGTAGTCGTAACGAATCCGGGCCCGCTTGCTGGCACCGCTGTCGAGACCGTCGATGCGAGCCTGCCAGGCGTTCCGCTACCGTGAATCCGCGGAACCTTGGCGTTGAGGAGCGGGGTATGGAAGCGATCAGCTCGAATGTCAGAACCGGTCAATCGTTGGCGGTGGTGATGGGCGCGGGGGGACTGGCGATGGCCGTGGCGCGCCGTCTCGGAAACACGTACCGCGTCATGGTGGTTGATCGTGAACAAGCGCAGCTCGACGCGCAGGTTGAGGCACTGCGTCGGGAAGGGCATGACGCCAGCGGGGTTCAATGCGACGTAACCGAACCCGACGATATGGCCCGGGTGGCCGCTTCCGCTCAAGCGGCGGGGCCGGTTCGTGCCCTTGCCCATGTGGTTGGCGTGTCACCGAGCCTCGGCGACGGGCCCACGGTGCTACGAGTGAACTTGTGCGGTCCGGCGTTAGCGGCCGACGCGTTCCTACCGATCATGGCTCCCGGGTCCGCCGCGGTGTTCATTTCATCGATCGCCGCTCACCTCATCGAAGTGCCCAAGGCCCTGATGACGATTCTCGACGATCCGCTGCGGCCGGATCTAGTCGAGCGCGTGCAAGCCGAGCTTGGCGGTGAACTGTCTTCCGCGCAGGCCTATCAGTACTCCAAAGCGGCCCTCAACCGCCTGTGCCGGCGCCGAGTCACCCAGTGGGGTGATCGAGGCCTTCGCATCCTGTCCCTCTCGCCAGGTCTGATCGCCACTCCGATGGGCGCAACCGAGTTCAAGAACCCGGCGAAGCTCGAACTCTTCCAGCGCTCACCACTCAAACGGGAGGGCACCATGATCGAGATCGCCGACGCGGTGGAGTTCCTCCTCTCGGAGCGAGCTTCGTTCATCAGCGGAGTCGATCTGCTGGTGGACGGGGGTATCACCGCCGCGGTCCACAATGCCGCGGAAGCCGGCTCATGAGGCGCCGGCTAAAGCTTCTTATCGGGCTTGCCCACGGCGATGTTCGGATCTCAGATGAACTCCACGTCCTGCGGCGTCTGAAACACACCCTTCCGTTCGGCCACGAGACCAATGAGCTCATCGGCCGACGGCGACTGCTCCGATAGCCAGCGCATCCGCTCGGATGCCAAAGGCAGCCGAACTCGCCGCAGCCAATTGGGTGAGCTCGATCACGGCGGCTTGTGACGCCGAGGCAGCCGGATAGATACCGGTGCTTCCCAGAACCCCCACAATCGACGACTGATTCACAATTGCCCCGCCCTTACCGGCCTACTTCACGGCGGCGATCTCGTGCTTGACACAGGCCGCTACGCCGAGGACCCTCACGTCGCAGATGGCGCGGAACTCGTCCATCGGGTACCCATCGATCGACAGAAACGTGTTCGGGGTTCCATGCCAGCGTTGTTCACCGCACAATCGAGCTCATCGAAACGCTTGATCGTTTCGTCGACAAGATCGCGATTGACTCCTCGCTGGTGATGTCGGTCCGGACGCATAGCGCAATCCCGCCACTCTTCGTGATACGCGCGGCGATTGTCCCGATGGCGGGCATCCTGCGTGCCGCGAGTAGCACCGATGCTCGAGCCGCCGCGAATACTCCGCCGTTGCCTCACCTATACCCATGCTGGCGCCGGTGACGATTGCAACTTTGCCGGCAAGTAAAACTCAAGATGCCGCACACGTGGTCAAGCTGAAATCCCATTTCTCACTGGTATTTTCCGCCGTCCAGTCCACCGGACCATAGCAACCGGAAGTGCAATTCTCGGTGACGCGGTTCGACCACGCAAGGTGCCGTCGCTATCGCGCTACCGTGACACCAACGTAGGGGGAGTCCATGGAGCGAATCGAAGGGCGAACGGCGTTCATAACGGGAGCCGGCAGCGGCATCGGCCTGGCCATTGCCGAGGCACTCGTGGCCAACGGCGCGAAAGTTGTGATGGCCGACTGGCATAGAGAGGTCGTCGAGGCCGAAGCGACTAGGCTCGGCGCGCTTCCTGTTCATCTCGACGTGACCGATCGCGCCGGATGGAGCCTGGCAAAGGTGACGGCTGAGAATATCTTCGGTCCGGTGGAGATCCTGGTGAACAACGCGGGTATCGCCCCTGATCTCAATGAGCTTGCGGATATGCCCCCAGAGTCCTTCGATCGTCTCGTAGCGATCAAGCTGACGGGCTCTTTCAACGGCATCCATACCTTTGCCGCTGGCATGCGGGCCCGAGGCGAGGGGCACATAGTGAATACCGCCTCCATGGCCGGGCTGATGGCGAGCGCGCGGCTGGGCTCCTATACCGCTTCGAAATTTGCGGTGGTCGGCATGAGCGAGGTGCTGAGAGCTGAGCTGGAAGCACACGGTGTAGGCGTATCGGTGCTCTGCCCCGGCATGGTTCGCACGAACCTCGTGGAGAACACTCCGCCTGGCCTGCGCCCACCCGACTCTCCTGACGGCACTGGATCGGGCATCGACCCGGCATTGGTCGGAACCGAGGTGATTGCGGCAATCCGCGAGAACCGCCTCTACATCATCACCCACGGCGAGTACGGCTCGTTCGTTGCCGAGCGCTCCGCGCGCCTCCAACAAGCCTTTTTCTCCGCTCCCAACCACTCGGAACCGGGAACCAAGCTCCCAGGCACGGACGTCTCGGAGAGTTAAGCGGCGCTACCGAGGCAAGGCGGGAATGTTGAAGTCAGGACGACCTCACGGAGCGAGAATAAGAGACGTCGCGTTTGCGCTCATTGCCGAACGAGGAGTGCAAGGATCGACTCTTCGAGCGATCGCTTCGGAGGCGGGCGTGTCACCCTCGTTTGTTAACCGCGACTTCGGATCGAACAAGGTGTCATGAATGCAGTAGCCGAGTGGGTCCTCGACTTGTTGCCGGCCGCTACTGAACATCATAACGCCTCGTTGGATCCAGCCCCGCCGCGACGCCGGATCGCTCTGCGGGCTGCCAGAGACGGGAATCCTCGCGACCAATGATGTGGCGGCGATACTGGCTATGGACGCGGACTGTGTGTCTCATTCTCCGCGGAATACGACTCAAACCACCGAGGAGATGGCATCAATACTAGAGACGGGCAAGAGCGTGGTCTCGTCCGCGTTGCTGCCCGCACTGTATGCACCCGCGAAACATGTCTCACGTCGAAGTACCGATCGTCTCGATCAGGCTTGTCGAGCTGGTGAATCATCGTTGTTTGTCTCGGGAATCGATCCGGGCTTCGCCACCGACGCTCTGCCCATCTTCCTGGCTGGGATTGGCGGCCGTCGACAGCATACGAAGATGGAGATCTTCAGCTATGAACACTACGACGATGTCGAAACGCAGTTCGAATGGTTCGGTTCGGACAACCTTTGGACTCCCCGCTGCCGCCCCATCTGGCGCCGGGCCGAGTCACTCGATACTGGGGCGCCGCCGTCGAAATGGTGGCCGCAGGTCTTGGCCTAGAGATCGACGAGATGGTCGAGACGGTCGATCGGCTTGCCACGGAGGAACCGTTGAATCTCGCCATTGGCAGCATCGGTGTCGGCACAGTGGCGGCTTTGCGATTCGAGGTGAAGGGCTTCGTGAGCGGAAAACAGGTAGTCACGCTCGAACACGTGAGCCGATTTCATCCGTCTGTGGCTCCGCAGTGGCCACAGCCCCTTGTTCGCGATGGCTGCTATCGAATTCTCATTCAAGGCTGGCCCAACTACGAACTCAACCTGCACTCCATGGATTCCGATGGCAACTCCTACCTCGGGATGGAGGCGGCCACAGCGTTGTGGCTCGTGAACAACATCCGAGCGGTGTGTCGTGCGCAGCCGGGGATCATGTCGGCGTTCGACTTTGGGCTTGAGCGTCGTCCGGGTCTAGTGCGTTTCTGATCAGGCGGCCCTAGGGGTAAGAGTCTGCTATAGCGGCCGAAGCGTCGACCGAACCGGTCGCGACTAGCTCCTCCGGACGGGGGAACGCTGAGAAGCTCGTCGAAGCTCGCCGGAGTGGGGGAGGGGGGACGTTCGACCGCCCGCAGTGCATTGGTCGAATTGTCGCCTAACCGGCCGGCTGGATCTCGTAGAACTGTCTGGCCCACTTGCGCAGAGCGCCGTAGGGGCGGGCATCTTGCTTCGCGAAGGCCGGAGTCTCGATGTAGATCTGGTATCGCCAGATCTCGAGGTCGTCCCAAAGCGTCTGGAGTGTCTCCTTCATAAGACGTTCCGAGAGCGCGGGCGGAGCGGCGACGGAATCGTCCCCGGATTCCCGCGGCCACCACACCGAATAGAACAGGTCCGACGTCTCGTCGTCGACCGGCGTGGTGAAGAAGATAAGCCGGTAGTTCTGCGCGCCCTCAAACTGACCCATCGACGCACCCGTACCGGGATTGATGGTTCGTAGGGTCAGCGCCATCGAACCGTCTTCCCGAGGCCATCCGGCCACTGTCCGGTACTCGTTGTTCACGACTTGCCAGTCCAAGAGCTGCGGGTCGACCGTGGCCGAATGCACGTACTTGAAATGGATGGAGTCCGGGCCGTTCTCGAGCGTGATCTGAGGATGCACGGGTTCGCGCTCATACTTCACGGAGAGCTCGGGATAAGCGCGGTAGTAGTCCGACGCGTCCCCGGGTGTCGCACCCTCTAGGGCAAAGACGTTGGGGAGTTGCCAGCGAGGCGGGCCGCCGGCCGGGTCGTGCCACATGAACACGCACTCGTGCTGTTCAATGACCGTCCAGGCGCGGATGGTCTTGGAGAGGTTGGGACGATCTTCGTACGGAATGTCGCGGTTCGTTCCGTCAGGGCCCCAGGACCACCCGTGGTACGGGCACGTGACACAGTCGCCAACGACTTTGCCTCCGTGGCCGAGATGGGCACCAAGGTGAGGGCAGTGGGCATCGAGAACGTGCAGGTCTGCTGCCTCCGTCCGATAGGCCACCAGGTCTTGGCCGAGGTACTTGAGCGGACTTGCGGTGCCCGAAACGAACTGCGCGCTCCATCCGATCATGAACCAACCGGTCGGTCGCCAGGTGAACGGAACTTTCATGACCCGCCTCCAGTGTTCTCGGCCGCACGGCTTGTGCGAAGGGTTGGCATGATGGGAGAGCGGTTCGTGGCACTGGGTAAGTCACCCTGCTGCTCGCTCCACAGTGAAGTCGACATTAGCGTCGGCGTCGAGCATAGTAACGGAGCTGCGAGTTGGTAAGGCTCGTACCGAAACCGCACCGACAAGAAGCATTCGGTCACCTACCATTTGCCGAGCCAGCCGGCGCAAGCCCCCTCGGCACAGCCCTCTCAGTCAAGGACTCCGCCTCGGCTGGCGCACCCCGACGTTGCTCCCAGCCGCCTTCCCCAAGGGTTTCGGAACGCGCGCTGATCGCTCTGCGCTACTTCCGTTTGGTCTCGCGCGCATTTCCTCAGCTAGTGCGGCCGGCTGGAGCATCTTTCTGACCTGGACTAACAACGTTTCGCGCATCGCCGCTTCGTCGATGGCGAGACGCCCGCCGTTGTGCGCGTAGAACCAAAGCCGCTCGATCATTCCAGTGAAGATGATGCCCTCGTGCTCCGGCACAACGTCGCGCGCACCCCGGAGGCGCGCGAGCTCACGCCCGATTACTCCGTAGTCCTGCAACATTGCTGGAAGCCCGAGGTCGCGCAACTCTGGGTCCGCCCACGTGGCTTGGAACCAGATCGGAATCACTGCGCCGTGAACGTCGAGGAACTCCAGCTCCGCATCGATAAGTCGGAGGATGTCATCGTCCCCCCACTTTGTCGGAATCGCTTTCGCCGTCCTCACTACCTGCTGCCAGGCCAGCTCGGCGACGTGACCGACCTCTATGAGGATGGCCCGACGAGAGGGGAAGTGATGGTAAAGGCCCGTTCGCGACAGGCCGGCTTCCGTGGCGATGTCATCGAGGCGTGTCCCGCCGTAGCCCATCCGTGCGAAAACCCCCGCGGCGGCCTCGACGATCCGCTGGCGTGTGATGGCGGCCTCGGGTGTTCTAGGAGGCGGAGTGATGCTGGCGTCGCGTCGGCCTGGAGAGTCCTTCCGCGCCGAGCCCGTCGGGCGCCCTCGCCGTTGCCGAGCTTTGGGCGTCATACGCCCACTGTAAAGGAGGGTCGAACCCCATGTTCTGATCGAAAGGGCACTGGCCGTGCGGCATCGGGATCTGGCGCGCCGGCAAACCGTCGCTGGCTAGCCCGAGGATCCATGCCGAGTCGAGCTGGTCGTGCGAACAGGTGCGAGTAACCATGCCTCGCACCACCTCGTCCGGGGGCGCACCGAGATGAGGTGAACACAACTGAACGCCTCAGCCGCTATCTCGTTCGGACCTGACCCATCAAGGTGGCGCTGCTATTTAAATACGCGACGTGATCCGGTGGCGCCCAGGTCATTGGCCTCGCCGGCTTGGGAATTACTCGAGCGTTCGCGTTGAAACACCAGATCAGACCGGCTCGGCCGTCACGCCGCGTATGTATTCCTCAATGGTTCCCCCGCATGTGAGTTTATCGTCGCCGCCCACCGAGAGTTCGCTGTAGCGCACGATGGGGTCCTCGATTGTGGGCCCGATTCGTCCGCACGGACATGGCTGATAACTGGCCGTCGCCTTATCGCCCGTGACGATCCCGCCCCAGCGCCCGTGCCACATGGGGTCGTAGAAGGCGACCCGGCCTGTGGCCCGGCCCGAGGCATCGATCGGAACGATGTGCTCTCCGCTCTCGTCGAGGATGAAGAGCTCGAGCGCCTTCGGCCAATGGTACACACCGTATTCGCAGCCCGGAGCGACCACGAACTGTTCGCTCATCGCGTACAGCTTCGGTCGCCGAACCGGACCGAGGAAGCGGTCCATCTGGTCCTGGTAGTCGGCGGGCAAAGTGAGCCCTTTCAGGCCACCGGCGATGCTCACAATAGTCTCCGGATGGAACGACCCGTCCGGGATCCCGGCGGCGCGGGCCTCCTCCATCAGTCGCCAGGCCATTGTCCATGGGCCGTTGATGATCTGCGGTTCGTTCCGATAGCTGAGGATGCGTTCCATCATCACGTGAAGGTCGCTTGCGACCCGTTTGCTGCGGGCTTGTACCTCCGCCTCATACGCTGCTATCTCGCTCGGTTTGGCCGTGCCGTCGGCCATTGCTCGCCGCATGCCCACCTGTCGAAGGGTATCGGCGACTCGCACTGGCTCGTCCGTCAGACTATGAATCGCGCCGGGACGTGCGAAGCACTTGCCGTAGGCGCGGTAAGAATAGCCGAGGCGCATGCGAACGTTGGCCGGCGCCATGATCGTGACCGGTCGGTCATTGCGTGGCTCGATTACGTACGGGTATGCAAAAAGATGCACCTGGAGCCGCAGGAGGACATCCAAGTCAACGTCATCCATCATCAGGAACGAGTTCTTGCCGCTTGTGCCGCTGCTAACGATGGCGTGGAACCCGGCTGCGTCGAGCCGGTCGATCCAATCATCGATGTCCCTGCATCCGGACACGTCGACACCCGAAACGCTGCCATTGACAACAGTGTCGAGCCAGACCGACATATTCTTCCAACGGTTCTGTGCGATGAACGACTCGGGATAGCTCTTGTACACCGAGTGAGCGAAGAGCAGCGGCACGAGGTCGTCGCGCGACTTGATCCGATCAATGCCACTTTCGCGAGCTCGTGCGTCGAGTGCCCGCACCGACGATCGTTGTTCCTCGAACCGTTCGTTCGCACAGGCGAGTCGGAGTTCCGCCATGCCGTCGTCGACACCAGCGTATGGATCGGGCGCGAACATGAGGCTCGTCAGCTCGTTGACTGCACTCATTGCGAGACTCGACCGGGCTCGATTTCGCAAAAATGTTTCGTCCATTTCCAAGGCGCCCCGTACGGTCGAGTTCGTTCGCGGTGATGCTCTCGAACGGTCAGCGACTCGTCGTCAGCGTCGCGTGGCCACGAGATCGAGTACCACGTGTCGGAGCAGCGGTCCTCGACCGGAGTGGTGGAGAACGTGCGCGGCTGGAGCGTGTCCGTCATTGGGCTCCTCTGCTGGCGAACGTGCACGAGTCAAATGCGTAACACGACCAACATTAACGTCGGCGAGTGCGTAGGCGCAACCCACGGGACCAGCGAACGGCGCAGGTTCCGGGCTCGAAAGATGAGTTCACGTATCGATCCCGCTGGGACCGCCCGGTTGGCTCGCATCCCGGCTGGGTCGGTTCCAATGCTGTCCTCATTGAAGATCACGATGTCAGCATGCGTTCCCTCGATCAACCGCCCTCGTTCTCTCAATCCGTAGAGGCGAGCTGGTATTTCGGTGGTGAGGTGTACGGCCTCCTCGGTCGAGAGAAGCTGCTGTTCGCGAACCGCTTGTGCAAACAGGAGTTGAAATAGTTGAAGAACATCGCCATGTCGCGATGCGCTCCGCTCCGCCGTCGGACGCGCCGATCACGGCCCGCTTGTCGCGCCAGACTTCCAGGCGCGCCTTCCAGTCCGCTGGGGTTGGAATTGGGGCGAGGTTCGAGAAGGAGGTAAGTGATATGTCCTCGCACACAATGTCGAGCAGCGCATCGAACGGCTCTTTGCCCTCTGCCGCAGCGACGTCGGCCACGACCCGTCATTCATAGCGCTTGTTGGCGGGTGACTGCGTCTCGACGATGAGCTTCGCCGCACAGTTTGCGAGCGCGGAAAGTTGGTGCGGTTTGCACGAAAGTTCCAGTAGGCGCCTTCTCGTTGCCGGGTCCCGCAACGCGCCGAGCGTCTCCTCGGCAGGGAGCGACATGACCTTCATCAGCCCACTGCCCGGGACCCGCAAGAAGCTCTACCAGTTCACCGCCATCGATGACTGCACCCGGATCCGGGTGTTACGATCTACGACAAGAACCAGACCACCGCCATCCAGTTCCTGGACTACGTGCTCGAAAAGCTCCCGTTCCACGTCGAGGTCATCCAGTCGGACAACGGTGCCGAGTTCCAATTCGCGTTCCACTGGCACGTGCTCAATCGCGGCATCCAGCACGTCTACATCAAACCCCGCACCCCCCGCCTCAACGGCAAGGTAGAGCGCTCACACCGCATCGATGCCGAGGAGTTCTACCGGCTCCTAGACGGCGTCGTGATCGACGACACCAAGCTGTTTAACGACAAGCTCCAAGAATGGGAGGACTTCTACAACTTCCACCGCTGATCCGCGGCCCGCCGTCACCAGTGCGCTCGAACGATCAGACCGGCTGCATCGGGCGCAGTGCAGTGCTTAGGTGCGGGAGATCCAACCACCGTCGATGTTAAGAGTATGCCCTGTTACCCAGTCGCTGGCGGCCGACGTGAGGTAGATCAGGCCGCCGACGAGGTCTTCGGGTGGTGCGGTGGGGAATGGAACGGTGGCTTGAATCCAAGCGCGGTACTCGTCGGAGCCGGCGCGGTGCCCGGCATCGGTCAGGACCGACCCGGGGGCGATCGCATTGACGCGGATCCCGAACGGTGCGAGTTCGTGCGCCAGCGAGATCGTCATGCTCACCAGACCGAGCTTGCTCACTCCGTAGTGATGGCTCGGCATGAATGCTCCACCCGAGGACTGATTGACGATCTTGCCGTACCCCTTCTCCTTCAGGTACGGAAGCACGGCTCGCACGCACAGGAGCGGCCCCGTCAGGTTGACGGCGATCGTGCGATGCCACACGTCCAGTGGGATGGTCGTGAGGCCACCGAGTGGTGTCACCTCGGCCATGAGGGCGGCGTTGTTCACGAGAATATCGATGCCCCCGAAACGCTCGGCGACGGTCTTGGCCATGGCGTGTGTGCTGTCCTCCTGAGAGACGTCGACTGGCACAGCAATTGCTTCAAACCCGTCGGCAGCGAGTGCGTCGGCAGCGGTAGTGGCCGCGGCGATGTTCACGTCGGCTAAGGCAACTTTGGCGCCCGCTTCCGCCAACCCCCGCGAGTAGGCCACACCGATCCCGCCACCGGCTCCCGTGACGATCGCAATCTTCCCAAGCAGCGATTTGTCGCTCACGACACCTTCCCCTTCCGAACAGCGTGATCCCCGGGTGGATGTGCTGATGCTGAGAACAAGTCTCTCACAGATCAGCCGTCAGTCGTCCCCCGGTCGGAGTCAGATGCGCCTGCATCAGCGGTTTCCGGATGCGCGTGAACGCAGATGGGTGCCTTGTAATATCGGCGCGCGAGGCCCGGGTATCGAGGCAGTGTTTCCTCTAGCCCGTTCTGTTGTCACCCCGAGGGACCATGCGGCGTTTGTTGGTTCGGGCGCCGGTGATGCAGAACGCTTCGTCCGGCACCGCACACGCGACCGCGTGGCGATGTCCCGCGGTTGCAGGCGCGTCGTGGGCAACGCGTTCTGCATAGGGCTCGAGCCTCGGTCGTTGGCCCTATACCGCGCATGCGAAAGGGGTATCGTAGCTCCGTCCAACCGCGCCTGACACCGAGTCGCTCGGCGTAGCGCGCTTCCACTTCGGGGAATTGGCCAAATACACGTGGCGGTTCATTGGTAAAGCTCATTATCGGATCCGCAGCCGAGCCTTGGCGTGTGGCGCTAGGCGGTGAGGCCGCCGTCGATGTAGAGCACTTGTCCGGTGATGCTCGGGGTGAGGTCGGAGCAGGGGAGGCGATGGCGTCGGCTACTTCGTCGTCGTTGGTGTGGCGACGTAGCGGGTGACCCGCGCGAACGCGGGCCATGATGTCCTCGACGGTGATGCCTTGCTCGGCGGCCATCTTCCCGATGTTCTCTTCGAGCATGGCGCCCGATTTCCATCCCGGGGAGATGTTGTTGACACGAATGCCGTCGGGGCCGGGTTATCGTGCCAGGTAGTGGGTGACGCCGGCGAGTGCGGCCTTGGTCGCTCCGTACAGGATTTGCGGAATCCCCTCGGTGGTGTGGATCGCAGCGATGGATCCGATGATGACGATCGACCCACCGCCGCTTTCGCGCAGCAGCGGCACCGCTGCTTTCGTGACCTGCAGTGTGCCCTTCACGTTCACGCGCGGGACCACACGTTTGTGCACCGTCGCCAGGGCACGGACGGCTCCGCATGGTGCCGCAGTTCCGTACGTCGAGCGCGTCTCTCGACGACTAGGCGGCAAGGGTCAGGGTCGTTCGGTTGACATCGGCTTGGCCGAGCGTCCGAGAAGCTTGGCCAGCGTCCCACCTGCGACCGCCGCCGTAACCTCCGGGGTTGCGTCCTCGAATATTGCTTGCACCGTCTCCTGTGTGTGTGGCCAGGTGCCCTCCATATGGGGGTAGTCGGTCCCAAACAAGATTGCGTCGAGCCCGGTGATGTCGATCGTGCGGAGTGCGGCGCGATCCCGCTGGAAACTGGCGTGAACCTGACGCTTGACGTACTCGCTCGGGAGCATCGCGAGCTTTGGACGGGCGAAGATCTCGTGCTGATGGTATCCCTCGTCCATCCGTTCGCACAGCGATGCCAACCAGGACGCGCCACCTTCTATGAAGAGCACATGCATCGTGGGGTGGCGTTCGAGTACGCCGGAGGCCACGAGATGGGCGACCGCTCGCTGAGCGGGGTGGAACGTCTCGACATAGTTGATAACGGCCCCACCGGGCCCCCGAGCCACGATGGGATTGTTCCCAGTACCGACGTGGAAACAGAGTGGCGTGGCGAGCTCCTCGGCCGTGTGCCAGATCGGGTCAAATTCGGGCGAGTTGTAGTCAAGGCCGGGGGGCGGAGTGCACGGCAGTGCGAGTGCCTGGAACCCGGCCTCCTTGGCGCGGTGCATCTCGCGGACCGCCTCGTCGATGTCGAGCAGCCCGATCATCGCCCCCGCGATGAACCGATCAGACGCGCGCATGAAGGTGTCCAAGACCCAGTCGTTGTATATCTGCATTGACGGATACACAACCGATGCGTCGAAGACGTTCCACAACCACAGGGCCCGAGAAGGAAACAGGAGTTCTAGCCATACTCCCTGGTCATCCAGGTCCTTGATACGAGCCACCGGATCCCCGGACCCTGGAGGTGTGGTTCGCTCGATCATCGCCGGCGTCTCACGCCGCAGCAGCGTGTCACCGACGGAGATCAGCTCAAAACCATCGTCGGTCTTTTCGACCGAGAGCCCAGCGCTCTTGAGCTTGTCCGGAAGGTTCGCCGACCAAAGATCGTCGGGCTCCATCACATGTGAGTCGGCCGAATTGACCGTAATCGTTGCCATCACCGCTCCGTCCAGGGCTTGATGCGCCGGGCGCACTTCGATACTTCAACGCTACGGTCTTAGTCCGCCCGCGTCAACCGGCGTGTACAAGGGGGGCGAACCGCGCAAGTACACGGACATCGAGCCGGCCAGCGCCGCCACGAACCCCACCACCTCACCAGAACGGAACGTCCTGTAACCGTTCGCCCAGTTCCTTCCAGCGGTCCCTGACACGCCCACCTCCTGTGCCGCAGCGTCAATGCTCAACCCCCGTTCTCGCAACTCCATGAACCTTCGGCGTTTGGCCGACTGCGGACGACGCCCCGGCCCCTTCTTGACCCGACGAGACGATGACAACACGACGTCCAGCTTTGCGGAAGTGTTGCGACCATCAGGGGAAACCACCCCGGCAGGACCGCTCGGTTTTCGAGCGTCACCGACAGCGAGGGCCCTTCCTATCCTGGACGGAGTCACGCGAAGCGGCGAATGGGCGTGCGGGAGGTCCCTCAGGTGCGATGCCAGCAGGTGTAAGGCCGAAGCGCCATGTCACGCCCATTCGGAGCGAGCTGTACCGACGCCCCCGGAGACCCGCGCCTAGATCGGTGGCGAAAGCATGGCGTACTGAGCAGGTGCGAGCCCTTTTCAAGTACAGGGCGGGAGAAGCTCGGGCCTAATTAGTGGACATACGTGTACAAGTCTGTAATCATGATGTGATGAGCACGGCGACCTCCACCTGATGCGCCGTCCTCGCGAGGCGAATCTCCTCCAGGCGCAAGACCGAAAGGATGCCAGGTGACCGTTGATTACAGAATCGTCGACGTCGACACGCACTACTACGAGCCCGCGGACTGCTTTACCCGTTACATCGACCCGGCTTTTCGTGATCGGGCCATCAGTCCGACATTCCATGAGGACGGCAACGTCACGATCGAGTGGAACGGGACGGACCTGTCACTGTTTCCGCCCGGGAATCCCTACGCCGAGGCGCTCAAGCCAGGGGCCCTCCGGGAGGTCATGCGTGCCGTTAAGGCCGGGAAGACGTTTAGCGAAGCTGGCGCCTATGTACCGATGCAACCGGAATGGGTATCGAGGCCGCAACGGCTCCTGAAGATGGACGAACAGGGAGTTGAAGCGTCTGTGATGTTTCCCACGATAGGGATCCTGTTCGAGCACCATTTGCGAAATGACGTTGATGCGTTGTACGCCAACCTTCACGCGTTTAACCGATGGCTTGAGGAGGACTGGGGGTTTGCCTATCAGAAGCGAATCTTCGCGGCACCCCAGGTGTCGTTGCGAGATCCGGAGCGCGCCGTGAACGAGCTCGAGTGGATCCTTGAGCGAGGTGCACGCGTGGCATTTCTACGCCCCGGACATGCTCATGGACATTCCCCAGCTCATCCAATGTTCGACAAGTTCTGGGCGCGGGTTGAGGAGGCAGAACTGGTCATCGGACTCCATATCGCCGAGTCAGGCTATACAGAGTTCTACTCAACCGATTTCAGCGAGCAGCCGAACCCGACCCCGCATGAGAAGTCGGCGCTGCAGTGGGCCATGTTCTACGGCGACCGCCCGATTATGGACACCTTCGCCGCCATGATCCTCCACAACTTGTTCGGACGGTTTCCTCGTCTCCGCATGCTGAGCGTCGAAAATGGGTCCCTCTGGGTGCCCTACCTCCTCGCGGTAATGGACAAGATGAAAGGAATGGGCCGCTCGGGCCCATGGCTCGGCGGGCCAGTAGCCGGGAGACCAAGCGACATCTTCCGTGCCCACGTCACGGTGTCACCGTTTCACGAGGAATCGATCAACGACCTTCTCGCCGTTCTCGGACCCGATAGCGTCGCGATCGGGTCCGACTTCCCCCACCCCGAGGGGATCAACGCTCCCCTCGAATACGCGGAAACCCTCGGCGAGCTAGGCCCAGACACGGTAAGGAAAATCATGCGCACCAACGCCGCGGAACTCATCGGGCTGACACCGTAGCCATCAGCTGTCACCAACGCGGAGGTTTTCGCTGGCGCCAGACACCCCCGGTTGCGGGAGTGCCGTGATGCTGTGCGTCACTCGCTACGGCGATGTCGTAGGCCGAGAAGGTCCGGGTCGCCATTTCTTCGTCGGAATGCTCGCGCCACGCTAGGGGTGGGAATTCCGAGGCTGGGGATGACCGGGTCGTTCTTCCCGGAGCTGCTTGAACCGCGCCGGCGGATCGATAAGGCAATGTGGGCGGTGATCAGGACCCCCTACATCGCCGGCGCCTCCACGAGAAAGGTCCACGACCTGGTCAAAAAAAGATGTGGCGACGCGTTGCGCCGACCGCAGGAAACGACCCCGTTTAAAAAGGGTCATGGTTTCCTAGACAACGATACCGCGGCACTTCGGTCTGTTCGTAGGTGAAATCGAGCCCCATCGGTTCCACATGACGACGTGCGTCTTTAGTCGGTCAGACGCTCACCGGAAGTCCGCCGTCGACGCGCACGAGCGTTCCATTCGTGAACGACGATGTCGGACTGGCCAAGAAC
>Ga0268264_10001823_pt1 | contig 19494 bp, 17 predicted proteins | sample KBSSwiS32_FD_190357 | JGI IMG/M metagenome (GOLD analysis project Ga0268264, IMG submission 190357) | Switchgrass rhizosphere microbial communities from Kellogg Biological Station, Michigan, USA - KBS Switchgrass S3-2 (SPAdes) (version 2) | ecosystem: Host-associated > Plants > Roots >...
CTCTTATTACTGGCGATTGGAACGGAAACCGCTCCTGCAGGTCCGCTTATCGCGGGGTCAGATAAAAATATCACCGTATCGATCGCCAGACCCATCCAGACAGTCAGAGAAACTTTCGAAATGGTAACCAGCCAGACCCGCCTGGTATTTACCTACGACGAATCAGAAGTAGACCTCAACCGACAGGTTAAATTAAATACGGGTTCGGTTAGCCTCAGGGACCTTTTAAATTCCATCACTGCACAGACAGGACTAAAGTTTACAGTCAATAAAAAACTGATCATTGTTACCCGTGGTGCAGTCATTGCACCGCGTGCTGTAAGAGATACGCTGGTGAACGGAGTTGTCAGGGATTCCTCGGGGAATCCGCTGGCAGGCGCAACGGTCAATATCAAAGGAAGCAGGAAGAGTGTGGTAACTGATACGGCGGGAAATTTTTCACTGGAAGTGCCCGACGATGCGGTACTCGTCATTAGTTTCTCCGGCTACAGGGAGGTCGAAATGCCCGTGCTGGGCCGGCAGAACCTGGACATTGTCCTCAACCAACTGTCCAGGTCGATGAGTGAAGTGGTGGTGTATGGTTATCAGTCACAGAAACGTGCGGATGTAACAGGTGCTATATCGATTATCGACGTATCAGGAGTGTCGAAGCAACCGGTGGGTTTTTTGGATCAGGGCCTGCAGGGTAAGGCGGCGGGCGTGAGGGTAACTCAGAGTTCCGGGCAGCCGGGAGACGGAATGGCCATCCGCATACGCGGAGTTGGAACGATCAACAACAATGATCCCTTATTTATCATTGATGGGGTTCCCACAAAAGAAGGAATCAATTTTCTTTCTTCCGACGATATCGCGACCATCACCATATTGAAAGATGCTTCCTCCGCTTCTATTTACGGAGCCCGTTCAGCCAACGGCGTTGTCGTGATCACCACCAAGGGCGGGCGTAGCGGGAAGCCCCAGCTAAGTTATATGGGATATTATGGTGTGCAGACCCATGGTGATCTTCCCAAGATGGCTAACAGCGCCGAGTATGTCCAACTGTACAATGAAGCAGTAGCGAATGACAACGTGGATATTTCAAATCCGATCTTAAAAAGGACACCTATTCCCGACAGCCTTGTAACAAGTAATACCGACTGGCTGGGTGCCATTTTTCAAACCGCGCCGATACAGAATCATGTGATTTCTGTGAGCGGTGGTTCGGCGAAAACCACCTATATGGTGTCGGCAAACTATTTCAAGCAGGACGGGATCATCATCAACTCCTGGTACGAAAGATTTTCACTGCGCACGAAACTGAATATCGAGTTCAACGACAAGTTCAGTGTTTCCAACGATTTGAATATCGCTTATTCAGACAAGAACAGCGTCGGCAGTTCCGGTGACGGATATGCGGGAAACGGGGGAAGCGTGGTTCGATATGCGTTGTTCCGGACGCCTCCCATTCCCGTCTACTACCCCGACGGGTCTTATTCCGATCTGCCGGCCTACCCGGGATTTTTTGGGGACGGCTACAATCCGGTCGCGCTGGCACAGAACACTGACAACAAAACGAATGAAGCGCGCATCCTCGGGGATCTCGCAGCAGAATACAAATTCACCAAACACTTTTCATTTAAAACCTATATCGGGCTCGACGGGCTGATCAGTGAGGGAAAGCGGTTTGACATGAACTATGGAACGAACGGAAGGATAAACAATCCCAATACACTCACGGAGAACAATACCACCACCGCGAACTTCATCTGGAACAATACCCTGCATTTCAACCAGACCTTTAACGACGTACATAACCTCAGTGTATTGCTTGGAACAGAATACATAAACAATTCGGACATAGTTCAAATTTCCACGGAACAAAAATTTCTGAACCAGGATCCTGACTTCCGCTATTTTGGAAATGGCAGTCCGACGACGGACCGTAACACAGAGAACGAACAGCAATGGGCGCTTTTCTCTCTTTTCGGAAACATCAATTATAACTATGATAACCGTTACCTGATTTCCTTCAATGCCAGAAGGGACGGTTCTTCACGCTTCGGCGCGGACAATCGTTACGCAACCTTTCTTTCCGGGTCGGCCGGATGGATCATCAGCAATGAACAATGGTTTCAGGATCTTGCTCCTGCTTTTTCGAAACTGAAATTAAGGGCAAGCTATGGACAACTTGGCAACCAGGACATTGGTAACTATCCCTGGGCTTCCATCGTTTCACCTAATTATAATTATGTTTTCGGCGACCAGGTCGCGACCGGTTATGCCGTTTCTTCCAGGGGCAATTCAAATATAAAATGGGAATCCTCCACGCAGGGCGACCTGGGTCTCGACGTGGGAATCTGGAAGGATGCACTCACGCTGTCAGTAGATTATTATGTGAAGAAAACTACCGACATGCTGATTCCCATTCCGCTTCCGGCTATCGGCGGCAGCGCTTCTGCTCCGTATCAGAATGCGGGAAGTGTTGAAAACAAGGGATTGGAGATCGACCTCAACTACAGAAACAACAGCGGCAAGGTTAAATACGATCTGAGCGCCAACTTCACCACGCTTGAAAATAAAGTACTCTCGTTAAGCAATGCCACGCCCATTCCCGGAGGCCGAATCGATAATGGTGTGTATGCAACACTGACGACCGTCGGCCAGCCGATCGGAGCTTTTTATGTACTTGAGATGGAGGGAATATTTCAGAACGAAGCCGATATTTTCAAGCATGCCAACCAGGGAACTTATATCAGGCCGGGGGATGTAAAATTTAAGGATCAGAACGGGGATGGGAAAATAGACGCGAGTGACCGCGCTTTTCTGGGCAGCGCCATTCCAAAATATATGTTCGGGCTTACAGCCAACCTTTCCTATGGGAATTTCGATCTATCCGTTTTTTTCCAGGGCTCTTACGGCAATAAATTATATCTGCAGGTCAACAAGGACATCGAAGGATTTTACAGGCCTTTCAATCTGACCCAGCGGGTGTATGATGAACGCTGGCATGGTGAAGGCACGAGCAACACGATGCCCAGGGTGTCCTGGCTTGGGTCCACCAATAATATCATCCCTTCCAGCCGCTTTCTCGAAGACGGATCCTATGTGCGGTTGAAAAATCTGCAGATAGGATACAATATTCCGGCAAAGGCCTTTGGCAAAACCGGGATCAGGGGTATAAGGGTCTACATCACTGGTCAAAACCTGATCACATTTACAAAATACACCGGGCTTGATCCGGAAATGCATATCAGCGACAACGTGAAGAGAGAACAGAATGTAAGTGACGTGGCCGCGGGAATTGATTGGGGGACGTATCCAAGCGCAAGGAGTTATGTTTTTGGATTGAATGTTAATCTATGATCAGAAAGTCTGATTTATGAGAACACAGATTTTAAAATTCGGATGGATAATTGTTCTGCTGGCGGGTTGTCAGAAATATCTTGACAAGCCCCTGTTGGGTGTTTATTCCAATAACAGTTTTTATCAGACAAAGGATCAGGCCATACAGGCGGTCAACGCAGCGTATCAGCCACTGTCCTTTACTTCTGCAACCTCCAATCCGGTCTGGGTCTTTGGTGATGTGGCATCCGACGACGCCGTAAAGGGAGGAAACCCTGGTGACCAGAACGACATCGAACTGATCGACCGTTTCAATATCACACCTATAAACGGAAACCTGGGAAACGAATGGGGCACATTGTATGAGGGCATCACGCGTTGCAATATGGTGTTGTCCAAGGTGCCGGATATTTCCATGGACGATGCCACCAAAACACGCATTTTGGGCGAGGCAAGGTTCTTGCGAGCATGGTATTATTTCAACCTTGTGATCATCTTTGGAGAGGTGCCTGTGGTACTCGAACCCCTGAATGCCGATCAGCTTCAGATTCCGCAGTCAACCACAAAAGTCATTTACGAATCGGTGATCGAACCGGACCTGAATGCGGCATATGCGAATCTGCCTGCCTCTTATACAGGGGCGGATGTGGGAAGGGCGACCCGCGGCGCAGCGATGGCCCTCCTTGCCAAAGCTTATCTCTACCAGGGTAAATGGGATTCCTCTGTGGTGGCCTCCTCCTCGGTGATCAACAGCAACCAGTACCAGCTGGCACCTCTTTATTCACAAAATTTTAGTCCATTGTACAAAAATAACAGTGAATCCATTTTTGAAGTACAAATGAAGAGCGGACAAAATCCATTGGTCGGCAACTCGCTGAACCAGTGGTTTGCGCCGGCTGTCTATGGCGGATATTATTTCGACGCGCCTACACAGAGTTTTGTAGATGAGTTTGAAAAAACAACGGAGGGTGTGTATGATCCGCGCCTTGACTATACGATCGGAAGAGACAGCATGCCCTGGTTCAACAACCTCGTGTTCAGTGCAAGCTGGTCGCCTACCGGTTACCTGACAAGGAAATACCAGGAGAGCCTGTCGGAAGCACCCATCATTGGCGATGGCAACTGCGACTACATGGCCATCCGTTATGCAGATCTTCTTCTGTGGAATGCGGAAGCGCTGAATGAAACGGGACAGTCGGCACAGGCATTGATACCACTAAATGAAGTCCGTAAGCGAGCCAGGGAAAGCTATCTGAATGATACTACGCTGACTGCCTTCACGGATTCTGCAGGAAACCGTGTAGTTCCGGATAATCTTTTACCCGATATCACCACGGTCAACCAGACTTCACTGCGAGCGGCGATTCAGCACGAACGGAGAGTGGAACTGGGATTTGAATTTCACCGTTATTTCGATGTGATCCGCTGGGGAAAAGACTATGCCAACCAGGTGATGAGCAACAGTCCGGGATTCAATTACGACGAATATAAAACCTTCCCGATCCCCCAGGGAGAGCGGGATACCAATAAAGCGCTGAGATAGTAAACCACATTCTTCATTATAAAAATTTGTCTATTATGAAATCAAGATCTCAATTTAAGTTTCTCCATGTCATTGCCCTGTTCTGCCTGACAGTGGGACTTTTCGTTATTTCCTGTAGTAAGAGCAGTAGTCCTCCGCCGCCAACCACGAACAAAACGGCACTGCAGAAAACGATCGATTCGGCAAACTGGTACCTCACCAATACTGTGGAGGGAACCAAGCCGGGACAATACACTGTTGGATCCAAGGCGGCGCTTAGTACAGCTACAACAAGCGCAACGACCATTCTGAACGATGCGACGTCCACGCAGAATACGCTGGACAATGCGAACGCCAATCTGCAGTCGGCGATCAATGTGTATCATGGCGCCTATATTCAACAGATTGCTGCTGCCAACCTGGTGGCGTACTGGAAATTCAACGGGAATCCAAACGACTCTTCGGGGAATGGCCACAACGGAACAGTGATGGCAGGACATGCCTTCTTTGGAGCCGGAACTCCTGCATTGACAGCTGACCGGTTCGGAAACGCCAACAGGGCTTATCATTTTGACAACGGGGGCAATATAGAAGTTCCTTATGCCACATCATTGAATCCTAGCAGTATGTCGATCAGCCTCTGGGTGAAAATGGATACCACCACCCGGGCAAATGTGAATGCGAACCGCTACATGATTGCGATGAACCGCTGGAACGGATGGAAATTCCAAACCCAGCCAGGTCTGCCCTTCTTTACTGTTCACGCCATTGAAACAGGTCCTCCGGTGGATACCACCTATTATGACAGGGATGATGCGGGTACTGCATTGACGGACCCAACGAAATGGTATCATCTGGTGGTTACGTTTACACCAGGTGAAGAAGATTTTTATATCAATGGTTCGCTGGTGAAGCAATGGACCAATGTGCCGGGCACGCCGATCAATATCAGCAGCAACCCGATAAACATTACGATAGGATCTGATCTTCCCACCAATAAATATCTTACAACGGATGCGACCGGTAATTTCCTGGTCGACTATGGCGGTTTCTGGACGGGAGATATGGACGATGTGATGTTCTATAATATCGCCCTTACGGGTCCACAGGTAGCATCGATTTATAACGATCAGAATACGCAGTAGAACGTGGTTTAAGCAGGCCCCTGCAATGATTTATTGCGGGGGCTTTTTGTTTTCTGTACTTTTCTGCTGGTCCTAACGAACCGAATCCCACTATGCTCCGCATAACAATGACTGGAATATTTTTCCCGATTGCCTTTATTTGCCTTTTTGCAAATGGCTGCTCAAAGGATAGCAGCAGCCCGCCGGTCGTACAGCCTGTGGATTCAGGTCTCGTTAACGAATCACACCTCGATCAGCTCTATGTTCCTGTCGATTTTTCCAATGGGACGAAGGCTGCGGGTATTTATATCTATTCTGAATATCCCGATTATCATCTGGTGGGCGCCAACGGTGAAGGGTATACCTGTGTGGATGATGTCTCCCGGGCAGCTTTATTTTTCCTGCGCAGTCCTTCGCTGAACAGCGATACGGCCAAACAGGCCAGGTTGTTTAACCTCATCGAATTCGTACTGCAGATGCAATCAGCTTCGGGATACTTCTATAATTTTTTGCAGCAGGGCTCTCTTATCAATACGAGCGGTCCGACAAGCGCACCGGGTCCCAACTGGTGGTCATGGAGGGCTTTACAGACACTGGTGGAATCACTGCCAACACTTCATCAGATCAACGGGGCGCTGGCGGGCAGGGTGCAAACTTCTATTCAGCATCTGATGCAGGCCATAAATGCGGATATTTTGCCTTTGCCGAAAACCACGGCACAGGTGAACGGTATTGATGTGCCCCAATGGTTGCCGGGAGGAAGTGCTACCGATCAGACGTCACCTTTGTTGCTGGGACTGATTGGTTATGACATGCAATTTCCTGACACGACCCTGACTTCATTTATCCGTAAACTGGCGGATGGGCTGGTACTGATGCAGCAGGGTGATTCAACCGCCTTTCCTTACTCCATGATCCTGAGTTTTCAAACAGACTGGCATGCGTATGGGAGCGACCAGGCGCTGGCTTTGCTGGTGGCAGGAGATTATCTGAAAGACAGCGGATATCAGGCTGCGGGATTGAGAACAGTTGATCGTTTTTTTCCCTGGCTGCTGGATCACAACAGCAAGTCGTCTATGACGATCAACAAACAGAACGGAGTCTTTAGCCAGGTTACATCCAATAATTACGATCAGATCGCCTATGGATTCAGGCCGATGATCTCTGCGGCAGCGAAAGCATACAAACTGACGGGCGATGCGAAATATGCTGATCTTGCGGGCAGGCTCGCGGCCTGGTTTCTCGGCGCCAATGACGCTTCCGCGCAGATGTATGATCCGTCCACCGGAATTTGCTTTGATGGGATATCCGCGGGTAATTCGGTAAACAAAAACTCCGGTGCTGAATCGACGATCGAGGCGTTGTTGAGCTTTCAGATTGTGGAGGCAAACACGGCGATAAAAACAGCACTCGACAAGTATAAGAATTAAGGCTTTTTGCCGAACCGTCATCCGTCATCCAATCTGTCAACTTTTTCCCTTTTTTCCTTGTCAGAAAGGCTAAAAATCGTATTTTCGCAGCCCTTTCCGGGTAAGCCCGGCGGCACAATCCCCTTTAGCTCAGCTGGTTAGAGCATCTGACTGTTAATCAGAGGGTCGCTGGTTCAAGTCCAGCAGGGGGAGCTGATCCGGACAGCCCCGAAGAAATTCGGGGCTGTTTTCATTTAGGCCCAGGTTTGTTTCTATATAGCCCTGAAGCCTCCTTGATTTTAAGAGTATAAGCAGGACACCTGTTACTTTAGGAAAACGCTGCCGCTTGTTTCAGTCCTCGGGTAATTACCGAAGCTGTTTGATTTACCTCAAAGTCGACAGAAGAAACATTTTTTACATACGGTCTGCTTACAACTGCTTTTACCAGATCAGAATGCATGAAGTCCTCCATGGCAGCTTTGTCTTCCCACAAATAGAAGCCGCCAAAAGTATTTTTTTCTTCATCTGTCAACCAGACCTTTGAGATAAGTCCTTTTACTTCAGCTAAAATGGGAGCGTCGGGTTCAACCATTTGTTTCAAATATTCCGCCTGGGAAATATTGTTTAACTGATAGGTGATTAGTTGTGCATGCATGATTTTATTTTTTAAGTTAATAATGATGCAAAATGTAAAAGGTTTGAGGTACTCAAAAGCACGATCCCGATGCGATGTAAGACTATTTCATGAGGGAAATGATCAGGGAGTGATTAAAAACATTTTTGAATGGTGTGCGGATATGAACTGAACAGTCGGCGTTGCGGGATTTGTTGATCCTGACATTTATACACCTTAGCCGCTAAGAAGATCCAGATAGCGGAGCGATTATAAATATAATAAAAGTTACGGTGATTTGGTGGCTGGTACCTGGCAATTCAGGGGGATATCGGACTATGATTGGGGCAGGTCTTTTAGGCGTGTTGATTTGACGCCATAGATTGGAATATCATTGAGACGGAGATGAAATCTGATACTGGCGGCGACTTTCGGGCCATTCGGATCAGATACTACTGTTCCGCGTTTCTTTGCCTTTGAATTTCTTTCACTTTCACAAGCGCAACCATGGCCCCAGCCATCAGGATAACCAGACTGACATAGGCCGTAAAAAAAGCCCAGCTATCACCCGACAACGGTGTATAGGAGGGATGCAACTTACCGGGCCTGAAGGAAACCGCCGATGAAGGCGCTTTCGATTCTGATTTGATATAGGCCAGGATGTCCTTGATACTTTCAGCGCTTAGATCCAGGTGATCCGGCATGGGCACTTTATTGAATTTCTCATAGAGTTCAATGGCCTTTTGATCGCCGCCTTTTATGACAGACTGGGAGGAATGAACAAAATGAATGATCCAGTCTTCCGTACGCCTTTCGGAAACCCCCGCCAGGGCGGGCCCCACAACAATTTTATTTACATTATGACAACTTGCACACCGGCTGGTGAATAACGCTTTTCCTTCGTCCAGCGGAGGCGTGGAAAAAACGAAGAGGGTTAATAGTAAACCGAAAACGGAAATGGTTATTTTCTTTTTCATAAGCGCCGCTTATTTATAATTTGAATTCAATTTTTAATTTTTCGATATCTCCGGCCAGCCTGTCGAGGTCTGCCTCATCCGTTCCGGTGTAGTAGCCCCTTATCTGTTTCAGTGGATCGATCAGTACGAGTTTATCACTGTGGATGAAGTCCGTGGGTCCGCCGTCACCATCCGTTGCATCGATCAGTAAATCTGTTCTTGCAAATTTGTAAAGGCTGACCTTGTCACCGGTTAATAAAAACCAACTTTCCTGTATCCCATGTTTATCGGCGTAATTCTTCAGCTTCCCTACACTGTCCCTTTGAGGATCTACGGTAAAAGAACTGATCAGAACATTTTCGAGTTTGCGGGATTGTAATTTTTGTAATTCGCTCATCAGCCTGGGACAGATAGAAGGGCAGCTGGTGAAAAAATAGTTTGCGACGATGATTTTACCCGACCAGTTTTTCTGGCTGACTTCTTCATCCCGTTGGTCCCTGAAACTGAATTCGCCCACGAGGTGATTTTGAGGTCCCAGCACCGGAAGGCGTTTATAGTGTGATGCAACCCACCTGGTGATTCCGAAGACGGTGAACGGTATGATGATGACGGCGATGACAAAAAAGTATATAATACGGGAGGATTTCATTTATAATACTGAGAAGGGTATAGTAATTATTAATTATTAATTATAAATTATTAATTAGGGGGTTGAGGTTTGAGCCGTTTGTTCCGGAACGGGGTTCGCCGGCGTGAAAGGAGGAGCGCCTGGTCCCGGATTTTTATTTGCATTGATGAAAGCAGGGATATACGCCAGCAGGATTACAATACCCATGATCAGGAGCCAGGGCTTGAAAGTATCAAAGAGCGGAATTCTCTTTTCATCATGCAATGCTTCGGTAACCGGAAAATCCAGAACACCCGGTGCCGTTTTTTTCCTCAACATGGTTCCAAAGAAAACAATGAAGAACAAAAGGGCGGCAAAGGTCATGATGATTGCTCCGGCCAGTGCCAGCATGGTGGTCGGTACCCATTCCGGTGTAAACAATTCATTTTTTGGATTCAGGTAAGTCATGCCCAGGTTGGTTCTCCTCGGTTCCCCGATAAGACCACCCCAGGAAAGCCCGGTTGAAAATATCAGGATGCCAATGACCCACAGGTATGGAATGATCACATTTACACGGGGCAGGAAAACGGGTTTTCCGGACAGCCCGCTGTAGAGAAACAAACTCATTCCGATGATGCTGAGAAAAACAGGACCGGCTACGGTCATATGAAAATGTCCTGGCATCCAGGCCGTATTGTGGACTACTGCATTCAGCACGCCTGAAGCATTCACAATGCCGGTCAGTCCGCCGAATATAAACAGGATCAACCCCCCGATCAGATAGGCGAACAGGTAGCGGCTCGCGTCCAGGTAGGGAAGCTTTGCAAAAAAGCCAAGCAGTGTTTTCGATCCCCTTTTCTTTCCCGCATATTCCAGGGACGCAGCCAGTGTAAAGGCTGTGATGAAACTGGGAACCGCCACCCCGAAAGTCAACAGTCCCTGAAACATTTTGATTCCTCTTGAAATGGATGGATCGCTAAACTGGTGATGCACACCTACAGGCACAGAGAATAAAAGGAAGAGAAAAAGAGAAATCCGGCCGGCAAGATCTGAAAACAACTTTCCGCCGGCAAGCTTGGGGAGAATCGTATAATACATGATGTAGGCAGGAAGCAGCCAGAAATAAACCAGCGCGTGTCCGAAAAACCAGAATAAGGTGCGGGCCAGCGTAACATTAACGGTTGCTTTCCATCCCATCGCCCAGGGAAGTAACAAGACCAGCACTTCATAAGCCACGGCAAGTGTGCAGACAAACCAGATGGTAAAATTTACCAGGGTGCCTACTACCGCGAGGGGAGTTTTGGTTTGGGGATTTTCTTTTTTCCAGGCAGTATATATATTAGCCCAGCTGAACAGCGGGATCCAGGATCCGACAATCAGCAGGGCCGCGCCCAGGTAAAACAACGGATGAGCCTTTAAAGGAGGGTAGAAAGTATATAATACCGAAGCCTTGCCGGCCAGCATGGCCCAGGCTGCCATCAATGTTCCGATTGTCATCAGCCAAAAGCTCAGCCAGCTTACCCATTTGTGCGGTTCCTTTTTCAGATAGAAGGTAATCGTGGCATGACCAAAGGCCACGGCAAAATAGGAAGTCAGCACCACCGCGTTGATCACTCCATGAAGAGTAAGGCCCTGGTAGTAATCCAGGTGTGCGAAAGATGACTGGTGAATGACACCGGCCCGGAAAATGGTTTGCATCAGGCCATGGTAGATGCCGATCGTTAACAACGTCAGGGGAATCCCCAGTTCCCAATAAATCAGTCTTTTTAAAGATTTGGAAATGTTCATGTGCTGGTCCTGGTTGGTTATTTAATGGATACTTCGTTCACAATCACTTCAGCCTGCATCGCCTGATGACCGACACCGCAGTATTCATGGCAGGTAATTTTATATATGCCGGGTTTTTCAAATTTCACCGTTGTCTTATTGATGTTTCCATAGATGGCCGTCAGGTTCACATTCTTTTCACTGATGTTGAATCCGTGGACTACATCTTTTGAGGTGACAAAAAAATCAACCTCGCTGCCAGCAGGAATGTTGATCTGGTATGGCTGAAACTGCCACATCTGGGCAACCGCATACACCTGAAATGTTTTTTCGTCCAGTTGAAGAACTTTCGGCTCCAGGTATGCTTTATCATAAGGAAGACATGCCGGCAGTTCATTGTTCCTGCCCATAGCATATAAAATGGAAAAAATGAAAAGAGACAACACGGCTCCCGTAATTCCGATCACTTTTTTTTCTGAGGGGTCTAGAGTGGACATATGTTGGTTTAAACTCTTTCGAGCATTAAAAAATAAATGCCATACCAGAAAATCATTCCCAGTAAAACCAGCAAAAGAAAAAATGCAATGGCTCCGCGGGGTTTAAAATTCCGGTCAAAAAGCTGATCCTTTTCCGGGCCCGTTAGAATATCCGGCTTGTCCATATGAAAGATTTGAGGTCCAAAAGTATTTTAACACTTCATTCCCGTTCCTGATCACTGACAGTCTCCGGTATGATTTAAATCATGTGAAAAATACCCATCGAAAAATATATTTGTCCGGTATACTGCAACCAGGAACCGGAATACTACAACCAGGAAAGATGATTGATTTTGATGGTACGATCAGCGAGATTGTGAAAAAGGATCCCCGCACGGCTGAGGTCTTTAAAAAATATAAGTTGAGTTATTGTTGTAGCGGGAATATTCCTTTGAAATCAGCTTGTACCGCTAACGGGATCGACTATCTTGTTTTAACAGAGGAATTGAGAATTTCGACCAGGAATCTGATCCTTTCTGAAAATCTTCCTTTCGGCGAATGGAAAATCGATTTCCTGATCGATTTGATCAGCAATATCCACCACACGTATATCTATCAATACATTCCTCCCTTGTCTCAACGACTGGAATCGTTTACCGTAGGTCACAGGGACAAATACCCGGAACTGATCACTGTAGTCGAAATATTTGCGAAAATTACAGATCTTTTGATCGTCCACAACCGGCATGAGGATGAAATTATCTTTCCCTACATAAAGCAGATTTACTATGCCTTTAAAAGAAAGGAACCTTATGGGAATCTGTTTGTCCGGACCCTCCGGAAGCCACTTCATATGATCGAACAGGAACATCTGCAGATAAAGAAGCTGCTGGATAGCCTGAAACTGGCCACTAAGGATTTTACGCCTCCCGATAACGCATGCGTGAACTACCTGGTGCTGTATAAGGAAATGGAAGAAGTTTATGATAACCTGGCTCAACACATGTTTCTGGAAGATGATTTTTTATTTCCAAAGGCGATAGATATTGAGCGAAAACTCCTGCAGTTTTAAAACATACGTAAATTTGGTGAAATAAACTGGATGCGGTATAACCTGGTTCACCTGACTTCGCTATTTGAAAATGCAACAGAGGGTATTGTGGTTACCAATAGCCAGGGAATGATCATCCTGATTAATCCTTCAGGATGTCAGATGTTCGGATATACAGCGGAAGAATTGGAAGGTCAGCAGGTTGAAATGCTGATCCCTTCTTCTGTCAGAAAGATACATATCAGGCACCGGGAAGAATTTTATCAACATCCACAGAACAGGAAAATGGGTCATAACCGTGACCTCATGGCAGGCAAAAAAGATGGCACCGCTTTTCCTGTTGAAGTGAGTCTGAGCACCTATGTTCAGAACGACGAACGTTATGTGATCGCCTTTATAATCGATATCACCCGCCGAAAAGAAAGTGAGCGAAATATGGAGCTCCAGCAGATACAGTTGGAAAAAGTAACGGACGAAATGCGTTTGCTGAACGCTGACCTGGAGTTAAAAGTGGAGGAAAGGACCACTATTCTTAAAGAAGCTTTACAGCGACTGGAAGAATCCCAGACCGAATTGAGCCTGGCGCTGGACAAAGAAAAGCAACTGAACGAAATCAAAAGCCGGTTTGTTTCGATGGCTTCTCATGAATTCAGGACGCCGTTGAGCACCGTCCTTTCTTCTGCTTCGCTTATTGATAAATATACTACTTCGGATGATCAGGAGAAAAGAGCGAGACATATAGAAAAAATAAAAAACTCGGTCAGACATCTTAACAGCCTGTTGGAGGATTTTTTATCCCTGGGAAAACTGGATGAGGGGAAAATCGGGGTTCACCTTCATGAATTTAATCTCGAGGAACTGATACGCGACACGATTGAAGAAATGAATCCGACCTTAAAAAATGGGCAAAAGATAATTTTCACCAGTAATATTCCCCAATCGATTGTCAGCGACAAAAACCTGATCCGGAATATTCTGTTTAACTTGTTTTCCAATGCGATTAAATTCTCCGAAGCATTCAAGACAATTCACGTATCAAGCACCTTAAATGATAATATCATCTGCACTACGATCCGGGACGAGGGAATGGGCATATCGGAGGAGGACCAGCAGCACCTGTTTTCTTCTTTTTTCCGTGGGAGAAATGCAGTCAACATCCAGGGAACAGGACTGGGTCTGCATATTGTAAAAAGATATGTTGACATGTTAGGTGGATCGCTCGCTCTCGACAGTGAACTGGGGAAAGGAACCAGGATAAGTTTTTCAATACCGGATAAATCTTAAGTTAATGAATGCATCCATTTTAGTAATCGATGACAGCCAGGATATCAGGGAAAATACGGCTGAAATCCTGGACCTGGCGGGGTATCGGGCATTGATGGCTGAGAACGGGAAAAAAGGAGTTGAAATCGCCCTGAGAGAAAAGCCCTCCCTGATTGTATGTGATATTATGATGCCGGAACTCGATGGCTACGGCGTCCTTCACCTGATCAGGAAAAATCCTGAAACCGAACATATTCCTTTTATATTTCTTACAGCAAAAACAGAGAGGACCGACTTTCGGAAAGGAATGGAAATGGGAGCAGATGACTATATCACCAAACCGTTTGAAGACATCGAGTTATTGAATGCGGTTGAAGTCAGGTTGAAGAAAGCTGCCATTTTGCACCAGACCTACGACCAGGGGCTGCATGGGCTGAACCAGTTCCTGAGCGACATCAAGGACACCGGGATGGCCCGTCAGCTTTCCGAGAAATATGATCTGCAGGATTACGAGCGCAAGCAAAGCCTTTATCAGGAAAATAAAAAGCCGAAATTTCTGTTCTACCTGGTCAGGGGGAAAGTAAAATGTTTCAAAACAAACCAGGACGGCAAGGAATATATTACCACGCTGTATAACGATGGCGACTTCATTGGCTATTCGGCCTTGCTTGACGATACTACTTACAAGGATTCTGCGGTCGTGTTGGAAAATTCTGAAATCCTGGCAATTCCCAAAGATGATTTCCTGCACATGGTATATAGCGATATCAGTATCGCTTCAAAATTCATTCACATCATCAGCAAGAATGTGAAGGAAAAGGAGGAGCGATTATTGAATCTCGCCTATAGTTCACTGAGAAAGCGGGTTGCTACGGCCCTGATCGATATTGCCGGCAAATTCAACCTGAAAGAACAGGTCATGCCCATAGAAATATCGCGGGAAGAAATTGCTCAATTCGTTGGGACCGCGACGGAGTCACTTATCCGCACGCTGAGCGATTTTAAGGCAGAAAAGCTGATTGACATAAAAAGCGGGAAGGTGATAGTAAACAACACGGAAAAATTGAAAAACCTTCTGAATTAAGTTTTTCGGTCCTTTTTATTTTAAGCGGTCTGAGGAGCTTACAATCTGCGGACTCAGAAAATGTCTTTTTCCCTGGTTTCCGAAAGGAATGTTCCTGCGTTCTGATCAGAACCCTGCTTTAGTCCCCCTTACTGATTAAAATCATGTTGGAGCCGGTTTTCAGTCAGTGAAATCCCCGGGAACCTGTTGTTCCTTTGGATGGATAAATGATTGGTTATGAAAAACAGTTCATTTTTTATTTCCTCCGAAGACACCATTCACAATATCCAGGATAGATTTTCCCGGTTATTTCCCCGGCTGACCATAAGTTTTTATAGTCAGAACGAACAAAGCCAGTCTGCGGATTCCTGCCCCATGTTCTCGGCGGATTGCAGGATCAGCGAATTAAACCCTCACGGACGATTTGGCAGTATCCAAATTGCAAAAGATATGCTGGCTTTTGAAATGGAAAATGCCATCCGCGATCATTTTGGATTACACGCTGAAATAAGGGAATGGACAGCTGATTCTCAGGATTCAGGTGGGGACAGCAAGGTCAACAGCAAAAACCAGGAAACCAAACTTTTTTTCAGTCAAAGTGCACCGCGCTATTTCGGGGAAATTCCATTTGCCTGTTAAGCTGCACGGCCACAAATAAAATTTATGTTATGAAAAAGATACTCTTACTCTGCGACGGAGATAACTATCCGTCAGGTGCCATCCGCTTTATCAGGAATATGCGGGAAAAGGAACCATTATTTGTAAAGGGACTATTCATTAATCCTTATGACATGCTCGAGATGATACCGGTTGGGTTTATTCCGGTTTCAGGACCGTATTTGAAAATTAAAGAGCAGGAAAAGCAAATGGTTAAAAAAAGCCAGGAAAATTTTATCCATGAAATGGAAAGCGCCGGAATAAAATATGAAATACATCCTGAAACCGGAGACTGGAACCGGGATCTGTTTGTCAAAGAGAGCCGGTTTGCTGACCTGGTTGTACTAAGCGAGGAATTGTTTTGTGCCAATGCACTGGAAAGCCAGCCCAACTATTTTATGATTGAGGTGCTCAGGGCTTCAGAATCTCCGGTGGTTGTGGTTCCTGAAAATTTTATCGGCGTAGAACGTCTGGCTTTTGCCTATGATGGCGGGAAAGAATCCATGCATGCCATCAAACAATTTGTTTACCTGTTTCCGGAATATACTGAACTGCCGGCTGAATTTGTCCATATTAAGGACGAGATTGCGGAAATGATACCGGAAAAGGCACTTCTTGGGGAATATACATTTTCTCATTTCGAAACACAGTTCACTTCCAAGTTGCATTTTGATCACAAAAAATACCTTACCAGCTGGCTGGGAACCAAGAAAAACGTTTTCCTGGTGTCTGGTTCATTCTCCAGGTCTGCCGTTTCCAATACATTCAGGAAAAGTTTCGCCGACCAGGTGATTGCCGAACACACCTGTCCGATTTTTATAGCCCATTTTTCTTAAACAGCCCGGGGACTCTTATAGACACAGAAGATTTTTCTGTTTGGACAGAAGAATCTTCTGTTTGTATTTAGATGCCTGCAGTAACTAGTCGTTTGCCAGAATGACTTTTAACGACTTTTCTTTAGCCGCCTGTCCAAAACATTCATAGGCTCGTATAATTTCAAAAAGCTTGAACCGGTGGGTGATCAGTTGTTTGGAATTGAGTTTTCCGGATTGAACCGTTTTCATCAGCATGGGCGTAGAAACGGTATCCACCAGCCTGGTTGTGATCGTAATATTTTTCCCCCACAGCTGTTCCAGGTGCAGGTCGACTGGTTTTCCATGAACTCCGACGTTTGCAATCACCCCGCCTGCGGCCACGAGGGCCTGGCAAAGCTCAAATGTTTCCGGAATGCCCACGGCTTCAATGACCACATCAACGCCTTTGTTGTCCGTAAATGAATGTATTTTATCCACGGTCTTTTCAGTCCGGTTGTTAATGATTCTGGTAGCACCCATTTTCTGTGCCACCGCGAGCCTGTTGTCATCGGGATCGATCATTATTATTTCCGACGGTGCGTAAAATTGAGCGGTCAATAGTGCCGCCAGCCCGACCGGGCCTGAACCCACGATCGCTACGGTGCTGCCCGGTGCAATCTTGCCGTTCAATACCCCGCATTCATATCCGGTGGGTAAAATATCACTTAGCATAACCAGGGCCTCTTCATCGCTGTTGTCGGGAATTTTATAGAGGCTGGTATCCGCGTAAGGGATACGCACATATTCTGCCTGGGTACCGTCAATCAGATGGCCCAGTATCCAGCCCCCGTTTTCGCAATGTGAATACATTCCTTTTCTGCAATAATCGCATATACCGCATGACGTGATGCAGGAAATGAGTACGTGATCTCCTTTTTTAAATCTGGTCACAAATTCACCCGTTTCTTCTATGATGCCGACGCCTTCATGACCAAGGGTGCGGCCATCCGTTACTGCGGGTACGTCGCCTTTTAGAATATGCAGGTCGGTTCCGCAAATCGTGGTCTTGGTTATCCTGACGATGGCATCGGAAGGATGCTGGATGGTGGGTTTATCTTTTGTTTCCCATGACTTATTATTGGGACCGTGGTATACCAGTGCTTTCATGTGTCTTATTTGTCGGCAACGTACCCCGGGGCAGTCAGAAACAACATGATATGGACATCATTGGGATATGACTTTGGTCATGACTGCCGGGATACCGTGAGCAGTATCAGTAAGTCATCTGATCAGGCTCATTTTTATGCGGCGGTATTTTATTCATATTTGAGTAAAATTCATACTCATGTTTGGAACATTAAATCCTGAAGAAATAGAAGACATCCTTCATAACCAGATACTGGGAAGGATAGGATGTCACTCCGACAATATCACTTATGTCGTGCCGATTAGTTATGCCTACGATGGAGAGTTCATCTACGCATTAACCCGGGAAGGAATGAAGGTTAATATCATGAGGCAAAATCGTTTCGTCTGTTTTGAAGTGGAAGATATTCCCAACCTGGGTAACTGGAAAAGCGTTATTTGCTGGGGTGAATATGAAGAACTTCCGAACAGATCGGAACGGCATGAGGCCTTAGTCTTCCTGCATGACCGTCAGCTGCCGAACGTGACCAGCGAAACTACAAAGCTGTCACCAACATGGCCTTTCAGACCCGAAAACATCGACAGTATTAAAGGGGTGGTATTCCGAATCCGGCTTTTTAAAAAGACCGGCAAGTACGAAAAACAGGAAGGTGCACCGATTTATTCGTGGCAATGACAAGATTTATTTCAAAACCAATCAATCAAAAATCATGAAAACGATATTGGCCCCTACTGATTTTTCAGCGTCATCGATCAATGCGGTGAATTATGCCGCCGATCTCGCTTGTTCCATTAAAGCGAAACTGGTTTTATTTCATGCCATGCCGTTTCCGATAGCTGTCTCTGAAATCTCGGTTCCGGGGGATTTTGCCGACGACATGCTGGATACCAGCCAGAAAAACATGGAGGCCCTCCTGAAAGATATTCAGATCAGAACCAGGAGCAGCATATCGGTTACAACAGAAATTAAAATTGGCTCTGTTGACCTGGAAATTGAAAATATTTCGGCAAGAGAAAGACCATTGGCAGTGGTCATGGGTATACATCCTGGAAAATCCCTCGAAAGGGCATTGATGGGAAGTTCAATTTTTCACGCCATGAATTATGTTCGGTTTCCTACCCTCATCATACCGGAAAATGTTCGTTTCAGGGAAATAAAAAAGATAGGCATGGCCTGCGATCTGAAATATGGAGTTGACAGACTGCCATTTGAGACCATCAAGGAGTGGCTATACCTGTATAAGTCTAAACTCGAAATCATTCACATTACCAGCAGGAAGGGATTATTGAAAGCAGAACAGACGGCTGAATCGATTTCCATTCAGAACCGCCTGAACGTTTTTAAACCCAGTTTCCATTTTCTCAACGGTGAAAATATAGCAGAAGGCATTGATGAGTTCAGTAAAACAGAGCCTATCGATTTACTAATGGTTTTTCCCAAGGAGCACGGTATCCTTGGGCTTTTTCATAAAAAGCAATCAAAGTCTATCGTATCGCATAGTCTGTTACCCATACTGTCTATACATGATGTGAATTAGCAGTTGAACCCGAAGAACATTAATTTAATTTCCTGTATTCATTCGGCGAGTAGCCGACGCGTTGTTTAAACAGCCGGCTGAAGTGCTGGGGGTATTTAAATCCCAGCTCGTTAGCGATTTCACTAACTGTTTTATTGGGTTCAAATATTTTTTCCTTGGCCAGGTCAATGACCTTGGCCTGTATATA
>Ga0268264_10001824_pt1 | contig 19489 bp, 17 predicted proteins | sample KBSSwiS32_FD_190357 | JGI IMG/M metagenome (GOLD analysis project Ga0268264, IMG submission 190357) | Switchgrass rhizosphere microbial communities from Kellogg Biological Station, Michigan, USA - KBS Switchgrass S3-2 (SPAdes) (version 2) | ecosystem: Host-associated > Plants > Roots >...
CTGTTCGGAATTGCCATTAAAAAATAGCCGGCTGCCATCAATGAACCGCCGATATAAATGGCGCGACGATAGCCGATGTACCTGTCAGCAATTAGCCCGCCGATGAATGGAGTAAGATAGACCAGTGCAATGTATGATCCGACAATATCGGCTGCAACGCTGATATCCATTCCGCGTCCACCGTGACTGATAGGATCGAGTAAATAAAGCAAAAGAATTCCAACCATGAGGTAGTAGCCGAACCGTTCCCACATCTCAGTAAAAAATAAAACATACAATCCGCGTGGATGTCGCGATTCGGGGCGTGGGAGTACCTCACTCATATGGTTTGGTTTTCGTTACTTTGTTTCAAAATAATTGAACGACGTAAAATACAGATAAATTCCAAATTGCAAACAATCGGTACAAATAGAGAAATTCTCTTATGTTCAGAAATTATTTTCAGGATATGATAATGAATCATGAATTTCGGGTTCGAATTGTTATTGTTACACTATGAATATTCTACTACTAGGCTCTGGCGGCAGAGAACACGCCCTGTCATGGAAAATTGCTCAAAGTAAGCATTGCAGCAAACTATACATCGCGCCCGGCAATGCGGGTACTGCAGCCTGCGGTACTAATCTCAATATAGCTGTTACGGACTTCGAAGAAATAAAGAAGGGGTGTATTAAAGAGAAAATTGATATGGTGATGGTTGGTCCCGAAGAACCACTGGTAAAAGGTATTGTCGATTTTTTCGCAAATGATAAAGAACTCTCCGAAATCCGCGTCATCGGCCCGTGTGCTACTGGTGCACAACTGGAAGGAAGTAAGGCATTTTCAAAAAAATTCATGCAGCGATACAACATTCCGACCGCTGCTTACAAAGAATTTGATCTGTCAAATTATGAAGAAGGGGTAACGTATTTAAAAGATCACGCATTGCCAATCGTGTTAAAAGCCGACGGACTTGCCGCCGGCAAAGGCGTGGTTATCTGTCAGAGTCATATTGAAGCGATGGCCGAATATGAATTGATGTTACAGCAAAATAAATTTGGCGAAGCGGGAAGAAAAATAGTGGTGGAAGAGTTTTTAAAGGGCATTGAATTGTCTGTTTTCGTTTTGACTGATGGAAAAAATTATATGACTTTACCTGAGGCAAAAGATTACAAACGTGTTGGTGTGGGAGATACGGGGCCAAACACGGGAGGTATGGGCGCAGTTAGTCCCGTTCCTTTTGCCGATACTGCATTCATGCGTAAAGTGGAAGAGCGGGTCATCAAACCGACTATCGAGGGGTTGACGAACGAGAACATCGATTATAGGGGATTTATTTTTATCGGATTGATGAAAGTCAATGAAGATCCTTTTGTCATTGAATATAACTGTCGACTTGGCGATCCAGAAACGGAAGTCATTTTACCACGTTTAAAAAATGATATCGTGGAATTATTTACCGCTGTTTCCGAACAGCGGCTACACGAGGTCGTTATAGACTTGGATGAGAGAGTTGCCAGTACGATTATGGCTGTCAGCGGCGGTTATCCCGGCAGTTACGAAAAAGGATTTGAAATTACCGGGTTAAAAAAGAAATACCCAGCCGATAGTTTTATTTTTCATGCAGGAACAACGTCAGAAGGCAATAAAGTATTGACGAGTGGCGGAAGAGTTTTATGCGTCACATCATTTGCAACGTCTATACATGAGGCTGTAGATAAATCGCGTGAAGTGCTCAACGAAATTGATTTCGAGGGCATGTATTATCGGAAAGACATTGGGTATGAGTTTTCTTAGCAAATGTGAGAATGTGAAAATGTGAGAATGTGGAAATGTGAAAATGTGAAAATGTGAAAATGCTAAGGTTCAATCTTTCCGTACAAGGCAAGGTGAATCTTTCACACATTCGTCACATTAATTGTATTCTTCATTTTCACATTTCCACATTTCCACATTCTCAAATTTACCTTCGCACCTCAACTCTCGCCTATGCCGAATGAAATGAACTACATCGACTACCTGCATCTCGATCAAATTCTTAATGCGCAATTTCCGGAAAGTGATAAGCAGCAAAAGAATGCTCATGACGAAATGTTGTTTATCGTTATTCACCAGGCATATGAACTCTGGTTTAAACAACTCTTGTATGAAGTGGAATCCGTCAATGAAATCATGCAAAAGCCTTCACTAAATGATAATTCTCCCGAACTACAAACGGTTGTCCATCGACTATCGCGCTGCACAACTATTTTGAAAGTGCTCGTCCACCAGATTGATATTATGGAAACGATGACGCCAATGGATTTTTTGGAGTTTCGTGATATGCTTCGTCCCGCATCCGGATTTCAAAGTTGGCAATTCAAAAAACTGGAAGCGGAATTGGGACTAAAATATGAGCACCGCTATGGACAGGAGTATTATATCTCGCAATTAAAGCAGGATCAAATTGATATTATAAAAAAAGCGGAACACGAGCAATCGTTGCTACAACTAGTAAACGTATGGTTAGAACGAATGCCGTTCTTTGATGAGGAAATAAATTGGAGAAATTTCATTTCTGAAAACGAAGATTCCGAAAAAAATAATAAGCAATACCACAAATTCTGGAACGAATACCGGAGGCGATATGGTGAAAGTCTTGCTGTGGAGGAAAAAGCAAATTATGACTTGTTTGATGAAGTCTTTTTTGAAAATAAAACCGCTCCTGGTACGGTGCGGTCGCTTTCTCCGACTGCATGTCGCGCTGCACTTTTCATCATGTTGTATCGTGGTTACCCGGTACTTCAATTGCCTTTTCAATTGCTCACCCAGCTGCTTGAGATAGATGAGCAACTCAGCACCTGGCGTTACCGGCATATGAACATGGTGCATCGAACAATCGGAAAAAGAATTGGAACGGGTGGAAGCTCGGGTAGAGACTACCTGAGAGCAGCCCTCGACAAACATTATATCTTCAAAGAGATCGCACAACTGACGAGTTTTTTGATAGAACGAAGCAAATTACCTTCTCTTAGCAAAGAAATGGAGAGACGACTTGGATTTGCCGGGTAGCGAGCTATTCTCGATTCCCAAACATTCGAAATAAAATCCATTGCCGGAAGAAATAACACATCAAAAAAAACGTTCAATGCCTATTATCGGAATTGAACCAAAAAGCGATCGTTTTCCATTGTAATCAGGTCGGTTTGGAAAAAAATAGGTTGAAAAGGTTCACTTTGTTAATTCGGATTATTTACATCAATTTTGCAGGCATCGTACAAGAATTTAAATCTGACCTTTTAAAATGGGATTATTCAATTTCCTGACACAAGAAATCGCAATGGACCTGGGTACGGCGAATACCCTTATCATACATAATGATGAAATCGTGGTGAACGAGCCCAGCATTGTGGCCTTAGATCGTAACAATCCAAAAACAGTTTTGGCAGTTGGTAAGCGTGCGTTGATGATGCATGAAAAAACTCATGAAAGCATTCGCACGGTTCGCCCGTTAAAAGACGGTGTAATTGCCGATTTTAATGCTGCAGAATTAATGATCCGGGAAATGATCAAGATGATCTATCCCAAAAAGCCACTCTTCCCCCCGAGCTGGCGGATGATGATCTGCATTCCTTCAAGTATTACAGAGGTTGAGAAACGTGCTGTTCGTGACAGTGCGGAACAGGCGGGCGCCAAAGAAGTCTACCTGATTCATGAGCCAATGGCCGCAGCGCTTGGTATTGGAATCGACGTTGAAGAACCTGTTGGCAACATGATCATCGATATTGGCGGGGGAACAACCGGAATCACGGTAATTGCATTAGCAGGAATCGTATGTGATCAGTCGATCCGTATCGCCGGTGATGAATTTACTGCGGATATTATGGAGGCGCTTCGGCGTTATCACAGTTTGTTAATTGGTGAACGCACAGCTGAACAAATTAAAATACAAATTGGGGCGGCCCTGAAAGATCTTGACAATCCGCCGGATGATATTCCAGTTAATGGGCGTGACCTTGTTACTGGTATCCCAAAACAAATCCTTGTAAGCTACCAGGAGATTGCAGAAGCATTGGATAAAAGTATTTTCAAAATTGAAGAAGCGATTCTCAAGGCTCTTGAAACAACTCCTCCTGAATTGGCTGGTGATATTTATCGTCGGGGCTTATACCTGACAGGTGGTGGAGCGCTATTGCGGGGGCTTGACAAACGCCTAAGTCAAAAAATTAAATTACCAGTTCATATCGCGGATGATCCATTAAAAAGTGTGGTACGTGGTACAGGAATTTCCCTGAAGAATTATGACAGGTATCCGTTTGTAATGCGTTAAAAAATTATCAGACCCAAATTCCAAAACCCAAAATCCAATGTTCAAAATTTCTAGACACTCATCTGGATTTTGGATATTGGGTTTTGGGTTTTGATCGTTTACTTTAAAACTAGTTTCTGTGCGCAATATTTTTCTGTTCATTAGAAGGTATTCTAACTTTATCTTCTTTCTTGTGCTGCAGATATTAGCGTTATCCTTTCTTTTTCGATACAATAAATTTCACGAGGCGGCTTTCATGAATGTTGCCGGTGAAATAACCGGTAAGTTAGACGAGAAATATAATGGTGTTGAATATTATTTTCAACTCAAAAAGACGAACGAACAGCTCGTTAATGAAAATGCGCGATTACATCAGATGCTGAAAGAAAATTACGAATCGCCCGATTTGCCAGGAACCCAAATTGTCGATACGATCAAACTGGATTCTACCAGGCGAATTCAAAAATACTTTTATCTCCCAGCAAAAGTTGTCAACAATTCTGTTTTGTCGCAGGTCAATTTTTTAACGATCCACCGTGGTAGCGCGCAAGGCGTAAAACCAAATATGGGTGTTGTGAGTTCGATGGGAATTGTTGGCCAGGTAGTAAATGTCAGCGAAAACTATTCGAGTGTAAAAAGTTTGCTTCACCGCGAATTCAAAGTTGTTGTAAAATTGAAAAATGGCGGCGAAAGAGGAACTGTGGAGTGGGATGGAACCAATCCGGGCTTTGTTACGTTAAAAGATATTCCAAAAAGTGCTAAGGTGAATAAGGGAGATTCAGTTGTTACGAGCACAATTTCTTCACTGTTCCCCGGAAACATCATGGTGGGAACGATCCAGGAGATCATAGACGATAAAAGCAGCAACTTTTTTACATTAAAGGTAAAGACTGCAACAAATTTTTACAATGTTGAATATGTTTACGTGATCGATAACATTCAATATAGCGAACAAAAAAGATTGGAAGATTCAACACGCAAAAAATATCAATGAGTGAATTGCTGAAAAATATTATCCGTTTTGTCTTATTTATTTTAATACAGGTATTCGTATTGTTTAAAATACCGCCGTTGCACCGGTTTATCACACCTTATTTGTATTTCTTATACATTCTTTGGCTGCCGTTCAATATGTCGCGCATGTCCCTGATGTTGCTTGCATTTATTTATGGATTGGTGTTGGACTACTTTACGCATACTCCCGGGCTGCATGCTGCAGCGTGTACTTTGATAGCCTACATAAGACCGTTTGTGATCAACCTGCTTATATCACAGGAGGGAGCGGATAAAAACTATTCTTCCCCATCCATAACGAGTATGGGTTGGGCGCCATATGGAACATATGTTTTAGTATTGACATTATTTCATCATGCATATCTTGTTTTCCTGGAGTGGATGAGTTTTGGTTCTTTTTGGTATTTTCTCGGAAAAGTCATTGCTACAACCGGGATCAGCTTGTTGCTTATTCTTCTCACTGAATTGTTGTTCTTCAGAAAGGAAAAATTTCGAACAAATACTGCCTAGGTTTATTGGTTGAAAAACTTTAACCAACTTATATTGTACAACAACGTTCGGCGTTATATCTTTGGCTTTTCAATCGAATTGTAGTTGCGCTGGTAAAATCGTATATCCTTAAATGCCTGTATTCAATCAATCCCGTAGTAATATAATCCGCCTGATTTTCGGTGGAATGTTTCTTATCATCTTCGCGCAATTATTCAACTTACAGATCATTTCAGACAAGTATAAGAAGATGGCTCAGGAAAACGCTCTTTTTCCAAAACGCGTTTATCCTACGCGTGGAATTATTTATGATCGTCATGAACGAGCAATCTTGAATAATACAATCATGTATGATTTGATGGTAACTCCATCCCAGGTAAAAAATATTGATACCGCCTTCTTTTGTCAGTTGATGGAAATTGATACGGCGGAATTCAGGAGTCGAATTTTTGACGCACGGTATAAGAACGGACCTTTTCGCCCGACAATTTTTGAGGATTTGTTACAACCTGAACTGTACGCGAAACTCGAAGAAAACATCTGGAGATTTCCGGGATTCAACTTGCAGGAACGACCTGTTCGGATATATCCATTCAATGCTGCTGCTCATATCATGGGTTATGTAGGAGAAGTGGATTCGAACATTATGAAAAGATTCAACTATGGGTACCAGTTAGGTGACTACGTGGGACGAAGTGGATTGGAACAATCTTATGAAAGGCAATTGATGGGTCAGCGTGGCGTTGAGTTTTGGATAAAAGATAACAAGAATCGTTTAGTGGGGCACTATGCTGATCGAACGCTCGATACTCCTGCGATTGCAGGAAGGAATCTCCGTACATATCTGGATATCGATTTGCAAAAACTTGCAGAAAAGTTATTAGCGAATAAAGTTGGCGCTATCGTAGCAATCGATCCGAAAACCGGCGGTATTCTCGCCATGGCATCGGGACCCGATTATGATCCGAACTCTTTGACAGGTCCCGATAAACAAACCAACTATGGAAAGCTTGCATTGAATGTATCAGGTCCACTGTTGAATCGTGCCATCAAGGGTCAATATCAACCCGGTTCGACCTACAAACCCGTTGGTGCGTTGATAGCACTCGACGAAGGACTTATTAGCGCCAATTCGGGTTATGATTGTCATGGTGTATACCTCGCATGCAATCACCCGGTCAAATGCGAACATAGTGATGCAGGTCACGCGGCAAATCTTCGTCTCGCGATTGCACATTCATGCAATTCATTTTTTTGCAACGTCTTCCGGTTAACAGTGGATAATCCTGAATATCATAGTCAGCGCACGGGTTTGATGAAATGGAAAGAATATATCAATGCATTCGGATTTGGTCACCGTGTAGGAATTGATCTTCCGAGTGAAGACGGCGGAAATGTTCCTGATACAACATCATATGATCGTGAATATCGACGTTCATGGAACTCTTGCACCATGGTCTCATTGGGAATCGGCCAGGATAAAATTTTGAACACGCCACTGCAAATGGCCAACTCCATGTGCCTTATTGCCAACAAGGGATATTATTATACTCCGCATTTTGTTGAGAAAATCGATGGACAAACTGAAGATGATACGGTGTTAAACAGATTCAAAGAAAAACATGAAGTGTTGACGCACATTCCTGATAATTTGTTTGAGGTTGTTGCGACAGGAATGCAGGACGTGGTGGAAACAGGAACGGCAAGAGCGGCAAAAGTTCCCGGAATTAATATTTGCGCAAAGACAGGGACCGCAGAGACATATCGAATGATATCGGGAAGAAGAGTCAAGCTTAAAAACAATTCCATTTTTGTTTGTTTCGCGCCACGGGAAGATCCGAAAATCGCAATTGCAGTCGTTGTTGAAAATGCCGGGTTTGGTGCAACCTGGGCCGCGCCGATTGGATCATTTTTAGTAGAGAAATATCTGACGGATAGCATTCGTTCGGACAGAATGAAAGACGTGGATCGAGTAGCCGCAACGAACCTGCTGCCAAACTGGATCATTGTTGAACAATATTTCCAGGATTCTTTACGAGCAGCAGCTTGGGCAAAACAAACGGGTGACAGCACACGTTGGATAAAATACAGGGATCCTGCAGTTAGATTTACTTTGCGGGACACCATGCATATAAACAAAAAAGTTTTGCCGCCATTAATGCAGAATTCGCCGGCTGAAAAACCCAAGGAGATTGATATAGAAACAGATTCTGCAGCAAACTCCATAGATAACTAATATGACTCAGCGCAACACAACCATAACAAAAGGAATTGACAAGTCACTCGTGTGGCTTTGGTTAATCCTTAGTCTCATTGGTGTTATGAGCATATTTGCGGCCACATACCGCGATGGTGACAACTTATTGCAGGGATTCATTTCGTTGAAAACAGATTATAGCAGGCAATCGCTCTATTTTATAATGGGAGGAATTCTAGGCATTTTTATTTTGCTTACCGATAGTAAATTCTTTACGGCGACAGCAAACCTGTGGTACGCATTTGGAATCGTATTGTTGTTATTAGTTTTTCCATTTCACTCGCGGGTAAAGGGAACGGAATCGATTATCAGGTTTGGAAATGCATTCCAACTACAGCCTGCAGATTTGTGCAAAATTTTTGTAAATCTCGCACTCGCAAAATATTTATCAAGAGTTGAGACCGATTTCGAGCGCCCACGTTCGCAACTTATTGCAGCAACCATTGCGCTTGCTCCGGCAGCGTTGTCTATTCTGCAACATGAACTCGGATTGGCGCTGGTTTATTTTTCATTCTTCCTGGTTATGTTCAGAGAAGGACTATCGCCTTCGATCCTGATCGTCGGATTTTCGCTAGCTGTACTTGTTGTCGCAACGTTGTTAGTCGAGCCGAACGCGCTGGCACTAGTGTTAACTGGAATTGCAGGACTAGCTATTTACATTTTGAGAAAGCAAATCAAAAGACATCGCAATCTCCTTTTTGTAATCATTGGTCTTTGGGTTGTGTGCGTGGGTGTTCAAAGATTTGTTGTTCCATTTGCGTTTGACCACGCGCTTGAGCCATACCAGGTAAAACGTATATATGATGCGATTGGTAAAGACTATGTTCCGAAAAATGCGGCGGCAGCAATTGAAATCGAGCAAAAAAATGGCGGAAAAAAGAAAGGTGGCGATTATAATGTGAAGCAAAGCAAAATCGCAATTGGTAGCGGTGGCCTTATCGGGAAAGGTTTATTGAAAGGAACACAAACGCGATATGATTTTGTACCTGAACAAAGAACGGATTTTATTTTTTGTACGATTGGTGAAGGATTCGGATTTACCGGCAGCGCTATTTTCCTGGGAATTTATTTGCTTCTCTTAATGCGTATTGTTACCGTTGCTGAAAGGCAACGAAGTGTATTTAGCCGATGTTATGCATACGGTGTTGCTTCTGTGTTCTTCTTTCACATCTCAATCAACGTGTGCATGACCGTTGGTCTCGCACCGGTGATCGGAATTCCTCTTCCATTTGTAAGCTATGGCGGAACTTCTTTCCTAACTTTTACTATAATGCTTTTTATATTAGTCAGACTTGACGCTGACAGGCAAATGGTCCTAAGATAATTTCTTTCAGTCTATGCTCCTATGTTCTATGTGGTTGATTTCGTAGATCGTCAAATTAACCACATAAGAGCATAGGTACACCAGGAATAATTTGGATTAAAAACTTTCCTTCCGCACAATGCTTCTGACTAAATTTGCGCATGCAAATTATTCCTCTTTCAGAAGGCGCATTTACAATTGATAAGACGAAACTTTTTGTTCCATTTGATGTATCGAAGGATGATCTTCAACAACGTGCAAAAGGAAGTTTATTGGTAGAAGTGCAGCCATTTGCCCTTGTTACTTCTGAAGATATCATCGTGTTGGATACGGGACTGGGATTTGAAATAAACGGCGTTTTGCAAATTCATCAAAACCTTTTAAACGCCGGCATTGATCCATCAAAAGTTACAAAGGTGCTGCTTAGTCATCTTCACAAGGATCATGCAGGAGGTATTGCAATATTGAACAAGACAACAAATCAACGTGGGCCGTCTTTTAAAAACGCAACATATTATCTCCAGGAGAAGGAACTTGCATTCGCATTTGAAAAAGGATTTCCTTCCTATATCACCGACGAATTGGAATGCGTTAAAGGATTTGACAAGTTGGTTTTGCTGAATGGAAATGGTGTGATAGACGGTTATATCCGTTATGAACTTACAAGCGCACACACGCCTTTTCACCAGGTATTTTGGATAGTTGACGGTGGAGAAACGGTTTTTTTTGGCGCAGACGATGCGCCGCAGCTGCAGCAGATGAGAACACGCTTCGTAGCAAAGTACGATTATGATGGGAAAAAATGTATGGAATTAAGGCAGCAATGGCGGCACCAGGGTGAAAAAGAAAACTGGACTTTCTTATTCTACCATGATATCAAGACTCCAATCTGGAAATTTTAAATTTCTAATATTTCCTTTTAAGAATTGGTTGCAGCACTTCGGGATTCCCGTCTATCTTTCCATTGATTTTTAATCCGAGAATTTTTGCAATTATCGGATATATATTGGTGTTCTCGAAACCGGCTATTTTTTTGTGCGAAACGAATTCCGGTCCCCATGCATAAAAAGTTGCGTGCATTTCTTTCATAGCAGGATCATAACCATGTTCCGCTGCTGGAACATGACGTCCCCTGATATTAAAAGCTTTTGATGGATGAGGAACGAGAATGATGTCCCCGATACGATCGTACCGGTCTTCTTTTTTATTATAGTGCCAACGGGCAGGAGTATTTGTGGTAAGATAAACGTCGTAATCCTTTGCTTCTTTTTTTAAAGCTTCGAATGTTGGACGTACGGCACTCGAATCTTTTGCATACAAATGCAGCAATGAGAGAGCGGGAAGTACGAGAAATTTATTTGTATCAATTGCTGCGGGCAATGACAAAGTGTGGAGCGTATCCAGGTTTATCATGCCGTGATCGGCGAGAAAAATAAAATTTACATTCAAGTGCAATGAATCAACTGAACGAACCAGTTTACCAATACTTTCATCAACAAATTGAACGGCTTGTTCAGTTTCTTTGGAATCGACTCCATGTGTATGTTCTTCATGATCCACATCTGAAAAATAAAACGTGATCAAATGTGGTCGTGTTTTTTCAGGCAATTGCAACCAATTTTTCACGGCCTGTATTCTCGTGTCAATCGGAATGCTGGTGTTGTAAGTATAGTAGTACGTTGGTCGAACTCCCTGGATGGCGCTTTCAGAAGCTACCCAATAAAAGCTCGCACTGATCATTTTTTGTTTTTCAGCGAGCACCCAAAGCGGCGTGCCTCCATACCACGAGCTGTCAGTAACTGCTTTTCTGTTACCTAAACTATATACGGCATTCTTTTTTGAATCGTAAAAAGTATTATCAACGATACCATGATGTGCGGGATACAACCCCGTTACAATGGAATAGTGATTGGGAAAAGTGAGCGAAGGATAACATGGCTGCAAATATTCCGCCTGGACACCTTTACTACGCAACTCAATAAGATTTTTTGCATGGAACTTGTCCGCAATATCATATCGGAAACCATCAGCCGAAATTAGAATGACGTACGGTTTCTTCTGTTGCACGGCACTATTCTCACGACCCTGGGTAATTTTTTGTACCGTATCCGGCGGTTGTTGCGCAAATGACATAGAAAAACAAAATACGGGAATGGAGAAAGCTAGGAATATTCTTTTGAAATGTCTCATGTAAAATAGACTGTATAAATGAGGCTGTAAATTATCAGATAAATTATTAATCGAAGAAGATATTATCGGATCGCGGATTCCGCGGATTTATGAGCGGATTTCGCGGATTAGATAGCATAATTTCAACTAATTTTCACAAATCAAAAATTTAATACACGCAAGAGATATTTAATACATGCGAGCGTCATTATTGTTTTTGTTTTTCAACGCAAATATTAATTATTAGAATCCGCGAAATCCGCTCATAAATCCGCGAAATCCGCGATAAAAAAAAGGCCCGCTCTTGAAAGAGCCGGCCGTTGCTAACCTATGAAAAACACCAGATTCAAATATCGTTATTCAGGAATCTTGAAATTAAATTAATCGGTAAACAACGAAAATCTTGGGGTCTATGGCCTAATTAGGGCCCGCCTTTGTTGCTGCTTGAGTTGCCTTCGCTCTATTTCTTTTTGTACAAAATTTCCAAACTCTTTTTCAGCGCGAAAAAAAGTGTTCACTTTATCAGGGGAAAGTGCCTTGCCGAAATCAACACTATATTTTTTACGGATCTCCAATATTTTTTCTTCTGTTTCAATTTCTGTCCAACGATTTTTTACTGCATCGTTTCGCACCTGATGAATTTCTTCATCATACTTATTATATATTGGCCAAAAACGTTGCGCTTCTTCGGGCGACAGATCCAATTTTTTTGTGAGGTACGCAATCTTCAAAGCTTGGAGTCTGCTTCCATCCTGAGCCGAACCTTGTAATACCAATAAAAGGGTTAAACCATATAGTAAAAATCTCTTCATCTACAGTTTTAGTTGGTTATAGTTTTTGCACCGGAATGAACTGTCGCATAATCTTCCAATTCATTATCGGGAACACTTCCAAGCAAGTCAGTGACATCGTTCTCATTAAAATCCGCCGTTGCAGTACTGTTATCAGAAGCTGCTTCTAATGCATTTGTGTGATTATCCAGGTAATTATTCATTTCCTGGTCACTAATTTTTGACAGGCCCGCTGTTGCTTCATCAACTGAAGAAGCGTTGTTGTTAAAAGTTAAAACCCCCACTGTAAAAATTATTCCGGTTACAGCGGCGGCCACTGCATATCTCATCCAAGACCTGTTCTTTTTTAGAGAAATAACTTTTGCGGGTGACTGCGTTTTTATTTTTGAAAGAATCGTTTCAGAAAGATGATCAAAATATCCTTCAGGGGCAGTATATGTACTTTTATTTTTGAGACCTGCTATGACGGGGCTGATTGCTTCCAACTCGTCCTGCACGAAAGAAACTGCTTTCATGCCAGCCACGAGATTACTTGGTAATTCATTAAAAAAACCTTCAGGAGCGGTATAAGGATTTTTTTTATCAGCCTTACTTAACAACGGTGAAAGCATTGCTAACTCTTCAGAAGCATCTGTTGCTTGTTCAGCTTTTACAATGCTCAACATCTTCTCAGCAAAACTTTCAAAATAATTTTCGGGAATACGGTAAGTAGCTTTTCCTTTATCAATCCCGGAAATGACCACGGACAGAGCAGCAATTTCTTTTTCCGCGCTTTCCCCGGCATTTTTTATTCGCAAAATCACGGCATCAGCCAATGACTCGAAATAATTTACGGGTACTTCGTACAGATTTTTTTTACTATCGATCTCAGCTACTAAACGACTGATTTCCAGTAATTCTTTAGATATGTCATTTCTATTTTGCATGCACGTTTATCAGACCATTTTATTATATTAAAGTTTAATGATTCAGAATATAGTCCTCTATTTTTTTAACAGCATGATGATAAGAAGCCTTCAATGCTCCTTCTGATGTTTCGAGAACTTTACTCATCTCTTCATATGGCATTTCGTCATAATACCGCAAATTGAATACAACTCTTTGTTTTTCAGGTAGTTGTTGAATTGCTAGTTGGAGCTTCCACTCCAATTTATTTGAATCGAAATGTTTATCTGCTTTTATTTTGTTGCTCAATCCTGATTCTGATTCATCGATCGGTACAGATGCCCGTTTCTTTTGTTGTTCAAGGAACGTGAGACATTCATTCGTGGCGATTCGATATAACCAGGTATACAATTGAGCGTCTTCGCGAAAGTTTTCAAGGCCATTCCATACCCTGATAAACACATTTTGCAACACATCATTTGCATCCTCGTGTTCAACTACAATTCTTCGTATGTGCCAGTATAGTCTTTCCTGGTATTTTTTAATAATGCTGGTGAAGGCTTTTTCCTTTGTCGCCGGGTCACGGAATTGGCTCAATAGTTCGCTATCATGTGTAGTGACCGCCATCGGTTAGCTGTTGATCAGGGAGTTTTGTTGTGATTTGAAATTTGTGTTCAAGTTTAATCTCACGATTATTTTTTTCTGGCAATAACTTTTTCAGCAGCGGCCACGATATCAGGTGTATCGAGTCCATATTTTTGAAGAAGTTGGGTCGGTGTACCACTTTCGCCAAATGTATCCTTTGTGCCGACATATTCTATTGGAACAGGCAAATTCTTTGCCGCAACTTGCGCGATACTGTCACCGAGCCCGCCAATAATATTATGCTCTTCGGCCGTTACCGCGCATTTCGTTTTTGAAATGGATTTCAAAACGGCATCTGCATCGATTGGTTTGACAGTATGAATGTTGATGATTTCGGCAGATATTCCTTTTGATTGTAATATTTTCCCTGCTTCAATTGCTTTCCAAACAAGATGACCGCAAGCAAAAATGGAAACATCATTTCCTTCTTGAAAAATCTGCGCCTTGCCTATCTGGAAATCCATCTTGTCTGTGAATATCGGCCATACGGGCCGGCCGAAGCGCAGGTAAACGGGACCGTTGTGATCAGCCACTGCAAGTGTTGCAGCTTTTGTTTGCGCATAATCACACGGAACAATTACTGTCATTCCCGGAAGCATTTTCATCATTCCGATATCTTCCAATATCTGGTGGGTAGCTCCGTCTTCACCTAAGGTAAGTCCCGCATGTGAAGCACAAATTTTTACGTTCTTTCCTGAATATGCGATGGATTGACGTATTTGATCATACACACGACCTGTAGAAAAATTTGCAAACGTTGTTGTAAACGGAATTTTTCCGCCAATCGTCATGCCTGCAGCAACGCCCATCATGTTTGCTTCGGATATACCACACTGAAAGAAGCGCTCGGGAAACTCTTTGATAAACTGATTCAACTTTAATGAGCCGGCAAGATCTGCTGTCAACGCTACAATATTTGAATTTTTTCTTGCTGCTTCAACGATTCCATCTCCAAATCCACTTCTTGTATCTTTTTGTCCGGTTACTTCAATGTTTTGTAGCATGTATGACGGTTAATTGCTTAGAGAAGTTGCAAAGTAAAGGAAAAGCGCGGAAAAAGTTAAGGTCGAGGTTAAGGTTAATGTTAAGGCTTATTATTAAATGTTCGCTTCGTGTCAGGGTCGGCCTCGGATGGACCTAAATACATCGAGAGTTCGGACAGGGAGTGGATAGGGAATTATTAGGGCGTAGATAGGGCGTAGATAGGGAGTTGATATAAGCATGGATTGTTTTATGATTGGGCAGATACCTGAATGTCGGAGAACTCGAGTTAGAACTGGAGAGGCGCGACTATGGATCGAAGATTTAGATCAAATCAAAAACAAACAAATGCGCCGCGAACTAAAAGTTAATTTAATTCCGAAAACTTGCCATTGTAAAATCTCTCATCAACTTTTAACTTCTGTTCCCATTTCCAGGCCGTTGACATCATGTCTTCAAGTGAGTATTGCGGCAACCAGCCGAGTTGTTTGCGGGCAAGGTCATTATTTGCATAGATGGCAACGACATCTCCGGGTCTGCGTGGACCAATTGTATAGTTCAATGGCATGCCACTTACTTTTTCAAAGGCTTTAATTGCTTCCAGTACCGTTACGCCGTTTCCGGTTCCCAGGTTAAATACTTCGCATTTTTTGGAAGCTTTTTTATTTAGAAGAAAAATAAGTCCGAGCGTATGTGCATGTGCGATATCAGAGACATGAATGTAATCACGTATACAAGACCCATCACGTGTAGGATAATCATTTCCATAAACGATCATCTGTGGCAATTTGCCGATGGCAGTCTGGGTGATGGCAGGCACAAGGTTAGCTGGTCTTCCAATTGGCAGTTCACCAATCAATGCAGTTGGATGTGCACCCACCGGGTTAAAGTATCGCAACAATAAGCATTTTACATCGCAGGATTTGGAAAACTCGTTAATGATTTGCTCACCCATTTGCTTGGTGTATCCATACGGAGATTCAGCAGGCTTCGGCGGAGTTAATTCCGTTACAGGAATTTCATTTGGATTTCCATATACTGTGCATGACGACGAAAAAACAAAGTATGGTATGCTAAATTCCTGCACACATTTGAGAAGATTAATAAGCGAAAGCAGGTTGTTCTCAAAATACATCAACGGGAGATCGACAGATTCACCAACAGCTTTGTAAGCTGCAAAGTGGATGATACCTGCGATATCCGGATTTTCCTGGAAGATAGCGAACGTATCATCGAAATTGCAGAGGTCTACTTTATAGTTTTTTACTTTTTTCCCTGTAATTTTTTCAACACCTTCCAGGATTCTTGGATTGGAACGTGAATTATTGTCGACCGACACAACATCAAACCCGTTTTCAACGAGATCTACTATTGTATGCGACCCGATATATCCGCAACCGCCGGTGACTAAAATTTTACTCATAGGTTTTTAAGAATGGTTGATAACATTGATCAGGTATTGTCCATATCCACTTTTCAACAATGGTTGCGCCATGGCCTCCACCTGTTCCTTAGTAATAAATTTTTTTCTGTATGCAATTTCTTCGATGCACGCAATCTTAATTCCCTGTCTTTGTTCGATCACTTGCACAAATTGCGACGCTTGCATCAGCGAATCAAATGTACCAGTATCAAGCCAGGCAGTACCACGATCCATGATGGAAACTTTTAATTTTCCCTGGCGTAAATATTCCCTGTTGATATCAGTGATTTCATATTCTCCACGCGCACTCGGTTTCAAATTTTTTGCAATGTTCACAACGTGATTATCGTAAAAATATAAACCCGGAACTGCATAATTGCTTTTTGGTTCCTCGGGTTTTTCTTCAATCGATACGACTGTCATGCTTTCATCAAATTCAACTACTCCATAACGTTCAGGATCGCTAACATGATATGCATATACAATACCACCATCGGGATTTGTGTTTTTTTCGAGTTGTTTTCCAAAGCCGGACCCGTAAAATATATTATCTCCGAGCACGAGCGCTACGCTGCTGTCGCCAATAAATTTTTCCCCGATTACAAAGGCCCGGGCGAGGCCATTTGGTTGCGGTTGTTCTGCATAGGTAAATTGCAAACCAAATTGTTTTCCGTCGCCGAATAATTTTTGAAATAATGGAAGGTCATGCGGAGTAGAAATGATAAGAATTTCGCGAATACCCGCAAGCATCAAAGTTGACAAAGGATAATAGATCATCGGTTTGTCATAAACGGGCATGATCTGTTTGCTTATCGCGTATGTGATAGGATGGAGACGCGTTCCGGATCCCCCCGCAAGAATAATTCCTTTCATGATCTTTTTTTATCGCAGGGCAAAGTAAGTAAAGATTATGCAAATGTGGAAATGTGAGACAAATGTGATGAATGTGACAAATGTGATGAATGTGAAATGTGGAAATGTGGAAATGTGAAAATTCTGAAGGTCAATCTTCGATTATAAGCGAGGCATTATCTATGACCGAAGATTGACCTTCAGAATTTTCACATTTCCACATTTATCACATTTCCACATTTGCCTCACATTTGCTTCTTATCTTTTAAATAGATGCAGCACAAAATACACTGTCGCAGAAAACACTGCACTCACAGGGATCGTGAGAATCCAGGCCCAAAGTAAATTGATCGTTACACCCCACCGTACGGCCGACAAACGTTTTGTTGCACCAACTCCCATGATCGATCCGGCAATGGTATGCGTGGTGCTGACTGGGATGCCGAGTTTTTCAGTAAGAAATAATGTTAGCGCTCCTGCCGTTTCTGCGCTTACACCTTCAAGCGGAGTAACTTTTGTAATACGGGTTCCCATCGTTTTTACAATCTTCCAACCGCCACTCATTGTACCTAACGCAATGGCAGTAAAACTTGCAAGAGGAACCCACATGTTTGCATTGACAAATTCCATAAAGGTCATGTCATGCCCTTTTGATTTTTCATAAAAGATCATTGCGGCGCCAATAATCCCCATTACTTTTTGTGCGTCATTTCCACCGTGACCTAAACTAAACAACGCGGATGAAACTAGCTGAAGTCTTCTGAACCAATTATCCGCTTTATAGGGATTTGCTTTTCGACAAATGTTGACAATGATAATCGTGATCACAAATGCAACAAACATCCCGATCAGTGGAGCTAAGAAAATAAAAAGAAAGGTTGGAATTACTTTCGCATAATTGATGACATCAGTTCCATTTTTACTTAATGCCCCGGCATGAGCAAGTGCTGCACCCATAAAGCCACCGAGCAAAGTATGCGACGAGCTCGAAGGAATTCCGAACCACCATGTAAGCAGATTCCATGTTATTGCGCCAATGAGCCCGGCAAATATTACTTCCAGTGAAATAAATTCTTTGTTCACCGAACTCGCGATGGTATTTCCGATCCTGAATTCACCAATGATGTATCTCGAAATAAAAAATGCCGCGAAGTTGAAAAGCGCTGCCCACAATACTGCCTGGAAAGGTGTTAATACTTTCGTCGAAACTATTGTTGCAATGGAATTTGCTGCATCATGGAAGCCGTTAATAAAATCGAAAATCAGTGCCAGTATAATGATAATAACGAGAAAGGTCATGATAGTGAATTTGCGAACATGTGAATATCAGAATGAGTGAATGAAAAACACAGGCAACTCATGCGTGGTACGTTGAATGAATAAATCTCGCGTTCAAAGATATTCGCACACCTGCACATTCGAACATTCGCACAAATAATTTAAGCATATTTAATAATGATGGACTCGATTACATTTGCTGCATCTTCACATTTGTCTGTGACGATCTCCATGACCTGATAGATTTCTCTTTTCTTAATTACTTCTTTGGCATCCGGCTCTGTTTCAAACAACCGGTCGATACTCATATCAAAAATATCGTCAGCCTGATTTTCTATACTGTTTACTTTGACAAGTGCATCGGTAATTTTGCGCATGTCTTTCATATTCCTCAATTCTCTTACAGCGCTCCGTATCTGCTCGGTTCCCTGGTCAATCAGATCTGCCATTTTTTGAATGCCGGTATCATTGGGATTGACTTTATAGAAATTTATTTTTTTGGCAGTAGCGTAGATGTAATCGCAAATATCGTCCAATGCATTGGCCAGATAATGTATGTCTTCACGGTCGAATGGAGTGATAAAATTTCTGCCCAGTTCGGTAAAAATTTTATGAGTGAGGTCATCATTTACATGTTCCTGGTCTTCCACCTGCGAAATAATTGCGGCCCTTTTGTCAAAATCCGGTTCGGAAACAATGTTTCCGAGCAATTTCCCCATTTTCGCAACCCCGTCAGCCACTTCTTCAAACAATGAGTAGAAGATCCTGTCTTTGGGCATGAAAATCTTCATGATAGAATTAAGTGCCATGCAAAAAATTTGGGCAAAAATAGAATTATTGTAAGTGGTAGAAAAGAAAAGGTTTTTGGTAATAATTTCTTAACATAGAATTCATTTTGCCCTATTTTTACCCCGCCTTACAGAACCCGGGCAGATGAAAAAACTAACGCTTTTCCTTCTTTTATCGCTAACCATCAATTCTTTATCCGCACAATTCCTGATGGATATGGTTGACACAACAAAAGACGTCGGCAAGGGCCTTCTTTCCATCTACAAAAAATTTGACCAGATAATAATCGGCGGATATATCCAACCACAATACCAGGTCGCAGAAGAAAAAGGCATTAAAAGTTATG
>Ga0268264_10001835_pt1 | contig 19377 bp, 12 predicted proteins | sample KBSSwiS32_FD_190357 | JGI IMG/M metagenome (GOLD analysis project Ga0268264, IMG submission 190357) | Switchgrass rhizosphere microbial communities from Kellogg Biological Station, Michigan, USA - KBS Switchgrass S3-2 (SPAdes) (version 2) | ecosystem: Host-associated > Plants > Roots >...
TATCCTATACATGTCTCGAGGTCGCTGCCAGACAGGATTGTTCACACGTACGGCAGGCAGCGGCACAATCTGCGCAATGCTGCATTTTCCGGTGCTTTTCGCATTCCGCTGCACACATGCCGCATAATTCAGCGCATTCTTTCAGCAAATGCTTTCCGTGGATAGATCCACGTGCAACAAAAGAGGCGGTCAAACTGCAAATGGCAGCACAGTCGATATCCAATTGAATACAGGCCGCCATCATTTTTACATCAGCTTCCTGCAGGCAGGCTGTGGTACAGTAATTACAGGCGTTTGAGCAATTACTGAGTGCAGTAAGCAATTCATTGTTTAACCGGTTGTTCATAAATGATAATTTTTCTTGGGATTCTCATTCCTTGCTGATATTGGTTTGGATTTTTCGCCCCTTCCATATAAATTTTTCATTACCGAAAAAGGAATCAGCAAAGAGATAAAAAAAGAAGCGCCCGCATTTCCCAGGATTGCATTGAAAAAAAGAATACTGCCAAATCCCTGGTTTTTCCCTTCAAATTGTGCCGGAGAATGCTGCAGGTAAATATAACTGCCGGATCCTGCTTTAAAAATGCCCGGTACAAAAACAAGCAGTAAAATAACACTGATAAAACAGGCTATTACAATTCCTGCAACCGCCGTTTTTGCACCAATAGATACCAGCGTAACGGTATTGATAGCAGTTTCATGCTTTTTATAAAACCAGGCAATGAAGATGCCGATCACCGCTGCAAATAAGAAGTTGCCTATATACAAAAGATAGCTTGCATCAAAAGACATCTTGCTTATATAGAAGCAAACTGCAATACAATATACCAGGGCCGCTGCGGCCGCAAACGTTAGCACCTGTTTAATATATTTAATCTCCAGCCTCATACACCCAAGCAACTCAAATAACATACCATGCCGCGTTAACAAGACCGCCTAACCAAATGAATAGCTATGACGAAATATGTGGAGGCGATGCCCCAATACCTGTAAAAATAGCGGCGCGCAGGGTGATTTCTAATATTTTATTAACCACTGAAGCGGCAAAGTTTAATGCAACCAGATGGTTTGTGTAAACGCACCATTGGCCGCAACATCCCATACTTCCAACCTGACCCATTTTTTGCCCCTTAGGTCAATAGCTTTGCGAATAGCCCTTTGCCCAAAGGCCTGCGTGTTATCTAAATTGATGTGTTGACGGTACACCTGCTTACCATCGCCTGAAATGATTTCCGCAAAGTGCAGCGGAAAAGTCCATTGTACGTTACACGATAATATTGTTTTCTTTGCCTTTGAAAGTTGCAGTGTTTCACCCGTTCCTACTCCGTTTATGTTGAAAGAAGCAATCAGCACCTCCCCGGTAGTTGAAAAAAACTTCCCCATTTGTAATACATCCAGCACCGGCTGCCACCCGTTTTTAAAAGAAGGTATTGTATCTAACTGCAGGTAGTTAACATTCAGGTGCGCATACATTTCATTCTCGGGTTCAACACTGAATAAATCTGCCTCCGACAGGATTTTCTTTTTAAAGCCACGGTTATTCATATCATCCATCAGGTCCAGCACTCTTTTCCCCAGTCTTGGTTGTGAGAGATCAGCAGGCATAGCTTTCCAGGCAGCACCCAGGAATCTGTCTGAAAGAAAAAAATCCTGATCAAAGTATCCATCCGGAAAACCGGTAGATCCTTTTGTTCGCGCGTGCGCTGTCCATGCAAGACCATTTTCTCTTTTAAGCAGCTCGGCCATTTCTGCAGCATTGCCAACGCGATATACCTTTCCAAAAACCGGATCCTGGCTTACAAAAGGCTGCTCATTTCTCCTGGCCATTACCCAGTAGACGGGCCGCGGAAAAAAAGCCAACCAGTGTCCGCCAAAAAATTCATTGGGTTCTTCGCCCGGTAATAAAAGAAAATTATCAGTTGAAAGCCTTTTGCATTCCTGAAATAATGTTTTGAGTTCTGTTAAACGTTGCTCGTCGGGGCCTTTTGGATGCGCTGTGTAATGAAACTCTGCCAGGTGCACAATATTGATACCGGTGGCTTTGAACACTGTTACAAAATTGGGTGTATCCGGAACCGGTTTGCCTGCCAGTACCACTTTCATAACATGCTCATTGTGGAAATGACTCGCCATGGTTTTATAACCCGGTAGCGGCAAATAAGAATCATGGTGCGTGAAGGCTTTCACTTGCCCCGCCAGGGTTGCGGGCGGGTCTTTGCTGATATAACAAAAAAAATGCAGCCGCTGCCAGGTCTGCGGGGGAGCGTTGAACCAGGGCACATACCGGTTGTCTCCATTGAGATCCTGCCGGATGCCTATCCCATAACCATTAAAGGTTTTATTGTATTGGTTGCCATACCAGGTAAAATTGAGATTGAAAGCCTCGTCAAGCGGATAAAAATATTGGTGCGGCGCGGGAAAGATGGCGATGGACCCTGCTGTTCCGGTGCCGATAATGGTACGATACTTTACCGCCTGGTTAACACTGGTATCCTGCACGCGACAAAGTATTTGTTGCATGCTGTCGTACACATTTACCCATGCAATGCTCTCAAAATTTTTTGCACGGCTGATGAGTCCCCCATCATAAACAATGGCGGTTGAATCTTTATCCGTAGCCATTACGGCCGCTATATCAAACAGCGGGCTGCCATTGTATACGGTAATTTCCAGGTAACCGGAAAAATGGGCTGCTTTTATTGCGCCAATCCTGACAATGGTATGGCTTCCCTCCGTACGAACGGCCGCTGTATTTTTTTTCAGCTCCACCGTATACGACTGGTGCGGCTTCAAAGGCACTCTATCAAAAAAAATATTCCACCCGTTTTGCGATACCAGATCGCGTTTGCCAATGGTCAATAAAAATGCCGGATCAGCATCTTTCATTATCCTGGCTATGCGCCCGTTCTTTATTAATTGTATACTACCTAATAATGGCTTCCCCGCCTGCAGGTTGATAATTAATGCAGCGCTTTCATTTTTGCCCACCGGCCAGCCAAGAGAAAAACCGGTTTTACTTAAATGAAGTGAATTGCCTTTTGCAGCCTTGAAATGCGCTGTATCAACTTTTATTTGTGCCAGCATGGTTTTGCTACAGAGGAAACAAACCAGTATTGTCAGTAACCTGTCTATCATACTGCATTGATTATAAAACGCGGAGCTATGAGGAGGAACAGCTAAAAAAGCCTGGTACTTGACTGGCGGCAAATCAGTTCTGGTTTCAATATCTTTTTCCTGGGCTTATTTTGATAGGTATCTCCATTTCTCATTCCTTCAAAAAATAATTTCGCGGCCTCTTCACCCATCGTAACTGTTTGCTGGTTTACGGAAGAAAGAGAAGGCGTCAGGTATTCACCAAAGGCTTCATTGGCAAAACCCACAATCGCAATTTCATCGGGCATCGATCTGCCGGCTGCTTTAATGGTCTGCATGGCACCCAGGGCGGTAAAATCCTCTACGGCAAAAACACCATCGGGCGGGTTAGCGCTGTCGAGTAATCGACTCATGCACTCCCTGCCCGATTCTATGCTCACTTTTCCATATACAATCAGGTCCTCGTTTACCGCGATGTGGTGCACATTCAGGGCATCGATATATCCCTTCAAACGCTGGTTAAAAATATTTACGTGCTGCTGGCCGCCAATATGGGCAATACGGTTGCAGCCTTGTTCTATTAAATGTTTAGTGGCAGCAAAAGCACCGGCATAATCATCCACCACTACAGACGAAACACCCAGTTCATCACTCGCGCGATCGAACAAAATCAAAGGCACACCGCGTCTTTTTATTTCGCTGTAATGATCCAGGTTCATGGATTCTTTGGAGATAGAGGCCAGCACACCGTCTACCTGCGATTGCAAAAAAGCCTGTACCCCTTTTTTCTCGTACTCATACAATTCATTTGACTGGTAAATGAGCACATTGTAATTATTTTCATTTGCTATTTTTTCTATGCCATGCACTACTGAACCAAAAAAATTTATTTCAGCACTGGGAATGATTACACCGATAATGTTTGATTTGCCTAACCGGAGAGAAGAGGCAATTTTATTTGGCTGGTAATTGAGCCGGACAGCGGTTTCCTTTACTGCTTTCTTAGTAGCTTCTTTTATGGCAGGATGATTGTTGAGCGCACGTGAAACCGTTGCCGCGGTGATATTCAGGGCACGGGCAATATCCTGTATCGTTATTTTGGAAATGCTATCACTCATTGCCAGGTAAGATAAGGATAATAAATAACCCGGCGTAGAAACACCAGGTTTGACTTGCTAAAAACGCTATGTGAAAAAAAAAGTTCATGCTACTTAACCCCGTTTAATTTCTTTATCAGGTTCACCTCATCTTCGCGGTAAGGCGTTCCATCCTTGTTGAAGATATCATGAAACCACTCTATGGGCTGGCTGCCATCGGCGAGCGGGGTATCCCAGGCGTAAATGGTATTTGTTTTACCATCCACAAACCCCCAGTTGATGGCACCCACATTTTCTTTTTTTAACATGGGGAGGATGCTGGCAAAACGGCTGTTGCGGGTGCGTGCCATGTATTCTGTGCAGATCAATGGTTTGCCGATGGATTTCAATATCGATACCACCCGCTGGTGCTGGGAAAGTTCATCGTAGTTATGATAAGTGATTATATCGGAATGGCTTACCTGTAGTATATTCAGGTTGGTCAGGCTCCAGTCCCATAATCCGGCGGTTAGCGGCTGATCGGGGTTTACCGCCCTCGCCCATTCAAATACTTTTTTTAGCAGGGGAATAGTGCTGTCGCCCTTGCCGCTATTGCCGGGCTCATTGTATAAGTCCCACAGTAAAATGCGCTTATCGTGTGCAAAACTTGCCAGTACATCCTTTACATATTTTTCCAGTGCGGGAAAATTGGCTGTGTCTGCAGAGGCAGGCTGACCGGGATCCTGCAGCCAGCCCGAATTATGAATACCTGTTTTGGGAGCCGGTTGTTTACCTTCCCTGGGTTCTTTATTCCAGCAATCGTCAAAAAAAACAAACAGCGGTTGTATATGGTGTTTATCTGCTATCGACAGAAATTGGTCGAGTCTTTTTTTGAATCCCGCAGAATCCTGTTTCCAGGCAAGAGAATGTAAAAAAACACGAAGTGTATTAAATCCAATGCCTTGTGCCCAGCCAAGCTCTTTGTCGATTGTAGCCGGATCAAATGTATCTGCCTGCCACATCTCCAGTTGATTGATAGCGGTAGCCGGAATATAGTTGGCGCCGGTTAGCCATTTGTGTTCATTATACCAGCTGTTGGCTTTTTCGGCTGTCCATACCTTGCCCGCTGGCGCTGGAGTAACGGCCTTTTTATTCTGTGCCTGTACGGCCGGCATGGCCAGTAACAGCGAAAGATAAAAAACTGATCTGCGTGCTAAACTCATTTTCTGTTTATTAGAATGTTTCTGCAATAGGGTTGATGTATGGTTTTTCACAATGGCGATAATATTTTGATGGATCGCTGTTACAGGTCACTTCTTTGCTACAGTTGCTGTACCAGCTTAATCAGATCCTGCTTTTTTGAAAAATCCGTGTTATTCCTTTTCGTCCATTCATTTATTTTTTGTTTTTGTGCAGGTATGGCAGTTACCAATTGCCTTGCGCTATTTGCTTTCTGGTATTTACCGTCCTGGAATAGCCAATAATTGTATATTGGTACCACTTCAAAACCATCTGGCAATTTAAGGGCATAGGCACCACCCCTTTTTACCAGTGATTTAATGGCCGGCGAAGCCGTGGTAACGGAAGACATGCCATAGCCAAGATCATTACCCGGCTCTTTTACGGTACAGGAATATTGAAGGAACAAAGGGAAAGCATATCTTGTAAGTAATTCATAGAACTCATTGTTTACCGGCACAAACACCCGTTCCGATATTATAACGCTGTCTATTTTTTCGGGATTCGCCAATGCAAGGTATTTCCCCGGTGAAGATTCAAAGATCATTTCCCTGCTCAACACATTATAGTTTAGCATAGCTTCCTCTATACTGCCGTTTTTCTGAAAAACACGCCCTTTGCAAAAAGCAGGAAACACATAATGAGATAGTACCACCGCCTCCTGTGCAAACGTATGCATGGAAATAAAGAAAACCGCCATGACAAAAACAAATTTTGTTGCCCTCATGATATTAGTTCTTTAATTTTTGCTCCAGCATTTTAATAAAATAACCTCCTATCACGCTCCTTGCCTGGAAGCCAACCATTTTTCCATTGGTTGTTTCGTGCCAGTCGCTCAGTGGCACCCGTGAACTGGTTTGCGTTGCAAATTTGTACACCGGGCTTATCAGCGATTGAAAATCGTTGTCATTATTTGCCAGCACCGATGTCCAGAGTATCCAGTCTGACTTTGTATAGGTTCTCCGGCTATCCAGCGGCAATCCAAATGCATTTTGTTTGGTTAAATAAAATTTAACTTCTTTGTCGTACACCTCCTTTCTGAACAGGTCAAGGCCCAGGACTTTATCCCATACAATATTGTATTTCTGGCTCCAGGTATTATTCTTATCAAAGGTCAGGGCATAATGATCTCCTTCATCGCACATAGTTTCCCAGCGTACCGCCATATCTTTGGCAATGGATCTGTATTTACCGGCTGTTGCGGTATCCCCCATCATGGCAGCCATCATTGCGTAGCAGCCAATACCAACAATGGCTTTGGCTGAAAGATTTGCGTTGCGTGCCAGGTGACCTGCAAAATCATCGGTGCACAATTGATTGGCCGGATCAAAACCTTCTTTCACCAGGTAATTGGCCCAGGTAGTTAATGTGGCCCAGTGTTTTTTCGCATAATCCGCATTCCCCTCTGCTTTTGCAATAGCGCCTGCAAGAATGGTCATATTACCGGATTCTTCTACGGGCATTCCTTCACCGTAATCTTCGCCATTGGCCAGGGGGTATTTTCCTAAGTCGTGTGCCGCAAAAGGTTGTTTCCATTTACCGCTTTCGCTGTAATAAAAAATACCGTTGAGCATTCCTTTTAATAAATCGGGATTGTATACCAGGTACAAAGGCGCAGAAGGATAGGTTACATCCACGGTATTGATGGAACCGTTGCTGAAGTTCTCCTTTGATAAAAATAATATTTCTCCCTGTGGGCTCTTCAATAGCTTATGCGCTGCAATACTTTGCCGGTAAGCCAGTTCACAAAGCCGTGCATATTGTTCACCACCTGCTTTTACTGCATCGTTGCGCAACTGCTGGTTAAATGTTTCACATTTCGAAATCGTTTCTGCATAACCGGTAGCCGCTTGCGACAATTGCTGTTCAATCGTTGCACCGGGCTGCAACTTCCACCAGGCCTGCAGGTTCTGGTTAAAATATTGAATAGAATAAAGATCATCATAGCCTATTAAAAAAAGCTGTTCTTTGCCCCCGGCCCCTACTTTTCCAAGATTCACCGTACTATTTAAGTAAAGGTGCCTGCCGGTGCTTACAACAGCAGCTGGTGCAAATAATTGAGATAAATTCTGTACTGCGGAAACAGACTGCTGCACGCCATTTCCTGCCGGAACCGCCAGGTACATATCGCCCCAGTCTATACGCAGATCATCGCCTTTCTTTTGCAGGACCGGCTGTGCGATGGTTCCGGCTTTCAGGATGGAAAGACCGTTGGCCATATATTTTTCTGTTTTTACTTCCTGTGAAGGGGTGTTGGTAGCAATATCAGTGGATGCGCCAAGGTATACCTGCACATCATGTGCAGTGCCGTCGTTGGATTTTACTTTTGCATTGATATAGGTAACCGGCCGCGACAGTAAATTCAGATCGCTGGTCAACAAAGGAGAGGTAAAGCTGAGTGTAAGATCTATTTTTCCGCAGGTGAACGTATAAATGGTTTGCGTGGCATTCATAGTGACCGATGTTTGATCGGCAATTTTTACTGTTGCCTCTTTCGATGGTAGCTGTTCTGCCACCATGCCCACATCCAGTTTTGCACCACCCGCTGTATTCGCAACATGGATGGCCAGTACATTTTTCCCTTTTTTTAAATTGTGCTTTATTTCCTCGCTCAAAGGCAAATAAATGTATTTGCCTGTCCATCCCCTGGTCTCATATGCCAGTACGCCGTTCAGGTATACCTCAACGTTATCATCGTGCTGCAGTTTTAAAAACAATTTTTGTTTTCCTGCATTTACCATATTAAAGGACCTGCGTACCCATAAATCTTTTGTTTTCCAGGAAGTTTTGTCAACAGAAGCATTATCGCCAAAAGGGGCCTGTCCCTTTTTCCATTGGCTGTCATCAAAAGTTATATTTTTCCAGTCTCCCGTAGGCATCAGTTCTGTATAGGCCGCTTCATAGTTGAGTTCATCTGCTGCCGGAACAATTGTTTTATAGGGCTTTTCTTCTGCGCCCATAAAACGATACATGATTCCGTCTGCTTTTACCAGCCCAATTAAAGAATGATTGGCGCCCGTCCAGTGTTTGGTGGGTGAGGCGGTTAAAAGGTCGGTTGTAGACCAGATGCTGAAATACGGATCATGTGTCACCAATGGATAGGCAGGAGCCCTGAACCCCTGGCTTTTAACGAGTACACCTGTTAACACTATCAATGCTGTACTGAAGAATTTTTTCATGGTTGTTTTTTCAAATCATAGCTATTTACCGGCAGGCACTGCAAGCGGAATCCCTTCTTTTGCCGGCTCGCCAAAATTGGGTGTTCCGTCAGCATTCCAATTAAATCTTTGCGCCCGTGGCGATCGTTTGTTGCCGCAACCGTCTCCGGGATTACTGTTGGCATGGTATAATATCCAGTTTTCTTTTCCGTTGGGTGATACAAAAAAAGAATTATGACCCGTGGCATATACTGTGTTGGCAACGGATTGTTTGAAAACAGGCTGCGTGCTTTTTTTCCATTGGCTGCTATCCAGCAAATCTTTGCCGGTTAATCTTAGCAAACCCAATGCGTAGAAATCCGTCCAGCACGCACTGGCAGAATATACAATAAACAAATCATTGCCATGTACAAGTGCCTGCGGACCTTCATTTATGTTGATATGCGGCGGTGTTTCATTTTTCAAATCGCCAATTTTTTCCCAGTCGTACTGCGGAGCGCTGATGCGTATGCGCCTGCCCTCGATTGTCCAGGGATTTTTCATCTTCGCGATATAGATATCCTGCTCGCCATTGGTATCTCCTTCCCATCCCGACCAAACCATGTACAATTGTTTTTTGTATTCAAAGACATCGCCGTCGATAGCCCATTTGTCGGAGGCATCGCTGATTTTTCCTTTCATGATCCATTCGCCCTGCATGGGATCGGCGGAGGCGTTTTCCAATGCGTACATACGGTGCGTGCGATTGCCGTCGCTGTCTGCGGCAAAATAAGCATACCATTTTCCCTGCAGGAATAAAATCTCCGGCGCCCAAAGATCTTTTGAATAAGCGGTGCCGGGCGGAGGCACAAAGATTGTTTTGTATTCGGCCGTTTTTAAATCAGCCAGGCTATGGGTTTTCCATAAGCCGATACGGTTACCCAGGGTATGGGTGTAATAATAATATCCGTCTTTATAAAATGAATAAGGATCGGGCCCGGAAGGCAGCAAGGGATTGGTAAAAGTTTGACCAGATTGAGCGATAGCTTCGCTGCTGTATAAAAACAATCCCAGGAAAAACAATACTAATTTTTGCATCAGGAAGCAATTGATTGTGCTTTTGCGAACAAACTATTTTTAACTTGCATTACCATAAATTATTCACGTCTCACCTACTCCAGCACGGGGAACGCTGCAATCCTCAACCGCGCCCCGCCCATCGGAACCAATTTCAAATCAACAACTGGTTGCGTAGTAGCCACCGGGCTTTGCGGCAATACCGCGCACAGGCCAAACTGGTCTAGGGTCCAGGCAGGTATTTTCTTTCCTTTGGCTGAGATGATAATCGGTGCAGCCTCATTACGAAAAGGGTTATTATCTTTTGGCCAGTCGTTTTTTGTAACCGTCAGCGATTTCTCCCATCCTTCCTTATTCAGCAACAAACCGTAATTCCAATCGGCGGCTGGATAAATTTCAAAGGAAGGCCATTTTTGCGTATCGGCATTGTCCTGCCATTTGGAATCTCCGATAGCTGTTTCTTTGCTGTCTTTCTTTCGGTATTCTTCGGGTATAGCCAAAGAGAACGTAAGTGGACCGTAATTTATACTTACACTGTTTTTGTTCGCCACCCATTCCCTTAGTGTCAGTTCCATGGGGAGTTCCAGTTTAATCTTATCGCCATTCTTCCAGCTACCAGACAAGACGATATAACTACCTGCCATAGCCGAAATTTTCAGATGGCGTCCGTTTACAGAAACAGAAGGTTTTTTACACCAGGCGGGAACACGCAGGTACAATGGGAACGACACCTGTTGCGGTACTGCAATACTAAAACTCACAGCTTCTTCAAAAGGATATTTTGTCTTTTCAATAATGGTTACTTCAGTACCGTTGCCCGCTTTGGCAGTAACAGTACCATCGGTATATAATTGGGCGGCAAGGCCATCCGAAGGCGTTGCCATCCAGGCATTTTCTGCATAGTATGCCCAGCCGGCCGCGTGGTTATGCTGGCAACAACGGCTGCTAAAAGGATTCATCATCAGAAATGGACCCGCGTTATCGATACCCGGTGAATGGTTTTTTGCGTCGCTGATTACCATATTAGGTGCTGTTAAATAGCGCAGCGCTTTATAATCGGGCATAAATGCAGCAGGGAAAGAATTGAAGGCAATATCCTCGCAATTATCGGCCCACCAGCTATCGCCTGTGGAGCGCAACAGCATCTGGTCGGACGTCATCTGCTCAACCATGCCGCAGGTTTCTATCGCCTGCCGGGGATCATCATATCCTTTTCGCGAATTTTCATCTCCCCCCCACATACCACCCGGCACCTGCCCATATATTTTTCTGATCAATTTAAAATCGTTATAAGTTGCATCAAGTTCTTCCTGCTTTTTGCTTTGCAGATAGTAAGTGGCCGGTTCCCGGAAACATTGTGCGATGTTTACATTGTGCCAGTTGGGAAGATTGTTCTGCTGGCGCCAATCGGCTGTGTTATGATCAATTTTGGTAGCCAGGTCAAGCAGCCATTTTTCACCGGTCCGGTTATACAACCAGTACACACTGTACAAATTATCTCCTCCCCTGCTTTTCTCCCAGTAATCTTCGAGAAATTTTTCATCAGGGATAGATAGTTCCCATCTAAAATACTTAGACATAAACGTTAGTATCCGCGGATCGTTGCTGTACTCATAATAAGACTGCAGGCACCAAAGCATGGGCATATTGGTCCACAGATCACGATTGCCCTTGCGTTCTACCATCGGGCCAAAATCACCGTTTTTACGCTGGTTGTTCAATACAAAGTTGAGCCAGGTTTTTGCCTCCCTGATCATCTTTTCATCCCGCAGCATGTAGCCGATATTGGCGTATCCTTTCAACCAATAAGGCAGTTCTTCCCAGCCCCATTTACCGGTTCCTTCTTTATTTAACCAGGCATTGTCTTTTTTTGAAAGCCAGATGCTGATTTCACCCAGGTGCCCGGTCAGGCCATCGCGCTGCAATTCTAGTTGCTTTTTTAACCATCCGCCAGGTTTAAAAGCAGTTACCGGCAGTTTAACAAAGTGCTCTTTCAGCAAAGGAGCTTTGTTGCCGGTATAATAGCGGTTGGAAATATTATTATTCAGTTCTTGCAGCTGTACCGCTTCGCCCTGTATTTTCTGCGCATACATGGTACCGTTACCCAGGAGTATAAAAAATATTCCTAACCGGAAGAATCTTTTTACTATGCCCATCATCATCATTACAAATCAATTTCCTGTTTATGTGTTGTAATACCCGTATTTATTTTATCGATATTTTCTTGGCGGTCTCATATAGTTGAGTATGCAGTGCCTTCAAATCGGCGGCGGGCATTTTCATTACCTTCCGATCGTAGGTCATAAGCCCATTGGTTTCCACTTCCACATCGGTGGTCTGTGTGTATACGGCAGCCGATAGCCCTTTTTCAATTAAAAAAGGGATGCGCCCGATCAGTTCGGAATACCTTTTAAAGAGTTCGTCCTTGCTTTTAAAAGTCTGGTAACCCCAATTATTCTTTTGTTGCCAGGTATGGTTTTCTACCGGTAATCCCAAACCGCCAAATTCGCCCAGCACCAATATTCGTTTGGCGCCAAACAGGGCCGGATCTGGCATAAGTGGCTCAGGGTAATTGTGCAGATCGATGATGGGCCCTACATCTTCAAAATTACCGCCACTGGCGGTATTCACCAGCCGCGAAGGATCCTGCTGCATGGTCCAGTTAACAATCTCTTTTGTTTTAAATTGCCCCCATGCTTCATTGAAAGGCACCCATACTACAATACTCGGGAAATTATACAGGTGCTGCATAATCTCTTTCCATTCGGTTCTGTATATTTTTTCAGACGCTTCCGTTCTTGCCTTATCCGTTGCTTTTCCAAATACACCCGGCCGGTTCTCCCAACGATTACCCAGATCGCCGCTGGGCATGTCTTGCCAAACCAGTATACCCAATTGATCGCAATAGTGATACCAGCGGGCGGGTTCCACCTTAACATGTTTGCGTATCATGTTAAAACCCATTTCCTTTGTTTTTTCAAGATCCCATTTCAGTGCTTCGTCGGTGGGCGCCGTATATAATCCATCGGGCCACCAGCCCTGATCAAGCGGGCCATACTGGAATACAAACTCGTTGTTCAGCATCATGCGCTGTATACCATTATTGTCAGCGGCCATTGATATCTTGCGCATAGCAAAATAACTGCTAACGGTATCAATGATCTTTCCCTTGCGGATAAGGCTAATTTTTAAATATAGAGATAAGGATGTGTTGGCGACCAAAGCGCCGGTTCGGCGATGGTCAGATCCGATTCTTCACCTGCCGCAGTGGTTTTTTCGGCTATCTGCCGCCCGTCTTTCCAGGCCGACAACAACAACTGATCTCCTTCCGCTGCATTTTCGGCACTTACTGAAACATGCACCGTTCTTTTGTCAATATCCGGTGTTTGCCTGGTTGCGCTGATATAGGTTTTCGGCACCGCTTCCAGCCATACGGTTTGCCAGATACCCGTTACCGGCGTGTACCAGATACCGTTAGGTTTGTTTACCTGTTTGCCGCGCGGCTGCGGCCCTTCGTCGGATGGATCCCAGACCCTCACAGCTACCTGTTGTTCTGCTCTTTTACCAAGGTAGCCTGTAATATCAAAGGAAAAAGGATCATAACCACCCTGGTGGGTGCCGACTTTTTTTCCGTTCACATAAACATCGCATTGCCAGTCTACCGCGCCGAATTGCAGCAATATGTTTTTGTTTTTAAAAGATGCAGGAAGGATAAACGTTCGCTGGTACCACAACACGCTGTCTTTCCCCACAGTTTTACCAACGCCGGATAAAGCCGATTCAATTGCAAAAGGAACCAGTATATTGCCTGTGAAAACGGTTGGCATCTCAATGGCAGTGGCAGGTGCAATGGTATATTGCCATAGGCCATTCAGGTTTTTCCAGTTGCTGCGAACCATTTGTGGCCGCGGATATTCCGGTAAGGTATTACTTGGGTTCACTTTTTCTGCCCATGGACTGGCAATAGCACGCTCTACAACGGACCATTGCTGTTGGGCCAAGACAGTTACAGAAAAAACAAGTGCAAGCATCAATGCAAAGCTATTCTTCATCAGCCTTATTTAAATGTGCTAAGAATTGTAAAAGTTAGAGCGTTTTAACAACGCATCAAAATAATAATCCGTCATGAACGGGATTCACCCAATCGTTAAAAAAAGGCGGACAAATGCCGCCCTTTCTTTTTCTAAACCTATAACTGCTATATACCAACCGAAAAATTTCACTGGTATTGGACATGGTTTTCCATTATGATACCCGTATCCGATTTTAAAAAGTTATTTTTTGAAGTGGTGAAAAGATCAAATCTTCCACGCCTTCAATTTTCAGGCCTATACGTGCGTATACATAGGTTTGCGGTGTAATATTCGGCACGGTAACACTCAGGCTGATATTGTTTGGATCTGCAATGGCACTGCCGGCCAAATCAATTTTTGCAATATTATTCGCACCCGAAACAAACTGTGTTTTATTGATGTACAGGCTTACCCGTTCAATGTTTTTGGCACTGGCATCGGTGATTATTTTTTCGGCTTTAAACAAGGCAGACACTTTGCCTGCACCGCCGGTAAGCGTGGGTGTGCGTATCATGTAGTAGGGTGTTACTTCCAGATCAAGCGTCTGATTGCCATTTAATGTAATTGCAATTGAATCAGGAGCGCCTGATGCAAGTTGTTTCCATTTAAAAGGCCCCTGGCCATTGGGAATAATAAGTTTATAGTTGCCATTAAACAAAAGAGCGGAATAAGTGCCGTCCTGGGTAAAGCTGCCATCAATAGAACCTACTTTACCAAAACCAAACTGGTATAACTGATAAGGCACCTGGTAATTTTCTACATTGATCGCTTCACCCTTATAAACAATTTTTCCTGAAAGCGCAGATGACGGTTCTTTATAGTTGTCTTTTTTGCAGGAAAACAATATTGCACAACAAGCCGGCAGTATAATGCTGTAAAAGCTGATTTTCATAATAATCTGTTTAAGAATATTCGCTATTGGTTGGGCTGCTTAACAATCTTCGGATTGGCTGCCCTGATATTATCATTGATGAAAGAATAGTAGTTACCGAACTGAAACCGGTTAACGCCTGTAACCAGCGACGGCAATACTTCCCTGAATACCCATTTACCATCGTTGGGATTGCCGGGGTTATAGTAATGATACGGCCATAAACCCCATGGCTGTGTACTTCTCTTGGCGGCTGCGCCGATATTGGTTTTGAGATCAGACAGGTTGGTTGGGGTACCGTCCCATACGATGTGCGCCAGTCTCCAGCGTTTCATATCAAACAAAATATGCCCTTCAAAAGCCAATTCTACACGGCGTTCATGAACTATCCGGTCGAAGGTTACCTGTGCAGGCGTGAGTGGTATCGTTAAACCGGCACGGCTTCTTACCTTGTTCATAAAGGCCGCTGCTGTAGTGGTTTGCCCAAGCTCAAAAGATGCCTCGGCTGCGTTCAGCAACAGTTCCGCATAACGGTAACGTATAAATGCCACATCGCTGCCGCGGCCTCTTCTGCCCGAACCAACGGTGGGATCAAGCCATTTGCGAATGTAAAAACCTGTTTGTGTTCTCAGTTCAAGCCCGTTCACCGGTCCGTCTTTACCCACTACTTTTACGGGTGTGGTAGTGTTGGGCAGAGGTTTCAGGTGACCGGCCTCATCGCTGGTTAGGATGCTGCCATCGCCGAGCAGGTAGCCCGCCCATATATCAACAATCCCTCCTTTAAAACGGTAGGGGCTTGCGTCATCAAAAGGCGTCATAACGGTGCCGGCCAACCGCGCATCGCGTCCTGCAAAAATATCCTGTGGATGAGTATAGTAGATCGGATTGCCGCTGCCATCGGCAGTTGGGATGGGCGCAAACGTATTGTCTAATTTTTCAAAAGCTTCTACCAGGTTCAGCGATGGGTCCAGGCGGCCTGCATCGCCGCCTTCATCGGAAAGGGAAAACGGCTGATCATTCGTCGTAAAGCCGTGTGTTTTACCGGCGCCGGCTTTAAAATCTTCCACAAAAATGGCTTCCTGGTTTACACTGCTTTTATCCAGGAAAATTGCGGCGAAATTATCAGACAGATCAGGTAATACTTTATAAAGTGAATAGTTCCCTGCGGTTCCGTTGCCGCCATCGGCTATGCTGATAATTTCTTTTGCAGCGTTTAATGCTTTTGTATAATAGCCTGCGGCCATGCTGGCGGGTATGCCTACTTCGCCACCGGGTAAGGATACCTGTGGGGTTGCCGCGCCATATTTGGCAATAGAAGCAGCATACAACGCCGCTCTCGATTCCATGGCTAATGCAGCAGCCCTGGTAGCCCTCGACTTTTCATTTACATCGGCAGGCAGCAGGTTTTTTATGGCTTCGGCTTCGCTGATAACGAAATCGTAGATATCAGATTCTTTTGCTCTTGGCACCTGCAGGTAGGTAGCATCGCCCTTGTAATCGTAGGTAAGCGGGCTGGTGACAAGGGGAACCCCGCCCATTCTTTTTGCCATCTCGAAATAATAATTCGCACGCAGGAAACGCCCTTCAGCGAGAAACCTCGACTTATCTGCCGCGGATAACTGGGTGGCTGCGCTGTCTCTTTGTATAAAAAGATTCAGGTCGCGGATATATCCATAATCCCAGGTATTCCATTCACTGTATCCCCAACTGGTGCGCTGCACAAAAAAAGCACTGCCGTTTTCAGAGGGGAAACTCTCACTGAAATCAGTAAACGAAGACCAGCCATTGTCGAGCCCGGAAAAATCAACCTGGCGATTATACAAATCGCCAAGAATAGACAGTACCAGGGCGGGGTCAGAAAAAGCTACTTCGTTGGGAATGACCTGTATGGGCGGGATGTCTAAAAAAGCGCTGTCTTTTTTACAACCACCTGCAGCCAGCAAGATTGCCAATAGTGTTATTGAAAATATTTTTTTCATGTGTTTGATTTTATCTTTTTTATCCAGCGGTTTGACACAGCATTTAACGGTTACGCAATTGCGAAAACTGATATGGCTGACAGCTGTTCAGTAAAACGGTTTGTACTCAATTGTTAAAAAGAAATATTAACACCTACGTTGACTACTTTACTCTGCGGAAACTGGAGTCCGTTATCGTCGGACACTTCGGGATCTATATTGTATTGCCTCAGGTTATCAATTGAAAACAGGTTGTACACGTTGAAGTAAATTCGGGCCTTTTGAATTTTTGCCCTGCTCAGCAACAAAGCCGGCACGGTATAACCCAGCTCTAGCGTACGTGCGCGTACATACCTCGCACTGTGCAGCCAGAAAGTAGAATTGTGGTTGTAGTCGCTGTGATTGGTTCCCACATTATAGCGATTGGGCGGATATTTACCCGCAATCCACGGACTAGATGCATCCAGCGGGTTCTGGTGATGCCAGCGGTCTGTAAAAATTGCATTGAGGTTACCGTTATTCTGAAAAGCCCACCTTTCTTCCCAGTTCTGGTACCAGGTATAGCCTGCCGCCCCGGAGAAATCAGCATGAAAATCGAAGTTCTGATAGCTGGCGCCCAATGTAAAACCAAAATTCAGGTTGGGCTGTGTGCCATATCCAAAACTGATGGGCCGGTCATCATTTCCATCTATTTTGCCATCGCCATTAAAATCCTTATAAATCAGATCACCGGGCAGCAATGTGGTGTTGCCTCTGCCATCTATGTTTACCGGGTATTTATTGATCTCGTCCTGCGATTTAAATTGTCCTATTACGGTATAGCCCCAGTCTATATTTCTATACCGCTGCTCCGCGGAATTACGGTATTGATCAAGCGAATTAAAAAAGAGCGGGTTGTATGAATTTAAAAATTTGGCGCGGGTGTAAGACACATTACCACCGATGGTATAGGTAAGCCTGCCTGCTTTTCCATTGTATGCAAGCGACATCTCTTCTCCATACTGGGCATCGCTGTTAATATTTTCCTGCGGCAGACTATAACCTAACTCAACCGGCACCAGCACATTATTTTTGTTACCTACCAGCCCGCTGCGTTTCCGGTAAAAATAATCAAGCGTTCCGGTTAGTTTACCGTTCAGGAAACTAAAGTCGGCGCCCACATCTGTTATCTTACTGGTTGACCATGATACCCGCGTAATTGGCACGCCCTTATCACGGGAAACAGTAACCGCATTTCCGTCAATGATGGCTGTGCCCTGGTTGTAATTGTATCCTTCCAGGTAAGCATAGGGCGCTACAATCGGATCGTTACCATTCAATGCCCTGTCATCACCCAACTGACCATAAGATGCCCTGAATTTTAAATCGGAAAGAATGCCCTTATTGCCCAGCAATTGTTTTACCCATTGTTCTTCTGTGATTCTCCAACCGGCAGAAACACCCGGGAAATAACCCACACGGCGGTCGGGTGCAAATAAATAACTCGCATCGCGCCTTGCAGAAGCTTCCAGGAAATACTTATTCGCATAGCTATAATTGATACGGCCGATATAACCGATGCGTGCCTGTTTGTCCTGGCTATCCTGGTATTGATCCATTGTCGGGAAATAAATCAGGGGCAGGTTATTGGAAATCGGCGAAGCGTGTATCCAGTTACGGCGGTTTTCCAATTTAATTCTTTCAGCAACCACGGTGGCACCAATGGTATGCAGGCCAAAACTGTTGTTATAGTTAATCTGTCCCTGTACGGTTGTATTGATTTGTTTTATCTGTTCACGGTCTCTCCAGGGATTGGTGCTGCCACCCGTTACATCATATGTTTGCGTAGCGGGCCGGTACGTATAGGCTTTATACGTATACTCCTGGTTGTTTTCCAGCTCATCGGCTACATAATAAGAATACACGCCGCGCAATGTCAATCCGCGTATACCAGGCACCGTATATTCTGCATTGAAATTGGATTGCAGTACACGCCAGTCGCTACGGAATTTACCGGATAATTTTTCACTCAGGAAAGCATAGTTGGATTCCAGGTGAGGGCCCAGGTCGTTGAGATAATTTGGATTGTCATTTGCATAGGGTCGCTCCAGCGGTGTATTCCTGAGCACGGCCAGCCTTGCCAAAAAGTAATCATCTCCACCCGGTACACCAGGGTTTTGCCTTGTTTCAACCCGGCCGTTAATGTTTACCCCGAATTTTAAACGGTTAGATAACTTAGCGGTCACATTGGACTGTATGTTCGAACGGTTGAAACGGTATTCTTTGCCCAGCATCGAATTCTGGTACAGGTTGGTAGCAGACACATAATAATTCACTTTATCTGATCCGCCATTGATATTTACGTTGACGGAGTTTTGCGGTGCTGGCCCGCTCAACACATATTTTCTCCAGTCGAAACTCCTGTATGCATCGCCTGCGCTGGCTCCTTGCTTGTATTTATCGAGTTCTGCCTGTGTAATGCTGGTACTGCCCGAAGTGTTGATCTGTGCTTCGGCCAGATAATTCATATAGTCATAAGAATTGTTGAGCACTTTTGGAAACCTTGTCCAGCTTTGCCAGCCGGCATAAGCGTCTACATTGATATTATTCCTGCCGGTAGTACCCTTTTTTGTAGTGACTACTATTACACCGTTGGCAGCACGCACACCGTAAATGGCCGCAGAAGCGTCTTTGAGCGTAGTAATACTTTCGATATCGTTCGGAGCGAGATTGTTGAATTGTCCTGCATCCTGCTGTATACCATCAATTACATAGAGGGGGTTACCCATATTGCGTATCTGTATGTTGGCCGAAGCACCGGGACGGCCATCGGGCATGCGAAACGTAAGACCCGGCAGTTTTCCTGCCAGCCCG
>Ga0268264_10001837_pt1 | contig 19361 bp, 10 predicted proteins | sample KBSSwiS32_FD_190357 | JGI IMG/M metagenome (GOLD analysis project Ga0268264, IMG submission 190357) | Switchgrass rhizosphere microbial communities from Kellogg Biological Station, Michigan, USA - KBS Switchgrass S3-2 (SPAdes) (version 2) | ecosystem: Host-associated > Plants > Roots >...
CGAGATGATCTGCCCGGTGAGATTGCCACCTGGGAACAGTCCAAGCTGCGGCAACAACCATCCTCCAACGACGGAACCGACGATGCCGACCACGACGTTGCCGACGAGTCCAAATCCGTAGCCCTCGACGATGACGCCGGCCAGGAAGCCGGCGACCGCACCGATGACGAGCAAGATCAAGAGAGGTTCAACTTGCATGAGTATTCTCCTGCGTTGTCCAAATCGACTACGAGATGCTAGGTAGAAGGGTTACTTGCAGGAACGTGGAGACGCCAGACTCGGAATCTGCTCACTGATTGACACGGAGGTGTACCGTCCGGTCAGAGCGCCGCGAGCGCCGTGCGGATCAGCGCAGGAAGGGACTTCGAGCCGGTCTTCCTCATGATGGCCGCGCGGTGGTTGTCGACTGTGCGCTGGCTGATCCCTAAGTCCGCGGCGATATTCTTGCTGGGATGGCCGGCGAGAACGAGGTCCAGGATCTGGCGCTGGCGCGCGGTCAGGCTGGCCACGCGCTTCGCAGCGGCCTCCCGCCACGTGGAGGCTTTGGCGGTGTCGCGCATCTGATCGAGTGCACGTTTGACGCTGGCGAGCAGGTCCTCGTGGCCGACCGGCTTCTCAATGAAATCCACAGCTCCCGCCTTCATCGCCTGGACGGCCATCGGCACGGCGCCGTTGCCGGTGATTACGATGGCCGGCAGCTCGTGGCCGTGGGCCTCGAGGCGCTCGATCAGATCGACGCCGCTCATGCCTGGCATCAGCGCATCGACCAGCACACATCCTTCCTGGCCTCGACGATAGGCCGCGAAGAACGCCTCCCCATCGGGGAAGGCCTGCACCGTATACCCGTGCGCGCGCAGCAGATCGCGCATCGTCTCCCGGACCGCGCGGTTGTCGTCGACCACGAACACGGTTGCTCCTCGCTCGCCTTCCGGAAGCAGGGTCGGCTGCACCGCTGGCTCGGCGAGGAGGCGTTGGATGTGGCGCGTCAGCTCCCTGGCTCTGACCGGCTTGTTCAGATGTACGCAGCCGTGGGCGGCGATCTCGCGCAGGGTAACAGTCGAGATGTCGCCGGTCAGAACCATGGCCGGGATGTCCTGCCGGATCTGCTTCCTCAGGCTGGCGATGACCTGGAGCCCGTTGAGTCCGTTCGGCAGATTGTAGTCGGCGATGACGAGGTTCGGAACGGCCCCCTGTGCCGCCAGCTCCAGAGCCCTGCGCCCATCGGCGGCGACCAGGGGGCAATGACCCTCGTCGTCGAGAAGCTGCTGCAGCAGCTCGCGCACCGCCGGGTCGTCCTCGACGACCAGAATGGTGCCTATGGACGAGGCGCTCTCGTGCGTCTCTTCCTGTGCCAGCTCCGGGACGTCCGCCGCGCCGGCCCGCCCCAGCGGCACCTCGACGGCGAAGACCGAGCCCACGCCCACGCGCGAGCGGACGTCGACGTTGTGGCCGAGCAGGTCGGCGAGGCGCAGCACAATGGCGAGTCCCAGGCCGAGGCCCTTGCTTCGCTCGCGCGCGGGATTGTCGAGCTGATGGAACTCCTCGAAGATCGCCTGAAGCTCCAGCTCGGGAATACCTGGGCCGGTGTCCCTGACCTCGATGCGGAGCTTGTCGCCGCGGCGCCGGCAGCCAAGCAGGATCTTGCCCTCGCCGGTGTATTTCACCGCGTTCGACAGCAGGTTGCGGATGATCTGTCCGAGTAGGCGGGGATCGCTGCGCACCGTCAGGCTGCTCGGGACCACGCGCCAGTCGAGATCGCTGCTCGCCGTGTGATACGCGAACTCGGCCCGCATCTCGCCGAGCAGGCGCTTGATCGGAAAATCCGTGATCGATGGGCTCACGATGCCCGCTTCGAGCTGGTTGATGTCGAGCAGCTTGTCGAGCATGCCCGACATCGTGCTCACCGTGTCGTCGAGCCTGTGCACGAGCTTGAGCGTCGCCTCGTCGTGCACGCGTTTCTCCAGCATCCCCTGGAGCAGGGTGATGGTCTGCAGAGGATGCCTCAGGTCATGGCTGGCGGCGGCGAGAAAGCGCGACTTGCCCATGTTGGCGCGCTCCGCCTCCAACTTGGCGGCTTCCAGCGCCCTGCCCTCGCGCCTGGCCTCGGTCACGTCATCAATCGCCACCAGGATCTTCCGCTGCGCCGAAGGCACCTCCCGGAGCACACGCGCGCTCATCAGCAACACCCGCCGTCCCAGACCGGGCAATTCGAGCTCGACCTCATGGCCGTCGATAGTGGCGCCTTGGGCCTTGATGGAGGCCAGGAAGCCATGGAGCGCGGGCGCATCGAGGTGAGCGCCGGTATCAGGCAGGCACCGTCCGATGGCATCCTCGGGCGCGATCGAGAAGACCCGATAGAAGGAGCCCGACGCAGAGATGACGCGCAGCTCCTCATCTAGGACGACCAGCGGCTGGCGGATCGTAGCGATGATGCTGTCGAGATAGGTGCGCGCGGCCTCGATCTCGAGCTCAGCGGCTTTCATCTCGGAAATGTCGGCGAACGTGATCACCACTCCCTCGATGCCCTTTTCGTCGCTCCGGTAGGGCAGCAGCCCGCGCATGAACCAGCCGCCGTCGTCGGCTCTGACCTCGCGCCGCACCGGCGCCTGCGTCGCCAGCACCGCGCGCGCATCCGTCAGGAGATCGTCGTCATCGAACCGCCGCGTCAGGTCCGCCAGCGGCCGGCCGACATCGGAGGCGATGACGTTGAACAGCGACTTGGCAGCCGGGGTGAAGAAGCGGATGTTGAAGTCGGCATCCAGGAAGAGCGTCGCCACATCGGTGCTGTTGAGGATGTTCTGGAGGTCGCTCGCCGTGGCGCGCTGCTGCTCGACCGTCTCCTGCAGCTGGCTGTTAAGGGCGGTGAGCTCCTCGTTGAGCGACTGCAGCTCCTCCTTCGAGGTTTCCAGCTCCTCGTTCGTGGACTGGAACTCCTCGTTGACGGACATGGCCTCTTCGTTGATCGCCTTCTGCTCCTCGTTGGCGATCTCAAGATCGCGAATGGCGCACCGCAGGTCCGCGCGCGCGGCTTCGAGCTCCTGCTCGAGCTGAGCGACCCGCGACACGTCGGCCGGCGCTTCGATAGGCCCGGCGGGTGCGGCCTCAACTGCAGGCCCCTCGACGAAGTTGACAAGGAACAGCGCCTCGCCGGCGCTCTCGACCGGCCGGGCCGTGATGCCGACGCCGACCGGGGACCTACTGCGCTTCAGCTGCGCCCCGGTCAGGGTGACCGGCGTGCGCTCCTCCCTGGTGCGCTGGAGCGCCGACTTGAGCTTCGCGCGCAAACCCTCGCGCGCCATGGCAAACACGTCGCGGGTGTCCTCGCCCGAGGCGACCTTCAGATACCGATCCACCGGTCCGAAGAAATAAAGGCCCTCGTGCTTGTCGTTGACCAGGGCGGAGGCCGGAGCGTAGGCCTCGAGCAGCGCCCGCTGCGCAAGCTCGATGAACGCGGGCCGCCGCAGGCCCGTTTGCTGCGCCAGCGGCTTGGCGAGCAGGCGGCCGGCATCGCGGGTCCCCAGCGGGAATTCGACCTCGCCCGGCCGGCTGGTCCCGATATGCCTGTAGATCCGATGCTTGTTGCCGATCGGCTGGAAGTGCGCCGAGACGCTGGCGGCCGATTCGGCGGATCCGAGAAACAGCACGCCTTGCGGGCGCAGGGCGAAATGGAAGAGGGACAGGATTTTCTGCTGCGCCTCCGGGCTCAGGTAGATGAGCACGTTGCGGCAGGAGATGAGGTCGAGCCGCGAGAACGGTGCGTCGGCCAGCAGGCTCTGGCCCGTGAACACGATTGCCTCGCGCAGCTCGCGAACGACCTGGTAGCTGTCGCCCTCCTTGGTGAAGAAGCGGGCGAGCCGCGCCGGCGCCACGTCGGCCTCGATCGAGTCCGGGTAGACGCCGTTGCGGGCGAATGCCACGCAGTCCGCGTCGATGTCGGAGGCGAACACCTGCAGCTTGACGTTGCGTTGCGCGGCCGCGATCTGCTCCAGGAAGAGCATGGTGATGGAATAGGCCTCCTCGCCGGTGCTGCAGCCGGGCACCCAGACGCGGAGAGGTCGATCCGGGGGTTGCCGCTGTACGAGCTCCGGAATGACCTTCTCCGCCAGCTCGTCGAAGGCAGCCGGATCGCGGAAGAAGTGGGTCACATTGATGAGGAGGTCCTTGGCGAGCAGCTCACGCTCGCCCGCATCCTTGCGCAGGACCTGCAGATAATCCGCAGCGCTCTCCAGGCCGGCCATCGCCATGCGTTGCTCGGTCCGGCGCGCCAGCGTTCCCCGCTTATAGAGCGAGAAGTCGTGCGAGCTGGTCGCGGCCAGGAGATCGATGATGTCTGCGAACGCTGCCTGGACGTTGTCGTCCGGAGCTTGCAAGCCCTTCCCCCCATCCTTGACGTATTTCTGGCGACTATACTTAACGAGCGCCTGGGGAATCTGTTCCACCGGCAAGACCAGGTCCACGCTGCCGGTGCCGATGGCGCTGCGCGGCATGCCGTCGAACGCCGCCTCCTGCGGGTCCTGCACGATGACGAGCCCGCCCTTCTCTTTCACAGCCTTCAATCCGAGGCTGCCGTCGGTGCCGGTCCCAGAGAGGATCGCGCAGATGGCGCGCTCGCCGCAATCCTCGGCCAGCGAGCGCAGGAAGAAGTCGAAGGGCATACGCGCGCCATGCCGCTCCAGGGGCTTGGACAACCGCAGGGCGCCGTCCCTGATCGCCAGATAGGCGCCAGGAGGAATGAGATAGACGTGGTCGCGCTCGAGCGGCATCCTGTCTACGGCTTGCAGAACCTGCATGGGCGTGTGGCCGGTCAGCAGCTCGACCATCAGGCTCTGGTGCTTCGGATCGAGATGCTGGATCAGCACGAAGGCCATGCCGTTGCCGGCCGACAAGGCGTCGAGGAGCTTCTTGAAGGTGTCGAGACCGCCTGCCGATGCCCCCAGTGCAACGACCGGAAAATCGATGCTCGCGGGCTTCGGCGACTGACCGCGAGGCTGCGGCCGGGCCTGGCCGGCCTGTCGCGCACTGCGTCCTGTCATCGTCTTGGCTTTCGTGAGCCCAGGCTCTCGTTAGGAGAGCACGCGCGGGCCCAACAGCACTTTACCACGACAGCTCGATGGGCGCGACTCTGAGCATCGTCTGAAACCCGGCCGGGTGACCGGCCGCTTCCACCTGCGAAGCAAGCCCGCGGCACCGTAGCTGAGCTGTCACAAAAGCCGAAGCGCCAGGAGCTTCCTGCGGAGCTGCCTGGCGCTTCGGTTCGTCGTAGCTCACCGAGCGATGAGCCGAGCCGATCACTCCGAGATCACCATCGCGATCTCGTAGTCCGTTAAGTCGACGATCACGACGTCGTCCTCGACGACGATGTAGCGGTAGGGTGCAACCTGCGGAACCCGCGCTATCACGGCATCGGGGAAGGCAAACAGCGTGACGCTGCGCGGAACCTCGGCACCGAGGGCAAGGCGGATGCGCAGCTCCGTTCGCGCACGGTCCTTGGGTACATCGATATAGACCAGATGCATCTCCTCCGGGGAGAGTAGAAGGGTCTGCGAGGGCGCCAACGGCGGGCCGGCGGTCTCGAACGACCCCTCGTCGATCACATCCACGATGTCGTAGTTGACGGGGTCGACGATGCAGATCGTGTCATCGACCACGATGTAGCTGTACGAGGCGTAGAGCGGAGCAAAGGCGATCAGCGCCGGCGTGAAGCGATGCAGGCGATGGCGCCGCGGTATGCGGTTGCCCACGGCCGGAGCAACGCCCAGGCGATTGCGTGCGATGCGCTGCACGTTGGACTTCTGGAACAGCACCCGGCGGACCTCGCGACGCTGCTCGTCGGTCGCGCGGATGCGGGCTACCGGCTGCGCGCGTGGAGCTCCCTTGTCGGCGCCATCAGGACGGCGTGGACCCTTGTCGGCTTGCCTCGGGTTGGTGCTGGGCGAAGGCGGCGTCTCCTGGCGCTGACGCAGTTTGTCCTGGGCGCGCCTGTCCTGTGCCTGACGGCTCTGCTGCGTACGATTGCGTTCTGTGCTCTGCTTCTGCTGCATGGCCCTGCGCTGGACAGCCTGCTGCCGAGGAGCGCGCTGAGCTGCTGATGGCCGTTGCGAGCGACTACGCTCGGCCGTAGCAGGTCGCCGTTCGGATACACGTGCGGCCGGCCTTTGAGATTGCTGCCGGGGCGAGGCGCGGGGGGCTCGCTCGGCTCGCTGCTGCGGCGCGGCCCGCTGCTGGGGTGCGGCTCGCTCGCTCCTTTCAGCACCCTGGGCGATACCCGTCGAGCTCATGCTCATCAGGGCGACAGCTCCGACGAATCCTACGATAACTTGTTTCATGGGATGAACTCCTTCGGTATTGGCTTAGTGTCTCTTGTGCCGCAAAAGCGACCTCGGGCCGGGGAAGACCCGAGGTCGCTAACCATGGGTTGGCTGCCTTGAGGCAAGGCAATGGCGTTGCCTAGACAACGCCTCCCAAGAGGCCCGACCGGTCTGGACACCGGGAGGGGGACCCGAAGGGTCATTGCCATAGGAGCATCAGAGCCAACCGCAAACCAGACTCGGAAGATACTCAAGAGCTGCCCAGACAAGGCGGGCGGCCATTTCGGAGCATCCGTCCCGGGAGCACTTGACCGAATTTCCGCATAGTGGCGCCAACGGATAAGGGAAGACGGGCGATAGGGCGAGCAATCCGTGTTCCCGCGAAGTAGGTATTTCCTGGGCCTGGACAGCACGAGACCTATTGAGCGTATTCGGAACTGCACTTGAACGATCGCAACTTGGAACAATCCGGCACTGCCATTGTTCTGCTGCCGATCTCATCCGTGGGTCCGCGCACAATGTTCCGTTTCTTTGGTGGTATCACTCTCGCAGCTGCAGCTGTCACGCTGGCGTGGGCAGCGCAATCCCAGTCACGGCCGCCCGGCAGTTGCCGGGAGGGCAGATCCCGCTCCGCATACGACCGCCGGGCAGATGCCGGCCAACGCCAATTGGTTCGATCTGATCTTTGAAAGCGCGCGCCGACACAGGGAGCCTGAGTCGGAGCGACCTCACCCGTCGCGACGATCGGCCCGAAGGCGGGACGTATAGGACTCTCTGCGTTAGGCTCTGCGATGGGTTCTACTTTCCCATCAGCTACTCGACTCAACGCGGGTGGTTCGCGGGTGATGCCAAGCAATGCGAGCAGAGCTGTCCCGCTAGGTCGCGGCTCTTCGTGCATCGCAACCCTGGTCAGGACGTCGACGATATGGTCGACCTCGACGGTCACCCCTATCGCAGTCTGCCGATGGCATTCCTGCACCGAGCGAAATACATCGCGGGCTGCACCTGTCGCGGCAACCCCGGGACGAGACATCGGTCGTGCGGCATCGCGCTTACGCTGAAGCGCCCAAGCAAACCGTGGTAGGCAAGCCTGTTGCTCGCCTGCCTTCGACTCGAACGAAGCGTGGTCCTAGGGGCGAGGAAAGCTGGGCTCGCCGCGAATAGCGGCCCAAGGATTGCGCCATCTTCCCGTCACGTCGGCAGGAGGCGTCGCTGGTGCCCCCTTAGGGCAGGTTAGACGACGCAACCCTTGCTCCTTCGGTGGATAGTACACGGCCAGGCCATGAGGGAGGCGCCGGCATCGCCCCGGTGGCGGCGAAGCCGCGACCCGGATCATCGGCTCTCGAACGCATGCACGGCCCAGCGCGGAAATTGACCGGACGCCGTGCCAACCGGCGGTGTTGCGCGGCGCCGCCCTGCTTTGGCAGGGGCATCGGTCGCGAGCTGTCCCGCAAACGTTGCTGGTGGTAGCGGCAGGCCGGCGAGCGACATGCGCTCCTCCTTGCTCTGCGGTTGTCCAGCCGGGAGCTGCTCGCCAATGGGCGGCGAGGCCGTCGGGATCGAGCCAGCCGGCGCCTGCTTTTCTGTCCTCTTGGCGATGAGGCCATTCGGCAGACAGCGGCCATCGACGGCCAAACTCTGGCCGGGCGGGCAAGGTACGCCGCAGCCACTACCGCGATGGCTCTGCAGCATTGCCAGGAGGACGATGTCGGGCTGCTCGGCTGACAGCGTGGCGTTGACGCGATCAGTAAAGGCCTTCATGGAAAGGCGGACCGTTGCGGACCATACGCCATCGATGGTTCCGTGGTAGCAGCCGACACGCTTCAGCTGGAATTGAATCTCGCGCGTGAGCCGCGCACGGTCGAGAGGAAGTCCAGAGGAGGGTGGGTATGCTACCCGCGGCGCCGCGTCAGCGACATTCAGTACTTTGGACGGGATAGACGCGGTGGCCGCGGACGGTGGCAAGGCAGCCGCTGCCGCGGGATCAGCCTCGGCTCGGGTCTGTGGCGCCGACGTCGGCGCACGGACGCTCGGGTCTGCAGAGATCTTCGGCGGGAGGGCGACCGTATTTTGGCCGGACCAGAGGGCATAGGTGCCGGCGGACACGCCGGCGAGCGCCAGGAGGGTACCGCTCAATTTTCTCATCTTCTTACAAGGCCCCTGAGGCCGACCGCCGTCGCATCACGGAAGAAACGACTCGGGGTTCCCGCAACTGAAGACAGCCCCTAGCTCGTTGCATCCCGCTCGCGGAGGAATCCGCGCCCGATCCGTCCAGGCAGGGCGCGAGCGCCTTGAGCTATTCGCTCCATGTAGATGTAGAGAACAGGCGTCATGTAGAGTGTCAGCGCCTGGGACACGAGCAGGCCGCCAACCACCGCCACGCCGAGTGGTTGGCGAAGCTCCGCGCCCGCGCCGATACCGAGCGCAATCGGCAGCACGCCAAGCAAGGCGGCAAGCGTGGTCATCATGATGGGCCGGAAGCGCAGAATGGCCGCCTCGTAGATCGCGGTCGCCGGGTCCTTGCCTTCGCGCTGCGTGGTCAGCGCAACGTCGATCATCATGATGGCGTTCTTCTTGACGATGCCGATCAGCATCAGCAGACCGATAACTGCGATCAGGTTCAGGTCCATGTTGAATAGTCTGAGCGTCAGTAGGGCGCCCACGACCGCTGACGGCAGCCCGGTGAGGATGGTGAAAGGATGAATGTAGCTTTCGTAGAGAATGCCAAGCACGATGTAGATCGTCACCACCGCCGCCATCAGCAGGATGCCCTGGTTGGCGAGCGAGTCCTGGAAGGTTTTGGCGTTGCCAGCAAACGTCGATGTGATGCTGCGAGGGACCTTCAGCTCGGATTTCAGCTCCTCGATCCTCTGGATCGCATCGCCCAGTGAGATTCCAGATGGAAGGTTGAACGAAACCGTGACCGCGGGAAGCTGCCCCAGCTGATTGATGGTGAGAGACCCGGCTGTGCGCTCCACGCGGGCGAACGCGCCGACCGGTACGAGCTTGCCCGAAGCATTGCGAATGCGCACGTCCGGCAGCTCGGCGGTGGTCCAGTTGACCTTGTCGTTGAACTCCATCACCACGTAGAAGCTGTCGCCTGTGGCGTAGATCGTCGAGATCTGCCGGCTGCCGAAGCCGGAATAGAGCGTCGAGCGCAGTTGCTCCGCCGAGATGCCGAGCGAGGCCGCCTGGTCCTTGTCGACGATCAATGTCGCCTGCGTTGCATTGATCTGCAGATCGCTGTTGACGTCGCTGAAGTGCGGGTCGCGGCTCATGGCGTCTGCCATCTTCTGCGACCACTCGTAGAGCTGCGGCCGGTCGAGCGTCTGCATCACTAACTGATACTGCGCCCGGCTCGAGCGTCCGCCGATGCGGAGGTTCTGGACTGGCGTCGCATAGGCACTGATCCCGGGGATGCGGCCGGTGTCTCGCCGTAGGTCGGCAAGCACCTTGTGTAGATCGGGACGCCGATCGCGCGGCTTGAGCTCCACGAACAGGCGGCCGCTGTTGAGGCCTGAGCTGCTTCCGCTCGAGCCGACGATCGAGGCCACGTTGGCGACATGGGGCGAGCGCTGAAGCGCCTCCGCCACCTGCTGCTGCAGCCCGACCATCGCTTCAAACGAAATGTCCTGCCGGGCCTCGGTCGAGACCGAAAGCTGGCCGATGTCCTCCTGCGGGAAGAAGCCCTTCGGGGTCGCGAGCACCAGCCAGGCGGTTGCCAGGAGCGTGGCGAGAAATACTGCGAGCATGATCGGTTGGCGACGAAGGCTGTACTGCAGGGTGCGATCGTATCCGCGCAGCGCGGCATCGAAACCGCGTTCGAACAGCACGCTCCAGCGTGCACGAGCCTCGTCCTTCTTTGGCGTGCGCAGGATTTTGGATGCCAGCATGGGGGTGAGCGTAAGGGACACGAACGCGGAGGCGGCGATCGCCACCGTCACCACCACCGCAAACTCGTTGAAGATGCGGCCGATGATGCCGCCCATCAGCAGGACCGGGATGAACACAGCGACCAACGATGCGGTGATCGAAACGATCGTGAACCCGATCTCGCGGCTGCCTTTCAGGGCCGCCTCGAACGGCCCGAGGCCGTCCACCTCCATGTGCCGATAGATGTTCTCTAGCATGACGATCGCATCGTCCACCACCAGCCCCACCGCAAGCGTGAGTCCGAGCAGGGAGATGTTGTCGATGCTGAAATTCAGCAGGTACATGGCGCCGAGCGTGGCGAGCAGCGAGATCGGCACGGCCAAGGCGGGGATGACGGTGGTGGAGACGCGTCGCAGGAACAGGAAGATCACGAGGATGACGAGGCCGATCGTCAGCAGGAGTGTGACCTGCACGTCGTGCACGGCGTCGCGAATGGAGATCGAGCGATCGTTGAGCACGGATAGGGTTGTCGCACGTGGCAGCTGTTGGTCGAAGCTTGGCAGCAGGGCTCGGACACGATTGACCACATCCACCGTGTTGGCTTCTGGCTGGCGATAGACGGCGAGCAGGATCGCGCGTGTGCCGTTGTGCCAGCTCGCCGTTTGATTGTCCTGGACCGAGTCCGTGACGGTTGCCAGCTCGCCCAGGCGCACCGGCCTGCCGTTGCGCGTCGCGACGATGATGCTGCGGAACTGATCGCCGTTGGACAATTCCGTCTGCGCCTGCAGGGTGAGCGACTGCTGCTTGTTCTTGAGCGTCCCCACGGGGGTGTTTGCATTGGCCGCCGAGACCGCGGCCTGGACCTCATCGACGCCGATCCCTCGCGCCGCGAGCGTGTCGGGATCAAGCTGCACCCGGACCGCGTATTTCTGGCTGCCGAATATCGTCACCTGCGCCACGCCGTTGATGGTGGACAGGGCGGGCGAGATCACCTGCTGTGCGAAGGCATCCATCTCCGGCAGCGGCGCAAGGTCGCTGCGCAGCGTCAGGATCAGGATGGGCGCGTCCGCTGGATTGACCTTGCGATAGCTTGGCGGCTCCGTCATCTCGGTCGGAAGCCGGCGCTGCACACGTGCGATCGCCGACTGCACGTCCGCTGCGGCACTGTCGATGTCGCGATCGAGATTGAACTGGATGGCGATTGAGGTGGAGCTGAGCGCGCTCGTGGCGCTGATCGTGTCGATGCCGGATATGGTCGAGAATTGCTTGATGAGGGGCGTCGCCACGGCATTCGCCATGGTATCCGGCGAGGCACCGGGCAGCGAGGCCGATACGTTGACGACGGGAAACTCCGTTCGCGGCAGGGCTGCCACCGGGAGGAGGAAGTAGGCGAAGAAGCCGGCGGTCACCAGTGCGGCCGACATCAGGGTCGTCGCAACCGGATGGCGGACGCAGAATTCTGAGATGTTCATTGCGCAGCCCCGCCGTCGGATGCGCTTCTGGCGTTCGTCTTCTTCTTCTGGTTGGCGTCGGGAGCCTCGCTGTCCAGCGCGGTCTCTGTAACACGTGCGCCGTTGGTCAGGCGCAGCTGTCCCTCGACGACAACCCGTTCTCCTCCCTCCAGGCCTTTCGAGACCGCGACGAGATAGCCCTCGACGCCGGCAAGCTCGATATTGCGCATTTCGACGGTCTGATCGTCCTTGGCAGCGAACACGAACGGACCCTTCTGTCCGCTCTGAACGGCAACTGCGGGGATCATCACTGTGTTGGGGCGGACGCCGAGATCGATCCCGACGTCGACGTAGGTCCCCGGCCACAGCTCGAGTTTCTCGTTGGCGAATTTCGCCTTGGCCGCGATGGTTCCAGACGAAAAGTCCACACTGCTGTCCACGAAATCGAGCGTGCCCGTGGCCAGGGCCTCGTCGGTCCCGGGCGCGTAGACCCGTACGACCGCAGGCGAGGAAGCGGCAGACGCCTCGCGCAAAGCGGTAAGGTCCCGCTCCGCCAGGGTGAAGCCCACTCGGATGGGCTTGATCTGGGTGATCGTCACCAAGCCGGCTGTATCGTTCACCCCTACCAGGTTGCCCGGCGTCACGCGGATGGCACCGACACGGCCGGTGATGGGCGCCTCAAGCTTGGCGTAGCCAAGCTTCAGCCGGTCGGCTTGCAGCACGGCCTGATCGGCCTCCACCGTCTGCTGGGCGGCTTTGTAGGCCGAGATCGCCTGATCGACCTGCTGCTGCGGGGCGACCTGCTTGGCGAGCAGCTCTTGCTTGCGTACCAGGTCGCCGGCGGCCTGCGCAAGTGCGGCGTTGTCCTTTGCGAGCTGCGCCTGGTCGCGGGCTATGAGGGCCTGGATCTCACGATCGTCGAGGGTGAAGAGCAGATCGTCCTTCCTGACGAGCTGACCGTCAGAGATGTGCTGCTCCAGCACCTGGCTGTCGATGCGAGAGCCGACAATGACGATTGCGGGCGATTCGAGGATGCCGATGGTGCGGCGCCGAATGACGAAATCCCTGGCTTCGGCCGTGACCACGATCACCGGCACAGCTCGTCCGATGGAGTCGCCCCTGCGTGAGGTACCGCGATCGGATACGACCTCCGGAGCAGGGGAGGAGGGGCCGTATGCGCGATAACTGACGGCGCCCAAGATGAGCACGCCTGCGAGTGTCGCAACACCGGCAAAGCGAAGCCTGCTCACGTTGGCCCACCCTTCACATCCAACGAGCTGCGCTTCTGCACCAGCCGGTCCACAACGTCCTCGTCGAATTCAAGCTGCAAGATCGCTAGGCGGAGGAGAGAGGAGCGACCAGACTCGGAATCTACTCAACCGACCCACGAGCCGATACGGCTGGGAGCCGATGCGAACCTTTCGTCCGATAGCCTACCGACAATATCGAGCTCGGTGTGGACGGCCGCGAGAAGCGGCAAACGACGGCTCCTGATTGTCGCCACGGCGGGCCCGTTGAAATCGATGCTTCGGCGATACATGATCGTACGTATCGCGATAATTATGGAACATATCGGTGTGCGGCCCGTTATCATTCTGGTTGCCATATCATCAACCCAAAACGACTGAACAAAGATTGCGTCGCCTCTTACGAGGCGGCGCAGAAGGAGACGTTGTCCCATGTTGAAAGCTCTCGCACCGGCAGCCATCGTGACGATCCTAACGGCCATCTCGGCGACGCCAGCGCCGGCCGCACCCCCGATGTCGCAACTCAGGACGACCATGCCGATTGACTCCGTGGAGGTCCAATTCCACGAATCGAACCGCGCGCATCGGCAAGGGTGGGATCGCCGCTACACTCCAGGCCGGCGCTACAGTCACGCGCCGAGTCACTATCGTCGCTACGCCCACCGTCCGTCCGACTGGCGCTCGCGTGGCTGCATCCTCGTCGGTCCGGTGTGGTTCTGCGCATAACGGCTGAGACACCGACCCCTGTCTACCCGGGAGGACGCGGCACGTATTGCCGCCACCCCCGGGACTATCCGCTCACGAGGAAGCGACTTGTCCACCACCGCCGCGAAGCTTCAGGTCGGCCGCACGCGATAGCTACAGGCGCGCTCAGGCGAGCCGAGGCGCTCGAGCCGAGGAGCTCACGCGGGCGAGCGTCTGGGGGGAGACGCCTTGTCACCGAACCAGAATGGGCTTCGGTTCCACCTACCCCCGCTGCAACGCTTTTGAGGAATACGTACGAAAGGTGCTCCCCCGGGGGTACTCGCCATCGCACTGACCCCGACCATCGAGGCATCGGCGCGTGGCGAACGCCGCGGCCTTGGGTACTTTCCGGCCCTTGGCGACACAGCCCTCTGGTGTGCTCTTGCCGGGACCATTTCACATCAGCAACAGGAGCTATCCGCGATGAGATACCTATTGATCGGCGCCGCTACGGCCATGACGCTCGTTGGCGCAGCGGCGATCGAGAACGCACAAACGCAAGACGACAAGGGCAAGCGGCCCGCTGCTGAAGGCAAAGGTCCGGCAGAGACCCAACCTGGAAGGGCGCAGGCGCCGCAAGCAGAGCGTAGAGCTCCGACGCGCACGGAGGCGGACACCGGCAGGGAGCACCCAACGGTCGCCCCGTCGTCGCAGACGACAGATCGACCGAAGAGCAGCGACGGGCAGCAAGACGCGCAGGAGCAAACGACGGATCGCCCGAAAAGCACCGAGGACCCGAAACGCGATGCCGATCTGCCGAAGTCGGCCGAGCCGACGCCGACCGATCGTTCCAGGAAAACCGAGAACTCGGAACCGCGCAAGGATCGGCAAGCGAACGAGCCTCAGGCACAGGATCGCCCCAAGAGCACCGAAGGCCCGCAGCGCGACCAGGACCGGCAGACGTCCACGCAGGACAAGGGCCGAGACCTGCCGAAGCCCGCTGAGCAGCCGAGGCCGGGCGAGCGTGCTCGCGTTACCGAGCAGCAGCGTACGACCGTGCGTGAGAGCCTGACCAAGACGCGCATCGAGAAGACCAGGATCAAGACGGCGGCTAACGTCGGCACGGCGATCCCCCGCACGGTGCGCCTGCGGCCGCTACCCGTCGCGATATTCGTGGTCGCGCCGGAATACCGCGGATACAGCTACATTGTGCTCGAGGACGAGACCATCTGCATTGTCGATGACCGAACCTACCTCATCGTCGACGTAATCCCGCCCGGATCCGAGCGCGCCGATCGTGTTGACAGAGCGGACCTTGCTTTGTCCGATCAGCAGACACGCTTCATCTTCGCCAACGTGCCGAGGGACAGTGCGACCAACGTGCGTGTGCACCTTGCGCTTGGCGCCGAGGTGCCGCCGGACGTTGAGTTGCTGGCGTTCCCTCAAGATGTGCTGCGGCGCCTGCCTGAGATGGAACGCTATCGGTATATCATCGCCGGCGCCGACAGCGCGGTGGCGATCGTCGATCCAGACGACAACGCGGTCGTGCTCGTCATCAACGAGTGACGCTCCATCTCGACCCCTGCGACGCTCGCGGGGGTTTCTTTGCTCGCTGACGCCATGCGTCCACCCGGTGCAGCGCACGTCGTCAAGAAGAACGCGATCGAGGGTGCGACGCGACCCGGCGACGGGGCCTCTGAAAGCTCCCTTCAGCTGATCTAAGTACTTTCCGAAGCTATCGATGCCTTGGGACGAGGGCCTATCGTGGGACGGTGCCAAAAGGTATCTCGCCATGTCCACCACCCTGAATGCACCGTGCCTGAATGCACCGTGATGTTTCCAATCGAGAACGGAATGTTTGGCGCCGATAGACTGGCAAAGCGCCTCAACGCGCTTGTGAGCGATGGTCAGATCAGCGATTGGCATCCCGGACGCTGGATTGATTGGGGCCATACATCCATCCAGATTGATTTCGATTCTGTCGCGGATGCCGCTCTCGCCAAGCAACTCTTGTCTCAGGGCACAGCGAGGTCGCCATCCTGAAGCGCCGGTCGGAACCCGAACGCAAGAAAATGGCGCGCCCCCGGAATGACGGCTAGCACCGGCCCCGTTTGAGCGACCTCGCGGCACAACAGTGGCCATGCTGCCTCGATAGGCCGCCCACACGAGATTTCTTGCCTTCCTTGGGGATGGCATCACGGGGCGTGCTTGCAGACTAAAGCTGCGACCGTCTTCGCCCGTAGCATCCCGCGGAAAGTCGGCTTCGTTCAAAACACGGTTTGGAGACTCAAATGACTGCCAAAGAAGTTCGCTTTTCGGGCGACGCCCGCGAGCGCATGCTGCGCGGCGTCGACATCCTCGCCAACGCGGTGAGAATCACGCTCGGGCCCAAGGGCCGAAACGTCATTCTCGAGAGGTCGTACGGCGCGCCGCGCTCGACCAAGGATGGCGTCACCGTCGCCAAGGAGATCGAGCTCGAGGACAGGTTCGAGAACATGGGCGCGCAGATGGTGCGTGAGGTTGCCCAGAAGACCAACGACATGGCCGGTGAGGGCACCACCACCGCCACGGTTCTGGCCCACGCCATTCTGCGCGAGGGCATGAAGTCGGTCGCGGCCGGTATGAACCCGATGGACCTGAAGCGTGGCATTGAGAAAGCCGTGGCTCAGGTGGTCGAGGAGATCGAGAAAAAGTCGAAGAAGGTCAAGGACACCGCCGAGATCGCCCAGGTCGGCACTGTGGCTGCCAACGGCGAGAAGGCGATCGGCAACATGATCGCGAAGGCCATGCAAAAGGTGGGCAACGAGGGCGTGATCACGGTCGAGGAAGCGAAGAGCCTCGATAGCGAGCTGGAGGTCGTCGAAGGCGTGCAATTCGACCGCGGCTACCTTTCGGCCTATTTCGTCACGAACGTCGACAAGATGACGGTGGAGCTTGAGGAGCCCTACATCCTCATCACTGAAACGAAGCTAACGGGCCTTCAGCCGCTGCTGCCCGTGCTCGAAGCCGTGGCTCAGACCGGCAAACCCCTGCTCATCATCGCTGAGGAAGTTGAAGGTGAAGCCCTCGCCACGCTCGTCGTCAACAAGCTGCGCGGCGGCTTGAAAGTTGCCGCGGTGAAGGCGCCGGGCTTCGGCGACCGGCGCAAAGCCATGCTGGAGGACATCGCCACGCTGACCAATGGTCAAATGATCTCCGAGGGTTTGGGCATCAAGCTCGAGAACGTTTCGCTCGCCATGGTCGGCAAGGCCAAGCGTGTCTCCATCACCAAGGAGCACACCACCATCATCGATGGCGCCGGCAAGAAGAAGGACATCGAGGCCCGCGTCAACCAGATCAGGGCGCAGATCGAGGAGACCAGCTCCGATTACGACAAGGAGAAGCTCCAGGAACGGCTCGCGAAACTCGCCGGCGGCGTCGCCGTGATCAAGGTCGGCGGTGCCACCGAGGTGGAGGTGAAGGAGCGCAAGGACCGCGTCGATGACGCTCTCAACGCCACCCGCGCCGCAGTCGAGGAAGGTATCGTGCCGGGCGGCGGCGTCATGCTGCTGAAGGCCGCCAAGGCGATCACTGTCAAGGGTGACAATGAGGACCAGGATGCCGGCATAAACATCGTGCGCAAGGCCCTGCAGTCCCCGATTCGGCAAATCGCGGAGAATGCCGGCGTCGAGGGCTCGATCGTGGTCGGCAAGGTGATGCACGAGCGATCGGGCTCGTTTGGCTACGACGCGCAAGCCGACGATTACGGCGATATGATCGAGAAAGGCATCATCGATCCCGCCAAGGTCGTGCGCATCGCCCTGCAGGATGCGGCATCCATCGCCGGCCTGATGATCACGACCGAAGCCGGAGTCGCCGAGGCACCAAACAGAGAAGGCGGAGCCGACCACGCCAGGGCGGCATGATGTGGATCGTGCGCCCGGGATCGCGGCGCCCTGAAGCACCTCGCCGCTCCTGAAGTGCAGACGCCAGCCGTACATCACTGACGTCGATTTGTCGCGTTCGGACGTTCCCGGTCTCAAAGAGCAACGTCGCCGGACTCGCCTGTACGAGTCGAACCGCTTGATCGAGTGCAGAAACGAAAATCCTGCCATCGCCGACCTGGCCGGTCTTGGCGGCATTCTGAATGGCTTCGACCGCCCTCTCGACCTGGGAGGCCGCGACGGCAACCTCGATTTTGCCGGGATGACAGGCTGGCCGGCGCCGCTATAAAGGGGCACCAATCAATCGCGGACAGCTTCGGAAAGTACCTAAGAGAGATAGAGATTTGCGTGTCCGGAGATCGAAGCGACGATTCGCGAAAGTCACGCCGGCATCTTTCACGGCGATGGTCATCTCATCGACTGCGAATGAGGCGCTGCCTCGGTCATCCGGGATATGACCATATCGGCGCCGGATGACGGCTCACAGCTCGCCGCAATGATCAGGGCCATGCCCGCCAAGGCAGCGCAGATCAGCATTTTCGCCGTTGGGGAACCGGGCATCCTAGGAGTGCCATGGGCCCTCTCAATCAACGGCACGGAGGGATTACTGCGTCGAGGCAGGAGCTCGATCAAGCGATGAGCAATTCTCATCGAATCGGATTGTGTCCATCGTCCGCCAGGCAACCGCACGATCAGCGCAGCCAATCTCTTCGTGGCGGGTTCCTTGGGGAGCTCCGACAGTTCGGCTGCCTCCTTCCAAGGATCGAGGTTCAATCGCGCAAGCGCTGAGAGAACACTGAGCAGCATTTCATTGCTCTCCATGCCGATCGGCGCGTGGAGAAAGTCTTCGAACTCGGGCCTAAAGAAGGAAATGAAGACAGCGGGAGTCACGATGACCACCAATGGTGCGCCGGCGCTTTGTAACGGTAGCGGGGTAGCGGTCACCCCGTACCTTCGGAAACCGACGGGGCTGGGCGTCGGCCCCGTCGCGTGACGCCAACGGTGCGGCCCCGTCCAAAAGGCGGCCCAGCTTCGCGGGGGAAGCCAAGCCACTGAAGTTAGGGCCAAGCGCACGCGGATACTATTACAGACCTTATGCGGCCCGATGCATGAACACACGGGAAGGTTGTTCTTGCCAAGGTACGGAAAATGCCTATCGCGATGGCCTTGACGGAATTGGCCGAAAAAGCAAAGAAAGCGAGGGAAAGCATTCACTCTATGCAGCGGGCTGTACAATTCTGGAAATAATGTCCCCAACAATGGGCTATCCTCAATTTCAGCGCACTGTTTTCCGGTTTCTACCCTAAATGCCGATACTTTGAGCGTCGACCCGTGCAATGTCCGTGATAGGATACCCCTTGCGCCACAGGCGTTCCCCTGCGCGAGCGCCTTCGCGACGTCGGGCAGGGTGGGCTGCGATCCGAAGGTTGATCCCATGTGGATCGCTCGGCGCCGTGGTCGCGTGCGCACGTCAAGCTCAACGGGTGTTCGACCGCAGCAAGCAGTCAACGAGGATTTCCAATCTGCGAAGAGGAGCCGGAAAAATGTCGAACGACGACTTGCAGTCGCTCAACAAGGAGCTCACGGCCCTCAACGACCACTCCAGGCGACGGTCGAGCGACAGTGCGCGACGTCCAGGAACCTCCGCAACATCCTCGACAGCACTGAGGTGCCGACACTCGTCCTGGATACCGACCTGAATATCCGTTTGTTCACGCCGGCCGCGAAGTCTCTGTTCACGGTGGTCGCCTCCGACGTCGGCCGGCCGCTTGGCGACCTCTCGCGCCGATTCGAAGACGACGACCTCCTGCCCGACGCGTGGGCGGTGCTGGGGAGTCACCCGCCGGTCAGGCGCGAGGTAAGAGCGGATGACGG
>Ga0268264_10001840_pt1 | contig 19334 bp, 15 predicted proteins | sample KBSSwiS32_FD_190357 | JGI IMG/M metagenome (GOLD analysis project Ga0268264, IMG submission 190357) | Switchgrass rhizosphere microbial communities from Kellogg Biological Station, Michigan, USA - KBS Switchgrass S3-2 (SPAdes) (version 2) | ecosystem: Host-associated > Plants > Roots >...
GCGAAACCTTTCTCCGCAGTTGCGAAACCTTTCTCCGCAGTTGCGAAACCTTTCTCCGCAGTTGCGAAACCTTTCTCCGCAGTTGCGGAACCTTTCCCCGCAATAGCGGAAACTTTCCCCGCAATAGCGGAAACCTTCTTACACCGCCGCCTTAAGAGATTTTTGTTTTGTTTCCGACAAATGACCCACCTTTTCTTCAAAGAGCTTGGCGGAAACGGTAAGGAAATCGTAGGCGGTAATTATCCCGATAAGCTTTCGCCCGTTGACGACTGGAAGACACCCGATATTTCCCTCTCGCATCAGCCGCAGCGCCTCGAGGGACGGTGTCTCGGGCCCGATCGTGATGAGGTCTGAATGCATCAGGTCCCGCACGGGGATCGCATTTTTCATTTCGGCCCGGCCACAGGCGAGAAGTTCGATCAGATCGCGGTGTGACACGATTCCCACCAGATCTCCGTTGTCGTCCTCGACCGGAACATGACGCACGTGCTTCCAGTGCATCAAACTGGCTGCGAGATCGATCACGTCTTCGGGCCGGACCGTGAAAAGATCGGTGATCATGAATTGTCCTACAGTTCTGTAGTTATCGATCCATTCGGACTCGACCGGAATATCCGCCAGAGGCCAGCCATGGGCCGGGTTTCCTGTTTCCTGATTTTTTTTCATTGCCTCGGTTAAGCTCCTCATCCTGACATTGTGCTTGGCTCGCACATCCATTCCCGCAAGCGAATCCAGCATCCATTGCGCTCCCGTGCGCCCATTGCTTACCCGGTCTTCAATAATACCGAGAAGGCGGTCGCTGTCACCGGCATCGATCCCGGCAGCGGCGAGCCCCTGCCTGGCAAGTGGAACCAATTCTTCGAGAAGCAGCCTGCCCGCTCGCCTGCTTTGTCCGTCGATCCAGGTCATTTGCGAATTAAGGCCGTGCCGCGCGGCATTGAAGAAATTGTCTTTCGCGACATCGAAGGACATCAGTTTTGTCACATCGCCGAATTCTTCCGGCAAAGAATTCATTAGGCCGAGAAACAAAGCTGCGTTTGCCATTTCGTCCGCAACCGACGGACCTGCCGGGAGGTAGCGCGCTTCGATCCGCAGGCCGGGCCGGCCATTTATTATTCCGTAACACGGCCGATTCCAACGCCATATTGTTCCGTTGTGCATTCGCCACGCGGAGAGCTGCGGAATGCTCCCGTCCGCCAATGTTTCGATCGAATTCTCATTCACTTCCTGAGTTAAAAGAATGCGAAACCTGACGGCATCTTCGTGCATTATTTCGACGATCGAGTTTTGAACCCAGTTATCTCCGAAATTAACCCGGGGTGGCTGATTCCTTTCTCGGTGGACGATCGAGCGGGTATCGATCGCATGCTGGAAGAGCGCCAACCGCGTCTCGTGCCACAGTCGACGATTAAGAAGGATCGGCGAATTTACGGCGGACGCGAGCACCGGGCCAGAGATTGCTTGTGCCCAATTGTAATGATCGACGAAATCGTTTGGACTCACCTGCAGATGGATCTGAAAGCTTGTATTGCAGAACTCGACAAAAGTGTCTTGCAAGGTCAGCTGCAGTTCGTCGAGCCCTTTGATTTGAACATGTCGGTTTCGGCCGTGAAGCATCGTTACCACACGGTTGATCTCGTGATACCGAGGATGCGGAGTCAGATTGGTTTCTGTCAGGTCGGTGGGTTGGATCGTCGGCAGGATGCCGGCAAGAACAACATCTGAATCGAGTTTTCTTGCTGCGTCTCTCACCTTCTTTAGGATCCAGTTAAGCTCGTGCTCCATCGCCCCGAGACATTTTCCGGAGAAATCGCGGGGTGTCAAATTGGCTTCAAGATTAAAGCGCCCGATCTCGGTCGTAAGCCGTCGGTCATTCGCCTCTTCGAGCACTTCCATGACCACGGGCGATGGGTGGAACGACGAATCGATCAGGAACATTTCCTGCTCGGCCCCGATGCGACGGACATTTTGCTCAAAGCTCCCGGCCGTCATCATCTGGTCAAGGGCCTGAAGATCATTGAGAACAGCCCGTGTAAACGCCCGCATTTGCGCCTCGCCGTATTCACTTGTGACCTTCTTATCACCCATACCAGCTTGTAAATTCCCGTAACGACCAAACAGGTCCTCTCGCCGCAAAATCGCGATTTCGAAAGCGAACCGTGGAAGCAGATTGTTTATTAAAGAACGCTATAAATTATCTACGCAATTCGCATACCCATCCAAACCCCCGTGCTCCGCACCTTCCTTCCAGCTGCCAAAGGCCAACGAATGCCTCGTCAAATCAGTTGATGTCATGGATCTCGTAAAGGCAATTCGCGTTAGGGAAAATCGTGAAGTATTTCACGACAACGTGGAAATATTCACGAAAACATAATTTACTGCTCTCGGCAACGAGTCCCGCCACATATGTATTTACTTAAGTATTCTTGTGGTTTTCCATAGATATCCCGATGGCACGATGCTTGCCATTCTAGATTACGGCGATTTCGCAGGAAGTGTTATGGAGATCGGTCGATATCGGGCTTGTAGTGCTGACACACTCACCGGTTCAGGAGTTAACCATGAAAGTATTATTCGGTTATAACGGTTCTAAGGCGGCCGATGCGGCCATTGAAGATATGAAAGCTGCAGGACTGCCGAAAGATTCTGATGTCTTGGTCCTAACCGTTGCAGAAACCTGGTCGAGCGCCGAACAGGATGTACCCAAAGCCCTACGAATGGCGAACGAGGCGGCGGATCGCCTTCATTTTCATTTTGGGGAAGGGGATGTTACATTTCGCGCCAGCTTCGGCTCGCCGGCCGCGGAGATCCTTAGTGTTTCGGAACAGTTTCACCCTGATCTGATCGTGTTAGCCGAACGTGAACAGTCGCTTAGCGAAAGAAATATCTTTCTTGGAACCACGACACAGAAGGTGCTGACCGAAGCAGCCTGCTCGGTGCGGATTTCCCGGGCTCGCGATAGATCAGAAAGTTCAGTACCTCGTCTGATCATTGGTTTTGACGGGTCCGCCGGATCGCACGCGGCCGTCGAAAATGTAGCCGGCCGTAGCTGGCCAACGGATACCGAGATCTGCCTCGCAGTTGTCGCTGACAACGCGGCCTTGACTTCACTCGGACGATTCGCACCACAGATGTCCAATCCAAAATTCGCGCCTAAAGTGGCCGTGCAATGGGGAAAGGCGTTGGCTGATAATTCACTTAGAAAGCTAAGTCGCACCGGATTGAATGTAGATGTATGCGTGACGACAGGAAGTGCCAAAGACGTTCTGGTTGAACTTGGCAGGTCACTCAATGCTGACTCCGTTTTCGTGGGCCCGCATTGCGCCGGTAATTCGTTTGAGCGATTTCTGGTAGGAAGCGTGTCATCGGCAGTTGCGGCTAGAGCGGAGTGCTCGGTCGAAATTGTTCGAGGCGATTTCGTACCGCAATAGTTCGCCCGCTATTCGAAACTCCACGCGATTCTTCAAATCTCATCGTGTCACTGCTGCACCGGCGGCTGCGGAGCCATCGGCCGGTCGATCTCGTGCTCTGCGAGTGACAGGCGTCCGGTAATTTCTGATGGTGTGATCGAATAGATCACCTCAATATTTTCGCGCACCCAATTGTCCATCCAGTGAATGCTGACAGCCGGCGTCAGTGTGGGATTGACCTGCACAATTGCTTTTAGCGCAGCCTCGCGGGTTTCCTCGTCAACCAGTCGCTGCGCGCGGCCCGTAATTATCACGCTCTTCCAATGTTTGTTATCTGTTACGTCTTCGACCTGAAGGCACACAATTGGATTCTTCCTGATCATCTCAGATTTCTTGCCTTCCGTTGTGTAGACATAAAAAATTGGCGGAACATAGGCGTAGTGGATAGGTACCAAATACGGTTCGTCATTCAAGGAACAGGCGAGATGTCCGTAACCTGCGTACGATAGTACATCATTAATTTCCCTGTCATCCATTTCGCGAACTTCGATCATAAATGCTCCACGGCTATATAAATGGCCGCCGTTAATGCCGGAAGAACGAATTACTATGTTCGTTGACTTTTGACGACAAAAGGATAATATTTACCACACATAATTCAAAGCAAGGAACAACGAAATGCCAATTTCTGATGAGGATCTGGAAGCGAAATTCACCTTGGAGAGCGACCGAGGCGGGATCGTGGAAGCACCGCCCTTTCGCGTGCTTGTGCTCGGCGATTGGAGCGGCAGTGCCGAGAAACGCGAACTTGCGTCACGCCGCCCGATAGAGATCGACCGTGATAATTTCGACGCGGTGATGAATAAGATCGGAGCGTCACTCGAACTCGATCTTCAGGGTGACGGTTCGAATCCACTAACACTGAGTTTCTCGGAGCTTGAGGATTTTCATCCCGACAGGATCTTCGATCAGGTGCCGCTGTTCTCTGAACTGCGCGACGTGAGGAAGCGGCTGAAAAGTGAGGACACGTTTTTCGAGGCGGCACGCGAGGTTCGTTCATGGTTCCCTGAAACCGAAACTGCCTCGATCGAAGCAAGCCAGACTGATGCATCCGACGGCGCTGAGAATGAGCCGGAAGATCTGCTCGGGCAGATACTTTCAAAACCGGGCGGCGGTGGTGCTGTTCCTAAGCCCTCAAGATCGCGCGAATCGCAGGAATTGAATTCACTGCTTAGCGAATTGGTGCGTCCTTTCCTTGTCCGTGTAGACCAGGATGAACAGGCGCAGATGCTTTCCGTTGTCGACGGCGCATCTGGCGAATTAATGCGAAAGATCCTACACGACCATCGTTTTCAAGCGATGGAAGCAGCCTGGCGTGCGCTGTTCTTTATGGTCCGTCGAATTGAGACCGATTCTGACCTGTCGATTTACCTTTTGGATATCGAAAAAGGCGAGCTTTCGGATCACCTGAAAGCTTCGGGTAATTTGTCGGACACACTCGTCTACAAAACGCTGATCACCGAGGCCATAGAAACACCCGGCGGTGAGCCCTGGTCTTTAATGATCGGTAACTATGATTTTTCGCCCAGCATTGATGACATAGCCACACTCGTCCGGATCTCGAAGCTGGCGTCCGGGGCCGACTGCCCCTTCGTATCGCACATGCGACCTGATGTTCTGGGCGTGCACTCGCTCAATGAAAACACGGACCCGAGGGGTTGGGACATGTCGACAAATAGTGAGGCAGGGAAGCTATGGTATGCGCTTCGATCGGTTCCTGAGGCTGAGTATCTCGGGCTGGCGATCCCACGGTTTTTGGCGCGGCTGCCGTATGGCTCCGACACCGAGCCGCTCGAAAGTTTCTCGTTCGAAGAATTTACCGATGGACCAGTCCATGACGGATACCTATGGGCAAATGCTGCATTTACCTGTGGATTACTGATGGCACAAAGCTTCCGGGAATTTGGTTGGGAAATGGGCCGCACATTAAAGCAAGACATCGAAGGCCTGCCGATTCATATTTACAAGCAGGATGGTGAAACTGTTTACACACCGTGCGCCGAAGTGCAATTGACGCACGAGGCCTGCGACAAATTAATGGAATACGGCCTGATGCCGCTGGTTTCATATAAAAACACGGATCACGTGAAGCTCGCGCGAATACAGTCGGTCACAGAACCGGTTACTAAACTAAAGGGCCGCTGGAATTAGTTGTGGCAATTTAGCCTCCATTTGCTTTTCTGCGTTATCCCGAAATCGATACAAAGCGGTTCGCGTTGCGGGCCCTTTCCTCATAAATTCGAGTTGATGATCTGCCCAAAGAAGGTACAGTAATCCCACAAAGGAGAACGAGATGAATAAAGTTCGATGGTCATTCATTTTTCCCTGTTCAATTCTTGCTCTTTTACTTATTCCTGCAGTGTTCGTATTTGGTCAGCAGCCGCCGCCGCCGGGGCTGGCCGAAATTAAAATCGAGCCGGCGATCTTCGACAGCTACACCGGACAATATGAGGATCCAGTAAATCTGGCTGGTACGATATTTTCCTTTTTTCGCGAGGGCGATAAATTTTATGTTCGGGTTACCAACCAGGACAAGATCGAGATTTTTGCCGCCTCGGAATCGAAGTTTTTTCTAAAGGACCCGCCAGTCGAATGCGAATTTATTAGGGATGTGAATGGACACGCTACCGGAATGGTTTGGAACCAGGGCGCAAAGTTTACGACCAAGAAGATCTCGGACACGCCGCAGGCGGATACGCGTATTCCATATAAACGCACCGAGGCGCTGATAGCGATGCGAGACGGCATAAAGCTGTACACAGTGATCTTGACACCGGTTTCATCCGACAAGCCCTCCGCAATTCTAATGGAGCGAACGCCGTATGGCGTCAAAGGCTTCGGTGCCAATGCACCAAATCGACGACCCGAGTTAGCTAAAGAAAAATATATTTTCGTTTATCAGGACATTCGCGGGCGAAATGATTCAGAGGGCCAGTTCATAATGAACCGCCCTCCACGTGATAGGCGAGACCCTAAATCCGTCGACGAAAGCACGGATACCTACGATACGATCGACTACCTGCTAAAGAACGTACCGAACAATAATGGCCGAGTCGGGATATACGGAGTTTCATATGACGGCTGGCTTTCTGCAATCGCTCTCGTAGAGCCGCATCCCGCTCTTAAAGCTTCGTCACCGCAGGCACCAATGACGGATACATGGATGGGCGACGATTTTTTTCACAATGGCGCGTGGAGGCAGAGCTATGGCCACGAGTACGTCAAAATGATGGAGACAAACAAGGAAAATACAGATGTATCTTTCGACATCGACGCGTACAACTGGTACATGAATCTGGGGTCGCTTTCAAAATTGACTGCGGATCTTCAAAACAAAATGCCCACTTATAATGCATTTGTCGCGCATCCGGCGTATGACGACTATTGGAAGGCTCGCGGCGCAGAAAACTATTTGAAGGAAACATCGGTTCCGACACTTGTCGTCGGCGGCTGGTGGGATCAGGAGGATATGTACGGAGCGCTCGCTACCTATCGAACTCTTCAAAGCTTTGATAAGCAGAATAAGGTGTTTTTTGTAATGGGGCCGTGGAATCACGGCGGATGGGGAGGGCGCGGCCGTAAACTAGGTGCAGTCGATTTTGGCAGCGACACCGGCAAATATTTTCGCGAAGAAATACAAGCGCCGTTCTTTGCCTGCCAACTAGAAGACAAATGTACCAAGACGCAGCCTGAGGCGGAGATCTTTGAAAGCGGTTCGAATAAATGGAGGAGTTATGACAGTTGGCCTCCACGACAAAACAAGAACCGCGCTCTGTATGTTAGGTCCGACGGAAAGCTATCGTTTGAGGCTCCAATGTCTTCGAATGAAAAAACGAGTTTTGATTCTTACGTATCTGATCCTTCGAACCCGGTGCCATATCGCAAACGTCCGATCGAGGCTACATATGATCCAAAAGGTTCCGGCTGGTATACCTGGCGAGTTCAGGATCAACGATTTCTTGCCGATCGAAAGGATATCGCGCGCTGGCAAACGGAAATGCTGACCGATGATGTGACTATTTCCGGAGATATTATCGCCCACCTGTTCGCTTCGACGAGCGGAACCGACAGCGACTGGGTCGTCAAATTAATAGATGTTTATCCGGATGAAAGTCCGGATGAGCCGTCAATGGCTGGATATCAGTTAATGGTTGCCGATGAGATTTTTCGTGGACGTTATCGCCGAAGCTGGGAAAAACCAGAGGCAATTGTACCGGATAAGATAGCTGAATATACAATCAACATGCGCGGAAACGATCACACATTTCGTAGAGGTCACCGGATTTTGGTTGAAGTGCAGAGTACCTGGTTTCCGCTCTATGATAGAAACCCGCAGACGTTTGTAAATAATATCTTTCTTGCGAAAGAGACCGATTACAAGCCGGTGACGCAGCGGATTTATCGCTCGGCCAAATACCCGACTCATATCGACGTTTCGGTCGAAAGGAAGTAACCGGGATAGTATTCAGATCTAGACTGAAAGAGGTTGGGATTGCCCGACCTTTTTCCTTTATTGGCTGATGTTAATAGTGCTGGCAAAAGCCCGTGAATTGAACTAAAATCATAAATTTCGCCGATGAAGCCTTTTTTATGTTTGACGAGAGTTTTGATGTGATCGTTATTGGTGCCGGGCATGCAGGCTGTGAAGCGGCCTCAGCTTCGGCGCGCCTTGGCGCCGAAACCGCTCTCGTTACGATCAATCTCGACCTGATCGGGCAAATGTCATGTAATCCGGCGGTTGGCGGAATCGCTAAAGGCCATGTTGTCAGGGAGATAGACGCTCTTGGCGGTATTATGGGCCGGGTTATTGACAGAACTGGAATTCAGTTTCGGCTCCTTAACCGCTCGCGCGGGCCAGCCGTCCAGTCTCCGCGTGCACAGGCCGATCGCGGCTTGTATAGAACAGAAATGCGGAGAGTGCTGGAAGCAACACCAAATCTACATCTACGTCAAGGCATCGTGGTTGATCTAATTATTGTGAATAATAAGGTTATCGGCGTTGAGATGCAAGATGCGCGGCGATTTAGGGCAAAAGCCGTAGTGATTGCAACGGGTACGTTTCTTAACGGGACCATTCATACTGGCCGAAAGACGTATTCGGCAGGGCGCGCGGGCGAGCCCGCCTCGATTGAATTGGCAGAAGCCCTTAAGAATCATGGATTTCCGGTTGGACGTCTAAAGACGGGAACGCCGCCACGGCTTGATGGGCGAACTATAGATTGGGACGCGTTCGAACCACAACCTCCGGACGAAAACCCGGTCGCGTTTTCTTTTGCGACAGAAAAGATCGAACAGCCCCAGATCCAATGCTTTATTGGCTATACGAGCGAACGCTTGCATCAATCGATCCGGGACAATCTGCATCAGTCGCCACTATATTCCGGCAAGATCAAAGGAATTGGCCCTCGTTACTGCCCGTCCATCGAGGACAAGGTCGTTAAGTTTGCTGATAAAGATCGACATCAGTTATTCCTCGAACCCGAAGGACATAATACTCACGAAGTTTACCTTAATGGTTTTTCGACATCGCTTCCAGCTCAACTCCAGCTTGATCTACTGCAAATGATCGACGGATTTGAGAGCGTACGCATCATCCGCCCGGGTTACGCTATCGAATATGATTTCGTTGATCCTCGTGAGCTCCTTCCGACAATGGAAACAACCCGAATGAAAGGCTTGTTTTTTGCTGGGCAGATCAACGGTACAACCGGCTATGAGGAGGCGGCCTGCCAGGGACTAATGGCTGGCATCAATGCAGCATTTTCTGTTCAGGGCCGCAAACCCTTTGTTTTGCGACGAGACGAAGCTTATATCGGCGTATTAGTAGATGACCTTATTCGACACGGCGTCGACGAGCCGTATCGTCTCTTTACGTCTCGTGCAGAGGCACGATTGACGCTACGCCACGACAACGCCGATCAGCGACTTAGTCCTCGTGGGCGTGAAGCGGGCCTGGTAGGAGAAAGCGATTGGGAGCGGTTTAATCAGAAACGCGATCGGCTGGCGCGGCTTCGGAATACGCTCGAGGTAATTCGTTTTAAGCGTTCGTCGGTTGAGTACGCCGCCGCATCCCATATTCTTGGCTGTGATCTGGGTGATTCATTTACACTCTCACATCTGGCAATGCGGCAGGGCGTCAAGCCCGATCTGGTACATCGAATGCTGCCGGATGAACTTAAGAAAGAGGTCCGCGTTGCGGAGTTGCAGACGGCTTTGGCCGATTCAATGTACAGCGGCTATGTTGAAAAGCAAAAACTCGCTAATGAGCGTGTAAATCATCATGATTCGCTAAAGGTCCCGGAATACTTTCAGTTCAATTCCATCAGCGGCCTTTCCAATGAAATGGTCGAACGTCTCGAGCGGGCACGACCCAAGAATTTTGGCCAGGTTCGAAACATCAAGGGGTTGACTCCCACAGCTGTTTCAACGGTACTGGTTCATTTAACGGCACAAAAGCCGCAGCAAAACGCTCAATATTAACTTCATCGAAAAGTGTGGAACGTTCCACACTTTTCCAAATTCAGTCAAAAGCAAGCTCTACGCCCTCTTTATCGCCATAATGTGGAGGTTCCACCCTCTTCGAATTAGTTGTAACGTAATTCTTGTGTTAATTTAGGCTATTCGTTAGAGACGAACCTTCGAAAATGGGAAAAATTATTGCTGTCGCCAATCAAAAAGGCGGCGTTGGGAAAACCACGACCGCTGTAAATCTGGCGGCGGGCCTCGCAACCGGGGGCAGAAAGGTTTTGCTGGTCGACGCGGATCCGCAGGGAAACGCTACATCCGGTGCCGGCGTGTTGCGATCCACAACCAGAAAATCGCTTTATGACGCGCTCGTTTCCGGCAAATCGCCAAGAGAACTAGTCATTTCTACTGAGATCGAAACTATGTGGGTTCTGCCGTCCGACAAGAATCTGGCCGGGGCCGAGATAGAGCTAGTCGATACGGAAAATCGCACTCACGCGTTGAAAAGAATTCTTGAGCAAATTCGAGAGTACTTTCACTACATCATCGTCGATTGCCCGCCATCCCTCGGTCTGCTTACCGTAAATGGTTTGACAGCGGCGGATTCTCTGCTTGTTCCGATCCAATGTGAATACTATGCACTTGAGGGTGTAACGGAGCTTTTCGAGACGTTGGCAAGGCTCAGAAGGGAACTGAACCCGACATTAACTATCGAAGGGTTACTTTTGACGATGTTTGACGAGCGAACAAATCTGTCAATGGCAGTTGCAAAGGATCTGCGGGATTTCTACGGCTCGCAGGTCTTAAGGACAGTTATCCCGCGAAATGTTCGGTTGGCTGAGGCTCCGAGCTTTGGAAAACCGATAATTCTTTATGACGCACGCTCACGCGGCGCCACGAGCTATATGGAGCTTGCAAAGGAGATACTTAGCCATGGCTAGACAACCCCTTGGACGAGGCCTAAGCGCTTTGTTAGGAGAAGATACAACGGCACAAGGCGAACCGTTTGAAATCGATGTCGATCTGATCGAAGCAAACCCACAACAGCCGCGAACGAGGTTTGATGATTCACATCTCGAAGACTTGGCCCGCTCGATTAAGGCAAATGGGGTAGTTCAACCCATCGTTGTTCGAAAAAAAGAAGGACGATACCAGATCATTGCAGGTGAACGGCGTTGGCGGGCGACTCAAAAAGCAGGCTTGCGCAAGATCCCGGCAATTGTTAAAGACATTCCTGATGAAAAATTGCTTGAATTGGCTCTGGTCGAGAATATTCAACGACAGGAGTTAAACGCTATCGAAGAAGCGAACGCTTATCGCAAACTAATTGATCACATTGGACTTACGCAGGAAATGGTAGCGGATAGGGTTGGAAAGGACCGCACGCTAATAGCGACGTCCGTCCGACTCCTTAAACTTCCCAACGATGTCCAGGGCCACATTGTGGAAGGAAAACTTACTGCCGGTCATGGGCGAGCATTACTAATGACCGACGATCCGCGGATTCAACGAGACGTGGCTCAATCGGCGGTGGATATGGGGCTGTCAGTACGCGAGACGGAAAAGGCGATTAAGCGGTTGGCACGTAAGGGTCTGCAAACTAATGTGAACAATAAGGTTACGTCGCAAATTGACCCTAATATCAAGTCGGCCGAGGCGAAGCTGATGCGAAGTCTGAGCACCAAGGTGACGATCACCCCGAGCGGCCGCAGAGCGGGTGGGAAGATCGAGATTGAATATTATACGATCGATGATCTCGACCGATTGTTTCAAATGCTGGTTGGTAAATAATATTAATAAAGGAGTTGTAGTCAATGGAGAAGCGATTAACGGAAATGGTTTCTTGCGCGGGTTGAGTGGCTAAACTCGCGCCACGCGACCTTGCTCAAGTTTTGAGCAAACTTCCGCCGCAAAACAATAAAAATGTGATCGTTGGTTTCGACACAGCCGACGATGCGGGAGTTTTTCGCCTTACGGATGAGATCGCGCTCGTCCTAACGGTTGATTTTTTCACTCCGGTTGCTGACGATCCTGAGGTTTACGGACAGGTAGCTGCAATAAACGCCCTTAATGATGTGTACGCGATGGGTGGAACCCCGCTGACCGCCCTGTCTGTTGTTGGGTATCCTCAGAATGGTGATTGGGATGTTTTGGGAAAGATATTAGCTGGCGGGCAAAAGGCGATGAATGCCGAGAATGTGGTCGTCATCGGCGGACACTCGATTGACGATCCTGAAATGAAATTTGGTTACGCGGTGACGGGTGTGGTTCACCCGGACAAGGTTGTGACAAACGCGGGTGCGAAGCCGGGCGACGTTCTTATCCTAACCAAACCGATTGGTACAGGAGCGATTTCAACCGGGGTTAAATATGGAAAAGCGAGCAAAAAAGCCGTCGATGCGGCGATAGCCGCGATGACAACTTCGGCTGCTCGTGCATCTAAAGCAATGCAGGATGCGGGCGCGAACGCGTGTACCGATGTGACCGGTTTTGGCCTACTCGGCCATGCGTACGAAATGGCAAAGGCGAGTAATATTACTCTGGAAATAGGTTCGGCTTCGGTGCCGCTTCTGCCAGATGTTTTGGAGTTGATCGAGCAAAAAATGTTGACGCGCGGTGACAAGAACAATCGCGCTTACGTGGGCGAAACGGTTAGAATTAGCGAAGGCGTATCGTCTGAAATGCAAAGCGCGTTGTTTGATCCGCAAACCGCGGGGGGATTGCTGATCAGTCTTGAAACGGAAATGGCAAAACAGTTTTTGAGCGAGATCGAAGACGCCAAGGTAATCGGTCGGGTGAGCACTAGAGACGAATACCTAATAAGGGTAATTTAGGTCATAGGGCGGAGAGCAAAGTTGTACTTATTCATTTTTGAATCGATCGGAACGCAAGAATTGATCCTGATCGGTATTGTCGCGCTCATTTTTCTTGGACCGCGCCGGATGCCGGAGATGGCTCGGAAGATCGGAAAAATGATGTCTGATTTTCGCAATACGACTAACGAATTCAAGTCGACGTGGGAACGCGAAGTAAATTTTGCTCAGGAGGAAAGTGCCCTTAGGAACGGCGAACTTCCGCCCGAGCAGCCCGTTGCGCGGACACAATCTGAGAATGGCACTGACGCATTGGGCTCGATTCCTGAAGTTCGTGCAATGGATGCCGAACGAATCAAATCGATCTTTCCTTCCCAGGATACCGAACGGGCGCCTGAGACTGGTCACGCGGCAGAAGAAAACGCAGAGAAGAGAGATTGGCTGTGATAGCAGACGCCGCAAATCAAGGGCTGCCTATCGAGGAACCTGAACTTGATGCACAAGGGCAGATGAGTTTCCTCGAACATTTGGATGAGCTGCGCCGCCGGCTTGTAAATTCATTCATTATTGTCGTTCTTGCATTCATCCTTTGCTGGTTTGTGTCGGATTACATCTACGATTTTCTCTCCGCTCCGATTCGTCGGGCGTTATCGGAAGCGGCCCGACGAGAACTTCCGGAGAAGGGGTTAACAGGCAGCGAAAGGGTTACCGCGTTGTCCGAATTGAAGCCGGGCGACGCGGGCCGGTATGTTTTCGACAGACCGACCAAGATAGGCATCGCCGTTGTCGCCGCCGGAGCGACGGTGGATTCCATCGTTGTCCAGGATCCGGACGGAAAACTCGGGCTATTCACTAACGAACCCCTTTACACAACAAACGCAATAATACCCAAGGGAGTGCGATTACCGGTCGAATTTCGAGACAATACGGCGGTGGGTTCCCGCAGTGACGACGAACGCCTCATCGTCACAACCGCGTTCGAGTCCTTTACTCTTTACATGACCGTGTCCCTGTACGCGGCGATCGCGATCTCAGTTCCGATGTTGCTTTGGCAGATATGGGGCTTTATATCTCCCGGGCTATACAAGCACGAACGCGCTTATGTTTGGCCATTTGTCTTTCTGTCAAGCATTTCCTTTGTCGGTGGTGCTGCATTTGCTTATTACATCCTCTTCCCACCTGCCGCGAGATACTTGTTGGGACTGGGCAGTGAATTTCAATTGCTGCTGAAGGCCAGCGATTTTCTCGACTTCATCACGCTAATCATGCTGGCAATGGGCATCATCTTCCAGATGCCGGCAATTACATATGTTCTTGCGCGAATCGGACTTGTCACTGCGGGATTTTTGGTCAGGAGCTGGAAAGTATCGCTAATCGTGATTTTGATCGTAGCGGCTGTCGTGTCACCAACGAGCGACATTCCAAATATGATGCTGTTTGCCGCCCCGATGATCGGTTTATACATAGTTTCCATCTTCATCGCCTGGATCTTCGGGAGGAAACGCAAGACGGACAAGGAGTTTGAGATGGCATGAGGATCGGCTCACGTTCGTAGATGGTGTGAAAAGCAACCCAAATAGGACTTTTTCGCATCTTGAACATTTAAGGATTACTGTCTAAAATCTATAAATCCTGGCAATTACAAAGAAAAGAAGGGAGCGATGCAAGCCAGACGCGGAAAGCAAATGGAGGTTGCGGGGGAAAGGAGTTATTCATCTATGTCAAAAGTAAAATTGATTCAAAATTTTGCGCTGACGCTTGTAGTCCTTGGTTTATTCTCACTGGCCGTGTTAGCTCAGGGCGGCAAAGATAACAAAGACAAGCCAGCAGAAGACATCAATACTAAAACCCGTAACGTCAAACCTGAACTAAAGGACGTTTATAAGAAATGGGTCAACACGGACGTTGCCTACATCATCACCAAGGATGAAAAGAAGGCATTTTACGCGCTTACTACTGATGAAGAGCGGGAGAATTTCATCGAGAATTTCTGGCGCCGCCGCGATCCCAATCCTGATACCGAGGAGAATGAATACCGCGAAGAATATTACGAACGTATCGCCTATGCGAACGAGCATTTTACTTCTGGTATTCCCGGATGGAAAACTGATCGCGGCCGTATTTACATAGCATGGGGCAAGCCCGACGAGATCGAATCGCATCCTTCGGGAGGTGCGTATGACCGGCCTAGTTATGAGGGCGGCGGGTCAACAACGACCTACCCATTCGAAACTTGGTTTTACCGTCATCTCGATAATGTGGGCGACGGTGTGGAGATCGAATTTGTCGATCCGACCGGTTCGGGTGAGTATCGTATTGCGCGGGATGCCAACGAAAAAGATGCGCTGCTGACAGTTCCCGGAGCCGGTCTGACAACGGCGGAACAACTCGGCCTTTCCGATAAAGCTGACCGGATCAGTGGTATCGGCGGAGCCAACAGCCAAAACTACATGCGCGAGCAGGACTCACCTTTTCGCAGAATGGAGATAATCAACAATCTCCAGCGGCCGCCGCAAGTAAAGTTCAGCGACCTGCAAGGGTCACTTTCGGATTCGCCGGTGATCGACAAAAATCCGCTAAACTTTGATCTGCGGGTCGATTTCTTCAGGCAGTCCGAGGATCGGGTCATCACGACGTTTACCGTCCAAACTACCAACAAGGAGCTTTCGTTTGAAAAACTCGGCGGCCTTGAAACGGCGACAATGAACATCTTCGGCCGGATCACGGCGGTTTCGGGGAAACGATCTGGTATTTTCGAAGATTCCGTAACAACCAACGCAACGGCGGAGGAACTCGCGCAAGCAAAAGATCGGAAATCCGTTTATCAAAAGGCGATCGCATTAACACCCGGCACTTATAAGGTTGACGTTGTAGTTCGGGATGTCGCGACCGGCAACAAGGGCATCGTGAACATGGGCTTTACAGTTCCCCGATATGATGAAAAGAAGCTTTCGACTTCATCGATGGTGCTGGCAACAAAATTGCGTACCACCAATGAGCGTGACATCGGCGGAATGTTCGTCATCGGCAACGCAAAGGTCATTCCCAATCTTGAGGGCAATTTCAAGCAAGGCGATCCAGTCGGTATTTATCTCCAGGTTTACAATGCTGAGGTCGATCAGACCACACTTCGCCCGGCAGTGGATGTAGACTACGTTCTCTTCAAGAACGGCAAGGAAGTTATGAGGCAGAAAGAGGACTGGAGCGGTCTCAGTGATTCGGGACAAAGGCTGACGCTGGCCAGGCTCCTGCCGACCGAGCAACTGGCCCTCGGGGACTACGAGATAAAGGTACTGACCCGAGATCGAGTGGGCGGCCAAGTGATCGAGAATAAAGGTAAGTTTTCCATTACTCAGTAAATAGAATCGTTAATGGTTTTCTTTTGACAAGCGGATGCTTTGATATTCAGAGTGTCCGTTTTTCTTTGCTCGTTCTCAGACAGGAGAAGTAAATCGAAATGTGCAAACACCGCTCCAAGGCCAATAATTTCACAGCAATTTTCGCCACCTGCGTTTTTGCGATTGCAATTAACGCTCAGCCGCCCGAGAAAACACCCGAGACAGACCCGAGCAAAAAACCGATCAAGGCAAGAAGCGAACCTGACAAGGCTCTTAAAGACTTTTTGCTTGATGTGCCATACATAATTACGCCCGAGGAGCAAAAGGCCTTTAAGCTTCTTAAAACTGTTGAGGAACGCGAGAAATTCATAGGTGATTTCTGGCACCGCCGGAATCCGAACCCTGACTCTGACGAGAATGAGTATCGCGAACAATATTACGAACGGATCGCGTACGCGAATGAGCATTTTTCGTCCGGTATACCGGGATGGAAGACCGATCGCGGGCGAATTTACATAACCTGGGGGAAGCCCGACGATATCGAATCGCATCCATCCGGCGGCGCCTATGATAAGGCGTCGTACGAAGGTGGTGGCTCTGCGACGACATATCCTTTCGAGCGATGGTTTTACCGGCACCTCGACAGCGTGGGGAATGGAATAGAGATCGAATTCGTTGATCAAACAGGGTCGGGTGAATATCGTCTTGCGAGCGATCTAAACGAAAAGATAGTTACTACTGGGCCTCCGCAACAGACCGACTCAAACGCGAGCTATCTTCGCGAACAGGATAGGCCATTTAATATTCAGGAAAGAAACAAAAATTTGAATGCCCCTCCCTCAATCAGGTATTCAGATATCAATGGTATCTGGACTGACTCCCCGACAGTCGGACCCAATCCTATTGGGCTTGATTTGCAGATAGGTTTTTTCCGTCAGGGTGACAATCGAGTCATCACAACCTTCACGGTTCAAACAAGCAATAAAGATCTCAAATTCGAATCAGTTGGAGGTATTGAGACCGCGATGCTAAATGTGTTCGGACGGTTGCGATCAGTTGCCGGACGACAGGTGGGCTCATTTGAAGATTCGATCACGACAAATGCTACCCGTGAGGAATTGACCTCGGTAAAAGACCGTAAATCGATCTACCAGCGAGTTGTATCTTTGCCTCCGGGGATCTATCGTGCCGACGTGATGGTTCGCGATGTGGGGACTGGAAATAAAGGGATCGTAAGTTTGGGGTTTAGCGTCCCCAAATATGACCCGCGGAAACTATCCACTTCTTCGCTGGTACTCGCGACGACGTTGCGCCCGACCGATGCGAGCGAGATTGGCAATCGGTTCGTCATTGGAAATACAAAGTTGATTCCAAACCTGAGCGGCGCCTACAAACAGGGCCAGCCAGTCGGCGTCTATCTGCAGATATACAACGCAGGTACGGACGAAACAACTCTGATGCCAAGCGTCGACGTCGAGTACCTTATTGTAAAAGACGGCAAACAGGTTTCGAGCACGAAGGAAGATTGGAGCGGCCTTAGCGATTCAAGTCAGCGCCTAACTTTGTCCAGAATTCTTTCCACGGAAAATCTTAGGCCGGGAGGCTATGAGGTAAAGATCGTCACGAAAGATCGTGTCAGTGGGCAGGAGGTAGAGAATAGGGCCAGTTTTACTATCCTCAAATGATTTAAGCTTACCGGCGTCTCCGCAGCAGAGATCACCGAAAGACACTTAGTCCTTTAGACTATGACAAAGCACACTCCCTACTAGTCGTGTTTCTGTCTATCCACGACAATGACGGGAGAATGTTTTTTTTCGCTCGTCAAGATCAGCGAGTTCCCGTCCGCCGTGTAACCCACGGCTTCACCCTGTTCGAGCTTCCCACGATCGATCGTGGCGGGCGACTGCTTCCAGATGTCGTCGAAGGCAGTTGAATTTGCCGGCAGCGTAAATTCGTATGCCGCAGTGTAATCACACACGACGAGGTGCTTTCCGTCGGCTGAAATATCGCCGCCGGTAAGATAGCCGTTGGGCACGTTGGGCACGGCGATTTCACCAAGTCTTTCCGCAATAACGACCGCGTCTGATCCAAACGAAGGCTTGATCCTGTAAATACCGGATGGCCCATCAAAGCGTTTGGTCAAAACGTAAATGTCACCGGTTACAGGGTGGACCATCAATGTCTCTGCATTGTAGTTGTGATCAGGATAGCTGAATTTCATTTGATCGGCGGGTTCGGTGTTCATCGCGTCCTTAATATCAGTGCCCCCTGACGCATCTGAAACGGTTGGCTCCTTTACACGATAAACCGCGTGAACCGGTCGTTGAATCTTATTGTCACCGACCTCGCCGATGTAGATGAAACACTTGCCGGATGGATCGCGAAATTCGGCAATGTCTTCCCAATCTATGTTCTCGGAATTTTGCACGCGCCAGGTACCGAGATCATCGCCCTTTTCATTGATCGCAAAAATGAACGCATCATCACCGGAATCGTTGTGGGTCCAGAAAACGCCCGGCTGGCATCTCGATGCCGCGATGCCGCTGCTCTCGGTTATATCTTTCGAGGCGATCTTCCCTGTTACACGCGGCGGACCAAACGCCGCCTTTGGGTCATTCCCGGTATTTTGAGCTTGATGTGGAGAGGTAAACGAACATCCGGCGAAAGTATTGACAAACAAGCCTATAAGTATGACAAAAGCAGAAAATTTAGCTATAGTTTTGTTCGACATACACACCATATCTAAACAGTATAACGTTTGGAGATATTTCAAGTTCGAAACTTTCTCAAGCTAATCACGGAGACATGAAGTTTTACCGATGATCGTAGGAACGGAATGGTTGGTCGAGGCGGCCGGGTGCAGCAGCGAGGCATTGCGGGACGTAGAGGCCTTGCGCTCCGTTTTCTCGCGAATCGTCAATGATCTGGAACTAAAGACTATTGACGAGGTGTGGCATAAATTCAAAGGAGAAGGCGGTGTAACGGGGCTCGTTGCTCTCACTGAATCCCACCTTACTTGTCACACCTATCCTGAGCACATGATCGCGACTTTCAACCTATATTGCTGCCGAACTCGACCTGAATGGAACTGGGAAGAAAACTTAAAAGAATTGCTCGGCGCGGCATCTGTAAGAGTCGTTAAGATCGAACGTGGCAACTATGTTCTGAAATCTCAAAATGCCGGAGGTGAAGCGTGAGCGTGCTTCAGGCAAACTGTCCTTCGTGCGGCGCGTCGATCGAGTTTCAGG
>Ga0268264_10001847_pt1 | contig 19294 bp, 12 predicted proteins | sample KBSSwiS32_FD_190357 | JGI IMG/M metagenome (GOLD analysis project Ga0268264, IMG submission 190357) | Switchgrass rhizosphere microbial communities from Kellogg Biological Station, Michigan, USA - KBS Switchgrass S3-2 (SPAdes) (version 2) | ecosystem: Host-associated > Plants > Roots >...
TATACTTAATACGTGTTATGCTTAGAGGTAACCCTTTGCGCCTTGATTTACTTTGCGCCTTTGCGTGAAAAAAAGTCTCCCGCAAAGGCGCAAAGTAAATTAAGACGCAAAGAGTCGCTGATTTCTTAAGCACAATCGGAGACGACACGATCGCGAAAATTTTATTCATTATATCCGCGAAAATCCGCCCCCATATCCGCGTAATCCGCGATCAGGTTTTAAACGTGATAAACAAAGCAGTTCCTTTACCAGGTTCGCTGTCCACATTCACCGTCGCGTGATGACGATCCAGTATCTCTTTTACATAAGCCATGCCGACGCCCAGTCCGTTTGGTTTTGTAGAAAATTTTTTGTCGAACATGTGCTGCATCGTTGCGGGGTCCATACCGGAGCCATTATCTTTAAATATCACTTTCAACTCATTTTTCGCGCGGTAAACGGTGATCCAAAGTTTTCCCTTGTCGTTTACGGCCTCCACAGCATTGATGATGATATTGAGAAATGCTGTCGTTAGTTTTGGAATATCCGCGTACAAATGAAGATCAAATCCATATGTCTTTATCACTCTTACATTCTTCAAAAAGATCCTGTCTTCCGCTTTTTTTAAACTTCTTTCGAGAATATCGCAGATGTCTGCTAATTCGAATTCCTCTTTGCAATACGTTTTCATATTTACAAATTCTTTCAGCAGGTCTTCAATACGGGCAGTGTTTTTTGAAATAACATCAGTAAAAGCCTGCAGCTTTTCTTTTTCCAATACTGGCTCTTGTTTTAACGACTGGTTGGCCAGGCTGATCGCTGATAACGGATTCCTTATTTCGTGAATAATCATTTGCACCGTGCTATCAATAGGCGCCTGAGAGCTATTATCTCTTATCCTGCTAAATCTGTGTTCTTTGGTGGGAGAATCATGATGAATTCCAGTCTTACCATTTTGTTCTGCACGGGAAACACTTCTTTCATCTGAATGGCCAATTTTAGACGTTTTGTTTTGATAGGTGATTTTGTTCGCAAACTTCATCTTTGTCATTTTTTTGAGTGATTAATAAATTCCTATCACGGGATACGAATGCAAAATCCTTGTTTGAACAACAACTTTTTTCTTAGAAACTACTTTAACAATCCTGGAAACTTAGACGACAATTCAGAAACGAATGCCTATGTACTTCACGAATGGAGGACCCAATCGGTAATGTAATCTATTACTTTTTTTAATTAAATCCTTTGATTAAAAGAAAAAAATTTAAGTGTTTTTCCTTAGAGCTTCCGAGCCGTTTTTTTCACATTCTGAACGTAAAAAATAACGATTTGAAGCGTGATGTCGCTCATTTAACCAAAGTGCTTGTAGCAGATGTACTACAACCCAAACACCCACAACTACAGAAAATCAAAACCCTAAACTATACTCATTTCCGGCCGTTTTTAATTTCTTTGCACCGCTTAAATTCTGAAACAGTGAAGGATTCCAATAAACCCGGACCCAAAGTTATTCTCATCAATTTAGTACTCGCACTTTTCGTTGGCGGTCTTGTTGCCGTTATTCTGTGCAAATTCGTTCTTTGGCGTTTCTTTACACCTTAGCAAATTTTTTGATTACGGGAGAATATCCTTCGCGTCGCATTACATAGGATACGTGTAGAAATTTGGACAAATTTTTTCAGTAGTCTTTGTACCACCTGTCGGGCCGACCTACCTACCTAAGACTTTAAATCGATCTTTCTTCTGCAAACGTTCATGATCAACAATCATTTAAATTCGCGTGCTGATTAAAAACTGAAGCGCTGAAATCTCGCTTTCTATAACCCGGATTGGCACGATTTTTCAACTTACAGGCATATTCTTAACAACAGACTGACATTATGAAACACCTATTAATTATCGGACTTGCTATTAGTACGGCATTTACCGCATGTCACACAAATTCTATTATTGGGAGAAGTCAATTGGATCTTGTTCCTGAATCAGAAGTACAAGCCATGGCTCTTACTCAGTACAAAGAATTTTTATCTACAAACAAAGTCATCCCCTCTGGAAATTCAAACCAGGAAATGGTCAAGCGCGTCGGAAGCCGCATTGCGACCGCCATTACAAAGTATTATACGGATCATGGCCAGGGTGATGCATTAAAAGGTTATACCTGGGAATTCAACCTCGTCGACAGTAAGGAAGTGAACGCATGGTGCATGCCCGGCGGAAAAGTGGTTGTATATACTGGTATTTTGCCATTGACACAAAACGAAAATGCATTAGCTATTGTTCTCGGACATGAAATCACCCATGCAGTCGCTGGCCACGGCGCCGAAAGGATGAGCCAGCAGTTGCTTGCACAGGGGATTCAGGCCGCCGGAAATGTTGCACTTAGTAACAATCCGCAGGCTGTAAACATTTTCAACACGGTATACGCTCCGGGATCACAGGTAGCAGTTCTTCTTCCATATTCCAGGAAACAGGAACTCGAAGCGGATCACTTTGGACTCATCTTCGCTGCGATGGCTGGTTATAATCCCCAGGAAGCAGTTCCATTCTGGACACGGATGGCAAATATGGGCGGTGAAAAACCTCCTGTATTCTTAAGTGATCACCCTGCCGACCAGGATCGAATCGATAAACTGAAAGGCTACATGTCTGAAGCGATGAAGTATTACCAGCAGTCTGGTAAGGCAGCAAAATGAATCGCGGATGCGCGGATTTACGCGGATTTCGCGGATTCTCAGGTTGAACATTGTTTTTCCGTGGCATAAGATTTTATGTATTAATGACGGCTTGATATTTTCAAACTCATTAAAAGCAGTATATGCCAAACAAAACACAAAAAAGAAACAGCTCAGGAAAACGTGAATTGATTTCACCAAGAGGTGATAAAAGATATGCGAAAAGAAATGCGAAAGGTCAATTCACTGAAATGGATGATCAAAAAAAATCATTGAGTCGTGATATCAAAAGAAAAGCAAAGACGACCGTAAAAGCAGGATATGGCGATAAGGGTGATCAGCGCGAGAGAGGGAAAAAAAGTTTATAGTGATAAATGAAGAATGTGAAAATGTCCCGGAAGCCGTCATTTCGAACAGAGTCCGCCGAGAGGCGGACGAAGTGAGAAATCCCGTGCCATTTATTGGAACTAAATATATCGGTGAGATTGATTACGATGTTAATCGCTGAAGATTCGGTTAGTTTTCTCACTTCGTCCGCCTCTCGGCGGACTCCGTTCGAAATGACGGCTTCCGGAACATTTCCACATTCACTTCAAAACCACCGCCGACTCCCGATTATATTTCCCCTTGTATTCCAACGGTGACATCCCAGTGATTTTTCGAAACACTTCCCGGAATGCCTTTACATCGGAGTAGCCGACATCATACATCACTTCATTGATTGTTTTTCGACTGGTCTCAAATGCTTTTTTTGCGGATTCAATTTTTACACGTTGAGAATATTCGAGCGGCGTATTACCGGTAGCTTTAATAAATCTGCGGTCAAAATTTCTTCTGCCGCTTGCAAACTTGGACGACAGGTCTTCTACGGATATTTTTTCGTGGAGATTTTTTTCGATATACGTCTGCGCCTTTTTTACCATTTCATCGTCATGTGATTTTTGCCCGGTGAAAATCGTAAATGGTGACTGGCTCTGCCTGTCAATTTCTATCTGGAAAATCTTTGAACAATAAATTGCCGTTTGCCTGTCATAATATTTTTCGACCAGGTAAATCACAAGATTCAAAAAAGAATAACCGCCACCGTTGGTGTAAATTCCGTTTTCATCTGTGATCAACTTTTCAGCCTTTAAATTCACCCGTGGAAATAAGTTTTTAAATGCTTCTTCAGCGCTCCAGTGCGTGGAGCATGTTCTTCCGTCCAGCAAACCGGCGGACGCAAGCATAAACGCGCCAGTACAAATGCTCGCGATTTCAGCGCCTTCTTTGTATTGTTTAGCGATCCAGTCGATCAATAGTTTATTTCCTTTGATCGCGCTTTCATACGTGCGAATTAATGTCGAAGGAATGATGATCAGGTTCGTCTTGGTGATCGATGAAATATGCGTCTGCGGTTTCACCGATACAATCCCATTATAGATTTCCGACTTTGTCGAAATGCCGGCCAACTGTATTTTAAACAATTCGCTTTTCCCGTTTTCTGCCCAATATTCATTCGCTCTGGCGAATATTTCGTACGCGCCGATGATACTGGCTGCAGTGCTTAAACTGCTTTGTCCGTCTGGTACAAGTATGGTTAGATGTTTCATTGTTATGATTTTTTATTACACCCCGGATGATGCACATAGAGATTCTATACTGGCTCTGCTATGTCTATCTTCCTATGTAGTGAATTTTAATAAGCAGCATAAAATGTAAAAACAAATATACCCAATCCACCTGTCCGAAACAACCCATCAAAATGTCCAATTAACACCCTCTCAAAGGAATTTCAAGACAATAGCTTTGGTAGCAAATTTGAAATATTAAAACTTACGTTATGAAAAATCAGGATTTCACAGTTTCTTTCATCGTGAACAAAACACCACGGGAAGCATACAATGCGATCAACAACGTACGCGGATGGTGGTCAGAAAATATCACCGGCACTACCAATAAAGTGAATGGTGAATTTGTACAAAAATACCAGGACGTGCACCGTTGCAAAATCAAAATCGAAGAATTATTACCCGCGGAAAAAATTGTCTGGCATGTAATCGATAACTATTTCAGTTTTACGAAAGATAAGACCGAATGGATCGACACAAAAATCGTGTTTGACATTGCAAAGAAAGGTACAAAAACAGAAATTCGGTTTACTCACCAGGGATTGGTTCCTGCTTACGAATGTTATGAAGTTTGCAGTGATGCATGGACCGAACATATCACTTCCGATTTGAAAAGATTTATTGAACGGGGAAAAGGAGAGAATGGAAAAAAAGAAAACAAGTCCAAGGCAAAGGCCTGAACCAATTTCCACATTTCCACATTCAAAAAAAATCGTTGCTGTTATCGCTTCGGCCTATATTGCGAAATAATATTTCAACTACGTTGAATAAGAACTTAACTGCAGTTATCAAAACTGAAATCGCAATGAGACTTCGTCCCCAATCTTTCGTGATCGGCATTTTCTTATTCTTATCAAATTTTACAAACGCACAACCGCTGACATTATGGTACAAACAACCAGCCACGGTCTGGACTGAAGCGTTGCCGGTGGGTAATGGGCGATTAGGTGCCATGGATTTTGGCGGTGTAGAAAACGAATTGCTACAACTAAATGAAGCAACACTATGGAGTGGGGGACCGGTTCGTAAAAATGTAAACCCCGACTCAAAAAGTTATTTGCCACAGGTTCGCGAAGCATTGTTCAACAAACAATATGATGAGGCAACAGAACTGGTAAAAAAAATGCAGGGTTTGTTTTCTGACAGTTATTTGCCTTTGGCGGATTTGATGATACAGCAGGATTTTGACGGAAAACAACTGAGCAGCTACAAACGAACTTTAAACATCAGCGACGCCGTCTCTACAACTGATTTTACAATCGATGGAGTACAATACAAACGCGAAGTTTTTGTATCCTCACCGGCGCATTTAATTGTCATACGGATTTCTTCAAATACTCCCAACAAGATTTCAGTGCAGATAATACCGACGAGTCAAATGCCATATCAAAAGCATGTGCTTTCTGACAACCTGCTCTCGATAAAAGGAAAAGCTCCTGCTAACGGTGATGAGTCCGCGAATTGCCGGGGTATGCGTTTTGAAATGCTGGTGAAGGCGTTGAATAAAGGCGGGCATGTAACAGCAGACACGTCTGGAATTCACGTAAGCAATGCTACGGAAGTCATGTTGCTTTTATCTGCCGCCACCAGTTTTAACGGGTTCGATAAATGTCCCGCCACGGAGGGGAAAGACGAACATAAAATTGCATTGGATCATCTGTATGGAAGCCTGGCAAAGCCTTTTGCAACACTTTGGAACGAACATGAAAAGGATTTCCATCACTTTTTCAATCGTGTTTCATTGGAAATAAATAATAATCAAACTCCAAAAAATAATTTGCCGACTGATGAACGACTGGAGGCGTACACAAAAGGCGGCGAAGATTACGGATTGGAAGCACTATATTTTCAATATGGCCGCTATTTGTTGATCTCATCATCGCGTACACCCGACGTGCCGGCGAATCTGCAGGGTATTTGGAATAACAAAATGCAGCCACCGTGGAATTCAAACTACACGACAAATATCAACCTGCAGATGAATTATTGGCCATCAGAAGTAACCAATTTATCTGAGTTGCATCAGCCGTATTTTGATCTGCTCGAACATTTGTCCATCACCGGCGCGGAAACTGCAAAGGATTTTTATGGAATGCGCGGTTGGGTTGTACACCACAATTCCGATATCTGGGCATTGTCAAATCCCGTTGGCGACAAAGGAAAAGGCGATCCGAAATGGGCAAATTGGGCCATGGGGGCAAACTGGCTCTGTCGCGATTTGTGGGAACATTATCAATTCACCGGTGACATGAAATTCTTGCGCGACACGGCGTATCCATTGATGAAAGGTGCCGCACAATTCACATTGGATTGGCTGATCACCGACAGCAACGGATACCTGGTGACAGCTCCATCGGGCTCTCCTGAAAATGAGTACTTATATGATGGAAATAAAAAATCAGGAATGTCGATCGCTTCGACGATGGACATCAGTATTATCCGCGATCTCTTCAACAATCTCATCGCGGCACAAAATATTTTGAAGAGTGATCCTGCATTCGCGGATACGGTGACCACAGCAAGAAATAAATTGTACCCGTTCCACATCGGGCACAAAGGGAATTTACAGGAATGGTACCAGGATTATGAAGATGTCGAACCGCATCATCGTCATACTTCACATTTATTTGGATTGCATCCTTCAAATCAAATCTCTCCCGTTATGACACCGGATTTAGCAAATGCGGCCATCAAAACACTGGAGTTGCGCGGTGATGGAGGCACGGGCTGGAGCCTCGCATGGAAAGTCAATTTCTGGGCGCGGTTGCTCGACGGGGATCATGCATACAGATTGTATCGAAATTTATTGAGGTTGACGAAAGAATCGGAAACGGACTACGGCTCTCACGGTGGTGCCTACCCGAATTTGTTCGATGCACATCCTCCGTTTCAAATCGATGGTAATTTTGCAGGGACCGCAGGCGTTGCGGAAATGTTATTGCAATCGCAAAATAACGAGTTGCATTTATTGCCTGCGATCCCGCAAGTTTGGAAAAATGGCTCGGTAAAAGGCCTGCGCGGCCGCGGAGGTTTTGAAGTCAGCATCAATTGGAATAACAATGTTATTACAAATGCAAAAATCATTTCATTGTTAGGAAATAATTGCGTGGTAAGAACGAACCAACCAGTGATATTGAAGGGAACAAATGTAAAGTCGGAAAAATCTGGAAATGCCTTTGTGATTTCATTCAAGACTGAGAAAGATAAAACATACGATCTGGTAAATGAATAAAATCGGCGAAAACTAGTCGGGCGGGTTTTTATTTCTTTTTTACTGCTTTCATTTTTTTATTTTCTTCAATGCCAATTTTTACGAAGGATTCCAGATCTTCTATGGTACTTGTCCTTTCTGGTCCGATCAATAGCCAGCCTTTCATTGGTTTTCCGGTGATGTCAAAGGGACGCACGCCTTTTTCAGATAATAAAGATTCTCCAGTTTTAGGATCGCACCGGAGGATTAAATCTTTTTTGTCGACTCCCACACACATCTTGTCATTCAACATAAATGCAATGCCTCCAAACATTTTCTTCTCTGTAAGATTTTTTTTGCCCGAAAGAATTTCCCGGATTCTCGCAGCTAATTTCTCGTCGTATGCCATTGGAGTTATTTTAATAGTTCTTCCTATCTGTAATACCTGTCTCGTACCTTTTCACCGTAAAGCAAAAGTTTTCAAATAAAGAAACGCCTCAGGAAGTTTAATGACAAGTCGATAAACCAAATTGATTTCAATCAACAAAATCAATTTGGCTTTTGCGAATTCGATCAGGATGACGAATTAAGCAGATCCTAAAATACAATGTGGACATTTTGTATCGCATGCGCATCCTGCGCGTTCACATCAAAATTATACGTTTTGGTTTTGGCACTGTTGAGAATGCTTGTCGCAACGATTGTGTATTTGCCTGGCTTCAAATATATAGTTCCGTTGTCATCAGGCGACAAATCCCAATCGATCGCTTCTTCCAAATCTAAATTTGTAATCTTGAGTTTGCAAGCTTCATCCGTCGTAAGTTTTATTCGCATCTGCGAAGCGGGTTTTTTCAAACCCAATGCGGGTTGACTTGCGCGCGCAGGCTTTTCTTCCGGTTGAATATCTGCATCGTCATCTTTTTGTGCGGTTGGCGGCGGTTGTTGAACCGGTTGCGGAGTTGGCGGAGGATTTTCATTTTTTGTTTTTCCCGAATCCGTTACTGCCGGAGCAGCTGTCGTTGCTGCCGTTGTCGCCGGACGTTTCAGCCCCCTGTTAATTGCACTGGGCACACTATCGTGCCTTACGGCATCGACGGGTTGACTTGTTGGATTACTATATTTAGGCACTGTAGCAGAGTTTCGTCCCCTGAAATAGATAAATAAAATAGAGAGTCCGACAATCATCAACGTCAAAATGATTATTGGTGTTCTGACACTACCGCTGCTGGGCACGGTACTGATTGGCCTGCGGGGAGGCGCCGAGACTGTAACATGCTTTACTGCGGTCCGTCTTTGCACGCCGACGCGGGATCTTATTAGGTACATCGAATAGTTCTCCATCGTCTTTCCAACAACTAATTGTTTAAACGACTCAGCCAAATCGCCATTCGACGGCTGATTGCTGCCAAGTAAAGAAGTCACATCTTCATCAGTCATCACCTCGCATAATCCCTTTGTGCAAAGCAGAAAATAGTCGCCATCCTGCACATCATCGATCCATCTTGTTTCTGCATAAATCGACGCGCTATCCGCTTTGATGCCATGGAAAACGTTATTGCTACCCGAGTGCACATGTTCGCCTTCACTAGAGATTTCACTCAGCTGTACTAACTCACCTACGAGTGCATTATCTTCTGTTTTGAAAAGGATTTCGCCATTCCTGACATGATAGACCTTACTATCTCCATACCATGAAATCATTGCTCTCTGATCGTATAAAACCAGCATCGAAAAAGTTGTGGCAAGGTCGGTATCCAACTTGTATTCCCGTGCATACGTAATCAGGCGTTCCCTTCCCTCAATCAATAATTTATTGATAAGTTCGGTACTCATCCTGTTTTCGGGATATTTCAAAATTTTGGCGGCCATAAACTGGCTGATCAATTGGCTTGCGATCTCACCATTTTCAAAGCTTCCGGCTCCATCGCAAACAATAAACACCTGGTCATTCACGGTCGCATTTCCGGGGGCAGGCCAGATAAAATCTTCCTGTTTTGTTTTTTCACCCGTTTCAAATAAATAAAAAATGCTTTCGGGAGTTATCATAATCTATATTAAATATTCGCAAATCTTAAGCCATCTACATGTGCTGCAACAAGTATTCCACCATTAAAGATACTTCTTCTTTAAGTCTCTAAAACGCTTATCGTCCTGCAAAGTTCCAAGCAATGCGTCATGGTCCACAAAGCTTTTCTCTACTTTATTCGTTCTAAATGATTTCTCAAACCACTTTAACGATTCTTCAGTATTTCCACGCAAGTAAATGCAACTGGCCATACTATACAAAAAGTACCCGTTTGAGGAATCGCTTTGATAACATCTTACCAGGTAATTGTATGCCGAATCATACTGACGCATGTTCAGATAGATATTGCCCAGTTCATAATTAAATGACGGAGGTACCCCATTTGGTTGAATCGTAAGGAATTTCCTGTAGCTGTCCAATGCATTTTGATAATTCTTTATCCTGTAATTCGATAAACCGACGTAATAGGTTGCGTCACGGAATCTTCCTGCCGAATCTAACGCAATGGCGTTACGGTAGGAAGCTATTGCGTCTTCGTAATGACGCCCGTCTTGCAATGCACGTCCGAGGTAGTAATGCCATTCTGCATGATTATTTTCTATGGAGATGGCTTCCCTGATCTCTTTGGTTGCGTCATTGAAATTATTCTTTTTGTAGTACGCAAGCCCGCGGTTAAAATGCGCTTCTGCAAAATTCTCATTCTTTTTCTCCGCACTTGAAAAATTATCGAGCGCCTTGTCAAGGTCATTCAGATTATACTGTGCTTTGCCGATTGTGTTATAAATCTCCGCCACTGTATTATTCGAATTCGCTTTTTTGAGTGAACTCATTTCAAGGCAGGCTTCCATACTCGATATGCAACTCTTATAATTTTTCTGCGAGAAATAAGCGTCGCCTATTCCTTTCTGCGCCAAATAAAATTGCGGATTGTATTGAAGGGTCTTGTTGAAATCATTTATCGCATCACCGGGTTTTTCCATTTGAAGATTTGCCAATCCTCTTTTGTAATATGCCTCGTGATAGTTAGAAGATAACTGTATCGCTCGTGAATATGCCTCGATCGCTCTGTCAAAATCATTTTTTGCAAAAAGGCATTCACCTTTTGCATAATAGTAATAACTCTTGAACGGATTGACTCTTGAGGCCGCATCAATGTATACCAATGCTGAATCATTATGCCCACTACCGAACTCCTTCAATCCATATGTAAAAATGATTTCTGCAGAGCTATCAATCTTTTTAATGTTTGATGAATCGAGTCCCTTTCGACGGGCTATAGTAAAATCATCAGCCGCGCTTTGAATGTTATTCAACCTGACCTTACCCATTCCTCGATTATAATATGCAAACGCATTGTTGCTGTCCAGGCTGATTGCTTTTGTGAAAAAATCATTTGCATTGTCATAGTCCATCTTTTTTGCATACAGGATCCCTTTGTCAATATTCAACTTTGCTTTAAAGATTGGATCGATCGTTTCCTGGCTCAATGCGCCATCAAGATCTTTTATCGCCTGGTCAATATTACCATTTAGCATATGAAGATCTGCCATCGCTTCATAAATCGATATTTCAGTTGGATCTTTTGCGAGGTAAGTTTTGTATTCAGTCAGCGCTTCCACGTTCCTGTTCATGCGTCTATATAAGTCGGCACGGCTCCGGATCGTTTCCATATTGTCGTTGTCATATTCGTATGATTTGACGTAGTCTTCCAATGCATCATTATAATTTTTGATTTGCTCATTGTACGACTTTGTTGCCTGTCCCATTCTGTCATAACACTTCGCTCTTCCTAAATAATAATCTGAATTCGAAAAATCGGTATTTGCCTTGGGTTTTCTAAGATGTTCTGAATATCCCTTGATAGCAGCTTTGTAATTTCCGGATCGATATTTTTCTTCGAGGTCAGAAAGTATACGAAAAGAAGTATTCAGTTCTTTGATGCGCGGTTCAAATTCGCTTCGTTTTTTTGGATCGACGTCGATCGCTTTATTATATAATCCGATTGCTGTTTGATAGTTTCTTTTCTTTTCTTCGAAGCGCGCCTGTTCGATATATTGATTGAACCGGTCGGTTTCTGTTTGTAATGGAAGTTTTGAAAGCATCGCGCGGGGAGCCGGGTCGTTTGGTCGCAAACTGTATGCCGCAAGGTAGGCTTCCCTCGCCAACACATAGTTTCGATTGGCAAAGGCCTTGTCGCCATCCGCCATTTTTTGATTGAATGCTTGTGTTACGGCTTCATTCTTTTCACCCTCTTTTTTTATTTCTGCAGGAGCTACGTCGGGTGGTTTACTCCCGTCTTCAATTTGTTTTCCCGCATCAATGATGGCGATGTTATCCGCCATATCCGTCACAGTATCGGCCGGACTGAAGAAGCCAATTCTTGAAATAAAAACCTGCCACTTGTTGTTGCTTTTTTGAACAAACAATTCAGCTACACGCTTAGACGGTTTGTATGGGTCATTTGGGTTTGCGAGACATTTATTTTTTAATGTGGAAGTAAAGTACACATTGATATAAATATTATTTCTTCCTTTTTTAACCGCGGAAGACCTGATGTCACTAAAGAAGATTGAATTCGTATCGCTTTTTGCGTAAAAGGTATTAACGGCATTCAGGTATTGCGCAACAGGCACATCATTTGATCCTGCACCATTTGTGTAGTTCGGGTCGCTGATATCGTCTGCAATCGCAATTTGACCATTCAGGAATATTTTTTTGTCGGACCCTTCGACACTTTGTGCGATCAATTCCCTGATATCAGAGCTTTCTGCGCCCGTGTAAGAAATTGTATTCAACAACGTGTTCAAATACCTTTCAATGGTAGTCTCTGATTTTGCCTTAATAACCTTGACATCATTCGTGGTTATCGAATCCTGCGCGCAGCACATTTGAATCAAGCAACTGAATCCAATAAACAAAATAATTACCTTATTCATGCAAACACTTGTTTAATCGTTGGTCAAGACTCGGGGTTAATTGACACCTAGTAATTTAATTTTTATAATTTTCCATACTGGATGACGATACTTTTTGCATGTGGTTGATCAGCCATCCCGAGTACAAAGTCTCACGAGGAAAATCTTCCACGGTAAAGATCCATTTATCCGCCAGCAAGAAATGATATTTTATTTTAATAACATGTGAAAATTCTATCTGGCGATTCAGGACAGCATTGTAAAATGCAAGCATATTGGATCGGTTGAAATATGAGTTTTCGAAGTAATTGGATAAATTCTCCTTGTCGTCCAATGCCCGTTTCAACGAAACAAAATTGGTCGCGTGACTCGTTGGACTCAGGCATTTTGTTTTGATCTTGCTTTCCGCCATTTCCCTTACCACAATGTTTGATTTTAACCGGCTTTGCCCCACACCAACAATCATCCATTTCGATCCTCCATTTTGCGTCATTTCTATTTTCATGACGACAGGAATCACAATAGATGAAGAATTGTACCTGAATCTGCATGTTAGTTCGGCATACCAGTTGTCGCCATAAAAGTCAAGGTAGATTGGATTTTTTTTGTTGGTCACTTCGGAAACAAATCGCAACATCATGGTGCTGTCCCACGAAGTGTTCTCATAATTAAAGAGGCTTTTGATCAATCGTTGACGGGTAATATTAAATTTTCTATGGCGCTCTCTGTACACCGCCCTGATAAATGAAGCCGGATCGTCATTAAATCTCTCAAAAAATTCATCAATCTCTTTGACCTGGTAAATAAAATGCTTGTCCCTCTTAACACCGTCATCCGTGGTGTACACTTGGCCAAAGAGGTAATTCTGATAAAAGCAAAAACAAATAACTAACAAATATTTTCCAATAAGAGATCCGGACATATCAAAAAATGCGATTATTGTTTTGGGGTTTTCGTTCCCAACACTTCTACATCTGACAACATCACATCCCATTGTTGAACTGTACTCCCCCGCAGGTTTCTTTCGTAAACGATTAGCTGAACCTCGGTTGTTTTTTTTGTTTCATCTTCATACACAAGGCGTCCGTCACTAAACGCACGAAACGTTTGTTCGAAACTTACGATGCCATAATATTTTCCGTCAGCTCCTTTGCGAATGTTGCTCACATAATCCACGTGTGAAAACGTGATGATGATGCGTTCGTACCGTAAACTCCTTAGCTTCTCCAGGAAGTCGCGCACTTTCAGATGTTTCTTTTCATTGCTATTCACAGATGAAACTTCAATGATTGCGCCGTCGACAAATAAACTGGATGCCTGGTCGATTGCGTTATCCTGCGCAACGGTAGTAGCCGTTTTATCGCAAAGAATAAATAAACAGCCCTGGAATTCTTTTATCTTGGCAAGGGCTTTTTTCTTAAAATCATCTCTTGATACTTTACCGGGCAGTTCTTCGACTGCTGGCTTCAAAGTGTCAGTTTCCTGTGCACTCATAATTATTTCCCTTGCAGGCTCCGGTATAACGGGACCAGCCACACGCTCAATAATAGCGCTGCCTGCGCCTGCGTACGCCATTGCAAAAGAATTGCATAGCGAAATCAGTAAAAGAATGATGAACCCAAAATAATATTTAGGTTGCTTACGATAGCGGGGTCGTGGGTTGTGCGTAATTAAAAAATCTCGCATATACGTTATTTTTTTTCTGTTATTGCCTTGCTGGTCTACCGGGTTGAACTAATTGTAAAAAATTTATTTTTTGCTAACATTAATCTACAAATCATCCGCCACAAAAAATAGGGTCTCAATAAATCAGTCTTTAATTATTGTTATTTTTCTTCCTCCATAAAAATCCAAGCACGATTTCATGCGTGCCTTTGCTCACGGTATTTAATTCGGTTGTGGTATAATCATATGAATATCCTAGATTAAAAGTGCTGCTGATGTTGACTCCCAACATAGCGGCAAATCCGTTTTGGTGGCGGTACGAAAAACCTACCCAAAGTAAATCCTGGTATTGGACTTTTACGTTGATGTCAACGCCGATCGGCAATGGTTGCACATATCTGAGCATGACGGATGGTAATACACTAATGTCATCACCTGCCAATATTTTATAACCCGCCGTAAAAAACATATGCGGGACTAATTTTCCGGTTAGCAAGGTAACACTGTCTGACGTGATTGCTCCATTGCTGGCATTAATAGGAACTGGAATGATCTGTTGTGCGGACGCCCCAAGGAAAAAACTGGGATTTGATAACCAGAGCCCGGCATTCATGTCAGGTTCGATTTTATTTAGGTATCCGCTCGTCAATACCGCCGGGTCAACAGGGTTGGTTTGTCCAAAATCCACCTCATTGACATCAACTTTTACTTCTTGTATACCAATTGACGCGCCAAAACTAAGGGTTGTTCGCGTACCAACCGGCACATGATAGGCATAAGATCCATATGCCGCGATCCGGCTGAGTGGTCCTGTCTTATCATTTAAGATCGAGAATCCTACTCCATGCTGCGCCGGAGGTGCTGTGTATTCCATAGAGAATTGTTTGGCACCCAAACTTTTAGCCTCTTCATCCGGAACCGTCGTAGGCGTTCGTTTATCATAATCGATCTTCCCAAGCGGGGCGTGTATGGTCAAATACATTGTCTTTGGCGCTCCATTTAAACCAACCCATTGGTTTCGATAGCTGGCTTTGAGGTCCCAATAATTTTCAATGCCCGCCAGCGCAGGATTTAATATGAAGTTATTCATTATATACTGTGTGTAATAAGGTTGTTGTTGCGCGTGTAAAAAACCCGCCCCCAACAAAAACATGCAACTGATTATAAATTTCTTTTTCATACACTACATGTTATTTAAAGATGGTTACCGAACCGCCAATTTTCTTTTCTCCATTCTTCGGATCAATCACATAGTAATAAGTTCCAAGCGGAAGTGCATTGCCATTATAAGTTCCATCCCATGGTCTGCTATTGTTTTCTGAATGGAAAACTTTCTGACCATATCTGTTGAATACATCAACTGTTGCTCCAGGATATGCTGACAAATTAGTGATGACCCATGTGTCGTTAACACCGTCACCATTTGGTGAGAATGCATTTGGTATGCCAAGCTTCGACACGATAGCTGACACAGTTATCTTAATGTTCGCATTGTTTTCACACTGCAAGTTGTCCTTGACGTCGAGTGTGTATGTTGTCGTAGCGGCCGGACTTGCTATTGGATCTTTGATGGTCGGATCACTCAATCCAATTGTTGGGCTCCATAAGTACGAAATAATATTTCCAGTGATGGACGGATTGAGATGTGTGTTACTTCCCGGGGTAATCGTGATATCCGGACCCATATCCAGAACCGGAAGTGCATTTATAACAACATCGATGTGCGCAATGGTTCCGCATTGGCCACTGTCTGGCGTAAAGGTATACGTGGCGCGACCGGCAGTCGATGTGTTGATTGTTGATGGACTCCATGTTCCCGTGACTCCTTCTGTTGATTTTTTTGGAAGTGCCGGCGCGGTTGCAAATTGGCAAAGTGAATCAGGAATAGTTGTGAATGTTGGAATAAGACTGTTCACAACTGTTACAATCAATGAAAGTTGGGTAGCGCACTGTCCCGGCGACGGGATAAATGAGTAGACGATTGTTCCAATGCGATTGGTGTTTATCGCAGAAGGGGTCCAGCTTCCGGTAACGCCTTCATTGGACGTAGTTGGCAATGGCGGCGCTGTCGATCCCGTACAAAGTGAATTTGGAATCGGCGGGAAGGTTGGTTTCAAACTGGTCACAACCGTAATATCAACTGATACCGGGCTCGCGCAACTTCCAGTCGTTGGCGTAAACGTGTATGTTGTCGTTCCAAGCGATGATGTATTGATAGTTGCAGGGCTCCATGTTCCTGTGATTCCTTCGTCAGATGTTCCTGGAAGTGCCGGTGGTGTTCCATTCTGACAAACTGAGCTTGGTATGTTCGGGAATGTTGGAGCAATTCCACTGTTGACTGTTATGCTTACTGTAACAGGACTTGCACAACTGGTGCTTAATGGAGTAAATGTATAGACTGTTGTTCCGAGCGATGATGTATTGACAAGCGCTGGGCTCCATGTTCCGCCAACTCCTTCGATAGAAGTTGTCGGCAATACCGGTGGCGTAGTGTTTTGACAAAGTGCTGTTGGTATTGTTGTGAACGTTGGCGTTACAGCACTCGTCACAGATATATCGACAGAAGTCGGACCTGCACATGAACCGGCTGCTGGTGTAAACGTGTATGTGGTCGTACCAATGTTGGATGTATTGATGGTTGCAGGATTCCATGTACCGTTGATCCCTTCGGTAGATGTTGCTGGAAGTGCTGGTGCCGAAGTATTTTGACAAACGGAAGTCGGCACGGTTGTGAATGTTGGTGTAACGTTTCCAGTGATTGCAATATTCACAGTGACCGAACTTGCACAACTGCCCGCGTTTGGTGTAAATATGTATGCGGTAGTTCCTGCTGTAGAGGTATTGATAGTTACCGGGCTCCAAGTTCCGTCTATGCCTTCATTTGATGTTGCCGGCAATGCTGGTGCAGTTGCATTTTGACAAATTGATGTTGGTAAGTTCGGGAACGTTGGCGTAACACCTGTGGCAATTGTAATACTTAATGTAGTTGTCGTTGCGCAAGTGCCTCCAGTTGGAGTAAAGGTATAAACAGTTGTACCGATAGCGGATGTGTTTACGACAGCAGGATCCCAGGTTCCCGCGATTCCTTCGATGGATGTTGCAGGTAACACCGGAGCCGTTGCATTCTGACAAATCGAAGTTGGTATGGTTCCGAAAGTTGGCGTGACACTTGTCGCAACAGTGATGTCAACAGAAACCGGGCTTGCACAACTTCCTGCAGCCGGAGTAAATGTATACGTCGTTGTTCCAAGATTGGTCGTGCTTATAATTGCCGGGTTCCATGTTCCTGCAATTCCTTCATTCGATGTTGCAGGCAATGCAGGGGCGGTTGTGTTTTGACAGATCGAATTTGGTACAGTTGGGAAAGTAGGAGTGACGCTACCGCCGATAGTGATGCTCAAAGTAGCAGGAACGGCGCAAGTTCCACTTGCCGGAGTAAACGTGTAGACAGTAGTGCCAAGTGTTGCTGTGTTAATTACTGCAGGGTTCCAAGTTCCACTAATTCCTTCTACTGATGTAGCCGGCAAGATCGGTGCAATTGCATTCAGACAAATTGAAGTTGGAATTGCTGCAAAAGTTGGTGTGACACTATTCGCAATTGCGATATCCACTGAAACCGGAGCCGCGCAACTTCCTGCTGCAGGAGTAAATGTATAACTCGTAGTACCAATCATTGCAGTATTGATGACAGCAGGATTCCATGTTCCACTCACTCCTTCATTTGAACTGGTCGGTAATACCGGTGCAGTCGTATTTTGACAAATAGAAGTTGGAACAGTTGGGAACGTCAGTGTGACATTCGTTGTGATTGTGATATCAACTGATACAGGTACTCCACAACTACCTGCAGCCGGTGTAAACGTATATGTTGTTGTTCCAAGTGCAGCTGTATTAATTACCGCAGGATTCCATGTTCCGTTCACTCCTTCACTTGATGTTGGTGGCAATGCTGGTGCTGTTGCATTTTGACAAATAGAAGTTGGCAGAGTTGGGAACGTCGGTGTTACGTTTGTTGTGATCGTGATATCAACTGATACCGGAGCTGCGCAACTTCCGGCTGCTGGTGTAAACGTATATGTTGTTGTTCCAAGTGTAGCTGTATTAATTACCGCAGGATTCCATGTTCCGTTCACCCCTTCATTTGATGTCGGTGGCAATGCAGGTGCTGCTGAATTCTGACAAATGGAAGTTGGAATAGTTGGGAATGTTGGTGTGACATTCGTTGTGATCGTGATATCAATTGATACCGGAGCTGCGCAACTTCCGGCTGCTGGTGTAAACGTATATGTTGATGTTCCAAGTGCGGTTGTACTGATCACAGCAGGATTCCATGTTCCGTTCACTCCTTCATTTGATGTTAGTGGCAATGCCGGCGCTGTTGCATTCTGACAAATGGAAGTTGGAATGGTTGGGAACGTTGCTGTAACATTCGCGACAATTGTGATATCAATTGAAGTAGGAGCTGCACAACTTCCCGCTACCGGAGTAAACGTATATGATGTGGTTCCAAGTGTTGAAGTATTGATCACTGCAGGATTCCATGATCCGTTCACACCTTCGTTTGAAGATGCTGGTAGTGTTGGTGGCGTTGCATTTTGACAAATAGTTGTTGGTACAGTCGGGAACGTTGGTGTGACGTTCGTTGTAATTGTTATGATGACAGATGTTGGAGCTGCACAACTTCCTACCGCCGGAGTAAATGTATACGTTGTTGTTCCAAGCGCCGACGTAGTGATGACCGCAGGATTCCAGGTTCCGTTCACTCCTTCGTTTGATGTTGCAGGTAATATTGGCGCCGTTGCATTTTGACAAATCGACGTTGGCACCGTCGGGAATGTTGGTGTGATATTCGGATTGATTGTGATGTTCAATGAAACAGGAGCAGCGCAACTTCCCACTGCTGGCGTAAACGTATATGTGGCTGCACCGAGCGTAGCTGTATTGATCGTTGCAGGATTCCACGTTCCATTCACACCTTCATCGGATGTTGCAGGCAATGCTGGTGCGACAGCGTTTTGACAAAATGCATTTGGTATGGCAGCGAATGTTGGTGTGACATTCGGATTGATCGTAATGTTCAACGTAGTTGGTCCGGCGCAACTTCCAACTGTTGGCGTAAACGTATACGCAGTGGTACCAAGTGTGGCCGTGTTGATCGTTGCAGGATTCCATGTTCCACTAATTCCTTCATCAGATGTTGCAGGCAATGCAGGTGCCACTGCATTTTGGCAGAATGCATT
>Ga0268264_10001848_pt1 | contig 19273 bp, 14 predicted proteins | sample KBSSwiS32_FD_190357 | JGI IMG/M metagenome (GOLD analysis project Ga0268264, IMG submission 190357) | Switchgrass rhizosphere microbial communities from Kellogg Biological Station, Michigan, USA - KBS Switchgrass S3-2 (SPAdes) (version 2) | ecosystem: Host-associated > Plants > Roots >...
ACGTTCAACAGCGCCTGGGAGACGATCGGGCTGGGGACGTTCGGCGGCTGGCAGAAGACCACCTACGACGCCGGCGTCCAGCACGACGTCGTGAAGACCGACCTGTTCGGGCGGGTGATCGACCGGCTCGATTTTGGCGGCCACGACTATGATTATGCGTTCGACGCGGCCGGGCGGCTGGTGACGACGTCGATCATCAACGACAGCATCACCAACGGCTGGTACAATAGCGGCCAGGCCAAATCGGTGGTGTCGGACGAACTGCTGGGGACGACGCGGACGGTGCTGACGTCGGATTATCAATATGACGTGTTCGGGCGGCGGACGTTCGAATCCTACAAGGGGCAGGTCACTCTGAACGGGGGATCGCCGACGACGACGATCTATCAGACGACGACGGTGACGTGGGATTCGAACAATCGGATGGTGAGCTTCGGCGACACCGGGGCGGGCACGGCATCGGACAATGCGACGGTGGCGTGGAAATATGATCTCGCCGGCAACATCCGCAACATGCACGCGACCTATCACCTGCTCGGCGAGGCAGGCGGGTTCGACAGCGCGACGACGACGGACGATTTCTGGTATAAATATGACGGCATGAACCGGTTCACGCTGACCAAGGGCCAGAAGGTGGGCAGCGTGATCTCGCGCGGGCTGAAGGGCACCGAGATCGCCTATGACAAGGCCGGGCAGCGGGTGCAGGCGACCTACACGGCGAAGATCCCGGACCCGCATTTCCCGACCTATTTCACTTATGCGGAACGGCGCGAAACCTATATCTATACCAATGACGGCTATCTGTCGGCGGTGCAGGCGACGGTGGGCAAAGATGGTTCGTCGACGACGCCGGTCGTAATCGATGCGACCGATCCGACGTTCACCCAGGCCGCCTACACCCGCGACGCGATGGGGCGCGTGACGTATCTCAGCGAATATACGCCCGACGGCAGTGTGATCGCCTATACGCGCGAGGTGGCCTACAACGCCAAGAGCGAGATCACCATCGAAACGACCGACACGCTGCAGGACAATGGCAAGCGCAACTGGTCGCGGACGACCTATTTCTACGACAGTTCACGCAACGGCCTGGGCACCTATCTGGGCGGGGTGGTCACCCAGGCGAACACCGAGAAATGGCGGACCACCACGGGCGGATCGACCGAGGAACTCGATGACACATCGACGACCTACACCTATGACTGGTGGGACCAGGCGCGGCTGGTGCGCAGCGTCTACGACAGCGACGTCGGGGCACTGAACGATGCGATCGGGACCGACTACAGCTATGATGCGTTCGGCGGGCTGATCCAGACCAAGGAGTCCGAAGGCGAGGTTGTGCACAGCTACGTCAAGTACAAGAACGACGCGAACGGCCAGGTCTTCCAGCGCGCGGAATCGGTGACCGGCGAGACCGACAAGCCGAGCAAGGTCTATTATTATTTCAACGGGCAGGCGATCGGCGACATCTCGAACGACGGCACGACCGACATCGATTATGTGATGTCGATCGACAAGCGCTATGTCGTGGGCCAAGGCGGGGTGTTCCGCTACGGTGCGACCTCCGCCACCGCCTATGCGGACTTCGACCAGAGCTACGACCCGATCAACGGGTTCAACTATGGCGCGACATCGAGCCGCTACACGGTGCAGACCGGCGACACGCTGTCGTCGATCGCGGGGACGGTGTGGGGCGATTCGTCGCTGTGGTACAAGATCGCCGACGTCAACGGCCTCGACGGCACCGAGACTTTGGTCGCGGGCCAGAACCTGGTGATCCCGAACAAGATCACCAACATCCACAACGATTCGTCGACCTACCGGGTCTATGATCCCAATGCGGCGATCGACGACGCGTCGCCGAGCCTGGTCAAGCCGCCCAAGACCGGCTGCGGCGTGTTCGGACAGATTCTGCTCGCGGTGATCGCGGTCGCGGTCACTTACTTTACCGGCCAGTTCGAGGTCATCGAGGCGCTGCCCGGGCTCGTCGGTGGCGCCATTGCCGGCGCCGCGGGCAGCCTCGTGAGCCAAACGATCGGGCTGGCGACGGGCATCCAGACGAAGTTCGACTTCAAGGGGCTTGCGCTGGCCGCTGTCGGTGGCGCGGTCGGTGGCGAACTCAAGGGACTCGGCACGATCGGCAAGGCTGGCACCACGTTCAGCAAGATCGCGACCGGCGTCGTGCGCGGCGCGCTCGGCAGCGTGATCACGCAGGGGATCGGGGTCGCGACGAGACTGCAGGACAAATTCAGCTGGAGTTCGGTCGCAGCAGGCGCGGTCGGGGGGGGCGTGGATCCCGTGTTAGGAGGCGGCGTGCTCGGCGCGGTCGGCGGTGGCATTGCAGGGGCTGCCGCGGCGTCGCTGGTTACGGGGCGTGATTTTGGCGATACGCTGATATCCTCGCTGCCCAGCATCATCGCCAATACGGTTGGAAGTTTTCTTGCCGGCCAGGTGTCGGGGCGACAGTCCGAGGGCGACAAAGACATAAACTCTGACCTGGTGAGCTATAGTGACGAAGATCGAGCGGCTATGCTCCCGGGAGCCGTCCGATCTATCGACTTGCCATCAAGTACATCATATTCAAGCGATGACATTTTGCAGAATGCATTGTACACTCAGGAGCCTTATTATTCAATATCTGATGATATAAATTTAATTAGCACTTCAGGATATCAAATTAACCGATCGTCAAATGGAAAATTTACGAATGGCAATTTGCTAAACATTCTAAACGGAATTTTGAATAACGTTGAGAATGCTGCAGCATCAAGTCAAATTCAAAATACAGCTCAAGAATATGACCTTAATTTAAAATCTCGGAGCGATCTTTTTGCCGCAGCAGCTTTTGTTTGGTCAAATTATCAGTTGCCCAATTTGGTATGGGGTGTGCCATATAGCGGATCGGGTAACCGTGCTGCGTCTGAGTCGGTTATGTGGTACACTCAGGGTAACCCAGCATCATTTGAAAGAGCGTTACAGGGTAATTCATATGACTTAAGCTTGCTTCAAGCAGCAGCAAACGATCGCTTAGAAAACATCCTGAATGAGCGGAGAGCGTCCGCAGTCAGCCCTTCTCTAAGTACATATTCATCACGAGCTAGGGCACTCTTGATTGGACGAGGCAGAAATCTTCAAAATTGGCAAGCCCATCATTTAATTCCTTTCGAGTCAATGGCTCAGTTACCTCGCGCTACTCAACTTAAAATTGCGCGATCTGGTTGGAAAATGGACTCAATTGAAAATCTGATTGCTTTGCCCGCAGATAAAGGAACATATAGTAATCCGCCAAATTCCGGCGCTTTTCCCTATCATAGCGGCGCCCATCCTGTTTATAGCGGTGAAGTTGCGATACTGCTTCGAGCAACAAGCTTCCTCCCTGGAAGCTCTCGAGCGCAAACACGCGCAACTCTCCTTCACATAGAGAGAACGATGCTGTCAAAGCTGCTCATCCCCCCCATTTATCATCCAAGAGTGAAGTAATATCATGGAAAAAGAATCACTATTCAGGTTATCCATGACACAAATCAATTTAGGCCTTCTAGAGAATTTGGAGGATGGAAAATGTCCAGAATTACGCTTTACAAACCGAGATACCATATCTCAGTTGTTAAGCAATGTGTTCACCAATTCATCCAATATGAGCGCGAGAGATATATCACTTACCGTACAGAACCTACCAGAAGCAAACTTAATTTGTACGAACGATGGATTTTTTCCAGGCTACTTCATGTTAGGACTTGATTTTTTTTCCAGAGAACTCAGAACCCTTGCCAACCTCAATTCCGATACGGTTATTTTTAATGATGTAAATACCGAAGGAAGTTGCCATAGCTTTAACAAAATGGATTACAAATGGGCGCAATTTATCCATTTTTGCAACCCTCTTGAGAGGGATTTTATTGATTATTATTTGGATTCGAGTGGATATTTAGCTTACGATCGCCCACCCTTTGCCATAAGGGATGGATTCAAGGCACCTGCTACGATTTTTCGCATGACAAACTCACCTTGGTTGTTATGCACGATAGATTTCGTCAAACAATTTGGCGACTTTGGCGACTCCGGCATAGATTTTATCAATATAGAAGATGACACCATCTTCAGTTTTTAAAATTGCGTTAGTCGGAGACCGATGATTGTGTCGTCATCAACGACGCGACGATCATGACGCAGACGTTCTACGACAAGGCCGGCAACATCACCCGGCAGATCGGCGGCAACAACATCAGCCGCTGGTTCTTCTACGACAAGCTCGGCCGCAAGATCGCCCAGGTCGACGAGAGCCGCTATCTGACCTTCTACACCCTCGACCCCGACGGCAATGTGACGAAGGAAGAGCGGTTCGCGACAGCCCTGGCATCGGTCAACGGCGCAAGCGATCCGGTTACGATGCGCGGCCTGGTGATCGACACGACCGACACGTCGCAGGACCGGGTGACGACCTTCACCTACAACAAGAACGGGCAGCGCCTGACCGAGACCCGCCAGATCAACAAGGTCGCGCTGGCTGCCGACGCCGGCAGCACATTGAAGCCCATCGGGGACAATGACAGCGGGGCGTGGGTGGTCAGCTCCACGGGCGTTTTGTCCGCCGCCGGGACGGCCGCGACGATCAGCTACACCTATAATGCGCTGGGCCAGGTGACGAAGAAGACCGAGGCACTGACCACCGACTTCAACGAATATCATTATGACAGCGCCGGACGGATGGACTGGGTCCGGTCGTCGGCGTTCGTCGACCACAGTGCGACCAGCGTCAAACGGCTGACGCAGAACATCTATGACGGCCTCGGCAATCTGAAGAGCACGTCGGTGAACAAGGAGGGTGCGACCACGGGCGCGCGGACGACGACCTACAGCTATGGCGCGGGCGGGCGGCTGACCTCGACGACGGATTCGGACGGGTTTACGCGGAGCTATGGCTATGATCTTGCGGGCCGGGTGCTGCGCGAGAGCTGGCAGCGGCTATCGGACGGGGTGACAATAAACGAAGCGAACCTCTCCAAATATGATCTTGCCGGCCGGCAGACCTTCTCGGCAGCAGCGAAGTGGAGCGGCACGGCCTGGACGCTGGGCGACCAGACGCGGCTGCAGTACAACACATTCGGGGAGATCGCGACCCGCGGCGTGGGCACGACGCTGTGGCAGGAATATTTCGAATATGACAAGGCCGGCCGCTTGTGGAAGACCAACGAGGGCGACGGGGTGGCGAAGCTGTTCGTCTATGACGGCAACGGCAACCAGACGCTGGCGATCACCTCGTCGGGCACCAATTTGTCGAACGACACGCAGGCGGCGGCGATTGCGCGGCTGACGGTCAACGGCACCAAACAGGTCGGCGAGGTGGCGGTGGCCGGGGTGGTGGCGACGATCACGCTCTACGACCGGCGCGATCTGGCGACCGAGACACGCCAGCCGCAGCGCGAGCTGTCGGCGACGACCAAGGCGATGCTGACGACGGCAAAGACCTACAACGCGTTCGGCGAGGTCGCGAGCGAGACCAGCAGCGGCCTGATCGGCAGCACCGACACCAGCTATGTCACGACCTACACCTACAACAGCCTGGGCAAGCTGGTGCAGACCGAATGGCCGACGGTGGCGTGGACGAGCGAAACCGGCGTGGACGGCACGGCGCGGCCGACCCAGATCAACTATTACGACCTGAGCGGCCGGCTGATCGGGGTGAAGGGCACCAACGGCTATCTCAACACGCGCTCGATGCTGGTCAACAGCGGCCATGGCGGCGAGGAGGAGGTGATCCTCAAGGAGTTCCACGCCGATGGCGGGATCTTCCAGAATCGCTACGACGTGTTCGGCGACCGGCGCGGCACGACCAACGAGGTGGGGCGAACCGAGGCCTATGTCTATGACGGGATGGGCCGGCTGATCGAGCAGCAGCACGAGCTGCGCGCGGGCAGCGTCCAGCTGACCGACTATTACGACTATGACGGCCTCGGCCAGCGCACCAAGCACTGGAACTCGATCTATCTCGACACGGCGACCAACCAGCCGATCATCGAGCGCACCGAATATGACGCGCAGGGGCGCGTGATCAAGATGACCGACCTCGGCGGCAACGAGACCGAATATGTCTATACGTTCAACAGCGCCTGGGAGACGATCGGGCTGGGGACGTTCGGCGGCTGGCAGAAGACCACCTACGACGCCGGCGTCCAGCACGACGTCGTGAAGACCGACCTGTTCGGGCGGGTGATCGACCGGCAGGATTTTGGCAGCCACGACTATGATTACACCTATGACGCGGCGGGTCGGCTGGTGACGACGTCGATCATCAACGACAGCATCACCAACGGCTGGTACAACACCGGCCAGGCCAAATCGGTGGTGTCGGACGAACTGCTGGGGACGACGCGGACGGTGCGGACGTCGGACTATCAATATGACGTGTTCGGGCGGCGGACGTTCGAATCCTACAAGGGGCAGGTCACTCTGAACGGGGGATCGCCGACGACGACGCAGTATCAGGACGCCGTGATCGCGCACGTCATGATGATTTTTGCCATGGCACCTCTCCTGTCCCGGCCTGCCGACCAACGATAAGAACCCGCCGATCGCTCCATGCGGCAATGCCGAGCGCTTGCGATTGTCCTGACATTATGGTCAGGTCAGCGCGTGCCCAACAAGCGGCCAGAGGAGAGATTCCATGCGTGGACTGAAAGGAAAGTCGGTCATCGTCACCGGCGGCGGAAGCGGTATCGGCCGTGCGGTGGCGATGCAGCTTGCGGCGGATGGCTGCAAGGTCACGATCGGCGACATTTCCGGCGAGGCCGGCGACGCCGTCGCCGCTGAAATCGGCGCGGCGGGGGGCGAGGCCCAGGCGGTTGCGGCCAATGTGGCGCACGAGGCGGACGTGCGGGCGCTGGTGGATGCGGCAGTCTCGCGCTTCGGCGGGCTGCAGGGCGCGGTCAACGCCGCGGGTGTGCCGCAGGTCGGTAAGCTGGCGCACGACGTGACGATCGAGGACTGGGATCGCTGCCACGGGGTCAATCTGCGCGGCCTGTTTCTGTGCAACAAATATCAGATCGTCGCGATGCTCGCGGGCGGTGGCGGATCGATCGTCAACATCGCCTCGACGGCGGCGATGGTCGGCTTTCCGAACGGCGCGGAATATTGCGCCAGCAAGGCCGGAGTCATGGGCCTCGTGCGGGGTGCCGCGATCGATTATGCGACCAGGGGCATCCGCATCAACGCCGTGCTGCCGGGCGGCACGCTGACGCCGATGCTGAAGGGCGCGATGGCCAATGATCCCGGCCTGGAACCGGCGCTGGCGGCGGTCCATCCGATGAACCGCTTCGGCCAGCCCGACGAGATCGCCGCCGCGGCGCGCTTCCTCATCTCCGACGAGGCCAGCTTCGTGACCGGCGCGGCCTATGCCGTCGATGGCGGCCATAGCTGCATCTGAAGCCGGGACGGGGTCGGGCGCCGATACGCCCGGTGGCCCTTCAGCCCTCTCCCGCTTGCGCGTGAGAGGGCTGAAGGTGCCGGCGAGATCAATATTTGACGCCGACCGTTATGCCATATTCGGCCGGACGGCCCGTATAGCGAACGAAGGTGTCATAGGCCTGGGTCGAACTCGTCCAGTAATATTTGTTGAAGATATTCTTGCCCCAGACGGTGAGCTTCCAGCGCTCATCTGCCGAACGAATACCCAGATTGGCATTCACCAAGGTTCGGGCGTTGATGTTGTAGAGGCTGGCGTCGGCACCGAACAGGTTGGAACCGGGCAGCACGAGCGCCGAGAGCGACTTCGACTGTCCGCTGACACCGACACCCACGAAGCCGCCGAGGCCGTCCGTCAGCGGGAAATCATAATCCGCGCGGAAGGCATATTGCAGCTTCGGGGAATAGGGCAGGCGAACGCCCTTGAACGATGCGGTGACCGGTACGCGGATGCCGCTCACCAGCAACGAACCGACCGTGCCCTGATAGTTGCTGACCTTCGCATCGAGCCAGGTCGCGGACGCCGAAAGCGTCAGGCCTTCGGTCGGACGAGCGCTGATCTCGATCTCCGCGCCCTTGATTTTGGATTTGGGCACGTTCAACAGCTTGTCGAGCGCGCCGAAGATCGGATCGACGAATTTCGCGCGGGTCTGCTTGTTCTTGTAATCATAATAGAAGGCAGCGCCATTGATCGAAATGCGACGATCCGCCAGCTGCGCCTTGAAGCCGACTTCGTAATCGAGCAGCGATTCCTGCTTCACGGGCGCATAGGCATCGAAGATGGCGCCCGAGAGGTGCGGGGAACTGCCCGCCTTGTAGCCCTTTGCGACGTTGGCGTAGACGAGCAGATTGTCCGCCGGCTTGATGTCCGCACCGACGCTCCACGAGGTGCTGTCCTCATTGAGCCGGGTGAACACGTTCTGCGCCGTCAGGAAGGTGGCCGGATCGGCCGGATCGTTCGCCCCCGGATTGCCGAGCACGAGACCGCGCGTGTCGAGGACGATGGAGCCGCCCGGGGCGATGGTGGGGATCATATAGCCCGGCCCGCCGTAAAGCGGGCCGAGGCTGCCATAGACGATATTGAAGAAATCCGTCAGCGACAGGCCGGGCGTGGTGCTGCCATAGAATGTGTCGGTCGGCAGCAGCGGATATTGCGCCAGATCGCCGTTGAAGGCCTCCGCCTGGCGCTTCGCCTTGGTCTGGCGGATGCCGCCCTTCAGCGTGATCATGTCGTTGACGTCGAATTCGACATTCCCGAACGCCGCATAATTCTTCATCAGCTGGTCGGTGAAGTAGGAGCTTGAAACGATGCCGTTGACATAGGTCGAGCTGGTGTCGGCATAGGCCAGATTGGTGGTTTCGCGAACCGACGTCCGCTCATAATTGCCGCCAACCACCCAGCGGAAACGATTCGAACTGTCGTTGGACAGGCGCAATTCCTGGGTGAAGGATTTGATGTTGCCCGTGTCGTCGCGCAGATCGAGGTCAACCAGCGCCGTGCCGCCGCCTTCGGTGGTGTTCTTGAACTTGAGGCGCGACAGCCCGGTCAGCGAGGTCAGCGTCACACCGCCGAAATCATAGTCCGCGCGCAGCGTCGCCTGCTTGAAGCGGTTGTTCTGATACGGACGGGGCACTTCCGTCCAGTCCGCCGACCGCGCGTCGCGCGGGGAATTGGGATAGCTCGCCTGTTCGTAGGGGACCGGCGCGGTGCCGCCGACCGGAATGCCCGACACGTCGTTCTGCGGCGTATAGGCAATTTTTTGCGGCGCCTGCGGATCGTTCTGGTCGCGCCAGCCATTGAGGTTGAGCGACAGGCTCAAGGCGTCGGTCGGCTCCCAGTCGAGGATGAAACGGGCGGCGATATTGTCCTGCTTGCCGAGCCTGTCGTCGCGCGTAAAGCTGCGCTGCCACTCGTCGCCATTGACCGCCTTGACGGCCAGGCGCGCGCGCAGCGTGTCGGTGAGCGGACCGCTGATGAAGCCGGCAAGCTCGAACGTGTTGAAACGGCCATAGCTGACATCGACACCGGCAGCCAGTTCGCTGGTCGGCTTTGCCGCGACGAAGTTGATGGCGCCGCCGGTCGCATTGTTGCCGAACAAGGTGCCCTGCGGTCCCTTGAGAACCTCGACGCGTTCGAGGTCGAAGCCGGTGAGACTCGACATAATCGGCAGCGCAAGCGGCACCTGGTCGATATAGAGCGCGACATCGGGATAGGATGCAAGCGAACTGTCATAGAAGCCGACGCCGCGCAGCGTGTAGACCGGTGTGGCGTTCGGCGTCGGCGCAAAGGTCAGGCCAGGCGTGATCTGCGCGAGATCCGCAACCGTGGAGATGCGCTGGGTCGCCAGCGCCTCGCCGCCGACGGCCGCAACCGAAAGGCCGACCTTGCTGAGATTCTGTTCGCGCTTGTTGGCGGTGACGACGATGTCGCCATCGCTGGAACCCTGCGGTGCCGGGGAGGAGGGTTCCGCGGACGCCTGCGTCTGATCCTCGGCGGTGGGGGCCATGTTGCTCTGGGCCATGTTGCTTTGGGCATGAGCGTTCATGGCCAACAGAAGGGCCGGCAGCGAGACGCCGAGACGCATGAATGATGCTGTGTGCTTGCTCATTGGAAGCTCTCCTCACCTTTGGGCAGCTACGTGCGCCTCTTGGCTTCGGACGTAGATCAGCCTGACCATTTGAACAAGCGAGAAAATCGAAGATCGAGCGATTATTGCACCGGACCGGCGCCGGCCGCGCAGCGCACCGTGACGCCCCCTCCCCGTCAGATCAATTCGGACAATGTCCTGAACTCGTCAGGATTCGGCTCGAATCCCGAAGAAACGCACCAGGCACGCAGCCGTTCGAGCTGCGGCTTCGCCCGCTTCAGCACCACCGGCATGAGCGCGGCGACGCCCGGCCCGTCGTTGATGCCGGCGATGACCGAGACTGTTTCCCCGGTCAGTGCGTTCCGCGCCAGCTCCAGTTCGCGCGCGTCCATTTCCGGGTCCGCGAGCGCTGCCTTCGCCGCGCTCATGGCGGCCTCCAGCGCGGCGGACTCGCCTGCGGCCGACACGATGTCGCCGGCCATCGCCAGATCGTCCTCCAGCAGACGCCGGATGAAGGCGCGATAGACCGGCAGCCGCTCGCGAACCATGGTCAGCGTTGCGATCGCGAGGTGCAGCTGCTCGACGGCCACCTTGTCGGCGGGATCGACCGCCGGCTTGATATTGTCGGCCAGCGCCTTCAGCACGACCTGAAGCTGGAGGTCGAGGTCGGGTACCATCAGGCGATCTCCTCGAGTGTCCGGCGCATCTGTTCGGCAAGCGGATAGGTGATCATTGCCAGCCAGCCGACCACCACGTCCTGATGCGTCTTCGCGCCGCGGGCGACGCGGTAACCGGTGGCGCCGCAGATCACGACGGACATATAGCTGACGAGCACGCGGTAATAGCGCAGCCGGGCGCGATCGACCGACAGGCCGGACAGCCGCTCATACTCTTCGAGATATTGGTTCTCGGGCAGGAACCCGCTCATCAGCTCGGTCGACCCGTCCTCCGAACGGTGGCGGTAGGCATTGTGCATCGACCAGGCGAGATCCTGATGACGATCCCCCAGCAAAGCGAGTTCCCAATCGAGCCAGGCGGTGATCTCGACCTTGGTCTCGTCGAACAGGAAATTGCCGCCGCGACAATCGCCATGGACGATCGAGACATGATCGAGCGGCGGGGCATTGGCGATCAGCCATTTATAGGCGAATTCGGTCAATGGATCGTCGGCCTGACGGTCCTCCTCCCACACCCGCCGCCACCAATTGACGAGCCGGATGACGGACTCGGTCGAGCCGACCCGGGCGCCGTCGAAATGCGGCAGGCGCGGCGCGAGTTCGGCGCCGGCGCGGTGAAACCGGCCGACCTGCTCGAGAAACTGCTGCCCGAGGGCCGGACGCAGGTCGGGGCCATAATTGAGCCCGATGCCCGTCACCTGGCTGGACGGCAGGCTGCTGGGCCGGGTGACGCCATCGACGAAGCCGTAGATCAAGGCCGGGAACGGAAGATGTTCGCCGTCCGCATCGACCCAGTAACAGGGCGGCACCGGCACGATGCCGTCGAGCGCCTGGATCAGTTCGAACTCACGCAGCCGGCTGGTTTCCACCACCGATTCCGGCGGCTCCATGCGCAATACCATCGGCGTCACGCGCTGCGCGCCGCCATCGATCCCGTGCCATTCGAGATCGAAGGCGACCTGGATCTTGGACGCGCCCCCGGTCAGCCAGCGTATGCGCGAGAGCGCAAAATCCCCGCCGATCCTGGCGCGGATCAGCGACCGGGTCCCCTCGACCAGCCGCTCCATGGCGATCGGCGAATAGCCCTCGCCCGATCGCAGCCGCATCTTGCGCGAGAGCACGCGATCGATCTCGGTCTCGACCGGGAAACGCGTCCTGATGCGCGCGATGAACGCGGCATCCGGCGCGGCGCGCGGGTCGACCCGCACGGCGCGTTCCATCGATCGAATACGGTCAGCTGCTGCCACGGCCATCACTCCCCTCATCCGGGAACAATGGCTGCCCCGCTCGATCGCAATCTGCCCAGTAAAGCCCGCGCCGTCAACAATTGTACACCAGTTGGTCAGGTTTACTGTTGCCCGGCAGGACGGATCTCAGATCGCGTAGCCGCCATCGACCAGCAGCGGCGATCCGGTGACGAAGGAAGACTGGTCCGAGAGCAGCCACATCACCGCATTGGCGACCTCCACCGTCTCGCCGAAGCGGCCGATATGATGCCGCGAGCGAATATAATCGAGCGCCTGCGAGAATATCGGATCGTTCATCAGCCGGTCCTTCGCCATCGGCGTCATGATCAGTCCGGGGTTGACCGAATTGACGCGGATGCCGAATGCCCCGCCCTCGGTCGCGGCGGCCTTGGTCAGGCCCTGGACGCCATGTTTGGCGGCGACATAATCCGCGGCATTGACCTGCCCGCGCAGGCCCGCGCCCGAGGATGTGTTGACGATCGATCCACCGCCGGTGTCCTTCATCGCCAGGATCTCATGCTTCATGCAGTAGAACACGCCGGTCAGGTCGACGTCGATCACGCGCTGCCATTCCGCCGCCGTCAATTCATGGAGCGGCTTGTTCGCCATCTCGATCCCGGCATTGTTGTGTGCACCGTCGAGGCGGCCATAGGTGTCGACGGCGAATTTCACCATCGCGGCGACGCTGGCCTCATCGGCGACATCGACCGCGACCGCCGCCGCGTCTCCGCCGGACGCGCGGATATCGTCCACGACCGCCTGCGCCGACGCCAGATCGATGTCGGCGACGACAACCCTGGCGCCGACGCCAGCGATGGTATGCGCGGTCGTCAGTCCGATGCCCGAGCCGGCACCGGTGATGATGATGACTCTGTCCTTCAGCAAAACACTCTCCTGTCCGCGATCGGCCCCGCTCTGTCGGCCCCGCTCTGTCGGCGACGCCTGAATCGCAGACTAGGCCGAACTGACCGTTTGCGCAATATGGCGACCCGCGTTACCGACCCTGCCGAGCATTTGAGAGGAGAGGCCAATGAAGATCGCATGTTTTTCCGTCGCGAGCGGCGGGCGCCAGCTGGGTATCGTCGAACATCACGGGTTGATCGCCTTGTCGGCGCATCTGCCCGACGCGCCCACCGACATGGTGGCGCTGATCCAGGCGTGGGATGTGCTGAAGCCGGAACTGGAAAGGCTCGCCACATCGCTGCCCGATCATGCGCTGGCCGACCATGCGCTGGCCGACGTGACGCTGCATGCACCGATTGCCCGCCCGGGAAAGATCATGGCGATCGGCCTCAACTATGCCGACCATGTCGCCGAGGCCAGCGATATCAAGATGGAGATCCCCACGGACCAGATGTGGTTCTGCAAACAGGGAACATGCATCAACGATCCTTATGCCCCGATCCAGCTGCCCAGGGTTTCCGCGGCGCTCGACTATGAAGCCGAACTGGTCTTCGTCATCGGCAAGCGGATCCGTCACGCCTCCCGCGAGGAGGCGAAAGCGGCGATCTTCGGTTTCTGCGCCGGCAACGACGTCAGCGTGCGCGACTGGCAGTTCAAGACGAGCCAGGTGATGATCGGCAAGTCATTCGATACCCACGCCCCCTATGGCCCGTGGATCGTGACCGCCGATGCCATCGACCCGCACAATCTGGACATTCGCTGTCTGGTGAACGGCGAGCAACGCCAGCACTCCAACACCCGTCATTTCATCTTCGACTGCTACGACCAGATCGTCCACCTGTCGCAGGCGATGACGCTGGAGCCGGGCGATATCGTGTTCACCGGAACGCCGAGCGGCGTCGCGGCCGTGATGAAGCCGCCCAGATGGCTGGTCGCGGGCGACGTGGTCCGCGTCGAGATCGCGGGAATCGGCGCGATCGAGAATGTGGTGGCGCCGGAATGAGGGCGGGCTCGACCCACACGCACTTCAGTCCACTCCCGCCTTCGCGGGAGAGGACTGAAGACCCACCTCATTCCGCCGCGAGCGCGAGCTGGACGGTCGCCATCGTCGTGCCGATGCTCCAGCCGCCATCGACCAGACAGGCCTGGCCGGTGACATAGCTGGCATCGTCGCTGGCGAGGAAATGCACCATGGCGGCGATCTCCTCCGGCCGGCCGATGCGGCCGAGCGGCGAAAGCAGCTTCATCACCTTGTCGAGCGCGTCGCCGTTCACCGCGACGGCGAGCGGCGTGTTCACGGCGCCCGGACAGACGGCGTTGACCCGGATGCCGCGCGGGCCGAACTTGAGCGCGGCGGTCTGCGTGGCCGCGACGACCGCGGCCTTCGACATCGCATATTCGCCCCAGCCCGGAGTCCCGCGCACGCCGGACAAGGCGCTGAGCGCATTCACCCGGAAATAGCGGTCGGCACGCTCGACATCTGCGGCGGCGATGTCATGGACATTGGCGATCGCGGCATTGCTGACCAGAATATCGAGCGCACCATGCCGCTCGATCGCGAGGTCGAGCATCGCTGCGATCTCATTCTCGTCGGAAACGTCGGTCCGGCGGAAGTCGCAGCCCCATGCCTTCGCCAGTTCGGTTGCATCGGTCAGATCGGCGATGAGCACGGCAGCGCCCGCACGACGGAGGCGCCGGGCGATGGCCGCGCCGATCCCCGATGCCGCGCCAGTGACGACGGCAGTCTTGCCGGTCAGATCGAACATTCCCCGTTCTCCCGTCACAGCGACGCCGCCAGATGGCGCGCAGCAATATAGCCGAACGTCATGGCCGGCCCCAGGCTGGAGCCCCCTCCCGGATAACGCCCGCGCATGATCGTGTTGTTGTCCAGCCCGGCGGCATAGAGTCCCGGTATGGGCTTGCCGCCACCGTCCAGCACCTGCGCGCTGGCATTGGTGTCGAGGCCGGCGAGCGTGCTGAGGTCGCTGGGACGAATCTCCAGCGCGTAGAACGGCGCCTTGCGCAGCGCGCCGAGCGCGGGATTGGGGCGGTGGGCGGCATCGCCCATATAGGCGGAGTAATGATTGTCGCCCCGCCCGAAATCGGGGTCCTTGCCGGCATCGGCATAGAGGTTGAAGTCGGAGACGGTCTTTGCCAGCGCCGCCGGATCCAGGCCGATCCGGCCAGCAAGCGCAGCGATCGTCGGCGCTTCCACGACATAGCCCTTTTTCACCCAGGGCTTCGGGCTGAACGGCGCGGGCTTGACCATGCCGATGCCATATTTCGATACGGCTGCGGCATCGCTGATCATCCAGATCCGGGTCACGCCCTGCTCCCGGCAGGTTTCGCCGAAATTCTGATAATGGAAGCTCTCATCGACGAACCGCCGGCCGTTGCGTGCGTCGACCATGATCGATCCGGGACAATGCCGGTCGAAGTAGAGCGACGGGAATTTCGCAATCGTGCCGTCCGGCCGGGTCATCGCCGAGGCCGGCACCCAGATGGCGTTGGCGGCATTGCACTCGTTCAGCGTCGCGCCGGCGGAAACGCCCATCTTGATGCCGTCCCCCTGCGATCCTTCGGGCTGCAGCGAATAGCCCTCGTCCGCTTGCGGCAGATATTTCCGCCGCATCTCGGCATTGGCGCCGAAGCCGCCGCTGGCCAGAATCACGCCACCGCGCGCAGCCACGGTCTCTTCGCCGCCATTGCGTTCGAACATGACGCCGGTGACGCGGCCGCCGTCGGTCACCAGCGCCCGCGCGCGCGCATTGGTCACCAGATCGACCCCGGCATCGCGGGCGGATTTGACGAGCCGGCCGACGAGCGCATTGCCGTTGGCCAGACGGGTGCCGCGCCGGCGCTTCAGGCGATCGAGAGCATAGCCGCCGACACGCTTGAGCGCCCAGACCGCCTCACCCACCGAGCTGTTCCAGTGCTGAAGCCGGTAGGCATCGGCGGGACTCACCTGCATGCTGTGGAACAACCCCATTTCGGGGATGGGCGGACGCAGGTCTTCGAAATCGCTGCCGAGCCGGGATCCGTCATAGTCGGCGGTCAGCAGGCATCGGCCAGTCTTCCAGCCCGGCGCGCCGGGAGAATAATCGGGGATGGTGCTGGCGGTCAGCAGGACCTCGCTATTCTGCTCCATGTAGCGGAGCATCTGCGGGGCCGTGTCGAGATAGGTCTCGATCTTCTCCGCGTCGTAGAAATTGCCGAGGACCGCCTGCAGATAGGCGATCGCCTCGTCCCGGCTGTCCTCGACGCCCAGTTCCCGCTGGTGATGATTGTTCGGTATCCAGACGCCGCCGCCGGAAAAGGCCGTGGTTCCGCCGAATTTCGCCGTCGCTTCCAGCAGGGTGACCTTCAGCCCCGATCTGGCCGCCGTCACCGCCGCCGTCAGTCCGGCAGCGCCCGACCCTATTACGACCACATCCGCCTGCATCCGTCTCTCCATTGAGTCTGTGCGCCGCGCTCCATCGCTCGCGGCCCGTCAGCCCGGTCGCAGGCCGCCATCGACGATGATTTCCGCGCCGGTCACGTAGCTTGCCTCGTCCGAACACAGGAACAGCGAGCAATTGGCGACTTCCTCCGGCAGGCCGATGCGCTTCATCGGGATCGAGGTGCGGATCATCTCGCGCTCTTTGGGCAGCATCGTGTCGAGTTGCGGCGTATCGATCATGCCCGGATAGACCGAATTGATGCGTACGGCCCGCTCGGCATATTCCAGCGCCGCGGCCTTGCTCATCATCCGCACCGCGCCCTTGGCGGCGTGGAAGGACAGGCAGGTGACATTGCCCATCATGCCGAGCACCGACGAGATATTGACGATGGCGCCGTTTCCACTGGCGCGCAGATGGGGCATCACCGCCCGCATGCCGAGCCAGGTGCCCATCTGGTCGATCGAGACGATGTGGTTCCACCCTTCCACCGTCTCGTCCTCGACGCCGCGCATATGATTGAGGCCGGCATTGTTGACCAAAGTGGTGAGGCTGCCGAAGGCCTGCACCGCGCGGTCCACCACTTCGGCCCAACTGTCTTCCGAGGCGACGTCGTGCCGGAGGAAGATCGCCTCGCCGCCAGCGGCGGCGATAGCCTGCACCACCGCATTGCCGACGGATTCGCGAATATCCGTCACCGCGACCTTCGCACCTTCGCGCGCGAACAGCCGCGCATGCGCCGCGCCGATGCCGCTTCCCGCGCCGGTGACGATCGCCGTCTTGCCGCTCAATCGACCCGTCATACAAAGCTCTCCCTTGCCCCCGCCCCTGCTCCGCCGACGCCGTGCCGGCCGCGGGTCGTGATCCGGCGATCCGAGCCGCGCTCAGGACCTGTTGAAAATGGGCGTGATCAGCCGTGCCTTGATGCGCCAGCCGGCATCGCTGCGCACCACCACATCGTCGATATCGGCGACCGACGCCGGATAGCTGTCCCGCCCCGAATCGTCCGACCGGAACAAGGTGAGCAGCGTGGAGACCGACAGCGATCCATCCGCATTCGCCGTGACCGACGGATTGCCGAGCACATGGCGGGTGGTGACATTGGCCTGCGCCTGTCGTGCCGCCATCGCGGCGGCAATGGCACGCCCCGCAATCGTGCCCGGCTTCGGAGCCCCCGGCCCGAAGGTCAGCGTCCCATCGGGCAGGAACAGCGCCGCCGTCTCGGCCGCGCGGCCGTGATCGATCAGCCAGAAGATGCGATAGACCAGATCGACGGCGGCCTGCCGGTCGGCCAGGCTCATGCCCTGCACATCCGCCATCCCGGTCACCGCAACTTGATATCGGCGAGGCCACGCTTGCCGATATCCGGGCGGCGCTTCAAATCCTCCTCCGGCTCGCCGGCACGCAGGCGGCGCAGCAGCTCGTTCGGGTCGAATTCGACGCCGATGGGATTTTCGGCGAACGCCTCGGAATAGAAGAAGGCGGTCGCCTCTTCGATCGTGGGATAATTATCAACTTGCAGCTCGATCTGGTTGCCGTCGGGATCGGCATAATAAAGCGACGTCGTGGGACCATGATTGATCGGGAAGACCGGCAGGATGCCCTTGCCGCTCAGCCGCTCATAGGTCTCCAGCAGATCGGTGAGACTGCCATAGGTGAAGGCGTTGTGGTGGACGCCGACGACGCCTTCGGGCTGCGGCTTGAGATCGGGCACATTGAGGATCGCGACCCGATGATGCTCCTCATCATAGGACAGGAACGCCAAGAAGTCGTTCTTGAAGGCGGGCACCGCCCCCAGCACGGTCTGGTACCAGTCGACGAGGTCCTCGAACCGCGACGTGCGGAGCACGAAATGGGCGAGCTTTTGCGGGGAGACGATTCTGTCCCGCACCTGTGCTTCGCCGCTTTGCGTCACCACGTCCATCGCCATGCCATCTCTCCAAAAACCGATGGAGTCGGCGGCGGCCAATCGCATCCGCAAACCGGGCGACGTCGGCGACCTGCCGGACTCAACGGATCAGAGAATGCTCACAACGTTCCAAATGGTCAAGAACAATCTGCGCGATCCACCGGCTCAGGTGAACACGATCTCATATATGAAGGCGATATTGCGCAGGATTTCAGCGTCCGAAAACACGTCGCGGCCGGTCATCGCCTTATATTCGGTCGACAATGTGAAGGGTGTGCCGCCTGCACCAAGGATCAAATAGTATAAACGCGCCGGATCGCATTCCCGCACGCTGTTCTCGGCCTGGCCTCGCCGGATCAGATCCCGGATCGCGGTGAAATGCCAGCGAATGAAATGGTCGATGATCCATTGGAGGCGCTGGGTGCCCTGATTGCCTTCCGTCGTCAGAATCCGGTGAACCTGCGGGTGCTGCGCCGACATCCGGACGAATTGATCGATGAATGTGGCCAGGGCTTCCTTGGCGGTACGGTGGGCGGATTCTTCGAGATTGGCCTTGATCGCCTCGCCATAAGTCGCGAGCGCCGCCTCCATGGTCGAGATCCATAACTGGTCCTTCGATTGGAAGTGATACAGCACCAGCGTATGGGTCACTTCAGCCCTTTCCGCCACCGCGCGGGTCGAGGTCCCCTCGAAGCCGAAGGCGCCGAAACATTCCAGCGCCGCATGCAGGATTCGCGCCCTGGCTTCGTCGCCGCGGCGCATCTTGCGGTCGCTCGCGGGTGGCGGGGCCGCATCGTCCACCAGTCGAACAGCCGTGCGGCCGCCACGCGACGACGAAGAGGCGGCCTTCTTGACCGGCTTGTCCTGCTTTTGCGTAACGCCTGCTTTCATCGCAAATCGCCCTCTTTGTCGGGATTCAAGTGGCACTGTCGCCCGCCAGATACAGTCTGACTGCGTAGCGCTTTTGCAATCGGTCACGCAAGCGCAGCAAGCGCCTTGACGATCCGCCGCCTTTGCATCACATAACTGACCAAATGGTGTGCTTGAGCGT
>Ga0268264_10001852_pt1 | contig 19235 bp, 22 predicted proteins | sample KBSSwiS32_FD_190357 | JGI IMG/M metagenome (GOLD analysis project Ga0268264, IMG submission 190357) | Switchgrass rhizosphere microbial communities from Kellogg Biological Station, Michigan, USA - KBS Switchgrass S3-2 (SPAdes) (version 2) | ecosystem: Host-associated > Plants > Roots >...
GAGACCTCGATTTTCGGAAAGGCCTTCAGCAGCCAGTCGGGAAGCGGCAGCGTCAGCCCGGGCGGCGGGACCACAAGCCTCGACCCGCGGTACCAGTTGAGCATCGCGGTCAGCGCGCCGGGCTGCGACCAGTCGGCGAGATATTGCCGTTTTTCCGCCTCCGGGATTGCGGCGAGATCGACGTGTTTCGAAAAGGTCTTCTGGAAGAACCCCTCATAACCCATCGCCTCGACCGCTTGCTCGAACCCAGGGGTGCGGAACGCCGTGATATATTGCGACGCGTTCCGCTGGTGCGAATCCTCGATCAGGCTCTTCTGGAAGATCCAGGGGTGCGGAGCGTTGATGATCGCGAGCCGGGTCAGCCGCTCGGGCCGTTTCAGCGCCGCCGTCCAGGCGATCGCTCCGCCCCAGTCGTGACCGACCAAAGCGAAGGTTTCGATCCCGAGGTCGTCCGCCAGTTCGAATATGTCGTCGACCAGCGTTTCGGTTCGATACGCCTTTTCGTCCTGCGGCCGGTCGGACCCGGCAAAGCCTCGCTGGTCGGGCATAACAAGGTAGAAGCGGTCTTCAAGCGTGGGTGCCAAGTCCCGCCACGTGCGGTGCGATTCCGGAAATCCGTGGAGGAAGACCACCGCCGGCGATCTTTGGTCTCCGGCCAGCGCGACCTTCAAATGGACGTCCTTACCGACCTTGATGCGCCGAAATTCGCTCATGGATAGCTGACCGTCTTCGGCACCTCGGGCAGCGGGATGAATTCCTGATCGTCGCCCGGGATCAAGGCGAAGCGCATCGCCTTCCAGTCGTCCTTGGCCTGGTTGATCCGGTCGCGCGAGGAGGAGACGAAGTTCCAGAAGACGTGACGCGGCGTGGTGAACGCCTGGCCGCCCATCAACATCACCCGGCCGCCGCTGCGACTCGACAGGCGAGGGGCATAGCCCGGCTTCAGGATGTAGAGTGCGAACGGGTCGAGCGGCTGGCCGTCGAGCTCGGCTTCGCCTCCGACCACCATAATGGCTCGCTCATCGGCGTCGCTGTCGATCGGGATCGCTCCGGCGGCACCAAGTTCGATATCGGCATAGATGGTCGGCGTATGTTGCGGGGTTGCCGCGAGGACCCCCCACAAGTCGCCCATCAGCACACGGGCCCGAACGCCGGTTTCCTTGACGACGGGAAGCATCCCGGCCGGAACGTGATCGAAGGCCGGCGCTACCTCCTCCTTGCCGTCGGGCAAAGCGAGCCAGGTCTGCATCCCGTAGAGGCTTGGGCCGGCCGCCCGAAGCTCGACCGGGCTGCGCTCGGAATGGACGATGCCGCTTCCCGCGGTCATCAGGTTGATCGCTCCGGGCTCGATCACGGCGCGGCTGCCGATGCTGTCGCGATGCTCAATCGCGCCTTCGAACAGGTAAGTCACAGTCGCGAGATTGATGTGCGGGTGGGGGCGGACGTCCATGCCCTGGCCGGCGGGCAGCCGCGCCGGTCCGAACTCGTCGACGAAGATGAATGGGCCGACCATCGTTCGTTGGCGTGAGGGCAAGGTACGGTTGACCTTGAAGGCGCCGAGATCGTGAGTGACCGGAGCGACGACCATCTCGAATGCGGTGTCAACGGTAGCCATCATTGCTCTCCAGGTGCGGTGGCGCGGATCGACAAGGCGTGGACTCGCTCCTCCATGAGGTCGCCCAGAGCCGCATAGATCATCCGCTGGCGATCGACACGGCTCTTTCCGGCGAAGGCCGGGCTTTCGATCCGTAAGGTGAAATGGCTTTCGCCCGCCGGATTGTAGCCGCCATGACCGCGGTGGAGCTCGCTGTCATCGATCAGCTCGACGTGCGTCGGCTGCAGCGCGGCCTCAAGCCGGCGAAGCATCTCAGCGGCGACCGGCCCGGTTCCTTGAGCGTTCATCGCATCTATATAGAGGGGTTCCATGGCGTCGAAACAAGCGAGGATGCACGGCCGGGTCGAAGGGGCGAGGGCGAAATGCGCCGTCCCGGGATGCGGCGCGCCCGGCGAATATAAGGCGCCGCTCCAGCCAGCGAACTTCGACGGGCCGGGAAGCTGGCGCTTCCTTTGCCTCGATCATGTTCGTGAGCACAATTCAAAGTACAATTTCTTCGATGGGATGAGCCCGGAAGAGATTGCCGACGCCCAATCGCCGCTCGCCGGCTGGGGTCCGCCCAGCCGCAAGTTCGCAGCGAACGGTGCCGACCCGCCGCCGCGGTGGAGTGACTTTTCCGACCCGCTCGACGCCATTGCCACCCGGTTCGGGCACATCAAGGACGGGAAGCCGTCGCGGTTCAGCCAAGCCGAGCGGCGGGCCCTCGCGGTCCTCGGAATGAGCGAAGATGCCGACCGGCGTGCGCTGCGGCAAAGCTACTCGCACCTCGTCCGCCGTTTTCACCCCGACAAGAACGGCGGAGACCGAAGCCACGAAGGCCGCCTCCGGGAGGTGATCGAAGCCTATCAGCTGCTGAGGAGGTCCCGGGCTCTCGTTTAGTCCCGGTCTGGAGCGCCCAGCGGGAAGTAAGCACGATAAGGCCGTCCTTCGTCGACGGCCCGAGCGACAATCGGATGTGCGAGCAAGCGCGCGCGATACGCGGCGAGCCTCGGCCGTTTCGGGCCGATCTCCTCGACCCAGTCGGCATAGAATAAGGATGGAGCGGCGGCGCAGTCGGCGAGCGTGAACCGGTCACCTACGGCCCATGGGCCTTCGCCGAGATGCTCTTCGAGCCAATCGTAGGCCTTGTGCAGATCTTGCCGCGCCTGGTCCGCACCATAGGGATCGCCGCATCCTTCGGGCCGTAGTGAGTCCGTCCCCGACTTCTGCATGTTGTTCATCACGTAGACGTCGAAGAAGCGGTCGAGGAACCGCACCCGCCGGCCGAGCTCGCCATCCGGAATCCATTCGTTCGGCCCGCGATGGTGGGCCTGAAGGTGTTCGATGATCGGCGTCGACTCGATGACCGGCTCGCCGTCGTCGACCAGCACCGGGAACTTGCCGAACGGCCAGTAGCGCTTGAGCTCGGCGAAGAACGGCTCCGGCTTTTCGACCTCGAGCTTTTTGTACTCAAACGGTGTTTCGTCCGCCCAGAGCGCGATCAGGACCTTCTGCGTGTAGGACGAAAAGGGGTGCCCGAAGAGTTCCAGGCTCATGCGTCCTCTTGCGCCCATTTATCGCGACGCTCCAGCTCGGCTTCGCTCGGCGGCTTCGTCTCGAAAGTGCCGGTCGGAACTTCGCCGGCGGGTTCGAAGCTGGTGAGCACGACGCCCTTTTTCGAAACGCAATGTTCAACGAGCCTCAGCGCGCCTGGATTTTCCGACCCGTCGAAGAGCCGCTTGCCGTGACCCAGTATGACCGGGAAGGTCATCAGCATCAGCCGGTCGATCAATCGGGCGGAAAGCAGGGGCGAGTAGAGCGTGCTGCTGCCCTGGATGAGCAGGTCGCGGCCATCGCTTTGCTTAAGCTCGGCAACCGCGGCGGCCGTATCGCCCGACAACCTGCTGCTGTTCTCCCAGTTGAGCGGCTCATCGGAGTGAGTCAGGACGTATTTGTTGATCCGCTGGAATTTTTCGCCGATCGGGTTGTCCTGGTTGTACGGCCAGTAAGCGGCAAAAATGTCGTAGGTCCGCTTGCCGAGCAGCAGGTCGTACTCGCCCATAATAAGGTCTTCGAACGGCCCCATCTCATCCCAAAACGGTTGCACCCAGCCGCCCAAATGGAAGTCGCTGGACGGGTCCTCTTCGGGCCCGCCCGGCGCCTGCATCACGCCGTCCAGAGAAACGAAGACGGCGCCCGTGAGCTTACGCATTGACTGGCTCACCCCTGTAAGCAGCCTCGATCTTGGCGATGTCGATCTTCCCCATCTGCAACATCGCATCCATCGCCCGCTTTGCCGCGGCGCGGTCGGTGCTGGAGATCGCGTCCATCAGCACACGCGGAGTGATCTGCCAGGAATAGCCCCACTTGTCCTTGCACCAGCCGCACGCACTCTCCTCGCCGCCGTTGCCGACGATGGCGTTCCAGTAACGGTCGGTCTCTTCCTGGTTCTCGGTCACAACCATGAAACTGACCGCCTCGTTCGGCTTGAAGTTGGGGCCGCCGTTGAGGCCGGCGAACGGCTGGCCGCAGACGGTAAAGTTGACGACGATTTCCTGTCCCTCGGGACCTGACGGAGTATCGGTCGCCGATGCAATCGCATCACCGACACTGCTGTCAGGGAAGGTCCGAGCGTAGAATTCGGCAGCGTTGCGTGCCTCATTGTTGTCGAACCACAGGACGGGGGTCAGTTTGTTGGACATTGCTTTTCCTCCTTATTCGCCGCCGACGAGCGCGAACTCGGCGCCCTGCGGATCGCTGCCGATGATGATGTAATCGCCGGTTGGGACCTGGTGCGGACCCATGTGAATCGTGCCGCCCTTGGCTTCTGCGGTCTGCTTCGCGGCCGAGATCGACGGCACTCGGAAATAGAACCGCCACTTCGGCTGCTGCCCCTGCATCACTCCGCACAAGGCGCCGATGCGGGTGCCGTCCTGCTCGAGAAAGCGGTACTCGCCCATCTCACCCATATCCATGAACTCGTCGCTGCCCCAACCGAACTGGCCGGTGTAGAATTTGCGCGCGGCGACGGGGTCGGTGGTGGACAGTTCGTTCCAGCCGACGCGTTGCTCGGCGTTCGGCGAGAAGACGTCGCTTTGGCCCTTGGGCTCCGGCGGGGTCGGCTTCATTACATAGAAGGGCGCGCCCTGCGGGTCGGCGACCAACGCGATCCGGCCGACATTGGGGATGTCGAACGCCGGCATCAGGCCCTTGCCGTCAGCCTTTTCGATCGCCGCGACCGCCTGGTCGACGTCGGCCACGCTGACATAACCAAGCCAGGTCGGCCGGGCACCGTGCTGCTGCATCTCGTCGGTGAGCGGCAGAACGCCTCCGGCATTGCCGCCGTCGCTCCTGCCGATCATGCGATAGCCGCCAAACTCCGGTGCGCCTTCGCTGATGTTCCAGCCGACGACCGCGTCGTAAAACGCCTTCGCTCCTTCGGCATCGGGAGACATCAGTTCGTACCAGACGAAGTCGCCCTTGGGATTGGGGCCATTTTCGTTGGCCGTCGCGGGCGTGGCTGCTTCTCGAACGTCACCCATGGTTCGATCTCCTTATTCCTAAACTTAAAACCGGCCGGTCAGGCGTTGACGGGGGTCCGCGCTTCGGCTGTGTCGACGATCTTGTCGAACCCGCCCCAGAACATGCGTTGGCCGGAGAAGGGCATGTCGCCCTGTGGCTTCAGGCTTTCGTCCGCCATGATCGCTTTCCAGGCTTCATCGCGCGTCGCCTTGTCAGGCCATTCGATGAAGGAGAAGACGACACCCTCGCCGTCCTCGGCCTTCACCGCCCGATAGAAGTCGGTGACTTCGCCCTTCGGCACGTCATCGCCGAACGCCTCGATGACGCGCGTTGCGCCGCGCTGGCGGAAGACCTTCGCCATCTTGGAGGCGAGCTCGCGATAGTCTTCGCGCTTACCCTCGGGGACAGGGACCACGAAGCCGTCGGTATATGCGCCGCCGCCCTGGCCTTCCTCGACGATCGCCTCGAAACCGCCGAGGATCATGCGCTTGGCGTCGAACGGCGACTTCTCGGCGAGCGGCTGCAAGCGCGGATCGCTGCGAAACTTCTCGTTCGCCGAGTCGCGCACCGCCTTCGAGGGATATTCAAAGAAGGAGAAGACGATCTTTTCGTCCGGCTTGGCATCGACCGCCTTGCGGAAGTCAGTGACCTTGCCCTCTGGAACGTCGTCCTCCCAGGCCTCGAGCTGCCGGGCGACTCCGAACTCGCGCGCGAAGGCGGCGACTTGGCCGGCGTGGGCCGTAAAGGCGTCCTTGTTTGTCGTGGGAACGGCTAGAACAAATCCTTCGAAATAGGTCATGCTGCTGCTCCTTCAGGTTCGAGTTGAGGTTGGTTGGTGGCATAGACCGCAAGCTGGTCGGCCAGCGCGCGTTGAAACGCCGGACGGTCCTCTCCGCGCTTCAGGTAGGCCGCGAGGTTGGCGAACTCGGCGACCAGGTTCGTGTGGCGCAGAAAGCGTAGCTCAGTGATCATCAGCAGGTCGCCGATGGTGAACCGATCACCCTCGAGCCATTGCTTGTCGCCAAGCCATTCCGAGACGCGCTTCAGCTTCAGCCGGGCGAAATCTTCGGCGCCGGGCCGCCGCAACTTCGCCCATTCCTCGCCGGCGTAGAAAAAATCGACCGACAGCAAGTTGAGGATCGCCGGCTCGACGCTGTTGAGCGCTGCATAGGTCCATTGGATGGCCCGGAACCTGCCCTGGGGATCGCGCGGAAGCAGCGTCTCGCTCTTCTCGCCGATGTACTGGACGATCGCGCCGGTCTCAAAGATCTTGACCGCACCATCGCTGAAGCACGGCACCTGGTCGAACGGCTGCTCGGTGAGATATTCGGGCGGCCGCTCCTGGCCCACCAGGCGGACCCGGTAATCGAGCCCGGCTTCCTCCAGCGCCCAGCGGGCGCGAAGATCGCGGACGAGGCCCTGGGCGAAATCGGGCACCCATTGGAAAGCGGTGATCTCGATCGCCGCGTTCGGATTGATTGGCATTCTTCCCTCCTAGTGTGCGAATGTTACGCGGCGGCTTCGGTTGCCGCCTCTTCGACAGGATGCGCGCCCTGTTCGGCGAACGCGGGGTCCATCCACATCGGTTCCCATGTGTGGCCGTCAGGGTCCTCGAAGCTGCGGCCGTACATCACCTCTCCCATCTCCTGCTTGGGGCTGACATCGGCCTGGCCCCCAGCCGCGCCGGCGGCGTCAGTGATACGGTCGACGTCGGCGGGACTGGCGCAGGAAATGCAGAGCAGCACCTGACTGCTGGTGCGTGCGTCGGCAATCGGCTTGCGGGTGAACGTTGCATAAAAGGGGTGAGTAAGCAGCATTACCGAGATGGTGTCGGACAGCACCATCATGGCCGCCGCCTCGTTGCTGAACTTCGGCTCGTTGCGGAAACCGATCGCTTCATAGAACGCCTTGGAGCGTTCAAGGTCCTCGACCGGCAGGTTCACGAAAATCATTCGGGACATCGCATTTTTCTCCTGTTTGCGACTCGATTCGCTTGCCTTTTGACGATGAAAGTTATAAATTGCAACTATGCAGTTAGAAAAAGTAACTAAGAAGCGACAAAGCGAGGAAAAACGGCGATACGACGACGCCTGCGGTTTGGCCCATGCGATGGACCTGCTCGGCGACCGTTGGGCGATGCTCGTCATGCGGGAACTCGCTTATGGTCCGCGCCGATTCTCCGAGCTCAGGAACGACCTTCAGGGCATCAGCGCCAATGTTCTGACTCAGCGGCTGACCGAGCTCGAAGCGCGCGGGCTTGTCCGAAAACTGAAGCTTCCGCCTCCCGCTTCGGTGCAGGTTTATGAGGCGACGGAGTGGGGCCTGGAAGCGATTCCGGTCATCGCCTCGCTCGGCCGCTGGGCCGCGCGGAGCCCGCTGCATGACCCGACGCTGCCGATGAGCCACGTGGCGGTGATGATGTCGCTTCAGACGCTGATTTCGCCCGAACGGGCGGAAGGAATCGACGCACGCATTTGCTTCCGCCTGGGCGAAGCCGCCTACGTCGCGACGGTTCGCGACGGCCGGTTGGATCTCGACCGGCGCGACGCACAGGATTGCGACGTGACCTTTACCGGATCCCCAAGCGCCATCGCCGGGGTCATTCATGGCGGCGCTCCGTTCGAAACGATTGAGGTTACCGGAGACATGGAGCTGGCGAAGCGTTTCGTGAAGCTGTTCCCGCTGCCGGAGAAAGTGGAGACACGTTGAGGCGCGCGCGCCATTCCCCTAAGGCCCCGGACGATGACTGACATTTCCAATGTGAACCCTGAAAGCCGCGCGGAGACGCTCATGGCCGTTCCCGACCGTGTCGTGAAAGTGCGTGAGGCGTTTGGCATGGATTCGGACATGGAGGTTCCGGCCTTCAGCGAGGCCGACGAGCGCGTGCCCGACCTCGATCCGACCTACGTGTTCGATCCGGATACGACGATGGCGATTTGCGCCGGCTTTGCGAAGAATCGCCGGGTGATGGTCCAGGGCTATCACGGCACCGGCAAGTCGACCCACATCGAGCAGGTCGCGTCCCGCCTCAACTGGCCGATGATCCGAATCAACCTCGACGCGCACATCAGCCGGATCGACCTCGTCGGCCGCGACGCGATCGTGCTTCGCGATGGACAACAGGTGACCGAATTTCGCGAAGGCCTGTTGCCTTGGGCGCTGCAGCACCCCGTCGCGCTCGTCTTCGACGAATATGACGCGGGCCGCCCGGACGTGATGTTCGTGATCCAGCGCGTGCTCGAAGCCGAGGGCAAGCTCACCTTGCTCGACCAGAACCGAGTGATCCGCCCCAACCCTTGGTTCCGGCTGTTTGCGACGACGAACACCGTCGGCCTCGGCGATACAACCGGCCTCTATCACGGCACCCAGGCGATCAATCAGGGGCAGATGGACCGCTGGAACATCGTCACGACGCTCAACTATCTGCCCGCCGCGGTCGAAGCTCAGATCGTGCTCGCGAAGTCGGGCGAATATGACGAGCCCGGCGGCAAGGAGGTCGTCGACAAGATGATCAAGGTCGCCGATTTGTCGCGCCAGGGCTTCGTCAACGGCGACATCTCGACCGTGATGAGCCCGCGCACCGTGATCAGCTGGGCGCAAAATGCCCATATCTTCGGCGATATCGGCTACGCCTTCCGGGTGTCGTTCCTCAACAAGTGCGACGAGGCCGAACGGCCTCTGATCGCCGAATATTTCCAGCGGGTGTTCGGCGAGGACCTTCCCGAAAGCGTCGTCGGCAAGGCCTGATCCCAATGAAAAGGGCGCCACCCGCCTGGGTGACGCCCTTCCCGGTTTGATCGGCGCTTAGCCGAAGATGATGTCGTTATTGATGTCGATGTTCGCGCCCAGCAGGTGAAGCGCGTAGTCGTGACCGTTGGCGCTCCAGTGCAGGTCAGTCCCATCGTAGGTGACGTCGGCCGCGGTCAGGTGGCCGTAGGACGTCAGGTCGATCTTGTCCTCGCCGGTGGCGAAATCCATGATCGTATCGATCGAATTGTCGACCACATCGTGTCCCGCCGGGTTTGATGGAGTGGGGATGTGCCCGCTGTAGTCGGCAATGATGAACGTGTCGGCACCATCGCCTCCAGTGAACATATTGTCCGCCTGGTTGCCGTTGATCCGGTCGTCGCCATGCCCGCCGATCGCATTTTCGATGACCGCGCCGTACGCGATGCCGATATTCTGCTCCATCAGGAACTCATCGCCGGTGCCGGTAATCGCCTTCCAGCTCTGCCCCTCGTTGACGAAGGTTTCTCCTCCGTCGTCGGACCAATTTCCGTCGAAGTAGATGTGGTAAAGACGCTCCGTCCGGGCCGGCAGACCCGCGCCGGCGTTATTCGCGTTGATCTGCGCCAGCGTGAGCTGGGTTCCGGCTAAGTCGGGATCGTAGGCGCCCGCCCCACCCGCGCTGCTGTATGCGCCTTCGCGAAGGTCGATCACCGACGGCGTGTAATAGCCCGACAGGTCGAGCGTATCGTTTCCGCCGGCGTCCCAGATGGTGAAGATCGTGAGCATCTCGCCGGAATGGAAGCTCATCGCCGGATTCCACACGTCGCCCGTGGCGTTGAACCCATAGGTCGTGTCGCCCGTGCGGGTCGTCATGTCGGCGCCGTACTTCTGCTGGATGACGTAGACGTCGTCGACCATCGGCGTTGACGGATATACGAAGCGCATCACGTTCCAGTCGACGTTCTGCGCGCCCGTTTCGAACGAGTCGAAATAGGACATGATCGAGAACTGGTTGCTGTCCTGGAAATATTCGGCGTCGGTCGAATAGTTGATTGGATCGGGGATGCCGTCGCCATCGCTGTCGTCGCCGAAATTGTAATTGCCGGGGTGCGACAGGCCAAGCGTATGGCCCAGCTCGTGATTGAGAGTCTGCAGTCCGTAGAAGCCCGGATCGAGCTGACCGTTCGAGCCGTTGACTCGCGGATCGGCGATCCAGACGTCGCTGCTCAGCCGCTCATATTGGTGATTGGAACCCGGGTAATAAGCCCATGCCTGCGCCGGACCGGTGGTTGTGTTCGCAAGCAGGATGTCGGTAGTGTTCTGCGCCCAGGTCTTCACTCCCGGCCCGAACGGCTGCTCCTGGAAGGTGGGAGCGATCAGATCGTCCCAGTTGTGGATCGCGACGCGCGCCGCGGCCTTCTGGGCGGGACTGAACGGAGCGTAGCCTTGGCCTTCGCCGAGGAAGGGGCTGTTGTTGACCCCGGTGTAATGCTTCCCGTCGAAGAAGCCCCAGGTGATTATATTATCGGCGCCAGGGTCGATCGCGACTCCTGCGTCGAGCTGCCAGCTGACCGTCCCGGGCACGTTCGCGCCTTCGGGAAGGACCGGCTTGTCGCGAATGAGAGTCTCGTTGTTGAGATAATCGCTGACGAGACTTTGGATGTGGGTCGGAAGCCCGCTCGAGGTTTCCCAGTTGAAACTGGCGTTGAACGTTGCCGCATCGGTCAGCGGCGTGAGCCCGCCGCTGACGATTGGCCGCACCTCGGCGTAATCGTCGTTTAAGATCTGAAGTTTCTGCTTGATACTCAACTTGCCCTCCTGTTTTGACGCGCGCCTCCGCGCCCGACCCCCGAACGAAGGGTGCGCACTGGTGCCGTGGCGTTGCGCAAGGTGTCAACTCGCCATCAATCATTCGGTGCCTGGGTTTGAAAATCAGGCGGGACTTTTGTCCGGTTCATCATACCGGTAGGAAGCCGCGGTGGCTGAACGCATCGACCTTTTCCGCAGGGCGCTGGCCGGCGCCGCACGCGCGATCGCCAGGGATGCGGACGTTGACGTGGTGTTCGCGTCGGACACGGCGCCTGCGTCTGGTAAGACCGCGCGGGTCCCGTCTCCCGGCCCCGCGCTGGAGCCGCGCCTCGTCGCCGAGGCGCGCGGAGCCGCGGACTCGGTTGCGCTGAGGCTTCGCCATCATGACTCGAAGCTCCATGCTCGCCATGCCCCCGCCGACGCCGACGCGCGCGCCGTGTTCGACGCGCTCGAGACCGCAAGGGTCGAAGCGCTCGGAGCGCGCGCGATGGGCGGCGTTCGGGAGAACCTCAATCATCTTGCCGAAGCCCGCGTTCGCGGGGATGCGATCGTCCGTGCCCGCACGGCGGAGGAAGTGCCCTTGTCGACCGCCGTCGGCCTGCTCGCCCGCGAGCGGCTGACCGGAGAGGCGCCGCCTCAGGCGGCGCTCTCGGGGCTGAAGCTGATTACCCCATGGATCGAGAAGAAAGCCGGGGCCGAGCTCGATGCTCTGGCGATGACCCTGGACGACCAGATCGCCTTTGCCAAATTGTCGCGCCAGCTCCTCGAGGATCTCGAGCTCGCGACCGCCGAAGATTTCGGCGACGATCAGCCGGACGAGGGCGGGGACGAGGCTGAAGGCGAGCCGGGCGGCGGTGAGGACGCAACCGAGCAGGGCCAGGATTCAACCCCGGCCGGCGGCGACGTCGAAATGCGGGGCGAGGATGCCCAGGAAGGCGAGGCGGACGAGCGCGGCGCCGATGAAATGGAGATGGACGAGCAGGAATCGGTCGCCGGCGAGGACGTCACCGACAGCCTTTTCGCCTCCTCCGGCCGCCGCAACTGGGAGCTGGCGCCCGAAACGGATTACAGGGTCTACACGACGCGCTTCGATGAGATCGTCGAGGCCAAGGAGCTTTGCGACGAAGAAGAGCTGGGTCGGCTTCGCGCCTATCTCGACCAGCAAATGGGCGGCCTCTCGAATGTTGTCACCCGGCTCGCGAACCGCCTCCAGCGGCGGCTGTTGGCGCAGCAGGCACGAAGCTGGGATTTCGACCAGGAGGAAGGGCTGCTCGACGCCGCCCGGCTCGCCCGGGTCGTCGTCAACCCGCGCCACGCTTTGTCCTTCAAGATCGAACGCGACACGGAATTTCGCGACACGGTCGTCTCGCTGGTGATCGACAATTCAGGCTCGATGCGCGGGCGGCCGATCGCCATCGCGGCGATCTGCGGCGATATCCTCGCCCGAACGCTCGAGCGCTGCGGAGTCCAGACGGAAATCCTCGGCTTCACGACCCGCGGCTGGAAGGGCGGGCAGAGCCGGGAAGCCTGGCTGGCCGACGGACGCCCGCCAAACCCGGGCCGCCTCAACGACCTCCGGCACATCGTCTACAAGCGCGCCGACGAGCCCTATCGCCATGCCCGGCGCCATCTCGGCCTCATGATGCGCGAGGGCCTGCTTAAGGAAAATATCGACGGCGAGGCCCTGCTCTGGGCCCACAACCGCCTGATCGCCCGGCCCGAGGAGCGGCGAATCCTGATGGTGATTTCGGACGGCGCGCCGGTCGACGATTCGACAGCCAGCGCCAACGGCGGCTCTTATCTCGAACGGCACCTGAGGCAGGTGATCGAATGGATCGAGAAACGCTCGACGGTTGAGCTGATCGCCATCGGCATCGGCCACGACGTCACCCGCTACTATGAGCGGGCGGTGACGATCATGGACGCCGACCAGCTCGCCGGAGCGATGGTCGAGCAGCTCGCCCGGTTGTTCGATACCCCATAAAAATTGGGCCCGACACGATTACGCGCGCCGGGCCCCCCTCGTTACGCGACGCGAGGGAACTTGCCTGTTTCCAGACGTGACGGGGAAAAGGGGAAACCCCGTCTGACAAGCGGGGTTATGCCCGATTCGCGGGCAATGGAGGCTGAACGCAGGATGCAGCCTGCGTTCAGGAAATTCCGTTGAGCTTCAGAAACTTAGAGCTGGCCTAAGCGGCTTGCTCAGAAGCCTTCTTCGCAATCTCTTTCTTGAGCTTGCGGGCCTTGGCGGACAGCTTGTCGTTGCTCGTCTTCAAGAGCCAGTTGTCGAGGCCGCCGACATGTTCGACCGAGCGCAGGCCGTGGGTCGAAACGCGCAGCTTCACGCTCTGCCCGAGCGCATCCGAAATGAGCGTGACGTTCTGCAGGTTCGGCAGGAACGTGCGCTTCGTCTTGTTATTGGCGTGGGAAACATTGTTGCCCACCTGCCGGCCCTTGCCGGTCAGCTCGCAAACCCGCGACATGGTCTAAAATCCTGGTTTTGGGGGCGCTTGGCTGCGCCCGGAAAGCGCCGCCCGTTAGCGGGTGGGGCCGCCCCCGTCAATGTCGCGAAGGGTCAGTCGGCAGAAACTCTCGGTGGCTGTCGGCGTTATGAAGCCAGCAGACAGCCCACATATTCGGAGATCAGCGAATGCGCGCCATCCTCCTCGTCCTCATCGTCGTGGTGCTCGCGCTTATCGCTGGTATCGCCACCGGTTTCCTCAACATCAACCAGATCCGCGGAGCCCAGGCGCCGGAAGTAAGCGCGACGGCCAACGGCATTTCCGCGAAGGGCGGGCAGACACCCAAGTTCGACGTCGAGACCGGTTCGGTCGAGGTCGGCACCCGCAATGCGACCGTGAAGGTCCCGGCGGTCGAGGTGAAGCCGCCCGCCAACAAGGCCGCTGAAAACCAGGTCAATGCGATGTAGCTGACACGGGCCGCGGGCTTGGCTAGTCCCGCGACCCGTGACCTTCCCGCTGCCACCGCCGATGCGCCGGGCGCTCGATCTTGCCGCCGAGGCTGCGGCCGCCGGCGAAGTGCCGGTCGGCGCCGTCGTGACCCTGGACGATGAGATCGTCGTCGAAGCTCGAAACGCGATGCGCGGCTCGTCCGACCCGACCGGCCATGCGGAGATGGTGGCGATCCGCGCCGCCGCGGAGGAGCTCGGCACGTCGCGGCTCGACTTGTGCACGATTTGGGTGACGTTGGAGCCATGCGCGATGTGCGCCGCAGCGATCGCCCTCGCGCGGTTCAAGGCGTTGCGGTTCGGCGCGGAAGACACAAAGGGCGGGGGCGTCGTCCATGGAGCGCGCATCTTCGCCCAGCCCACGTGCCACCACCGGCCCGACGTGCTCGGCGGAATCGGCGAAGACGAATCGGCCGAGCTCCTGCGCGGCTTCTTCGCCGAACGGCGCTAACCCCGATAAGGAACCAGGCGAATCTCGATCCGGCGGTTCGCGGCTTTCTCGGTCTCGCTCGTTTCGACAGCGTAGAGCGGAGCAGACTCGCCCAGGCCGCGAGAGGCGATCCGCGCCTTGGCGACCCCGTGGCTTCCGAGGAAGGCGGCCGCGGCGGTCGCCCTTTTTTGCGACAGGGTGAGATTGCCTTGGGGAGTGCCGGACGTGTCGGTGTGGGCGAGCACGTCGACATAGGTCTGGTTGAACGTCTTTAGGGTGCGGGCGACCTCGGTTAGGGTCGCATCGATCTGCGGCTTGATCGCGGCGCTTCCCGGATCGAACGTCATGATCGCGGGCACGCGCACCAGGACGCCATCGGGAAGGCGGATCACGTCGATTCCAATGCCTGCCGTTTGCCGCCTCAGTTCCTGCTCGGCGCGATACATGTAGCTCGGCACCATTGTGGGAGCGAGCGGGCGGATATTGGCGGCCCGCATCTTTGCCGCCCGCGATCTCGTCCCGGTGATCACGTCGCCGTTCAGATAAGCGGCGGTGACGCCAAGCGCCGTGAATGCCGCGGGCCGGACCGGCGGCGGCCGCTGCCCAAACGGGCCGGCTTCGCAACCCGACAGCAACATTGTGCAGAGCGCAGCTGCGGCGATGCTGCGGGTTCGGTTCATGTGCGGCTCCTCCAAAGGATGACGCGTTGAAACCGGCCCATGGCACGGATGGTTCCGCGCGTGAACCGATCGCCAGCTTGTGAAGCGCTGCATCCACGCTAGACTTATGAAACGCCGATGAGCGAAACCCTCTCACCCATACCCTGGCTGGACGTCCTGCTGATCCTCGCGCTGATCGCAATCAACGGCGTGCTGGCGATGAGCGAGCTCGCGATCGTTTCGGCGCGCGAGGCGCGCCTGAAAGCTATGGCCAAGAGCGGCAGCCGCGGCGCCAGATGCGCGCTCGATCTCGCTGCCGACCCCGGGCGCTTCCTGTCGACGGTGCAGAGCGGCATCACGTTGATCGCGATCTTCGCCGGCGCCTTTTCCGGCGCCAGCCTTGGCGAACCGGTCGCGCAAAGGCTCGAGCTCGCGGGGCTTCACCCGAACACGGCGCACAATGTCGGCTTCGGTCTTGTGATCTTTGTCACCACCTACGTTTCGCTGGTCATCGGTGAGATCGTTCCGAAGCAGATCGCGCTTCGCTCGCCCGAGCCGATCGCGGTGGCCATGTCGCGGCCGATGAAATGGCTGTCGAAAATCACCGCGCCGTTCGTCTGGGTGCTCGACCAGTCGAGCTCGCTGATTTTCCGCCTGCTAGGTCTCGACAGGGAATCGAAGAACCAGGTCACGGCGGAGGAACTTCACCTGGTCGTTGCCGAGGCACAAACCGCGGGCGTGCTTGAGGAGGACGAGCGGGCCATGATCTCTGGGATCGTCCGGCTCGCCGACCGGCCGGTGCGGGAGGTGATGACTCCGCGAACCGACGTCGACTGGATCGACGTCGGAGCGACGGCCGACGATATTCGGACCGCGCTGCTCGAGACTCCGCACAGCCGGATCCCCGTCGCGGTCGGATCCGTCGACAATATCGTCGGCGTGATCCAGACCCGGGACGTTCTCGCTGCCGCACTCGAAGGCCGGCCGATCGAGCTTGGCGACCTCTGTCGGACGGCGCCCGTCATCCCGGACCTCATGGATGCGATGGACGCGCTCGCCGTGCTTCGCAGCGCCGAGGTGCCGCTCGCGCTCGTGCACGACGAATACGGCCATTTCGACGGGATCGTGACCCCAGGAAGCATTCTCGCGGCGCTCGCCGGGACCTTCGCCCACGACGTCGAACTGGGCGAGGAGCCGCCGCTGGTCGAGCGCGACGACGGCAGCTGGCTCGTCTCCGGCGCGGCGAGCGCCGACCTGCTCTCCGACCGTCTCGGAGTGAACCTGCCCACCGACCGCGATTATTCGACCGTTGCCGGTTTCGCGCTCTCGGTGCTGAAGCACTTGCCGGAAACCGGCGAGAAGTTCCGCCACGACGGCTGGTCGTTCGAGATTGTCGACATGGACGGCCGCAAGATCGACAAGCTCATCGCTTTTCGGCCGAAGCGCAAGGCAGCGGGGACCGAAGCGGCTATCGCGAACTAGAGCTTGCCGAACGTCTGTTCGTACCCGTCGATGTCGTTGCGGGCGAGATAGTCCGCCTGCTGGGCCACTCGATCACGCGCCAGTCGTCCGCTGAATGCTCCGAGCTGGCCGTCGAGCCTCTCGATCTCGGTCGGGGTCAAATGGGCGAGCTGTTCAAAGCGGTTGAAACCAAGCGTGTGAAGTGCGTCGGCGAACTTCGGGCCGACCCCCTTCATCCGGCAGAAATCGTCGCCAGGCACCGATTCGCCGGCCAGCTCGCGGCGGACCGGCGCACCAAGGAGCTGGCCGGTGACGTCGCTCGTTGCCGCCGCCGCTTCACCGGCGAGCCCTCGGCCCTCGGACCGCTTCGACTGCTGCATGTGCGGCCGAACCGGGGCGCTATCCGTCAGGCGCACGCTTTGGCGCGGGCGGAACAGCAAGAAGGCAACGACCAGCGCAAGGACAATGACAATCAGCCACCAATAATTTTGAACCACATCCATTCCGGTCACCATGTCCATTGAGCGTTGTAGCGACGGCGAAGCTCGATCAGATAAGCGATCAGCAGTCCGCCAAGAAAGCCGAGAATCGCGGCCAGTTCCCCCTCGGCGATCAACGGAATTCCGCCGGTCCTGTCGGACCAGCTGACGCTGCTCACTCCCGGCAACTGGCCGAGCAATCGGGCCAGCTCGCTAGTTTGGAAATCGTCGGCGGGTCCTGACAGGATCAGGCGCCGGCTCAGTGGGCCGCGATGGAGGTGCGCCGTCACTTTTGTCATCTCATAATAATCGAGCGCCTGTCGCGCCTGGCGCTCGATCTTGGTCGTGAACCGGTCAGCTGCGCCCAGCGGTCCGTGCCAGGCTGCGGCGGCCGCGAGCGCGACGAGCCCGGCGATGATCAGCGGGCGCCTTCGCTTGCGCCTGAAACCGAACAGCCCGCCCAGCCCGCCGGCCAGCAACCCGACGCAAAGAATCGGCCAGAAATAGGTCCAGAGCGTGTTCATGCCTCGCTCCGTTCGAGCTCGCGCCACCCGATGTCGCGGCGGTGAAACCCGTCGGCGAAATCGACCTGGTCCACCGCGCGATAGGCGCGCGCCCGGGCATTGGCGAACGTATCAGCGACCGCGGTTACAGCGAGCACGCGCCCGCCTTTTGCCACCAGGCCGCTGTCGGTGAGCGCGGTTCCGGCGTGGAAGACGGTAACGCCGGGGACCTGTTCGGCGGCTTCGATCTCGCGGATCAGCCCGCCGCTCGCGGGAGTTCCAGGGTAGCCGCGTGCTGCGACGATCACGGTCATCGCATGTTTCTCCCCAAGCGTCGGCGTTTCGATTTCCTTGAGCCTGCCGGTCGCGACGGCGTTCAGCAGCGCGGCGAAGTCCCCCTCGATCAGCGGCATGATCGCTTCGCACTCGGGGTCGCCGAAGCGGACATTATATTCAATGAGCTTGGGCCCATCGGCCGTGAGCATCAGCCCCGCGTAGAGAACGCCGCTGAAAGGAGTGCCCGCGGTAGCGAGCGCCCGAGCCGTGGGCCGCACAATCTCATCCATCGCACGATCGCTGAGCTCGGCCGTCAGCACGGGAGCGGGTGAATAGGCACCCATTCCGCCGGTGTTGGGACCGGTGTCGCCCTCGCCGACGCGCTTGTGGTCCTGGGCCGAAGCGAGGAAGACCACGGCTTCGCCGTCGACCAGCGCGAACAGGCTCGCTTCCTCACCCATCAGAAATTCCTCGATCACCAGCGGAGCGTCGCCGGCAGCCTCGATTGCCGCTTCCGCTTCGGCGCGCGTCGTTGCGATCGTGACTCCTTTCCCGGCGGCGAGCCCGTCGGCCTTGATCACCACCGGCAAGCCGAACGCCGACAGGGCCGACGGGCCCTCATCCGAGCGCTCGACCCGCACATAATCGGCCGTTGGAATTCCGTTCGCCCGGCACAAGTCCTTGGTGAAGCCTTTCGAGCCTTCAAGCCGCGCAGCGGCGCTATTCGGCCCGAATACGGCGATCCCCGCTTCGCGCAGCGTATCGGATACGCCGGCGACCAGCGGTGCCTCTGGACCCACGACGACGAGGTCGATCCCCTTGTCGCGCGCGAGCCGGACGACCGCTTGCGCGTCGCAGGGGTCGACCGCGACGCAATCCGCCCAGCGCGCGATTCCCGGATTACCCGGAGCGGCGATCAATTGGCCGCAGCTCGGCGATTGCCTAAGGCGCCAGGCGAGCGCATCCTCGCGCCCACCCGACCCGAGAAGCAGAATATTCATGGATCTCCCTGACGACACGCGAGGATCGCTGTTAGCGAACGTCGCCCCCGGCGACAATTCGCCGCCGATGAGCGTCAGCGAACTGTCCGGGGCGCTCAAGCGAACGATCGAGACGGAGTTTGCGCAGGTACGCGTTCGCGGTGAGATCAGCGGCTTCAAACTCCATGGCTCCGGCCACTGCTATTTCACCTTGAAGGACGAGAATGCCTGCATCGACGCGGTGATCTGGCGCAGCAGTGCGGCCGGGCTCGCCTTCCGCCCCGAGGACGGCGCCGAGGTCATCGCGACGGGCAAGCTCAGCACCTATCCCGGCCGCTCCAAGTATCAGATCGTCGTCGATCGGATGGAGCTGGCGGGGGAAGGGGCCTTGCTCGCCCTTCTCGAACGGCGGCGCAAGGCGCTCGCCGCCGAAGGTCTGTTCGCAGCGGAGCGAAAGCGGCGCCTGCCGTTCCTGCCGCGCGTGATCGGGGTCGTCAGCTCGCCCACCGGCGCGGTCATTCGCGATATCCTTCACCGGCTCGAGGACCGCTGCCCGACCCACGTCATCCTCTGGCCGGTCCCGGTCCAGGGCGAAGGCGCCGCGGCAAAGATCGCGGAGGCGATTCGCGGCTTCCCGCTGTTCGATCCCCGGCCCGACCTGCTGATTATCGCCCGGGGCGGCGGCTCAATCGAGGATTTGTGGGCGTTCAATGAAGAGGAAGTCGTCCGGGCGGCGGCCGAATCCCCGATTCCGCTAATTTCGGCGGTCGGCCACGAAACGGACACGACCCTGATCGATCACGCTGCCGACCTCCGCGCTCCCAC